>Ga0265338_10000359_pt1 | contig 82359 bp, 86 predicted proteins | sample 42126metaG_FD_193579 | JGI IMG/M metagenome (GOLD analysis project Ga0265338, IMG submission 193579) | Rhizosphere microbial communities from Carex aquatilis grown in University of Washington, Seatle, WA, United States - 4-21-26 metaG | ecosystem: Host-associated > Plants > Roots > Rhizosphere...
CCAAGGGCATAATTCGGTTATTGTAATAATACTTATTAATCATTGCCGAATCATCTAATGGTAGGATAGCGGACTCTGAATCCGTTCATCTTGGTTCGAATCCAGGTTCGGCAGCACCAGTTTCCAGCCTCAAAGTTCCACTCTTAATATGCTCACCCTGAACAAGGAGTCGAACCAGCTACTTTTGCGGTTTAAAACTCATTATATAAATAAAACCATTGGGAATAAGTTAAATATTTTTGTATAATTCTTCTATGGAAGAAGGAATAGAAGTATCGGTAAATATTGAATCAAGTTCACAAGCTATTGCAGATCGAGAAAGAAGATTTATTGAAGCAGAAGCGGAAAGACAACCTCTAGTTACCGGAAAATGGGGACGAATTCTAGCAAGCTCACCTACTGGTTTTGTAATAAAAACTGGAGAAGTTCAGGGAAGATTAGAGGGCTTCGCAATAAGAGATTTTACCAATAAGAATATCTTAAGGAGGCTTTTCAGGAAGCCAAAACGGTCTAAAGAATTGACATATCCTGCTCGAGAAAATGTACATGATGCTAATCAAAAAGAGCGAGCCTTTCATCAAGGACAGGAAAATAAAAGAGCAGAAAGTGAAGAAAGAGATCCTGCAACTATTACTATAGATGACGTTGGAGGTAAACCAAAACTAGTTGTCAGAGAATGGGAAACAAGAAAAGAGACTGATCCGGAAACTCAAAGATCAGTTGATGTTTTGGAACTTACGTACGCTGGGAATAGCTATCAAGGATATCGAGCTATGTCAGGAGTAGATGCAGGAGATGCTGAGAGAAAGTTAGGTATGATTTTAGGTGTTGCTATGGGTATAGTTACATCTGATGGGTATATTATTATACAAAAAAGAGGTAAAAATGCCACTTATGGAGATGATACAGATGAAGATAAAGGAAGAGGTATACCCGGTGCAAGCGCAGCTGGCACTTTAGACGCAAAAATGGCTCCAAGAAGTGCAATACACGAACGAGCGGCAAGATTAGCCAAACCGTCAGGCAATATTGGAATAATGATCGAACCGATAGATACTGATTTTATAACAGCGGGCATGTACAGAGAGGGTGAAGAAGAAGATGGACTTCAAAAAGGTGAAATTGAAATTATACCGTCATTATTTATTCAGGATGACATTAATCCACATTATGAAATTGGTATGACCGGAAGAACAACATTAAAAGCTGTTGATTTTATAAAGCGGGCTACAGAGAATCAAGCAATAAAAAGAGATAGACATGATTTTTCAGAGCGAGTATTAGTATTAACTCCTCAAGAGTTAGAAAAAATGCTGACAGAAGTAGAAGTACCTTGGCCAAGCACACATGCTTTAACTATGATGGGTACGCTTCAACAAGCATATATCCAACAAGGTATGCCTCCTGAAGAAGCTGAAGCTAAGTTGTTTGAAGTACAAGAAAAATGGTATGAAAATAATAGAAGAATTAACGAGCGGATTAGACGTTTTTATGATGAACATCCTGATGCTCTCACGAGAAATAGACAAAAAGCAGCAAATGTTACAGATCTTGGGTATGATCCACGAGTTTTCGGAAAAGATCAAGGAATTGAATCCCTTAATAGAGCATTGAGAAGAGTAGATATTGTACCTACAACTGAAGTTGCATTTTCAGCAATAGAACAAACCGCAATAAATGGATACCTTGAATCATACTGGGAGCAAATGGATCCTATGGCTAACCTTTCGGACGGCATCAGCTCTTTTCTGTCTGAGGTAGGATTTCATTTAGATACAGGAAGATCTGATCTTGGAGCAGAACAACTTGAGGAAACAAAGATAGTTAGAGCAATTGACGCTAAGGATAAAATGCGTGCGATAGTAAGAAGTGTTATAGATAATATACCTGAGGAATTTGATGAACAGAAAAGTAAATTTGCTGAGGTATTAGCACAGTTAGAAGATACCTTTCCCAGAATTTCAGATAAACAAGCCGTGGAATTGCCTATTGCAGGAAGTACCACACAACAAGAGATAGCACCTTTTGATAAAGCCTTAAAAACTCTTGATTTATACGTGGGTGAGTTAAGTCGTCTTTGGAAAGAAAAAATTAACAAGCAAATGCTCGAGAGAATATGGGCTGATGAAAGAATTGACGGTATGACAAAAATGGCTTTACAATTGCGTATGAATAAGCGTCATTCGTATTCTTATGCGTCATTGGGAGAGATAGAAACTATAGTTATTGGTATGCGTGAACTGGATGAACGTCTGAGAGGGCAAACAGATGAGCCTATTTTTGTAAATAATCCAGGTAATGCATTTTTTTACCATGGTCTTGGAATGACAGATGGTAATGGACTAGAGATAGTTCAAACTGATGCTAATTCTCCCTTAAGGAGAATTGTTTTTGGAAGAGCATTAACTCAACAGGAAACATATAAAGGAGTAAATAATCCGATTCCTGAAGTGATCCAAAATGATAGATTAATTTTATCAAATGATTCATATGGCATATTTAATATGGGGGATCGAGGTAGCTTTGTAACAATTGGTGAAGATGAACTGAAAAATGTAATAAGAAGTAACCATACGATAGATTTTGTTGCTAATCTTGCCTGGTTATTTGAACGTACTGGTACACCAATAGATGAATTTTTGGGAACATATTATGAAGGTAGCGATGTTGTAATGATAAAACAACTGGTTAGTGGTTATAGACAAAAAGGCACCTATTTGCCATAGTAACTAAAAAGATTTACCGAATCTGATGAAGATTTTTTCGTCAAAAAAAATTAAGCATTGGTATTATCCTCCTCTTTTACGAAGTACACTTTTTTGTTAATATATTTGAGCCCGAGTTTCTTAATTTTCACGTAGGTGTTTAATAAGCTTGAGAAGATTTGGTTCCGTCTACGGGCAAGCTCACCAGCAAAATTTTCCAACCTCAAAATCCCGATTCTATTATGCTCGCCCTGAGCAGGGAGTCGAACCATAAGACAAGTATTTTTATCTTGTAAGTTGTGGTAGTTGTAAATAGGCTTCTCTGAACGCATCCAATGTATAAGGGAGCTTTATAAGATCAGATATCCCCAGTTGTCTTCCAAATGACTCCCTTTCAGCTCTCACATTATCATAATGATCTATTCCCATGATAAAAAGAGTATTCCATCCTTTTTCCGAAAGTTTTCTTTGTAATGCTTTATAATTTTCGTTACGCCAATAGTTTACTTCCTGAGCAACAATGCAAACACTACTATCTGTTACTTTTCGTCCTCTAAGCATTTCAGGGTGCATAAAGCCTTGTGTTTCGTAAAACATCCTCTCACTTTCAACTGCATCAATTTTAAAATCTATCCCATACTCTTCTTTATAATAAGAACGAAAGTTTCTAAAAGAAGTTTCATCAGCTGTTAATGAAGGATCTGAGGCTTGAAGCCAATCTAACCGCTCTTGCATAATTGCTTCAACTGGTTCAGGATCAGTAATCCCTTCTTGAAAGAGTTGAGGAACGAGTCGTCCATCATAGTAAAGGACTTTGGCTTTAGTGGTACATTGAGAAGATAGCTGACTCGCTTCTGCGTATGGACGTATTGTCTCGTCTGATTCAGGAAGTAATAATCGTGGCGATTTAGAATCTGGTGCATCAATAAGCAGTGGAGGATCTTGAGGCTCAATGCTAATTACTCTTACTCCACTTTCTTGAGCGAATCCATGAAGAAGTCGTAAAGCTCCACCTTGAGCAATCAATTGAGGAATAGTTTGGTTAGGGGGAATAGTATATTTAGGCCCTTCAATTCCAACTACCCACTTGTTAAGATTTGTATCCCTACTTGAAAAACGGCTATACCACATATTAAGTAAAAAAGCATACAGTGGGTGATTAAGATCTCTTGTATGATCTCCTAAACCAACAGTTATACTTAATTGATTTTCTCCATTAAACATCCTTTCTTGAGCGTTAACATGAGAGACATAGGGTACATTATATTCTCCTCTTTTCCTTTCAGAAAGCATATCAGGAGGAGCATAAAATGAAGATTCTCTTAACATATTTTTTTGAATAACTAGCAAAAAAAAATATAAAAGGCGTTTGTAAATAATTTTAAGCTTATTAACAAACAGAATTTTTCATAATATATAGATTTATACGCTAAAAGTCAAAATTTTTTTAAGTGACAGAATTATTTAGCTTCTTCGTCTCCAAAGAGATAGACTTTTCCGTTATGATAAATAAAACCAAGCTTCTTCAGTTTTTCGTAGGTTTTAAAAAGAGAGGCAAAGATGTGGTTCCGTCTAATGGTAAGCTCGCCAGCAAATACAGACTATAATCCTAAATTTTCTGTTCAGTTTTTCTAAGACACACTAAGTCTCACCAGTATTTATGAAAAAATTGTGTCGAATATTTCAGGATGTACTAAATTACTGATTTGTTTGAACCCACAATCCATTGATGATGATGTGTTTGATTTAAACTTGATGACTATTTCAATATACTCTCGAGAGCTTGTTGGAGTTTGGGGTATTGAAAAGTATAACCTAAATCGGTAATTTTTTGTGCAGATACTCTTACCCCTGTTGTGATAACAATAGCAGCTTCACCGAACATAAGTTGTAAAAAAAAAGAAGGAACGGGAATAAAACTTGGTTTATGAAGTACTTTCCCAATCATTGTAGCAAATGTCTTATTTGTTACGGCATCAGGAGAGACAGAGTTTACCGGTCCTTTTACCTTGTCATTCTCTAATGCAAAACAAATAATGCCAACTTCATCTTTCACATGTACCCAAGGAAACCACTGTTTGCCCGATCCAATCGGACCACCAACAGAGTAATAAAAAGGAGTGAGCATGCGTGGGAGCGCACCTTCATGCTTGCTCAACACAATAGCAGTACGGATACAAACTACTCGAGTGCCGAATTGTTCTGCTTGTTGCGCTTCTTTTTCCCATACAACACAAATTTTCGCAAGAAAGTCAGAACCAGCCGATGCAGTTTCATCAGATGCAGCATTATTTGGTATTATCCCATAATATCCAACTGCAGACCCATTTATAAGTACTTGTGGTTTTATTGTTGCTTTTTTTATTGCTTCGACAATATTTTTTGTTGTTGTAGTACGACTATCCAGAAGAACTTTTTTATACTCTTTTGTCCAGCGCTTGCCGACAATTGGAGAACCTGCGAGATTAATAACTCCATATGCACTCTCAACTGCTTTTTCCAATCCTTTTGTATCAGACCATGTAATATAGGTAGTCGCATCTGGAATAGATTGTTTTGCTACTGCAATGTCTCGCGTCACAATAATAAGGGCATATCCTCGTGTTATCAACTCATAACAAAGTGTTTTACCGACTAATCCGGTTGCTCCGGCAACAACTATTCTTTTTTCATATCTTGACATTGAAAATAAAATTTTTTACTCTAATAGAGTTACTCAATTGTAACATAAAGTATTTTTTTTATCCATTGAAAGGAGGTGAAAAACATGAAAGCATTAACACTTTTAGCAATGATTCTTTTGATTGTTGGAGGCTTCAACTGGGGACTCGTTGGCTTATTCCAATTTGATTTGGTGGCAGCGATATTTGGCACAGCATCACTACTCTCAAATATCGTCTACATCTTAGTGGGTCTTTCTGCTGTATACGTTGCAGTAGTTGTATTACCAAAAAAGATGAAATAATTATCATTTCATGGAATACCTCAGCTATATTTATTCGAAAGGGGGTGAAAATAGATGAAGACAATTGTACAAACAGCAGTTGATGCTGGAAATTTTAAGACACTTGTTGCAGCTGTTACAGCAGCTGAACTTGTTGACACGCTTAATGGAGCTGGTCCTTTTACCGTCTTTGCACCAAATGATGATGCATTTGCAAAACTACCCGCAGGAACAGTGGAAGACTTATTGAAAGATAAGGATGGTTTAACCAAGATCCTTACCTATCATGTCGTTCCGGGAAAAGTAATGGCAAAAGATGTTTCCACTATGAAAAGTGCCAAAACAGTTCAGGGAGAAGAGGTTACTATTGATGCCTCAAACGGTGTTATGGTAAATAACGCAAAAGTTATCAAAGCAGATATTGAATGCTCAAATGGAGTCATTCATGTTATTGATACGGTACTTATGCCCAAGTAGGCAAAACAATCTACTAACCTATTGTGATTATCCACAGTAGGTTAGTAGACACACTATAAAATTGAAAAGAGTTTATTTATTATTATTGATCGGGGTTTATCAGTCTGACATGATATAAGAAATGTATACATTTATAAAATTGTTTTTTGCGATAATTATCTGCGAAGGAGTGGGTCTAATTGGATCCATTTTTACATTCAATTCAGTGAACACCTGGTATACGACTCTAAACAAGCCTTTTTTTAACCCGCCACCTTGGATATTTGGTCCTGTCTGGACAACGCTTTATTTTTTAATGGGAGTTGCAGCTTTCCTTGTATGGAAGAAAGGATTAAAAAATAAAAAGATCAAAAGAGCATTAACCTATTTTTCTATCCAGCTTTTTTTAAATTTTCTCTGGTCAGCACTTTTTTTTGGATTACATAATCCTTTATTGGGGTTACTAGATATTGTTTTGTTATTTATCAGTATTATCCTAACAATTATAATTTTCTATAAAATTTCCAAAGCTGCATCATATCTTTTAATCCCATACCTTCTGTGGGTAAGTTTTGCAACCCTTCTGAATTTTTCTATTGTTCTACTCAATCATTAAATATGGTCTTCTGAGTCTGCTTCTGCCTCTTGCTTGGTTTTGTGAATTGTTCCATCCTTATGATGTGCTGGACTATAAACTGTATATAATTTCATCTTTTTATCGGATGAGGTATTAATTATATTATGTTTTGTTCCAGCAGGAACAATCACCGCAACACCGTCTGAAAGTTCATGTTCTTCACCGTTGAGAATTGCTTTTCCAGTACCTGATTCAACTCGAATAAACTGGTCAACAATTTCATGAACTTCCATTCCAATTTCCTCATTTGGTAAAAGACTCATCAAAACAAGTTGACTATGCTGAGCAGTATAAAGAACCTCTCGGAAATTTTCATTTTGAAATGTTTTTTCTTCAATGTCTAGTACATATCCTGTCATGTTTCTCACCCCCTTTCCTTATTATATAAGTATAACTCTTTTTAGAATGTCTCACTTGTCTCATTTAGCCTTGGGGTGAGAAACCACTATTACGATGAAAGGGTCTTAACAGGCACGCTCAGCAATTTTATCGTACGCACAATGTATTATGTCAGAATGTCTCTTTTTTTTAGCAGTAACATACTCTAACTGAATATTATATGAGTAATTTATCAATAAGATAAGAGGTTATTATAAAAAGTTCCTTCATAGTCCAGGAGAGTAGGCACCTTGATAAGATCCGTAGACCGTTTCAAAACATGCTCTCGATGTTCGTTCTTGATAAAAGAGGAAAAAGTCTATAAAATAATTATGTTACATATATGTAACATTCAGGCTGCATTGAGTTTTTTTATATGGATAGTATTACAGGATCAAAACGAAGAGCTATATTTCGATTACTGTTTATGCCTGTCATCTCTTTTGTAATTCTTATTACGATTACATTTTATGCTTGGGGTTTTACCAATAAATTAATACAAGACCAGAGGAATATAAAATTCGAGAATGATACAAATATTTTGGACAGTTCAATGGATACAAGATTCTCGGTTTATGAGACAGCGCTTTATGATATAAAAGGGCTTTTCGCTGGGAGCAATGTGGTGGAGCGCAATGAGTTTATCTCATATCTTCGAACAAGTAACATAACTGAAAGATTTCCAGGAATTTCAGGAATTAGTTTTGCGCAATATGTCAAAGCGTCAGATAAAGATACATTTATTAAAAATGTTAAGCAAGATACTTCTCTTGTGTCAACAGGATATCCATTTTTTATGATAAAACCTTCAGGTGATAGATCTGAATATTATGTTTCTACCTATACATTGAGTGCGACTTCAAGTGCCGTCGCAAGTGCTTCTCCTGGATTTGGATTGGATTTATTAAGTATTCCTGGACGAGCAGATGCTATAAGAAAAGCGGTTGATACAGATATGCCTGTTGCGAGCACCGTTATAACACTGTTGGGTAATCCTCCAGGTCAAAGAGGATTTACTATCTATCTTCCTGTATATAAAAATGGTTTGCCGGTAGAGACAGTTACACAAAGAAGAAGTGCGGTTTTTGGTGTTATAAGTGGGACCTTTATCGCAAAGAATCTCTTTGGTACTATTCTTACCGAAAACAAAATTCCAAAGATTGCTATGGCGATATATGATACACAAGAAACGTCAGTTTTGAGCCCCAGCAATCTTCTCTATGCTAGTAATCCTGAATCCAAGCAAAACGATTCTTTACGCTTAACTAGTACAACACAATTTTCCTTAGGGGAGCGAAATTGGACCATTAAATTTACCGCTCTTCCTGGCTACGGACTTGATACCACGGAAGAGTTGCTTCCTTGGTATGTTTTAATCGGTGGAATTCTCTTTAGCTTTTTATTCTCTGTTGCTTTATATCTGCTTATGAATTCTCGAGCTCGTGCACTTTCCCTTGCCGGAAGAATGACTCGGGAACTTGCGCAGAGCGAAAAACAATATCGAACTATTTTTGAATCGTTACAGGATGTTTATTATCGGACAGATAAAGAAGGGAAGATTGTCTTTATCAGTCCATCAATAGAGCATTATATTGGATTAAATCCAACTGATGTTGTAGGTCAGAACGCGTCTTCGTTTTATTTTGACATCACTGAAAGAGATAAGTTACTTCAAGCCTTACAAAAAACAGGATCAGTAACAGACTACGCGCTAACGTTAAAAGGAAAAGACCAACAACCATTTTCTGTGTCTCTTACAGGGCATTTACTTTTTGATCCACAGAATAATATGCCGATTGGACTTGAAGGAATTTTAAGAGATATGACCGAACGTAAGAAGATTGAACAACAGTTGGTAGTGCGTTCGAAAGATTTAGAAATAAGTAAAAAACAAATTGAAGAAGAGAAAGCAAAGATGGAAACGCTTATTCAGACACTTCCTGTGGGTGTAGCTGTATCCGAGTATCCTTCAGGTTTTGTTACGATGATTAATAAAACAGGAATTATTCTTTCCGGACGTAATGTAGACCCAAAGGAATCAATGGATAAATATGCAAAATTATTATTCAAAACAGATGGTATGGTTTATCCTCTAGAGGAGCTACCTCTCATGATTGCAATCAAAACAGCAAAATCAGTAACAAAAGATGATATCGTTTTGAGTAAACCTGATGAAACAAAAATACAACTCCGCGTAACGAGTGTCCCTATTAAAAATGTTCAAGGACAAATTACAACAGTAGTTAGTATCTTTGAAGATATAACAAAAGAAAAAGAAATTGACAGAATGAAAACTGAATTTATCTCTTTAGCAAGTCATCAACTTCGTACTCCTCTTTCAGCGATGAAGTGGTTTTTGGAAATGCTTCTCAATGGTGATGCTGGAGAGTTAGTACCCGAACAAAAAGAAATGGTACTTAATATTGACGAGTCAAACGAACGCATGATTGTGTTAGTGAATTCCTTGCTTAATGTTTCACGTATTGAATCTGGGAGAATTATTGTAGAACCTGTTCCAACAGATATAAAAGATCTACTTAGTGGAGTACAAAAAGAAATTCAAATAAAGCTTAATGAAAAAAATCAAACACTTTTGGTAAGTGTTCATGAGAATCTGCCAAAAGTAAGTCTTGATGCCAAACTTATCAGGCAAGTATATCTAAATCTACTCACCAATGCGATAAAGTATTCGCCTGATAAAGGAGAAATAACAATATTCGTTTCTAAAAAAGATGATCAACTCATTTCTCAAATTACCGATACAGGATATGGGATACCGGAAAAAGATAAAAAGAAAATATTTGGAAAGTTCTATCGGGGAGAAAATATTGTAAAAAAAGTTACCGACGGCAACGGATTGGGGCTGTATTTAGTGAAAACGATTATTGAATCATCCGGAGGAAAAATATGGTTTGAAAGCACGGAAGGAAAAGGGACCACGTTTTGGTTTAGTCTTCCGATGAGCGGCATGATTGCAAAAGAAGGAGATGTAAGCATTGATTCCTAGGTGGGAATTACATGCAGTATTAGTATGAATACAAAAAATCCACTAATCATGGTTATCGAGGATGAAGTTTTGCTGCTTCAGGCTATTACAAAAAAACTTGGCTTCAATGGAATAACCGTTATCGGTTGTATTAGCGCGGAACAAGCGTTTGATTATTTAGAAAATCATCCAAAGCTTCCCGATGCAATATGGCTTGACTATTATTTGAAAGATATGAATGGACTGGAATTTATGAATAAACTGAAAGAGAAAACTAAATGGGCACAATTGCCTGTTTTTGTAGTAAGCAATTCTGCAAGTCAGGATAAAGTCAATAGGATGCTTGCCATTGGTGCAAAAAAGTATTTATTGAAAGCAGAGTATAGACTTGACGATATAATAAAAATGATGAAAACATTTATTATTGAATCAAAGATATGAAAAAAATTTTCGTTGCAGAAGATGATAAATTTCTCGCAAGTGCATATAGGCTAAAGCTGACAAAAGCCGGATTTGATGTGAAAATTGTGAGAGACGGTCAAGAACTTCTTGATCTTCTTAAAACGGATTTTCCGGATCTTATCATTTTGGATATTATTATGCCAGTAAAAGATGGATTTATAACACTACAAGAACTAAAAGCAAATACTCTCTGGAGTACTATCCCTGTTATTGTTGCTTCAAATCTAGGTCAAAAGGAAGATATGGATAAGGCTATAAAATTAGGGGCGAATGATTTTTTTGTAAAAAGTGATTTATCTCTACAAGGAGTTATACAAAAAATTACTACGTTGATTGCTTCTGTCCCACAATCTACCGCTTGAAGTTGTTACAAAAAAGTAACATACTATACATATATACTATGTATGACAATCAAGCCCTCTATAAAGCTTTGAAAGAGTTGCAAGTTATTGATAATACTCAATTAACTGTTGCTCTTACTACTGCTCAAAATCAAAAAATACCTCTTGGAGATATCCTCATTGATAAAAATCTTATTGCAGAAGATGATCTTGGCAAACTTCTTGCGGATCTCTTGTCATTTCCTTTTATCCAACTTTCTGAAGTTGCTATTCCAAAAGACATATTGCTTATCATTCCAGAGGTTTATGCAAAGCAACATCGGCTTATTGCTTTTAAAAAAGATACAAAAGGTTTGCATATTGCAATGGAAAATCCAACGAATAAAGAAGTTATTGAATTACTGCAAAAAAAAATTGGAATTCCTATAATACCTTACTTAACAACAAAACGTGATATTACCAAGACATTAAGTCGCTATTTAAAGGATATTAGAAAAGCATTTGAAGATGTCATTAAAGAAAATGTTGCGCAATCCGCAGGTAACAAGCGCGAAGCATTAGAGCCACCAATTGTTAAGATCGTCGAAACAATTATTTCTTATGCTTATGAAAATAACGCATCAGATATACATATTGAAGTTGGGATGAAAAATTCGCTTGTCCGTTTTCGCATTGATGGTAAATTGCACGACATTATTCAATTTTCGCTAGATATTTATACACAAATTGTAATGAGAATAAAAGTTATGGCTGAAATCCGTACTGATGAACGTCAAATACCTCAAGATGGGAAAATTGAGCTTACTATAGCTGATAGTACTCTCGATATTCGTGTCTCAACAGTTCCTGTACAGCGAGGAGAAAACGTTGTCATGAGACTGCTCTCTGAAAGAGAACAACAAATTTCTCTGCAAAGCCTCGGTTTTTCTCAAAGTGCACTAACGAAAGTAGCAAATGCGTATCAAAAACCATATGGCATGATTTTAGCGACCGGTCCAACCGGGTCAGGAAAAACAACTACTATGTATGCAATTCTCAAACTACTGAATAACCGCGATGTGAATATTATGACGATTGAAGATCCTATTGAGTATAATCTGGAAGGGATTAATCAAATTCAAGTGAATGCAAAGGCAAATTTGACCTTTGCTACGGGGCTCCGTTCAATACTCCGTCAAGATCCAAATATTATTCTTGTTGGAGAAATACGTGATAATGAAACTGCAGACATTGCAATAAATGCCGCAATGACGGGGCATTTGGTACTATCTTCTCTCCATACTAATGATGCAGCAACAGCAATTCCAAGACTATTTGATCTAGGAACTGAACCGTTTCTTATTGCTTCTACAATCAATAGCATTGTTGCACAACGGTTGGTCAGAAAAATTCATACGGTTTGCCGAGTAAGCGAAGAAGTGACTTCAGAAAGTGTAAAAAGATATGTTAATAAGCAAATTGTAAAAAAGATATTTGGTAGCTCTTCAAGAATTCGATTGTATAAAGGCAAAGGATGCCAACTGTGTTTCAACACTGGATATGAGGGACGTGTGGGTATCTTTGAAGTAATGGAAATAAACGATGCTATTAAACAGGCAATTATTGAAAAAAAGAACGCGGCGGTTATTATAAATTTGGCGGTAAAAAATGGTATGCAAACGATGCTTGAAGATGGTTTAGAAAAAGTAAAAGATGGAGAAACAACATTGAACGAGGTGTTACGGGTAACAAAAGGATAAATGAAACTATCTACCCAAATTCAACTATTTTCCCGAGTATCTTTTTTAGATAAGCTGCTTTTTACTAAGCATCTCTCCATTATGATAAAAAGCGGGATTACCATTGTTGAAGCCCTTACTATTCTCAAAGATCAAACAAAATCAGACGTGTTCAAAAAAGTACTTATTGGAGTTCTTGGCGATATTCAGAACGGAAAATCCTTAGCGAAATCTTTGGCAAAGCATCCAAAGGTATTTAATACTTTTTATATCAGTCTCATTGATGTTGGAGAACAATCAGGTACCCTTGATGAAAATCTTATCTATTTAGCAAATCAACTCGCAAAAGATTATGCTTTTCAAAAAAAAGTACGAGGCGCAATGATGTATCCGATGATTGTTTTGAGTGCTGCAGGGATTATCGGTATGAGCATCAGTCTTTTTGTATTGCCGCAATTAATTAATTTATTCTCAGGCTTTGATGTCGAATTACCGTTAACGACACGACTACTCCTCTCGTTTGCGCAAATCATGCGAGATTTTGGGATTATTATTGTATTTTGTATTGTCGGACTAATTCTTCTTTTTCGTTTTCTTGTTACTACAAAAGTAGTAAAACCTCTCTGGCATCGGTTACTTTTGTCATTTCCAATATTTGGAATAATTATGCAAAATACAGAATTGTCCACATTTACACGCAGCCTTGGAATTATGATAAAAAGTGGTTTGCCAATAACGAAGGCTTTAGAAATAGAGACAAGTATGAGCTCCAACACTGTTTTTAATCAGTATAGTAAGCGAATGCTTTCGGGTATAACAAGAGGTCATGCTCTTTCTCAGGAATTAGCGTCTCCCAATTATTCAAAAATACCTCAGATTGCAGTAAAAATGATTGCTGTTGGAGAAGAAACCGGGAAGTTGGATGAAACGCTTCTTTATCTTGCTGATTTTTTTGAAGAAGAGGTTAATGACGCAACAAAAAATATGTCAACGATTTTGGAACCGATAATGCTTCTTGGTATTGGACTTATTGTAGCATTTGTTGCCCTTGCTGTTATTTCACCAATTTATCAGCTGACCGGATCTATTAAACCATAACGATGAACTCACAGATTATAAAAAAAAATAGACAAGATGGTTTTACCCTTGTTGAACTTATTATTGTTGTCGCACTTATTACTATTATTTCTGCAATGAGTGTTGCATTTTATTCTCGTTTTTTGACACAGAATGCTGTGGCGAATACGGTAGATCAACTGGTTGGTGAATTTCGGAAAGCACAATTGTACAGCATGATGGGAAGACAAAATGGGACCTGGGGAGTTGCCTATAATTCCAATAAAATACAATTATTTCAAGGCAATACTTTTGCAACGAGGAATACAGCATTTGATGAATCATTTAGCGTAAATACAAATATTTCCATTACCGGTTTTACGGAATTAACTTTTACCAAAGCGACAGGTACCCCAAGCGCCTCCCCGACAATTACCGTTGCCGGAAATAATAATACAAAAATAATTACGATAAATTCGTTAGGAGTTATCAGTAGATAAATGAATAAATTATTTTTAAACATAAAAAAAACGACAAACTTTGAAAGCGGATTTTCTGTAATAGAAGTGCTGCTTGCTGCGGCACTATTTATTATTTTTTCTAGCGGCATTATTGCTATTGTTCTGCAGGGATTTGATGCAAATAGATTGGGAAATGAAGAAACGATTGCCAACGAATATGCCTCAGAAGGTATCGAGGCAGCAAAATCAATAAAAAATCAAGCATATACCAATATTGTCGACACTGCAGGGACAGGTGTGATTCGTAATGGTTCAAGTGTTTGGGCTTTTAGTGGTGCGAACAACACTTTTGGTAAATATACGCGAGTTATTACAGTAACAGATGTTTTACGAGATGCAAGCGGGAATATAGTCGCAAGTGGAGGAAGTTTTGACCCGAACACAAAAAAGGTTACGAGTACAGTTTCATGGAGTGTTAGCCCCACACGAAATGATTCTGTTGTGTTAACATCCTACCTTACTAATTGGAAAGGATTTACCGGAAAAGGAGGTATGGTGGTGTATGGTGACGGCGGAACAACGACTGACGCTATAAAGTATCGAATTCTTGACGGAGCAACCGGAACATGGAGTACCGCCGCTGCAACCGCAGATGTTGATAGCGGATCAACCAACAAAGCACTCCGGGCAGCAAAGCTCTATGCTTCCTCTACTCGGAACGAGAAAATTCTTATTTCCCGTCACTACAACGGCACTGCTCAATTTATTTATGCTCAAGTGTGGAATGGGACTTCCTGGGGAAACGTTGTCCAACTTGCAACGTGGACGGCAACAACCTTTTTGGACGTTCAAAACTTTGACGGAACATATCTTAATGATGGGACATTTATGGTAATTTATTCGGATAATACCATTATTCCCAAATATCAGATTTGGAATGGCACTAGTTGGTCAGGACAAAGCTCTCTTACTACACTTGGAACAAGTCAAATCCCAAGTTTTATTGTTGCGAGAGCGCGACCGGGAACAAATGAAGTAATGGCTGCATTTTTTACACAAGGATCGGGGAGCACTGCGGGCAATACGATTACCGAATATTGGAGTGGGTCTGCTTGGTCTGCAATTACTACTCACGCGACAGCTGCTCCTCTGAATACGAAGAAGATGGTTGATTTTGCCTGGAGTCCCATCGTTACAACAGGAGCATTAGTCTATGCCGATAGTGCGACAGATAAAAATCTTACCACACGTATCTTTGTTGCAAATGGAACAGGTGGAGGATCATGGGGTACAGCTGTCAATGCCGGTACTGCACAAACAAATAATCTTGGGTCTCTGACTGTAATCGGGCGACCAGGAATAAATGAATTTCAAGCATGCAACAAAGATGCAGGAACAACACCAACAATTATTTGTCAAAAAATAACTTTTTCAGGAAATGTCCCCACAATTACGAATCCGACAAACGCAACTATCGCCTCTGCTACCGATGCCGGAATTCAGAAGAGTTATGATATTGGTTTTGAATCCCTTTCCGGAGATCCTGCTCTTGCAATCTATTCAGACAATACTGCTGTTCCAAAAATTAAGAAATATACAGCGAGTACGAGCACATGGGATGCTGCGGCGACAACTATTGCAACAGGTGCATTTACTCCTGGGGCAATAAATTCAGTGAGAATAATTCCACAGCCAGATACGGATGACATCATGGGACTCATAGCAGATGCGAATTTCGATCTCTACAGCGTTATTTGGGACGGAACCAATAATATTTTGTATACAGCGCCCGTTGGAAAAGCGTTTAGTCAGCACGGTACAAATGGATCCGCAACGACTGATTTTTGGTATGACTTTGCCTGGAATAAATTTTAAACATGAAACGAATAAATTTAAAAATTAATAATATTTCTTATCAGGGTGGTTTTACTTTTATTGAATTGCTTCTTTATCTAGCAATTGTGACAATTATGATGACTGCGCTTATCCCATTTGCCTGGAACACAATTGAATCCGGCGTAAAGAGCTCAACAGAGCAGGAAGTGTTCTCAAATGCACGTTACATCAGTGAACAAATAGCCTATCAGATCCGCAACGCGAGCGGCATTAATTCGGTTTCGGCAACATCAATCTCACTTGTTACAGCGATTTCCAGTACTAATCCAACAGTAATTGGTTTATCAGGTAGCAGTCTTACTATGAAACAAGGAGTTGGAAGCCCGATAAACTTAAATTCACAGAATGCAAGTATTTCTGCTCTTACGTTTACTAATTACACATCCAGTGATAATAAGACAAAAAATATCCAGTTTATTTTTACGGTTAGCGCTAATTTTTCTGGTGCAGGAAAAAGACAAGAATATAATGAGTCTACGTCAATAGAATCAAGCGCAGAGGTACGAAGTAATTAGTATGAGAAAAAAACAACAAGGTTATATTGCTCTTATTATGGTTCTCACTATTTCGGCAGTTGCTTTAGCAACTGCAACAACGGTTGCACTACTCTCTATTGGGGAAGCACAATCGGGATTGGCCTTATTTAACGGAGAAAATACCCTTACTTTTGTTGAGGGTTGTATGGAAGATGCACTTCTCAAATCTCAAGCAGCAGCAACGTATGCAGGAGGTACTATTACGCGCCCTGAGGGAACATGCACGATAACCGTTTCAAAAAACGTAAATGTTTGGACAATCACTGCAACAACTACTGCGACAATCTATAAAAGAACAATTCAAGCTGTAGTAACCCGATCATCGACACTCACAATAACGAGCTGGAAAGAAATTTAAGTACAGTTTGTGTAGAGAAAAAAATTGCTACTTGACAAGTAATTAGGAATTCCTTTATGCTTTATATGTTACAAATAAGTAACCTATATGCGTTTAACACCACCTCGAAAATTTAAAGGATTTACCCTTATTGAACTTCTTATCGTTATTGCAATTATTGCAATGTTAGCAGTCGTTGTTTTCGTCGCACTAAATCCCGCAAAAAGACTTGCAGACGCAAGAGACGCACGGCGAACTGCGGATGTTGAAACAATTCTTACATCGATACATGAATATATTGTTGATAATAAGGGCTCTTTACCAACCGGTTTATCAACATCTATGGCAGAAACCCAGTTAGGAACATCGGCAACGGCGTGTGGAATAGTACAAGCTGGATGTAATTCCGTGGCAACTGCATGTGTTGATCTATCAACGCCTCTGGCAAAATATCTCAAGAGCATGCCTGTAGATCCAGGAGCAACATATAGCGCTGCAAAAACAGGATATACAGTAACAGTTGACGCAAACAATATTATTACAGTAAAAGCTTGCGGAGCAGAAGACACCCCAAGTATCTCACAATCAAGATAGATCAACTTTTTTGAATTGAAAAATTGTTGATTCATGAACAACTCGATCTATATAAGAAATACTAAGAGTCGTGATTACTACATATGAGAAACATTGTAAAGAATATGAAATGGACGAGAGGAAGAAGTAGAGTTGAGAGACCTACCAATACAACAAAGTATAACGTAGCATTAAAACAAAAAACCTTACATTTGCCTCTAAAGTTGTTCAACTCATTAGTAGGGAAAAAGTAACCTTAAAGCGAAGTACAGAAACAGATGGTAAACTTGAGCGTTATACGATATGAGGCTTTAATCAAGAAAGAAATTTTGGCATGACAGCTGCTATGGCGGCAGGCATAGCTGTTAGACTATCTGGTATTTTGATTAGTATTAGGAACAACTAAAATACTTACACCAAACATAATAGACCGCTTATGCGAAGGTTTTGAGGTTCAAATTGACCCACGACCCAATTTTACATAACTATTGACATAAGGAGAAAAATTATTTATCCTAAAATAGGTTACAATTTTGTAACATAAAACAGTAGTGAATACTTTGAGAGGTGGTGAATAAAATGAAAGCAATATGCTAATTGTACAAACCGCTATTAGTGCTGAAAGTTTTAAGACATTTATTGCAGCACTAAAAACAGCACGCCTTATTGACTCGCTTAATCAACCGGGTCCTTTTACTGTTTTTGCACCACATGATGATGCCTTCGCGAAGTTACCTGTAGGTACATTAGAAAGGCTATTAAAAGATAAAGACCATTTAGCAAGTATCCTTACATACCATATTTTACAAGGAGAATTAATGATAAAGGATATTGAGACCATACAAAATGCGAAAACAATACAAGGTGAAGACGTTACTTTTACAGTTATAAAAGGAACCATCATGATCAATGATGCAAAAGTTATTCAACCAGATATTGTATGTTCAAATGGCTTTATTCATGTCATTGATACACTACTTATACCCAAACAGGATAAAATCGTTTACTAGCATAGTGCAGAAAAACGCAGGAGGTTAGTAGTCGGTCTATAAATATGATAAATGAATTATTTGTTAGTAATCTTTCACGAGTTGTAACGAATGTGCAACTGCAAAAGTACTTCTCTTTAGCCGGGAAGGTGCTTTCTGCCAGAATAATTACCGATAAAGATGGGTTTTGTAAAGGATATGGGTTTGTAGAAATGGCGACACAAGAAGAAGCTCAAAATGCGAAGATTACATTAAATCATACAACTTTAGATGGAATGGAGATTGAAATAAAGGAATAAAAGTACCAAAAGGGAATAACTAGTTGAGAGGAGGTGAAAATATGATGGATAAAAAATGCTGTGAAAATTGCGATAAATGCGCTTGCTCCCATGGGGAACATGGAATGATGATGCTTGACTGTTGTCAAGAACATAAAATGTCAAAAGAACATCTTGAAGCAAAGAAGAAGATGTTGGAAGAAAAACTTAAATGGGTGAAAGAAGAGTTAGAGAAAAAGTAGAAAGACTTAGTATCCACGGTTTTCTTATACACAATCTTGCCTACCACAAGATTGTGTTTTTTTGTATAAAGCAGATATATATTGGTTACAGATGCTATCAAACCCTCGGATTTATACATTGGAGGATAGTATCGAAAGGTTTTGACAAGTTATAGTGTTATCTATTTCAGATTCCGAAGTACCAGGCCAACAATTTTTCTTCAGCTTCTCGGATACTAATAAGCATTATGTCCAATACTGGTAATCTACTTTTTAAAACTTGTCTTAACTTTTTCCTATTCATTAAAAGCGATTTCATTTAAGTCTAATGTATTGTATTAAACATGTATTAGTTTTAGAAAAAATGATGAAATTATAGAGATGTCAGAAGCGGCATTCCATAAAATATTGTTCTCATGTGGAGCAAATCCCGTATTTGGCAGGCTCGGTGTTCCGACGAATTGTGCTTCTCCATACGTTCCTGTCGAACAACCATTTGTCGCTGCGACTTGAATCCAGATAGGATCATTGGGAGGAAGATCATTAATGGTTGTTGAGAATCCTGTAACGGTTGTATTATATAACCAATTGCCGTTTGTTAGACCATAACGGACAATAAAAGTATTTATCCCAGCATATGGACCCCAACTGAGAGAGATACTCGTAGGACTGATTCTGCTTGAGTTTAATATAATTGGTACAGTAGTAAAAGGCGAAGCTACACATGGAGCACTGCCACCATTGGAAGAAGATGAACTACTGGAAGAAGAGGAAGAGCCAGGGGAAGAGTTGGATGAAGTGGCCGGAGTACAGCTTGTTGATGATATTGTATCTGTCGTTGTAGAGACCGTTCCACCAAAAGCCAAAGCTCTTCCTGTCCATGTGTCAGTACTCCCAATAGTAATACCTGAAGCATCAATGTCGGTTCCCACGAAAGTCGTGTTCGCGCCAAGCGTTGTGGCTGCGGTTGGCGTCCAAAAGACATCACAGGCCGATGCCCCACCAGCTAAAGTAACAACAGAGTTTGCGTCTGTACTAAGTGCGCCGGTGATTCTGAAGATGTATGTTCCACCACCTGTTAGCGTAATTCCACCTGATCCAATAGACGCTGCGCTGGAAGCGCCTGTACAATAAACTCCAGGTGTATAAACTCCAATTGGACCGTGAGTCGTGTCTGTAGCCAGATCAATGGGTCCATTTGCGAAAGTAAACGTGCATGGTTGGGAAGCTAAAGCAGACAAGGCACTATTCTGATCTATGCCGCCTTGATTATATTTGCTATTTGCTACAAAAGTCGAACCGTTCACTGTAGGGACTGTTGCGGGTCCAGTAGTATATCCAAGATCTCCATTAATGGTCGTTCCTCCAACAGTATTAGTGTACGTATTAGAAAGAATAGAAAAGCTTGCCGCTTGTCCAAGGTTTGGTGTAGTCGCGGCAAAGGTTTCCTGTAGAGGTGCAAAAATAAACTGTATTAAAACAATGAGTGATAATATTATAAATTTTTTCGTAGGTAAGGTTTTCAAAATCTCTCTCTTTTAATGTAACCCGCCGGGTAGTATTTACAGGTATTTGCTCAATTCCCAGGCTTACCAGCCATAAAGCAAAGACCACGACGGCAATACTGCCCAGCGAAGGTTACACGCCTAATGTTACAAATTTGTAACATTAATTATTTATATCCTTTTTTTAGTTTATTTGTCAAGAGCTAAAGTGGCTTTTAAGTAGTATGATGAGTAGTGAAGATGGAGTATTATTGTAGCTTTTCTCTCAGATCCTCTAGGTACCAGTTGACTATAATATTTGTTTTTAAATGGAGTGCAGTTGCGATTTTTGGGATGACTTTTCTCCCTGGAAGTCGTTTCCCATTTTCAATGAGCGTTATGTAACTCCTAGCAACCCCGCACTCCTCTGCAAGTGCTTGAGCGGATAAATTACGTTTTTTTCTTTCCTTAAGTAGTCTTTCACCAAAGCTCATAATAGACACTTATTGTAAAGAAAATAATAGATTTCGTCAAGTGCTTAATATATTTATTAATTAAAATAGGGAAAATTCAGAAGACTTAATTACCTATAGTAGGCATATGCATAATGTGCCTTCTACTTCTAATATAATAACTTTTTAATATTTTCTTTATACTATTACTGTGCCTTGACAAAAAGAGGTAAAAAAGATTATGATTAATAGTAGTTTAAGTTACTAATTAGTAACTTATCTCTGTATAAAAATAGTGAAAAATGAAAATGGTTTAAATGCAGACGAATTATGGGAGGTTGCCTGGACATATATCCGGACAGTTGTTGATACATTACGGGAGCCCTTTTTAATTCTTGATGAAGACCTCAAAGTTATCTCAGCAAATAGAATGTTTTATACATTTTTTCAGGTAAAACCTGAAGAAACACAAGGAAAACGAGTGTATGATCTCGGTAACGGTCAATGGAATATTGAGAAACTAAAAATTCTCCTCGAAGATATTTTGCCAAAAAATACTCATTTTGAAGATTTTAAGGTAGAACACGTTTTTCCAAAAATAGGAAAAAGAATTATTATTCTTAATGCTCGCAGGATCTATAAAAGCGGTGAGACAAGACCAATAATGCTTCTCGCTATGGAAGACATTACTAGGCAAATACAGCTTGAGGAACAACTGAAAGAATATTCAAAATCACTTACTATCGAAGTAGCCAAACGTACTGCAGAGCTTGAAATTCGTGTAAAAGAGCTAGAAAGAGTCAATAAAATTATGATAGGACGTGAAATGAAAATGATAGAGTTAAAGCGGGAACTTGCAAAATATAAAAAAATAAAGAAAAGCTAACATGCTCAGTCAACTGCTTAATACTGCTCCTTCAAAGAAAAAAAATCAGACTTATCCCTGTGATCATATGGATGCAAAACTGAGATTTTCTGAACTTCGTTACCGCAGGCTTTTCGAAACAGCTCAGGACGGAATATTAATTTTAAATGCCGAGACAGGAAAAATAACTGATGCAAATCCTTTCTTAAAAAAAATATTGGGTTATTCTCAGGAAGATCTTTTGGGAAAGGAACTTTGGCAAATTGGCGTTTTCAAAGATATCAAAGATTCTAAGGCTGCTTTTCTCGAATTGCAAAAGAATGGATATATTCGTTATAAAGATTTACCTTTAGAGACAAAAACTGGTCACTCAATTGATGTCGAATTTGTCAGCAATGTATATATGGTTGACCAACAAAAAGTGATCCAATGTAACATCCGTGATATCAGCGATCGAAAAAAAGCAGAAGATATTGTAACTTCTAAGACCAAAGATTTAGAAGAATTAACTAGATCCCAGGAAGAAACAAAGCAAGCGATGCTCAATGTTATGGAAGACCTTGAAGATGCCAAAACCAGGATAGAGATAGAAAAAGTTAAAGACGAAGCGATGTTTGCAAGTATGGGGGAAGGATTAATTGCAGTTGATAATAGTGCTAAAGTAACGGCAGTTAATAAAGCCGCAGAAGAGATGCTCGGCTGGAAAAGCAAAGATCTGATTGGTAAGGTAGTTACGACACTGCCATTGGAAGACGAAGAAGGTAATCCTGTTCCTCTTGAAAAACGACCATCCTTTTTAGCTTTAGCTACGGGGAAAATAACAAACATGACATATTTTTTTGTTAGAAAAGATCATGTGAAATTTCCGATAGCAGTTAACGTGACACCTCTTGTATTGGGGGGAAAAACAATAGGATTAATCGAGACATTTCGTGATATAACTCGTGAGAAAGAGATTGATCGAGCAAAAACTGAATTTGTTTCACTTGCTTCACATCAATTAAGGACACCGCTTGGCATAGCGAAATGGTACATAGAAGCAATTAGAGAGGAAGGATATTTTGATAAAGTGCCTGAGATAGGAAAAGATTATTTCAATGAAGTATATAAAAGCAATGAACGATTATTGGCTCTTGTGCGAAATTTGTTATCGATATCGCGTATTGACCAAGGAAAAGTAAAAGATACGCCTAAATTGACAAATATTATCGAATTAGTAGGTGATGCAGTTAAGTCTATGAGTATTGTCGCTGCAAAAAGTAAGATCACTATTCATCTTACAATAGAAAAAACAATACCAGGTCTGTTTATCGATCCTTTACGAGTACAAGAAGTAATTGAAAATTTGATAACAAATGCAATTGAGTATAGTAGTACTGCTAGCCAAATAGAAGTAGTAGTTGATAAGCTACCCCAAAAGATTTTAATTATCGTAAAAGATACAGGTATTGGTATATCTGAGAAAGATAAAAAGAAATTATTTACTAAATTTTTCCGTTCTGAAAAAGCATCAGTGAAAAATGCTGAAGGAACAGGACTCGGGTTATATGTAGTGAAATCTTATGTTGAGGGGTGGGGTGGGGATATATCTCTCGTAAGTAAAGAAGGAAAAGGTTCAACCTTTACGATATCGCTGCCGATAACAAAACAAGAAAATAGAGGTGTTGGGACTAGGTTCTAGGGATTACCATAAAAAATGGATAAAAAACTTATTCTTATAGCCGATGATGAACCGGCATATAGTAAAATACTGCAACATACGCTTGAAAACGAAGGATACGCTGTTGCGGTTGCGTCAAATGGTGATGAGCTTTTGAACATTGCTCATGAAAGGAAGTCTGTGCTTATCATTTTAGATCTTATTATGCCGGTCAAAAATGGGTTTCAGGTGCTTACAGAGATGAAGAAAGATCAAAAGCTCAAAAAGATTCCAATTATTGCCTTATCAAATTTAGGGCAAGAGGAAGATATTGAAAAAGCAAAAATACTTGGCGCTAATGATTATATTATTAAATCTGATGAAACCTTTCATGATGTAATACATATAATAAAAAAGCAGCTAGCGATAGATTGACTATATTTAATAAATATTTAATTATTTTGAAATAGTATAAATGGAGGTGATAGATATAAAAAAAATACTTATTATTGAAGATGATCCTTCATATTTGAAATTACTGAACGATCAACTCACAAAAAACGGGTACGAGATTGTTAACGCAAAAGATGGCAGAGAAGGACTCGCTACGGCGTTGTCACATCATCCGGATCTTATTATTCTCGATATTAAAATGCCTGTTATGGATGGCATTGCAATGCTTGGTGAACTTCGGAAAAATGAATACGGAAAATCGGCAAAAGTAGTTATTCTTACGAATTTGGAGCCGAATGATAAAATATTGCGAAAAGTTTTAGAAGATCTTCCTATGCATTATTTGGTAAAAAGCGATATACAATTGAACGAGTTGCTTGAAAAGATAAAAGAGGTTTTGTTTCCAGAGAAAAAATCGAAGAAAATATAAAATCCCCCAGTTTCTGTTATTTGAAAATAATTTTTTCTAAAAAGCTCACTTCATGAGCACATTTGTTCTAAATTCGTTTAATAAATTTTAGAATTCTTCTTGACAAAAAAGGGGAATAGCGGTTTAATATATATGTTACAAATTAGTAACATATTATGAAGAAAATACTTCTTGTGGAAGATGAAATTCCTTATATAAAATTGCTCCATAATAAACTGGCGACTGCCGGATATGAAGTTATTGAAGCATATAATGGAAAGACAGGATTAGATACAGCACTAAGCGAGAAGCCAGATCTTATCATTTTGGATATTCGATTGCCTGTCATGGATGGATTGACGATGCTTAAAAAACTTCGGGAGGACCCTTGGGGAAAAGATACCTATGTAACTATCTTAACTAATTTAGACGATTCAACAAATATCTCTAATGCGTTGAATAATAAATTATCACGATATCTTATTAAGAGTGATTCAACGCTGAGTGCTGTTATTGAAGAAGTGAAAATGCTTTTGCGATGAAAAGTAGTTCTTATGAAAAAAATATTGCTTATAGAAGATGAGCTTGCATATATAAAGTTGCTTGATGAGAAACTAACTAAAAATGGTTTCACGGTAGTCCATTCAGAAGACGGAAAAAAAGGGCTTGAGATGGCAAAAAAAGAAAAGCCGGATTTGATCCTGCTCGATCTTAAGATACCAAAGATGGATGGTATGACGATGCTTTCTCTTCTGAGAAAAGAGGAATTTGGGAAAAAAACAAAAGTGATTATCCTTACGAATCTTGACCCGGATGACAACATTATTTCACAGATCATTAAAACAGAACCTGTCTATTACTGTGTCAAAAGCACTATAAAACTTGATGAATTTATAGATAAAATAAAAGAAATAGTGTTGTGATTTTATTTAGGAGTAGTTATTGATACTATATTTGAACTGTATGAACTATATCCTGCTGCATTTTTGCCTTTGACAAAATAGGTATACGTTGTGTTGGGTTTGGTGTTCATGTCAGTAACACTTGTACCGGTACTTGAAGTATAGTATGCATTATTTCGGAAGATATCGTATCTGACTACATCGCCAGCGTCTGTTGATGCTGTCCAGTTGAGTGCGACTTGCACTGGTGAAATCGCTTTTGCAGTAAGATTGGTTGGTGGTGTTGGTTGGGTAGATATTGTTATTACATTTGAACTGTTTGAATTATTTTCTGCTGCATCTTTCGCTTTGACAAAAAATGTATAGATGACTCCTGGTGTAAGGTTAGTAACCGTAATACTCGTACCGGTACTTGAAGTATAGTATGCATTATTTCGGAAGATATCGTATCTGACAACGCCTACATTATCTACTGATGCGGGCCATGTCAATATAATTTGCGTTGGTGAAATCACTTTTGCAGTGATATCGGGTACTGTCGGAGCGAGTGTATCTTTATACGGACCCATTGAAACAGGATAGTCATGCAAGAGAGTAAGAGTTGGGTCATTATCTCCTATATTGTAGTTACAAGAAGTTGCGTCATTATCAGCTATAGCCCAAGGCATAAAACCCACGATACCAGCTTTAAATTGAGCATCCATTTTTGCCTTCATATCATCTCTCCGGGTAGTCAGATTTATACAGCCATTACCATTAGAGACTGCCTGTATACCAACTTCTCCAACCATAAGTGGTTTATTCATGGCTTTTGCCTGATTCAACCGCTCTTGCAGTCCATTATATTGATCTCCCGGCATTGGTTGCGTTATATGGTCAAAATCATGGTATGTAACGACATCAACTGCAGGACTTTCATTAACATATTGATAATCCTGAAACACAGCACCACACTGACCATTTCCGCCAAGGCCAGAGCTTACTAAATGGTTTTTATCAATACTTTTGATTGCTCCACCCACTGTGTCAAAGAATGATCGAAGCGCTTTTGTCGATGCAGCTTCATTGTCACACACTTGTTTGGCATAACAAGCCGTTCCTTTTGCGCCACTACACTCTGCTACAACAGGCTCATTGATTGGCTGCCACATAGCAACAGCTGGTGAGTCTTTATACCGCGCGACAACTAATTTGACATAGTCCAAATATGGTATAGGCGTGAGACCATTGCCATAATCATTAATTGCTTTTGTATATCCACCAGCATACCAGGCAGTATCTCTCCAGTGTCCATCATCGCAGTTTCCTGCTTGATCACCGAGTACTAAAATTAATTTGTCTCCATCTTTTTGTGCAGCATTTACTACTCTATCAAGTCCTGTCCAATCAAGTTTTTTAGTCACAGGATTTGTGGTAATACTTCCCTGAAATGCCCATACTCTGACCATTGAATTAGGACGAAGATGAGAAAAAACAGTATCCAAATTACTTTCTTCAGTGCCACAACCGGCATTTCCAGTATACGTACCAAGATTAAACGCATTAATACCGGTGAATTGATAGATACTTCCGTTTAGGTATAGATTTGTTCCTTGAGCGCTGACGAAGGGACTATTGGGGACAGTTGCTGCAAGAGCAGGAGTGTTTGACAATACTAAGGCTGGAGAGATAAGACTAAATAAAAAGACAGAAATTTGAAACAGGATAGGTAATTTTTTAAATAATTTCATACAGCTTATGCGTGCTTTCAACATATTATTTGTTGAATCATCTTTCCCCTTATAGCATGTTACATATTTGTAACCTTATTTATATTTATAATTGTTTTTTTTCTGTTTGTCAACAAATAAAAACTTTAGTTATTGACAAGAAATAATAAAATGTTTAATACTAGATTTAGGTTACATATTTGTAACTATAATAATGCCATGACAGATTTTATTACTAAAAAAACAAAAATTACTACTGGAGAAAGTTCTGCAGACTCTTCGCAAACTGTTGGATACATTATTTACCTATTGGCGGGGATACTTGAAACTTTGCTTATTTTTCGATTAATCTTTAAGCTTACAGGAGCTAATCCTGAAAGCAATTTTGTAAATATTATTTATTCACCGACTCAAATTTTTATCGAACCTTTCGCGGGAATATTTCCTCAAGCAACTACACAAGGTGTAACGACAACTGCAGTTCTTGAACCTGCAACTCTTGTAGCAATTGTTGTTTATGCTCTTTTGACCTGGGGAATTATACAAGTATTTAGAATAATTTTTCGACGACTACAATAAAAATTTCAGCTATAGTTTTATGCAAACTAATAAACAGAATTATTTTACCAATCTCACTCCTTTTGTTTGCCGTAGCATTCGTCATAACAACATATCCTTATATTCATTAGAGATGTACTTTTTATCAAAAAGGACTTATGCCAAATAAAATTGTTGATATTTATAATCATACATTAGGTATTAAGGGATTTGATTATGATCAAATTAACGACGAAGTTTTTATTGGCACCAATATGTGTTGTCAGGTAGGTTTTAATAGAGAGTTGCTGGGGAAAAATGTCAAAGCAGATATTAGCTTGGAAGAATTTAGAGTGGATGCACCTATGGGAGTTGACTACTATTTGTGGTTGCCAACGAAAGAACATGAACCCCCAACCCGTGAGAAATTAACGCTTGGTGTTCAGACGTTAGATTTTTTAATTAGCAGAAAAATAAAAGTTTATATTCACTGTAAGAATGGACATGGCAGAGCACCTACATTATACCTTGCTTATCTCATTAAAAAAGGAATGGAAGTTGATGGAGCAATAAAGTTGCTTAAGGATAAAAGACCGGTTATCCATTTTACCGATAACCAGATGAAAGCTTTGAGAGTTTTTAAGAATTCTCTGAAGTAAGCGAAATTATGAAAGGAGGTGAATATACTTATGGTAACATATGTAAATGGTCGTGGATTTGCATCTATGGATAAGAGTAAACGACACTTAATAGCAGTTAAGGGTGGAATAGCTGCGCATAAAAAAGGCACCGCTCACACATGGACAAGCGAAGAAGCAAGAGAAGCAGGCAAGATCGGCGGTCGAGTAACTAAAAAGAAGAATAATCGTTAGTAAGCCTAGATTTTCAGTTGGTAAAACTGAGAATTTGAAATCAAACAAGAAGAAACGAGGTGACATATGAATAATAAACTAATCATGGGTATTATCATGGTGGGTATCATTGTTGGAGTTATTCTTTATACTACGAAGCAATCTGGCATGATGCAACAAAATAATCCAAATCAACTGCAGACTCAAACTGTCTTATCGCCTGCAATGACACAAAATGCAATTACCATACAAAATATGGCTTTTTCTCCAGCAACACTTACTGTTAAAGTTGGAGATAAAGTAACGTGGACGAATCAAGATTCTGTAGGACATAGTGCAACAGCAGATGATAATAGTTTTGATACAGGTGTTCTAGGACAGGGTCAATCAGGAAGTGCTACTTTTAGTAAGGCAGGTACATACACGTATCATTGCATTGTGCATCCAAATATGAAAGCAACGATTATTGTCACACAATAATTCTTTACCTTTATGTTTTGGCTGTATCAAAGCAAAATAATTGCGCGTTTTTTCGAGAATAAGCATTTACAGTAAATGAAGTTACACAAACATTTATTTCTTATGGCTATTGTTGAGAGGATGAAGTCGTAAAGGTTACTTTAGCCGAACCTCCTGAATTATTACCTGCCGCATCTTTAGCTTTGACAAAAAAGGTGTAGGTAGTTGAAGGTGTTAAGCCAGTGATGGTAATACTTGTTCCTGTCGTTGAGGTAAAGTAATTATCATTGCGGAAGATATCGTATCTTGTCACCCCAACATTGTCTGTTGCTGCTGTCCACGCTAAGGTAACTTGTGTTGGTGAATTCACGACAAAATTAATAGGAGCCGTCGGAGCATGTGTATCTAGAGTTGGAGTAGCTGGCGGTATCGATGTTGGGAAGGGTGAGACAGTCCCACTCGGAGCTACGGCTGTACCCGTATTAGGGAAAAATGGTACTTGTAAATATGTTTTGCCAAAAGGAAGTATGATCAAAATAAACACTACCAAGAGCGCAAGGAAGAAATATATTTTTGATCTATTCGATTTTTGTTTTATTTGTTTCCACTGCCTCTTGTTGGCATAGACTTTAAGCTTTTTCTTCATAAGTAAGCTGACCTAAATTAGGGCATTATTTTGTTACAAATAAGTAACATAATAATTATGTACTATCTTTCTATACTTGTCAATTACTTTTCGTAATATGGAATTGTTAAACTGTATTCACAGTAAATGAAATTACAAAAAAATTTACCTATTATTATGACTATTGTTGCGAGGAAGAAGTAGTATAGGTTACTCTATTTGAACTCACTGAACTATATCCTGCTGCATTTTTTCCTTTGACAAAAAATGTATAGGTAGTTGAGGGTGCTAAACTAGTGATGGTAATACTTGTTCCTGTCGTTGAGGTAAAGTAATTATCATTGCGGAAGATATCGTATCTGGTCACCCCGGCAGGGTCGGTTGACGCTCCCCACGATAAGGTAACTTGGGTCGGCGAATTCACTGTAAAATTAAGAGGAACCGTTGGAGCCTGTGTATCAGGAGTTGGAGTAGCGAGCGGTGTCGGTGTTGGGAAGGGTGTGGCCGAGTACATAGTCCCACTCGGAGCTACGGTTGTGCCCATTGAAACCGGATAATCATGGACAAGTGCTAGGACTGGATCATTCGTTCCTATGTCATAATTACAGACTGTGGAAGTACCTTCAGACAATGCCCAAGGCATAAACCCTGCTATGCCAGCTGCAAATTGTGCGTCCATTTTTGCCTTCATCTCAGCACTCCGAGAAGCCAAACTGACACAACTCGTACTATTATCCATAGCGTTCATGCCAGCTTCCTCAACGATCAACGGTTTATTAATCAACTTCATCTGATTCAGTCTTTTCTGTAGCCCATTATACTGATCACCCGGTATGGGGGTATTATCACTTCCATAATCGTGATACGTCGCGACATCAATCCCCGGACTTGCATGGACATATTGGTAATCTTCAAATTGCGCACCGCATTGACCCCCTCCAATAACACCTGAACTTACTAAATGGTTCGGATCAATGCTCTTTATGGCTCCACCGACCGCATCGAAAAAGGATCGAAGGGCTGTCTTGGCTGCCGGTTCGTTGCATGTTTGCTTGCCGTAACATGCAGAGCCTGTCGCTCCCTGACAATCTGACGCTTCCGGTTCATTGATTGGTTCCCAAAACGCAATAGCGGTTGAATCTTTATACCGGGAGACAACTAATTTGACATAGTCCAAATATGGTATAGGTGTGAGACCGTTGCCATAATCATTAACTGCTTTTGTATATCCGCCAGAATACCAGGCTGTATCTTTCCAATGTCCGTCATCACACGTACCTGCTTGATCACCGAGTACTAAATCTAACTTGATTCCGTCTTTTTGAGCTGTGTTCACGACTCTATCAAGTCCAGTCCAATCAGTTTGCTTGTTTTTTACATTTGTCGTAATGCTCCCTTGAAAAGCCCACACCCTGACTACAGAATTAGGACGAAGTTTTGAAAAGAGTGCATCTATATTGCTCGACGGAGCACCACAGCCGGCGTTTATTCCCGGATCTGTCCCGAGGTTATATGCGTTAAAGCCGGTAAATTGGAATGGCTGCCCGTTGAGCATCAAACTAGTACCATTCGTGGTTACATACGGAGAACCCCCTGTATTAGGAAAAAATGGCACGCGTACGCGTGTCCTGTTCATGAAAATTGCTATCACGAAAAGGAGGAGAAAAAGAGCAAGAATATAAAAAATTTTTGATCTTCTCGATTTTTGGTTTATTTGTTTCTTCTTGTGATAGGCACGCATCTTTTTCTTCATAGTATTCTTTCCTTACTACCTCAAAGTTACAAATTAGTAACTTAATTGTGAACTATAGTTCAAAGAATGTCAAATACTAGTATTTCTTAGTATACACAATTAATGTGAGATATTGGTAAAGACCACCAAACGCTTGTTATAGCTTTTTTTACCAGCGTCCCATACGCCATCACATGTTATAAGATTGAGATGTGCCCCGTTATTGTCACTAAAAACATCCTTTGCGAATCCCGGATTATACAAATGACTCTCCTGAACTACATAAACGAGTGATATGCCATTTGCATAATTGATGTATACCTTGTCCCCTTTTTTTAATTCATTCAAATTGGCAAAGACTCCGGGTGCACCAGTCTGACTATCATAATGACCGGCAATAACAGCACTGCCATTCTCTCCGGGATAAGCACCAAATTTAAATAATCCAACATCAATCGTATTGATTGGGACATCCATTGCTCCCTTTACTGTAATTCCTACATATTCGACGGCAGCATTGACATTGATACTTGGAATTTCCAGACGCATCGGAAATCCTTCATTTTTATTCTGAATTTCAGCTGCTAAAATTTGTTTTTTGGCTCGTGGAGGTTGAGCCAATATGTGGATTTGTTGTTGGGTAACATACATAAAGAGCATGAGCGAAGGTACTGCAAAGGCCAGAAGTAACAATGGCCGTTTCCGTGTGTTTTTCTTTTTGAAAGCTACTCTTATATTTGTATCTTCAATAAAATTAACAATTGCCATTTTCAAATCTCTTCTTTGCTCTTGTGCAAATCTCTGTTCAATTTCTTTAGTATCAATCGCTTCAAAAATGGCTAGAAACAAAATACTATAGACAACGTCTTTTGACAGCAGCCGTAATTCTTTTTTGTGCTCTTTACAATAGTAAACGAAATGCTTATTTATTGCATTTGTTCTCTCTTTTTGTTCACGGAGTTCTTCTCTTTGTGCAATTTTTCCTAACTGTCTAAAATTTCTATCATAGATCCCTTCCGGTTCAGCAAGGATAACTGCTCTTATAACATCAGTAATGCTCTCATCGGGAAATTTTTCTGAAATTACTTTGAGCGCTTCATGAGAGTAAGGATTTGGAGCTAGTTCCCGATATAATTTAGGATCAGTTGCGATATTCCATGACAAAGCAAGTATATGCTTATCATTTGTTATTTTTTTTTCATTATCCGCTTGCCTGCCGTAGTCCATAAAGTCTTCATGTTATCGTCTGATGATTTCAAAAGTGAGAAAAGCTATAGCAATGAGAAGTAAGGAAGTAATAATGCCATCAAGAGGCGTTGCATATAAACTTTGTGCAGACGCGATAAGCATTGGAGATGAAGCCGACGATTGTTTTTCATTATTTTGAGGTGATATTGTTGGACCAGTTTGCGTGGGTACTATTGACATTTTTGCCGCAGTTTGTGGTGTAGTAATTGCTGCTTTCTTTGTATTGACCGTCACCGGACCCGTCGATGGTATCTGATCCGTAAATACGACAAGTCGTTGAGGATAATTACCATTAACTTGGTTCCAAACTCCTTCACAGGTGATGAGATTGAGATGCGCAAGACCATCTGAAGAGGTAAAAACAGGCGTTGCGTCAGCATTGCGGTCAAAGGACTCGATTTTCCGAACGACAAATGCAAGCGTATCATTTTTGTCATCTATGATATATACCTTATCGCCTACCTTGAGCTTGTTTAATTGATAAAAAACAAATGGTACACCATTTTCAATGCCATAATGTCCACCAATAACAGCGCTTCCCACTTGCCCAGGATGAGGACCGAGTGCAAACCAAGCAACGTCGACAGAACCCGCTGGCACATCCATTCTTCCATCAGGAGTAATGGTCGCGTCTTCAATCAAGGAATCCACACCGATGATAGGAATTTGGAGACGGACAGGGAGTCCCTGAGGTACACCTCCAGGATCACGGATGCTGGAATACGCGATAAGATTACCGTTACTCAGAGTACCCGTTAGAGGAAATTTGGCAACCGGAAATTTCCAGCCGAATAATTTATCGGGCTTAACTACTTTTGCTGCAGTTTCTGTTAGTGCACTCGTTACAACATTAGAAGTAGCTGATGTAGGTGACAAGGCGAAATAAGATCCACCTATCACGATTCCTCCAACAAATACTATAATAACTATTAATAATGCGAGCGTTCTTTTCTTCATTGTTTTTTACCCCGATTGAATGGATTGAGACTCTTGAGAACCTTTTCTCTCCTATTTCTCCTGATGAAAACAAAAACGATAATAAGTATTGCCAAAATAACAGATAGGATTGTCCAGACAACAATTTTCACAAAAGGATTTGTTCCCCTATTGGAATTCCCTCCTGTATTCGGTAACTGAGGAGAAGACTGAGATGTAACACTACCAGCAGGCGTCGCAACATTGACAGTAATAGTGTCGTTACCAAGCGCAATCAACCCATTTGCTGATGCTGTTACATTTACCGTGTTTGTTGTTGTTTGCCTAAGTGTCGTCGTACAGGTATAAATCCACACTTCATCCGGGTCCAGAAGGTTATTGCCATTCGTGTCGCCTAACCTGCCGGACATGTCGCTACATTTATCATCGGTGACGGTGACATCTTTTAAAGGAACAATGCCCGGATTGTTCACTCGATAGGTGTAGGTAATTTGACCTCCACCTGAAGGAAGAGATAACGGATAAGCAACTTTGGTGACATTGACGACACTCACCAGCGGAGGCGGATTATTTGAACCAACAACAACTGTAGCATATGCTTTATGCGTAGCAGTCATTGTGTTTGCGATGCCAGTTGCCGTTGCAATGCTCTGGGTTGTTTTTGAAAGAGTTGTCGTACAGGTATATCTCCATGTCTCATTGTAGTCAAGCATCGAATTGCCATTGTCATCACCTTGGACAAATTTGACAGGACTGCATGCATCATCGACAACTTTTACGTTAGTCAAAGGAACTTCTGGAAGAAAGTTCTTAACTGCGTAGTTGTAGGTTACACTTCCTGAACCATTAGGAAGTGCCAGCGGATCCGGTACTGAAGTAATGCCTATCAATGGAACATATAAAACGCTTGGGCTATTTGTGTCAGTTTGTGCTAAAGCACTTTTCGTGCTGCATCCAAGTACCAAGAATACAATGAGTATAATAAAGATTTTTTTTGATTTATGTATTTTATTAAATAAATCATGATTACTCCATAAAATATTTTTTATCATGTAGATTACCGTTTATAATTTAATATCTTGAATAAGAGAAAAAATATATTGTATACTCATTTGAATATTTGAGAAAATATTTCCGGTTGGATTAAATCCCGTATTGGGAAGACCGATACCGCCGGTATTTGGAAAACACGGAACTTTAGGATTTGTAGAGCATTTAATAACACCTGTATTTGGAAAGCCGGGAGAATTTGTTGCTATTGTTCCTCCTACCAATACCGATTTCCCGTACGCTCCAATTGCGCAATTATCTGTTGCAGCAACCTCTATCCAGATAGATTGATTTGCCGGAAGATTATTGATAGTCGTCGAAAATCCGGAAACTTTCGTACTAAATTGCCAGTTACCATTTTGAAAACCATACTGAACGATAAAATTGTTTAATCCCGCATTGGGTCCCCAGCTGACAAAGATACTGGTAGGACTAAGCCTTTTTGCTAAGATAATATTTGGTACGCTTGAAACACCGGATGAAGTACAGGCGGTTGATCCGTTTGAAGATGAGGAAGAATTTGAAGAAGAACTCCCTGATGAGGATCCACCTCCGGATGAAGAATTAGAGGAAGTATTGGACGATACAGTTGTCGGTGCCTGAGTTGGTGATTGAGTCGGTGCCTGAGTTGGTGATTGAGTTGAGGTTAAGGTCAGAGTCGGGGTTGGAGTCGGCTGAACGCGTCCCTGAGGTCCTCCTCCTGGAGCCGAAGTACATGCAGTCCCTGTAGCTTTGACACCATCAACATCATATCCATCAGCAATAGCATCAGGATAATTAGCAGGGATAGAAGTATCAGTAATTCTGACAAACTTTGCACAGGTTAACTGTGCCGGTTTAGTAACGGTTCCATCCTGACTGACATTTCCTGCCATCACCCATGTCGTTCCATTTTGTGACATTTCAACTTTAGCTGTTTCATCGGGGTATCCAGGTTCTATCGTAGCCTCAATAACCATAGCACCAGTACTAATACCATTATCAAAACCCAAAACAATATCTCCACCAAATCCCAAAGAGAAAAAAGTAGAATCAATAGTAGGAGTGTTTTCTGCCACACCTAGTGCTGCGGTCGGATCAGACCTTGCAGCAGGTACTGGGAGTCCATTTTTCATCACACCTTGATGGAAAGAAACAACAGTATCAGCCCATGGACCCAAACCATCAGGAGCTGCCGCAAATGTAGGAGAGACAACAACAAACAAAGAAAGACACAGAACGGGAACTATTATTGGTAATTTTTTAACTATATTTCTAATTTCCATAAGACATTTTTAATCACGTAATGTTACTAATTTGTAACATTAATTATTTATAAACATTTCTCTTATTCCTTGTCAAGAGTCAAAATAGTTGTTAAGACGGTGTTTTTTAAAATAGTAATTATTAATAGAGGTTATATGTGATGGAGAAAAAGAGAAAAATTTTAAAGTAATTTGTTATATATTGAGGAGATTAAATGTGTGGAAGAGTCAGTATATATTATTCACCATTATCTATCTGATTCTCTTGTTGAGAGGAATATGGACCCCAATAGTTATTGTCGTATTTCCCGACTCCATATTTGTTATCCTTTTTATTATCGTCATGTTGCCTTATGGAACAACTCTTACCTGTTCCTTTTACGCCATCTACATCGTAGCCGTCAGCAGTAGGATCTGAAAAGTTTGTAGGACTACTAGTATCTGTTATTCGCACATAGTGGATACATCCTGCATGATATGGTACTCCTACCTGCCCACCCTGAACCACATTTCCCGCTGCGAACCAATGATACTTATCAGGAGAAACTTCGACTTTTGCAGTTTCATCAGGATATCCAGGTTCTATTGTAGCTTCAACAACAAGCACGCCATTTTTAATGCCATTCTTAAATCCTAACGTTATTGTTCCACCAAAACCCAAAGAGACAAAAGTAGAATCAACGGTTGGGGTATTTTCTGCTACCCCAAGAGCTGCCAACGGATTACTCCTGATAGCAGGAACTGGTAATCCATTTTTCATAAGACCCTGATGAAATGAGATGACCTTATCTGCCCAAGGACCCAATCCATCAGGAGCTGCTGCGAATGCAGGAACTGCAATCACAAATAAAGAAATAATAAGAGAAAATAGTATTTGCAATTTCCTATATTTCATAGTTTTATATTTTTACAAACTGTATAGATTAAATATTGTATGAACTACACTTTTCTAAAAACCTGCCTGGTTTATTTAGAGAGTGTTACCAATTTGTAACTCTCAATTATTTATAAACCTTTTTCTCTTTGCTTGTCAAGTACCAAAATTTAATTGGCTTTCAATGTAAGACAGACGCCTTAAAAAATAGATTGTTAAATCAGTACAAAATTTAAGCTCTCTCTTTGTACAACATGTCATACCTTAAAACATTACTTTCTTCGTAAAATACGTGATAAAATACATACTATATATATGTATCAGTATTTACAGAAATTATGGAGATTTCTTAGAGGAAGATGTGAAAAATGTGGCGGCACGTTATGGTCATTTGACTGGAAGAAAGCGTATTGTACGAAATGTGATATGGTGAAATAACTCCTTTTAACGAAAACTTTTTTCTTAAAGACTTTCTTATCTCTTACACAATCTTGTCATAAATGTCATCTTTAGATAGTAGTATACAAGGTTAACGGGCATAAAAATGCCTCTTTTATTTTTGAAAAAAATACTTTATGATATTTTAACGTTACAATTTCGTAACTTTTATGTTATGCTAATTGTTACAACTCTGTTACATAAAAATAATGAATAATTTATCTATTGTTATACCAACTAAAAATGAAAAAAATAATGTTGTCCCCTTGGTTAAAAGAATTCATGAAACTCTAATTTGCGCAAATATCAATTATGAGATTATCTTCATCGACGATCATTCAACTGATGGGACGCAAGACGCAATTAAAGCATTATCTCTAACATATCCTATTTCTCTCTATGAAAAAAAGGGCAAATTAGGGAAAGCTAACTCATTGATAGAAGGATTTTTGCATGCACAGTATGATCTGATCTGTATGATAGATGCCGATTTGCAGTATCCTCCCGAATCAATTCCGGCAATGGTGGCAAAAATTGACAGTGGCGCCGATATTGTAGTTGCGAATCGAAAAGAGAATCATACAAATTTTATAAGAAAACTTTTTAGTGAAATATATCAGTTTTATTTTGTGAGACTCCTGCATGGTATTGATCTTGATTCACAATCAGGATTAAAGATTTTAAAAAAAGAAATTGTTGAACGCATTCCAATGCATAGCGGTAAATGGGTATTTGATCTGACTCTTTTAACACAAGCCAAAAATGCTGGTTATCATCTAGATACTGTTGACATTCTGTTCGCCGAAAGAGTATCCGGTAAAACCAAAGTGAATCTATTTTTCACTTCTTTTGAACTCATTATTAATGCGCTTCATTTGCGTCTACAAGCAAAAAAACCTATTCCTTTTCATCCTGAAACAGAAAAGATAAAGGGCAAAGGATTTCATTATAAAGGTCAGGAATTTATTCATCACTCGCAACTATCTCCTGAACATACCGCATTTCAGAGAGTCACACCACTGCAAATTTTTGTTGGGATAGTATTGGTAGTTGATCTGGTTTTTGGTTTGCTCATTAATTGGCACCTAACACTTGAGATTTTTTTCTCAACGCTTACCATCTTCTATTTCGCGGATCTTCTGTTTAATTTCTACTTGATCTTCCGTAATTATTCCAAACCTGCCGAAATAACTATTACACCTGAACAGCTTGCGGAGATTAATGATATCGATTTACCTATCTATACTGTCTTTTGCCCTCTCTATAAGGAATGGAGTGTTGTACCGCAATTTATCTCTGCAATGAGTAACTTAGAGTATCCAAAAGACAAATTACAAGTCATGCTTCTTTTGGAGGAAGATGATAAAGAAACAATCGATGAGATCAAACTTATGCAACTTCCTTCGTATTTCGATATCGTCGTTGTGCCACATTCAAAACCTAAAACAAAACCTAAAGCACTTAACTACGGACTTCTTCATACACGCGGAGAATATTGTGTTATCTATGATGCCGAAGACATTCCTGATCCACTCCAATTAAAAAAAGCAATTATGGCATTTGATCAATCCGGTAAGCAGACCCTTTGCGTACAGGCAAAGTTAAATTTCTACAATCCGTATCAAAATTTATTAACCCGAATTTTTACTGCTGAATACTCTCTGTGGTTTGATCTCGTATTGACAGGCTTACAATCAATTGAAGCACCGATCCCTCTTGGCGGTACGAGCAATCATTTTCGGACAGAAGATATTCGTCGTGTAAAGGGCTGGGATTCATTCAATGTCACAGAAGACTGTGATCTTGGCATGCGTTTGGTAAAACAAGGATACAGTACAGCAATTATTGATAGCATCACATTGGAAGAAGCCAATAGTTCATACCTGAATTGGTTTGGACAAAGGACAAGATGGATCAAAGGATATATGCAGACCTATCTGGTACATATGCGTTCCCTTGACGATTTTAAGAATAGTAAACACAAATCACATATCTTAACCTTTCAATTGATCGTTGGTGGCAAAGTCATGTCAATGTTCATCAACCCGTTGATGTGGCTTATTACTCTTTGCTATTTTCTTTTTAGAGCACATATTGGTACCTTTATTGAATCATTTTTCCCGAGGCCAATTCTCTATATAGGTGTGGTTTCACTCCTTTTAGGAAATTTTCTTTATCTCTATTATTACATGGTCGGCTGTGCTAGACATGGGCATGACAAGTTAGTAAAATATGCCTTCTTCGTACCTTTTTATTGGTTAGCTATGAGTGTGTGCGCTTGGATGGCAGTACACAAACTCATCACTGCTCCGCATCATTGGTCAAAAACCAAACATGGTTTACATCTACAAAATGTGGTAACCGAAGTAAGTCCTGCGCCTGTACCTGTCAATCAAAATGAACTTGCTGAGTCGCAAAATCTGAGGGGAGCTATCAATATATGATAAAACGCGTTTACCAGCAATATCTTTCCGGAGGAAGTTTACTCCTTATAGCAACAGTTGTTGTTAACATCTGTAACTTTGCCTTTAATGCCTATCTTGGCAGGACTTTAACATTTGAACAATTTGGCATTATTACGTTAATCAATACCATGTGGTATATTGCACTTATCCCAATAAATGCACTTTACATGACGGTGAATCATCGTATTGCATTCTTGACCAGTAATAATTTTACCAATGAGAGCATTCATTTTTTACAGAGGACAAATAAACACAATTTTCTTATAAGTTTATTCATTTCAGTCTGTTTTATAGCCGCAATTCCTTTTATCGATAGTTTTTTCCAAATTCATAATTATCTTATCTCTTTTCTTTTTACGCCAATGATTACCCTTGGGGTTATAACAGCAATTAATAAAGGATTTTTACAAGGAATATTTAATTTTAAATCAGTTGCAGTGATTATTATTATGGAAGCATTAAGCAAACTCATTTTTGCTTGGCTCCTGGTGGATGCTAAGATGAACGCCTGGGCTTTTATCTCACTTCCTGTATCAGCATGTGCTGCTTTTTTCTTATCATTATTTTTCACTTCCGCACAAACAAAAATGCCGATAAAAAAGAGCACCTATACATTCCCAGGTAAATTTTTTAGCGCAGCTGTTATTACAGGGATTTCCTCAATCGCGTTTCTTAGCGTGGACGTCATTCTCGCGAAACATTTTCTGTCTCCCACAGATGCAGGCAAATATGCCTTTATATCGTTAATAGGTAAAATGATTTACTTTTTCGGGACATTACCTAGTCTACTCATGATCACGTTTGTCAGCCGCGATTTAGGAATAAATCGTAATCCAAACAAAACGTTCTATAAATTATTTTCTCTTGCACTTGTTTTAACGATCGTCGGTTTTATTGGGATTGGACCATTGGGTAAAATATTTATTCCCATTCTTTTCGGAGAAAAAACAACAATGATTCTTCCTTATCTTCCCCTGTACGCTGCAGCAATAATGTTTTTTACGCTCTCAAGCAGCTTTATAACATTTTATCTTGCCAAACAACGGTACCTTTTTCCAATTATGGCTATCTTCATGGCTTTTATTATGTGTGTAGGAATAACTTTTTTCCATAACGGGATCAATCAAATTATTCACGTAATTTTTTATACGAGTGTGCTGAGTTTAGGAACTATTGTTGTACTCCATATTATAGAAACGCAAAATCTTTTTAGAGTAAATAAACAATTTGCATCGTAAAATTATATGACTGACAAACTATCCATATCTATTTGTATACCTGCTTATAATGAGGGAAAGAATATCCGGAAGATTCTTAGTGCGCTTCTTGTACAGGAAACGCAGCAGATACTAATTAACAAAATTATCGTCGTTTCTTCAGCAAGTACTGACAATACAGATGCTATTGTGGAACAATTCACAAAGCAGTACCCGCAAGTTATCTTAATCAGACAACAGCAACGTCAAGGGAAAGCTAGTGCTATCAATGCTTGTTTGGGTGTTATAACGGATGAGATCGTAGTTATTGAAAGTGCAGATACTGTTCCTGATCGGGATTGTATTGAGAATCTCTGTCTGCCATTTCTTCATGATAAACAACTCGGCATGGTTGGAGGAGCGCCACACCCTATAAATGACCCCAACACATTCCTGGGGTATATCATTCATGCCTGGTGGTGGTTTCATCGCAACATTCCGCGTTTTGGAGAAATTATTGCTTATCGCAATATTTTATCGCACATCAGTAGAACAACAGCTGTTGATGAGGCGTATATCCAGGCAAAAATGGTGCAAATGAATTATAAAGTTGTTCACGTTGATAGTGCTGTTGTCAGAAATAAAGGTGCTGAGACAGTCAGTGATCTGATTAAACAGCGCCGGCGTGTAATGAATGGTCATGCCAGGCTTTTTAATGAAGAGCATATCAAGATTGATAGTATGACCAAATCAAGTCTCTATTTACTAATCTGTAAGTATCAGCTGCATAGCATTAAGGAAGTTTTTTGGCTGATAGGTGGCATCTTGATAGAAATTTATGCACGGCTTCTTGGTTTCTTTGATTATTATATTGCCGGCAAGAATCCATTTGTCTGGGACATTGCCAGTACCACGAAAGAATTGGCTTTTGAAGGAGCAAGTGAAGAAGAGGAGGAAAACGAATAATGATTGTGTTTCTGAGTTTTGCGCCAATTGAATTTATGGGAGGAGCTGAGAAAATGATCTATAAATTGGCGAATTTCATGAAAAAAAGTGAAGACATTGTTATCATAAACGCTGACAAATCAATCGCAGACATCTATGGCTCACTGGTTTTACAAAGAACTTTTCCAGAGAGAATGAATCAAAGCGAGATGCAAGATTCGATTCCACGAATAAAAGTTCATTTCGGAGATTTTTTCCCATGGAGTAAAGGATGGAGGAGTTTACATAAACAGTTAACGAATGCCCGTTTGATATATATAAAATACGAGATCCTTGAAGTATTCTTTTTATTCTATTTTGGTGGAATCAGCCTGAGCAAGAAGACAATTGCCTCTTTGCATTCGCCACTTCTCTATGGAGCTCCACAAAAACTTTCTGATCGACTACACACGTTGGTCTATTCCTCTTCCTTCAATAAAATGCTATTACAAAAAATGGGGAAAATTCATGTATTAAACAAGAGAGACGAACTCTACTTAAAAAAAATCTATCAATTAGAAAATGTTATTCGTATTCCTAATTCTCTTCCCAATCTGGAACATAAGGATAATGAATCAGAATTACCCTATAAAAAAAAGCTTTTCATTCTTTTTGTTGGTGAACTTTCTCTTCGAAAAGGAGCAGACATTTTAATAGAATTAATAAAAAACGCACCAGAAGAGATTCATTTTTCTGTTGCTGGAGACGGTCCGCTTAGAAACAATCTCATCGTACAGTGTATGAATAAAAAGAATTGGACGTACCATGGATATACTAAAGGAGAAAAATTGCAAGAACTCTATCTGAAAAGTGATATCCTTTTTGCACCAAGTAGAGCTGAAGGATTATCCATTGTTATGCTGGAAGCACTGAGTTATGGATTGCGAATAGTAGGCTATAGCAGTATTCTCTCTGATTTTTCCCATATAGTAAAATATTCGAGTAAAAATAATCTAGCCGAGGAATATGAAGCTATTTTTAGGCAAATGCTTAATAGGAAAAAAAATCCTACTTTTGCTAGTACAAAAGAACAAATCAAAAAGTATTTTCTCAAAAATTTTTCTGATAAAAAAATTCTACCCTTAATGCAACAAAAAATATTTTCCCTGAACTAATGAAAAAAATAACGATAATAAATGCCTATGGCAATAAAAATATTGGTGATGGAGCGATTCAGGAATCTGCATTTAATTTCTTGAATAAATTGGTAGATAAAAAAGACATTATTTTTTTGCTTTCTGTTGATGCATACCGATATAAGAAAAACCCTCTTTTTTGTGCAAAGGTTGTTCAACATCAACTACCTTATGGCTATGCAATTCAAACTTCATCAAAACCATTATCTTACACAAATAAAATGTATCGATTCACAAAAATATTTACTATTTCGCTTTATTACACAGTATTTGCAAAAATTAACAAAGAATTTCTTTCAAAAAAAACTGCCTATTCATATATTCGAGCAATTATCGATGCAGACATTGTCATAGGTATGGGAGGTGGCTACTTTACCAGTAGATATGGACTCAGTGATAACTTTGGACTTTTGTTGACACTACTGCCGATTTATATTGCAAAGCACTATCATAAAAAAATTATTTTTTTACCACTAACTTTTGGTCCTTTTGCAAATGAGACGCATGCTAAGATGACCCACAAAATATTAGCAAACACTACAGTATTCTGTAGAGATAAAGATTCTTTAAAAAAGATAAAGAAATTGAACAGTAAGAAAAATTCAGTTAAGACAATCTATACTCCTGATCTTGCGCTTTTTCTCGATAGTCCAACGAAGAATAAATTTGGAAAAGGAAATAATTATTATGTGATTACAGCGAGAGAATGGCTTGATGAGAAAAAACAAAAATTATATGAAAAAGAATTAAGTAAAGTAATACAGAGAAATTGGGATGAAAAAAAATTAAAAGCTATTTTTATCCCAATGGCATATAACGCAATTGAAGATGATGATCGAAGAGTTGCAAAACGTATCAGGAAAGAAATATCGAATCCGAATATCTTTTCAGTAACACACCCACATAATTCAACGGAAGTACAAAAATTATTATGTAATGCGGAATTTGCCATATGTACTCGAATGCATTCTGCTCTACTCTCGTTTATAGCGGAAATTCCTTTTGTTACGATAGCCTATTCCCCCAAAACAATTAACTTTCTTGAGGATTTTGGGCTAGAAGACTGGAATATTTCTATTGAGGATTTTACTGCAAATAAATTAAAAAAGAAAGTTGATAAGCTAATAAGCAAAAAAGATTCAGAAGCATTTATACAGACTATCAAAAATCACAAAGTTAATTTAGAGAGATATAAAAAAAATTTTAGAAAACAGATAAACTATGCACTTAATTAGTTGATGAAAAATTCTTTTTACTTATTAGAACGGAAAATCTTTTTTTTAAAAGCTTATCTCAGAGCAAAAATATTATCGTTACGATTTAATAAAATGGGCAAAAAAGTTTTTATTCAGTATAGTTGTTCTTTTGGTAACTATAATAATATCGAGATTGGTAACTATGTCTATATCAATCATCATGTTAATCTGCATGCAGAATTTGAAAAAATTAAAATTGGAAATTTCGTTATGATCGGACCATTTGTTTATATTGGGGTTACTAATCATACATATACCTCGGCAACAGTACCTATGTATTTACAAAAAGATACCTATAAGCAGGTTATTATCGAAGATGATGTTTGGATCGGTGGAAATGCATTTATCATGCCAGGAATAACTATTGGGCGAGGAGCCATCGTTGCAGCGGGTGCGGTTGTTACAAAAGATGTTGAGCCATATGCAATTGTAGGAGGGGTACCCGCAAAGTTAATTAAATATCGTTTTGATGCTGATACAAGAGAGAAAGCTAAAAAAGTAGATCTTTCTCAATTTCTTAACGTTAATGGCAATTATTATAACTAAATAAATTCATATATGAAAAAATTTAAACTTACGCTCTCTCACTATAGTACCTATTGTATTTTCCTGTTTTTACTTGCCCTTAGTGTTTGTTTTTCTCTTTTGTATTATCTCAATGGAGAAAATATTCTCTATGCTGATACTATGTCACGTTTGGACATAGCACGTAAAGTTATCGATAATCTCACGCCTGGTTTTGCACAAATAGGTAATGTGTGGTTGCCCCTTCCTCAGTTGTTGATGTTACCTTTTATTTGGAATAATTTTCTCTGGCATTCAGGAATTGCAGGAGCACTTATGTCAGGAACAGCTTTCATTATTGGTGGTCTCTATATATACAAATCAGTTAAATTATTAACCAATTCCTTTACTTCTTCACTGTTAAGCTTATGTATTTATGCGTTAAATATTAACGTACTCTATTTACAAGCGACAGCTATGTCAGAAACTCTCTTTCTTTGTACCTTGGCAGCTACCATATATTATCTTCTCTCGTGGGTAAAAACAAACAATATTATGTATCTTATCCCCGCAGGACTTGCTGTCAGTGCGATGACCTATACACGATATGAAGGATGGTCTATCCTTTTTGCCGCGATCCCAATGGTTTTTATTGTTGCCTGGATTAAAAATAAAAGCGCTGCAAAATCAGAAAGTTCTACCATTCTCTTTAGTGCTTTAGCACTAACAGGTTTTATTGCTTGGACGATTTATCTTGCATTAATCTTTGGTGATCCGCTTTATTGGGTACACTACTACGCAACTCCAGCTGCCACAGGAGGTGCGGGAAAGGCTGTAACGCATGTCTATTCACAAAATAAACCATTTGCCGCAGCTATATGGGAATATTTCTCTTCTTGTGTCTGGATGATTGGACTGATTCCCATGGTACTTTCACTACTTGGAGTAGTGATTCTCATAACAAAATCTATTTGGAAACGAAGTCTTTATGTATTTCCTCTTCTTATGCCACTCGCGATATTTTTGTTTATGGTGCTTACCTTACAAAGAAACACACCAATTCAGCAGCCAAATTTAACTCTTGCGAGTATTTTATCACCAGATACAAGCTTACAGACAGGGTTTAATGTTCGCTATGGCATTTTATTATTACCCTGGGTTGCGATAGTTTCTTCTTATCTTTTTAGTCTCTTTAGTTTCAAGCCTCTTCGTGTTTTACTCTACATACTTTTTAGTTTCCTTATGGGTATACAAATATATTCCTATTTCCACATGCAATATTCTGTTATCTATCAAATTCCGGCACTAATTTATCCCAAAAAAGATGCTGACCTTGTAAACTTTATGAAGAGTCATTATCATGGCGGTGAAATACTTATCAGTGCTGCAGGACACGAAGATCAAATGTTTGAAATGGGCTTCGATTACAAAACTTATATCCATGAAGGTACAGGAAAATACTGGAAGGAAGAAATTGATGATCCGCCACATTATGCCACATGGGTAGTCTATGATTCAGGCCAAGATGTAGATCAAGTGGCAAAATATATGAAAGACCCTCATAGAATCGCCGCGATGAACAGAGATTTTAATCTTGTATTCACCGGAGATAAAGGATTATTAAAAGTATATAAGATTAAAAAGAAGCCCTATTTCAATATAAATTAGGATTTATAATTTGAAGCAATGGACTTTAGCTGATAATCCCAAAAATCATTCAAGAGTATATTTGCTTATGCGAGTTACTAAGGTTCGAGGAGCAAAACGGTTACTATATGCAAGCAAAGCATTCTTCCATCCTGCAATAACAACCGGTTTTCCTTTCATAAGCGCATTGTATCCAATTTGTGCAACCGTCTCTGCATTCATAGGCTTAACTAGTGTAAATAATTTGGATTTATTGATTTGAGATCCTTTCTCGAATCCTGTTTTTGTTGGCCCCGGACATAAAGCCGTTACGGAGACTCCACTTCCTTCTAACTCACTCGCCAATGCCTCCGAAAAAGAGAGAACAAATGCTTTTGTAGCATAGTAAATTGCCATATGGGGTCCAGGTTGAAAAGCAGCTGTTGATGCAGTATTCAAAATTTTCCCTTGCTTTTTCTCAAGCATATCTGGAAGAAAAAACCTTGTTAAAGAAACCAAAGCAGAAATATTTACTTGGATGAGGTCCATATGTTTTTCTAGGTCAATAGTTGAAAAATCTCCATAGATTCCAAATCCAGCATTATTTATAAGAATATCTACAATAATTCCCTTATTTTTCACTTCTTTATAGATTGTTTCAGAACTATTAGATTTTGCAAGATCAGAGGCAATATAAGAAATTTTATTGCCAAATTGAGTGGAAATCTCATGTGCAGTTTTTTCCAAAATTTTTCCATCTCGTGCAATAAGAATTAAGTTATAACCGTTTTTACTAAAAATTTTTGCTAATTCATATCCTATACCGCTTGTTGCTCCTGTAATGAGTGCAGTTTTGTCTTTATGCATATAACTGATTGTATCAAATGCTTCTACTATTTTCTCCTTGGAAGTTATAATAACGTCAGAACTCAGCAGCATTTCAGGCCTCAAAAATTCATAAAAGATGGCATGACCATTGTTCGATTCGAACTGGTAGCCTGAAAATGTTATACTATTTATATGACAAGAATATTTAGGAATCCGGGTCCGATACATTTTACCGGTGTAATTAAAACGAATAAAGAAAATTCTTCAACATGGATAGATTTTCCTTATGATCTTAAAGAAACATATGGTATCGGTAATTTAGTTCCGTTTATTGCAACATTTGATGGTCATGTCACATACCGTGGTAGTTTAGCAAAAATGGGTGGAGATTGCGCTATGGTTCTTTTAAGAAAAGATGTCTTTGCTGAAATTGGTAAAAAAGCAGGAGAAGAAGTTGCTATTCAGATTGTACTTGATGATAAACCACGTGAATTGACTATTGCAAATGATCTACGTAAGGTTTTAGAAGAAGGAAATGTTTGGGAAGTATTTTCTTCTCTTTCATTTACTCACCGCAAAGAATGTATAGAATGGATTGAAAGCGCGAAAAAAGCTGAGACCAGACAAAATAGATTAGGAAAAATAGTTGGTATGATCAAAAATGAGAAGAAAACTCCCTATTAAGTTAATGAGGAGCGGCTTAATTTTTAGATTTAGAAAACTATAGCAAACTGATCAACTCTCGCTTGAATTTTAATTCTCACGTATAATAAAATTGAAAATATACAATGCAAGCAGATATTTATAATCCAGAGTTATGGAATAATTTTTTTCTGATGGTAGGTGGTGGCGCTGCCGCTTTAACAGGTCTGATTTTTGTCGCCCTCTCAGCTGCCATGTCGTTAAATCTTGAGAGTGTGATCAAAGATGCGACGCACAAATACAGATCTATTAACACATTAGCAGGATTAACTGCTATTTTTGTAGTTTGCGGATTGGTATTGATGCCAGGTCAAAATCACATAGTAGTAGGCATAGAATTGTTACTAACTGCATTAACAGGAGCAATTATTTTCTTATACGGTTTTCATCAAGCGTATAAATTTGGGTCTCATCCTAGCAAATACCGTTTGGTAATCGGAAGTTCTCTTTACTTAGCAGAAGTAGTAGGTGCTTTGATGCTCATATCTGGCTTTATATTGGGACTTTATATAGCTGCGGTTTCAATAGTACTAATCGTGGCATTTATGATTACAGCAGCATGGTTGCTAGTTGTTGGTGTTTATAGCGCAGGAAAGAGCTAATAGATTATAACAATCGGAACTGTGTTGATTTTTGATAGTGCAGCTCTGGATATTTGATTCGTTGAACCACACGCCATTCGAAAATCATCAACTAATGATAACTATTTTTCAGTAACGATTACGTTTTTTAGGTTCGGTTCTCCCAGATTTTCCTTATTTGTATTTCTTCTCGAGTCAGATAGTTTTTTCTTAATTTCAAGAAAAGTATCTATTATTTTCTCTCGTGTTTCTTTATCTGTGAGAGCCTTTCTTGCAGTAAAAACAACTAGATCTAAAACAGCGCCAGTAACACCGAGGATAACCCCATGCCCTTTTTTTTCATTGTTATTATCATTATGGCTCATTATATTTCACCTCGCATATATTATTTTTCTATTATGTTGCATATGTTATAAGTATGTCTTTGCAATGTGTTATTAATTCATCTTCCGGAATGTTAAGTTCTGTAATAAATTCACCTCTGAGTTTTTCTTTTAATAATACAGGTAGCTCTTTTTCTATTGAATGGAAAAGTGGTTGATGTCCTCCAAGAAATAAACCGTTTATGTGTTTACTTTTTATAAGTATTTCAGCTTCTTGTAAAATGAGTTGCAAATGTCGATAGAGCTGGTTATCAATATGATTGGAAAGTTTTGTATTTCTTCCATGTAATTCTCCAGAATCTAACTTTGTTGCTTTTCGGATACCGGGATCCATGATGCTTTTTTGTATTTCAACCACGCCTCTAGCAAAAAGAAACAGAAATGCTTTTTTCTTATCTACTATAATAAAAAGATATTGCCCTTCCTCTATTTCACCTAGTACTGAATTTAAATCCTTATTAAAAGATTCAATATTTTGTGGATATATTTTATTACCATCAATCATGCTTACATTGCAGGATATTTTTTCCTGTGTAGTAACTATAACAGTGTTATACAGAGACTATGTAAGAGTTCCAAGAATACCTTTTAGATTCTTTCTCGATCGCTTACATGTCTTATTACATATTTCTATAGTAATCCGAAAAGAGAAGGAGTATACTACTCACAATTGGAGAATTAGTATGCAAAGCGCATTAAAAACTTAAATAGAGATGAAAAAGAAGAGAATTTCTCCCCAGATTATAAGGAGTAATAATGAATTGGAATTACCTCATGCGACTATAAAAGAAGCCGTTCAAAAACGAATTAATCCTTCCGATCATTCAAGCATTATTCCAGGAATTGATGTAAACGAACTTAAACATTCCCTTGATCTTTTGAAATATGCACTTGATTATTCAGAAGCTATTGTCGAAACAGTGCGCGTGCCACTTATTGTCCTGAATAAAAAATTAGAGGTTCTTACCGCAAACAGAGCTTTTTATGATACTTTTAAATTAATGCCGGAGGAAACTGAGAATAAATTGGTTTATAAGTTAAATAGTGGAGCATGGAATCTTCCTAAATTAAAAATACTACTGGAAAAAATTCTTCCGGCGAATACTCATTTTGATAACTATGAAGTAGAGATTGATCTTCCTCATTTGGGATTAAGAACAATAGTTTTTAATGCGCGGAGAACATACCGTCAGGTGAATAATACCGAAGCAATCCTTCTTGCATTTGAAGATATAACAGATCGAAAACAACTTGAAAAACAGAAAGATGATTTTATTGGGATTGTTTCTCATGAACTCAAAACTCCTTTAACAAGTATCAAAGCATTTTCGCAGCTTTTAGAAAAACATCTTAATCGCTCTGAAGATAAAAGAGGATCATATTTCTTGTCAAAAATGACTAATCAAATGGAAAGGCTAACCCAACTTATGGCATCTTTTGTAAATGTTTATAAGATTCAGGATGGTAAGTTGGCATTACATAAAAAGCATTTCCAAATTGACGAGTTGATTGGCAGTATCATATCAGATTTTCAATTCACGACAACTTCTTACACTATAATAAATAATGTTCAATCAAAAACAAAAGTTTATGCAGATCGTGAACGAATTGCTCAGGTTTTAGTAAATCTTATTTCAAATGCCATTAAATATTCGCCAAATGCCAATAAAATAGTTATTGCTTCTATAAAAAAAGGAGATAAAGTTATTGTATCTGTACAAGACTTTGGGTTAGGCATTCCAAAAGAGGAACAAGGAAAAATCTTTGAACGATTTTTCAGAGTGAAAGCTAAAAGGGAAATGGATATTTCAGGATTGGGTCTTGGTTTATATATTTCCTATGAAATTATATCTCAGCATAAGGGAAAAATCTGGGTAGAAAGCACAGAAGGGCAAGGGTCAGTATTTAGCTTTTCACTGCCTGTGAAGTAACCGAAGACAAAAAATGTTATTAGTTCATTGCTTTTGGGAAATTAAGCTCCTTTAATTTATTAACAAGATCGCCAATTTCGTAATTTGAAGAATTAATATCATTTTGGATAAATGTTCTCAGTCCCTCAATAATATCTTTCGCTTGGTAAGCATCCTTTTTTTTCAGATATTCAATTTTGATATCGTTTTGGATAAAAGTTTTGGATACAATTTGCAGTGTTGCAAAAAAGAAACCTGATTCAATAAAGACATTTGAAATATCTTTAATATCGACGCTGTGCGATTGTGAAGCAAACAATTGACGGAAGATAAAGGTGACTCTACTTTCTTCTACATCTATTGTATTTGGAAAGAAATTCCAGGGGAAAACGGAAGAAAGACTCATAATACTTCTATTGGATTTTCTAATGAGTTCATCAAGTTTATTTTTATCATGCTCGGTTTTAACTGTTATATCTTTTGCATGCTGTTCCATACCTTTTGCTTCCGGAGATTTTTCTGTTTTTTCTGCATTAGTAGATAAAGGGTTAATTAGGGAATCATCAGTGGAATTTTGTTCTAATATCTTTATTCTTTCTAGCAATTCTTTAATGTTATGAGTTTTTTGTTCTACTCTGTCATTTGCTTGCTTAAGCCAGTAATTTGTTTTCCTTTTAATATCGCTTGGATTTTTTAGTGTAGGAATATACCGAAAAATATTTATAGAGGATACTGGTGTCATCTTTTAAGTATAGGAGCTCAATAAATGATTCGCGTAAGGATATGGATTAATTTCATATTATCAGAAATAATAAATTCGTGAAATTAGATGAGTTCTAATATCTTCTGTGATTTGGAGTAAAATTACCCGATCTCATATGATAATAGTATACGGATTACACAAAAGCTAATTCAGAAGTATTTTTTAGAGCTTTAATTTTTCCATTATTTATGAAAGTGGAGGATGAATAGTAGAAACTTTATTTATTTTTAATCAAAAAGGCCGAAAATTGCTGTTATGATGTAAATCATACATCTAATTTAAATTTTTCTCTCTTTCTCATGCTATTCCCATTTTCAACAACTATATTATAGTTATGAAAAAAGTCGTTACATTTGCATTTATTTTAATAATTGCCGCTTATATAATTTATCAAAATGGATCATCATGGCTTCTTTATATTCTTACATATACAACGGGAAAAGGATCACAAGTGCCTGCTTTTTCGAGCTCATCAGGTCCCACACCTCCATATAAAAATGGCATATTTACGGGCAATTCCGAAGACGCATATTATGGTAGTGTTCAGGTCAAAGCAGTAATATCGAGTGGGAAGATAACTGATGTGCAATTTTTGCAATATCCTCATGATGCGGCACGATCACTTGCAATAAATACTCTTGCCATGCCAAACTTAAAGCAGGAGGCAATTCAAACACAGAATGCCCATGTCGATATTGTTTCCGGCGCGACAGATACGAGTAACGCTTTCATGCAATCACTTTCTTCTGCGCTTGCCCAGGCAAAATAAAGAAATATTCTTATGAAAAAATATGTTGTTTCATCGATTGTTATCGTTTCATTTATTGCTTACTCGTTTTATCAACGGGTATTTGGAATGCTATCAACTCCCGTTATTTCAACAGCTCATCCAACTTCAAAAATCTCTCAAAATTCGCCAACAATAACACCCACTCCGACAATTATTCCCACTAATACACCAGTAATTAATCAACCAACTATTATTCAAAAAATACCTACTTCAACACCTGTGCCAACCGCTACTCCGACTTCTGCTCCGATTGTCGCTTCAGGATTTAAAGATGGAACATACACAGGAGACCCTGCTGATGCGTTTTACGGGAATATCCAGGTTCAGGCAACCATAAGCGGTGGGAAGATAACTGATGTGCAATTTTTGCAAGCGCCAAATGATCGCAGTACATCAATTGAAATTAATTCTCAAGCCGATCCAATTCTTGCTCAAGAAGCAATCCAGGTACAAAGCGCAAATGTTGACATTGTTTCCGGTGCAACAGATTCAAGTCAGGCATTTGTCCAGTCGTTACAATCCGCATTGGATAAAGCAAAAAGTTAATTATGAAATTTATTGATTCATTTCTCGATAAAATTACAATGTACCGTTTGGTGCTCTATTATTTACTTTTTCTTATTGCAGTTGCTTGCATTTTTGGTTTGTTGGGAATTTTGCCGTACAGCCCGCTTGCAATAATTTTTTCTGCCATTTTTTTAGTAGCAGTATGCTGGGCTTTTAATAAGCTTTTTTCCTGGGCATTTAATGCTCCCGCCAATGTGGAATCTTTTTTCATATCAGCACTCATTTTGGTATTAATACTATCTCCGGCAAAAAGTGTTAATGATTTTGTTTTCTTATTTTGGGCTGCTGTTTTGACAATTGCCTCAAAATATATACTCGCGATTAAAAAAATACACATATTTAACCCTGTTGCTATTGCGGTTGTTCTCACAGCGTTTGGATTTAATGGCTCAGCATCGTGGTGGATCGGGACAGCATCGATGTTGCCCTTTTCTTTACTGGGGTTACTCATTGCCCGTAAAATCAGAAGAAGTGATTTAGTGTTTTATTTTTTTTTGAGCGCACTTGTAACAATATTTAGTTTTAGTCTTTTACAAGGCGGAAATATAGTTACTACTTTTAAACAAATTATACTGTCATCACCAATCTTTTTCTTTGCTTGTGTAATGTTAACTGAACCACTTACTACTCCTCCAACAAGACGTCTACAAAGTATTTATGGAGCGCTTGTTGGGGTTTTATTTGCGCCGCAATTTCATATCGGTTCATTTTATACAACTCCGGAACAAGCACTTGTAATTGGAAATATTTTTTCCTATATTGTGAGTCCGAAATATAAATTGCTTTTAAAATTAAAAGATAAACTAAACATCGGAACTGATACTGTCGATTTTGTTTTTAATCCGGAAAAAATATTTGCATTTTCTCCTGGTCAATATATGGAATGGACTCTGCCTCACAAACATGCAGATGCTAGAGGCAACAGAAGATATTTTACCATTGCATCCTCGCCCACAGAAGACAATCTCAGACTCGGAATAAAGTTTTATGCAAATGGCAGCAGTTATAAAAAAGCGATGATTACGATGAATGATCGTACTCCTATTGTGGGAGCACAAGTCAGAGGAGATTTTACTCTTCCAAAAGATCTAAATCAGAAATTAGTATTTATTGCGGGCGGTATAGGGATTACTCCATTTCGTAGTATGATTAAATATCTTATAGATACAAACCAGCCACGACCTATTATTCTTTTATATGCAAACAAAATTGTTGATGAAATCGTCTATTACGATATTTTTAATCAAGCACAGCAACAATTAGGAATACGAACTATCTATACATTGACTGACAAAACAAAACTTCCAACAAATTGGCAAGGCTATGTAGGAAGGATTGATGCAGCTTTTATACAGAGTCTTGTACCCGATTTTATGGAAAGAGTCTTTTATTTATCTGGACCGCGTGCAATGGTCACAGCTTATGAGGACTCCCTTAAATCCCTTGGTGTACCTCAGCATCAAATCAAGACTGATTTTTTCCCGGGGTTTGTTTGATCAAAGGGAATGAAAGTGTAATTGTAGTTCCTTTTTCTACTTTTGAAGTGACATGAATAATTCCGTGATGAAAATCAACGATTTGTTTTGCGATAGAAAGTCCTAATCCATATCCCTTTTGAGATCGTGAGGTATCTACTCGAAAAAATCTTTCAAAAATTTTCTCCTGATGTTCTTGAGCGATACCGATTCCGGTATCACTTATTTTGATAATAACTAAATTATTTTTTTGAGCTAACAGTACCGATACTTTACCCTTTACCGGCGTATATTTTAGAGCGTTATCCAGTAAGTTTGTAAACAGTCTTTTCAGTAATTGGGCATTTCCGTCAACACCAACACTTTGTTTTGGAAATGTAAATTGTAAGTGTATCTTTTTTTGTCTTGCAGCTTTTTGAAATATTGCTATGCGTTCCGCGAGGATATCTGTCAGATCAACTTGTTCTTTTTGTGAAATCTTATACTGTGCCTCTTCGCGCGATAAAAATAACATATTTTCAACAAGTGCGATTAAATTAGTTACTTCTTCTTTGTTACTTTGCAATATTTTTTTATATTCTTCTTTTGTTGTATCCTTTTGTAATGCCAACTCCAATTCACCGTTTAAGATAGAAAGAGGAGTTCTCAAATCATGAGAAGCATCAGCAAGAAATCGTTTTTCTCTTTCATATGATTGTTCAACCGGCTTAAGTGTCCTTCCTGTTAAAAACCATGCTAGTGAAGGAACGATAAAAAGTAAAAGAAAATCAATAAGAAATATCGCATCTCGTAATTCATCAAGAATAATATCACTAGGAGGTTCATGCTCTTCTTCTTTATGTCCATTAAAAAATCGTTCATTATTTATATGTACATATTTATCAATTCCAGAGTCTCCGAAATATTTATTCATCCAGAGATAAATTCCCAAACTGAGAATCCAAAAAAGAATTAAAAAAATAAGCGAGTATAAAAATGTTAATTTGATTCGAGCGCGTTTAAACATATCTATATCCTTAAAGTGTACCCTGTGCCACGCACAGTATGTATAACATCTCTCGCGTGAGGATACATTTTTAATTTTTTTCTGAGATATTTTATATACGTTTCAACGATATTTGATAAACCTTCATATTGGTAATCCCACACATGCTCAAGTATCTGTGATTTTGTCAGAACAATATTTTGATTTCTCATGAGATATTCTAAGAGTGCGAATTCCCGAGCCGTAAGTGAAATACTATGGTTAGCTCTTGTAACAGTTTTCGTTGCAGGATTAAGAGTTATATCTGCAATAGAAAGAATTACCGGATCTGCTTTATTTCCTCTTCTCAAAAGCGCTCTGATCCGGGCTGAAATTTCAGCATAAGAGAATGGTTTTGTGACATAATCATCAGCTCCTGCATCAAGTCCTGCAATTTTGTCATTCACATCATCTTTTGCTGTAAGAATTAGTATCGGAATAGTAGTATTTTTCTTTCTTATTTCACGACAAACAGTTAATCCGTCAATCTTTGGTAACATTACATCAAGAATGACAAAGTCATAGGAATTATAACTTACTTTCTCCAAAGCTTCTTCACCATCTTGTGCAATATCAACATTGTAAAGATCCATCAATAAGCCTTTTCGTAAAATATTGGCAATTTTCCCTTCGTCTTCAACGATAAGTGCTTGCATACGCTTATTATATGAAAAAATGATGAAAATTTCATGAGATAGACTTTATTACCCAACAAAGCCCATGTAGAACAAATATAATGAAAGGATAAGGAAAAATTTACCTTCTTACGTTAATAATTGATAAAATAAATATTGTTACGATAATGACATCGCATGCTATGCAAATCGGGCAGATCACATGCAACTGAAATAGTTCTCTATAAGCAATATATCCGCAAAAGAGTAGACCAAAAGTAGCCATTCCTAAAAGTAATTTTTTCTTTCTAAGATAAGCACTTGTGAGAATAACAATATATCCGATCAATCCATACAGAGGCGTTGGTATACCAAGCGTTTTTGCTACCGCTCCTGAGATAACAGCATCACAATTAACTGTACTATTGATCCGGCATGGTTGAAACGCCGGGTGAAAAATCTGCTCCCATAATAAAAAACATGCAAGAATAATACCTATGCTCGCAAGTACTTTTATAAATAAATAGAGAGTTCTTGTTTTCATTAATATTATTATTTCCTAAAAAAAATCCTTATTCAATGAGCCGGCTCAAATATTATGTGTGATCTAAATCAATATTTTTGAATGAGCCATATCACTGAAATCATTTTTTCTCCTGTGATTTAATGATTATGAAAGAGATGAAAATATTTGTAAAGGCGTGTAAGAATCATGCGTTACCTGGTGAGTATATGAGCGAACCGCCAATCGCTCTAACTCACCGGGTAGCATAAAAATGCCTAGCAAGAGCATTCGTAGCAAAAACGCAACTCCTACTTTACTTGGTTACAATATTGCAACATATATGTTATGCTAAATAGAGAATGTATGGAGAATAAAGACAAACAATTTATTTTATGGTTTGACCAGATTACCAAAGATGATATCCCACTTGTCGGTGGGAAGAATGCAAATCTTGGTGAGATGTATCAAAATCTTACCAACGCAACAAGTGATGTCTTTCCCGATGAAAAAATACATGTCCCTTTCGGCTTTGCTGTAACAGCCTATTCATACCGATATTTTATAGAAAAAAATGAACTTGATGTAAAAATAAAACAATTATTGGATGATCTTAATACGCAAGATATGAAACAACTGGAAGAAGTTGGAGCAAAAATACGACAGATTATTATCGCTGCTCCATTTCCAATTGAACTGCAAACAGCCATTCAATCATCCTATCAAGAACTTGCAAAAAAGCTAAATATAGAAAATGATGTCGATGTCGCTGTCCGTTCATCAGCAACGGCTGAAGATTTACCTGATGCTTCCTTTGCAGGACAACAGGAATCATATCTCAATATCCGGGGAGAACATGCTCTTTTGGACGCAATTAAGAAAGCTTTTGCATCACTTTTTACCAATCGGGCAATATCCTATCGTGTTGATCAGCATTTTGATCACTTTCAAGTAGCGTTGTCAGTTGCAGTTCAGAAAATGGCTCGATCAGATCGTGGAGCAAGTGGCGTGATGTTTACGCTTGATACGGATACTGGCTTTCGGGACGTTGTTCTTATTAATGGTTCATGGGGACTGGGAGAATTTGTTGTCAAAGGTGTTGTGACCCCTGATGAATTTATGGTCTTTAAACCAACACTCAAAAAAGGCTTCAACTCGCTTATCAGTAAAAAACTTGGAAGTAAAGAAAAAAAGCTTATATACGCAACCGAAGGGACAAATCCGACAAAAGAAATTACCGTTACGGTTAATGAACGGCAAACGTATGTTCTAACTGACGAACTGATTTTGCGTTTGGCAAAATGGGGTTGTCTTATCGAAGATCACTACAAAAACCCAATGGACATTGAATGGGCATATGATCCGGAAGAAAATCAATTATATATCGTCCAGGCTCGACGTGAAACAGTCCAATCAAGAAAGAATAATACTATTCTTGAAGAATATGTTCTTGAAGAAAAGGGCAAGGTCTTGGCAACAGGTGCTGCAGTCGGGGGTAAAATTGGACAAGGTAAAGCGCGTTTTCTTAAGGATCCAAGTCAACTGAGTGAATTCCAAAAAGGAGAAGTACTACTTGCTGAAATGACTGATCCTGACTGGGAACCGATTATGAAATTGGCGGGTGCGATTGTCACCAATGCAGGAGGAAGGACAAGTCATGCTGCGATTGTCTCACGTGAGCTTGGAATACCTGCAATTGTCGGTACTGGAGACGCAACTAAAGTTATTCAAACAGGACAAGATATTACCGTCTCTTGTTCTGAAGGTGAAGCAGGAAAAGTCTTTGAGGGGATATTGAAGTTTCAAATTAATAAAACAGACTTAACCGATTTTCATTTGCCGAGGACAGAGATTAAAATGATTGTGGCAGATCCGGAACTTGTTTTTAACTATTCGTTTATCCCGAACAAAGGCGTTGGACTTGCCCGGGAAGAATTTATTATCTCAAATTTCATCAAAATTCATCCAAATGCACTATTACAATATGACGCGCTCGTTGATCAGAAAGTAAAAAAACAAATTGACGAACTGACCCGTGGCTATAAAGATAAAGTTTCGTATTATGTTGAAAAACTTGCCTATGGGATAGGTATTATTGCCTCTGCTTTTTATCCGAATGAAGTATTGCTCCGCTTCAGCGATTTTAAATCAAATGAATATTCAAGTCTGATCGGAGGTAAAGAATTTGAGCCTCATGAGGAAAATCCGATGATTGGTTGGCGCGGCGCAAGCAGATATTATGATGAAAAATTTTCTGCTGCATTTGCGCTTGAATGTCAGGCAGTTAAAAAAGTACGCAATGAAATGGGACTCTACAATTTACAGGTTATGATCCCTTTCTGCCGAACACCGGAAGAAGGGAAAAAGGTCATTGCAGAAATGGAAAAGAACGGATTATTACATGATAAAGAAAAGAATTTGGAGAATAATAAACCTCTCGATGAGAATTTACATGTCTGGGTAATGGCAGAAATTCCTTCTAACATTTTACAAGTTGAAGAGTTTGCAGACATTTTTGACGGCTTTTCAATAGGATCTAACGATTTAACACAATTAACGCTTGGGTTGGATCGGGATTCCAAGCTCATTGCCCATATCGGAAACGAAAATAACGAATCAATCCATAAACTCATTCACGAACTTATTCAGAAAGCTCATGCTAAAGGATTAAAAGTTGGGATTTGCGGTCAAGGACCATCCGATTTCCCCGAACTCGCTGAATTTTTAGTCAAAGAAGGAATTGATTCTATCTCTCTAAACCCCGATGCAATTCTCAAAACAGCACTTCGAGTCAAAGATATTGAAGATGTGGCAAAATGAAAAGTAACTCTTCTGCAAATGCAGTCTATGGATTAGGATTTATCGGCGCTGTTATCTATTACTTTCAACACGCAACATCATTTTGGATTGGTGTCCTTGGTATTCTCAAAGCAATAGTCTGGCCTGCATTTCTAATCTATAACTTGATGAACTTTTTAAAAATGTAGTACGGATGGAGTAATTATTCAAATTCTATAACAGTCTTTATCCTATTTCCTTTATCAGTTAGCGCTTCATCAAATGCTTTTTTGGTTTCGGAGAATGGATAACGATGAGTAATAAGTTTGTTTGTGTCAATTTCTTTTGATCGGAGCAGTGATATTGTTGGACCGAATGAAAAAACGCAAGTCCATGAGCCTTGAACAGTAAGTTCTTTTTTGACAATCTGCATCATATTTACTTGCACATTATGTTCAAAAACACCTAATATGAGAACTTTACCTGCTTCTCTTGCAAGTTCAAATGCCATTTCTGCCGATTGATCACTTCCTACAGCTTCAAATACAACGTCAGCGCCATCTGAGGAGAGCATTGACTGGAAATTTGGTATATAATCCGGTTGAGTGACATTAAAACCTTTGCGGATATATTGATGATCTGTTGCAAACTGTATTCTATTTTCATGCTTATCAAATCCATAAACTTCAGCTCCAGCCGTTTTTGCAACCTGATTGACAAAAAGTCCAATGGGTCCTTGACCAATAACCGCTACGGTATCACCAACCTTTACATTTGCTTTTCGCACCGCATACACCGCTATAGAGAGAGGTTCAACAAGGACTCCATCATCATAGCTTAATTCTTCTGGGAGGCGATAGATCAAATTTTCAGGAACAACTAAATACTCTGCTAACGCTCCTTGTCGATGAAGTCCCAAAACAGTAGGATTTTTACAGAGATTTCTTTTCCCCTCATTACAATAAGTACACTTTCCACAACCAATGACATGCTCGGCAACAGCTCGATCACCAACTTTTACTTTTGTTACATCTTTTCCTATTTTTGCCACATCTCCAACAAATTCATGTCCCAAAACTAGCGGAGTTTGCACTGGCATGCCACCAGTATAAATATGTAGATCTGTGCCACAAATGCCAACTTTCTTTATATGCAAAAGTACATCGGTATCTCCAATTTCTGGTTCGGGCAAATCTACAAGCCGCAAATCATTCTTTCCAAAAAACTGAAATGCTTTCATAACTCCTTTTAGAATACTCTATTTATAATGATAATACTAGGGGATATTCTAAGGCTATTGATATGATTTAAATCACATAGCCAAACGAAGATGCCTATGGACACTGACTCGATAAACAATAGCTCATCTTTTACTAGCTTGTTTAAATTTAGAACGTAGAACGCGGGTTCCTCCAACATGATAGACAATATCTGCCATAAAATGTGTTACTATTGCTGCTTCAATGCCGCTATGCCAGAAGATCCAGCCACAGATAAGGCCAATTGGAGTATTAAGCAAAATCGTTCGAAATAGCATAACACGAGATATTTCACCTAGAGTAGATTTGAGTGTAGGCAAATGTCCCAAAGCAAAGATAACAGCCATAATAACATTTGCAATCCAAAAGATACTTACAGATGATATCTCAGCTGTTGTAGGTAAAATTTTTGAAAACAGCCACACAATAACAGATAATCCACAAAGACGCATAAAAAGCTCTTCATTAATGCCGCCATAAAACGAAGCGGATATATTTTCCCAGTAAGTAGTTTTTAAAGCTGTATCAAGCAGTTTTTTAGGGAAATAAGGTAAAAAAAGAAGGTCTACTAGTAGTAAAAAGCTACCTCCTATTATGCCCAAGCCTAAAGCAATTATCAGGTTTGCTGTAAGTGTTTGATTAAAACCTCTACCAGTATTTATCGCTTCGATAAACGGAGCGCCGTGTCCAATTTGATGAGATAGAACCAGCCCGATGCCTATGGCTATAGCAAAAAGAACGCCATTTTGAATAACTGACAGAAGAACAAGCATCCAACGAGGCAATGTAAGTCGTTTACTTTTTTTTGATTCTTTGAGTAATCGTAAGCTATAGGGAATGATTGCTACACTTCCCAAAATTGCAGCAAATAAAAGGATAGTAAATTCAAACCAGAAAGAAGTGAACATATCTTATTTATATTATATAAGAGAACTATAAAAAGTTCCAAGATTTTGCAGTCGGACATCAAAATAAACGTTCGAAGAATCGACCCCACAAAGTGGATAGTCCTCGTGTAGGGAGAGTACTCTTGGAGTAAAGTTTTGCCAGAAAAACCTATAGTTTTGATTGACTCTTTTTCTCTTTTCTGCTATGATGTTATAAGCTGATTGTGTATTACATCTGCTTAATCTTGAATAGTCTTTGATTAGACGTAAAGATCGTATATTCCCAACTTTCAATACTTCTTCTTTTCATTCTCAGTTCATCTCTTTGCAAATATTGATTAAATCAGTAGTTCTTTATTATGAAAGTACTATTTGCTGTTTGGGAAAATGATCCCTTTTTTAAAATAGGTGGACTTGGAGATATTGCAAGATCTCTTCCCGGTGCGTTAAAGATAATCGATGTTGATATCCGCGTTATAATCCCTTATTACAAAGTTGTAAAAATGGGTAGAAATAAAAAAACAAAAATTGGAGAATATAGTTTCTTGTATGCCGGAAAAAAAGCAAAAGTGGAAATCTGGCAAGCATTGAATCCATACACAAAAGTTATCGGTTATTTCTTGAAAAATACGAAATACCTGGACAAAGTTTCTGTAATTGAAACATGGGCTTTTTTTGATAAAGCAGTAGTGGAACTTATAAAGAGTGGCCTATTGAATTGGATTCCTGATATTCTTCATGTAAATGATTGTCACGCAAGTCTTATTCCTCTTTTGATAGTACAAGAAAAGTTGCCAATTAAGACAATGCTAACAATTCATAATCTTACCTTTCAGAAAAAAACATCAATTAGCATTATTCAGAAGATGGGGATAGATCCAAATCTTTGTAAAATAGATCAGTGGGAAATTAAGAGTAAACAAATTAATTTTCTACAGGAAGGAATAATTCATGCAGATATTGTCACAACTGTTAGTCCAACCTATGCAAAAGAAATCCTTACTGAAGAATTCGGTTGCGGTCTCCATGAAATTCTCAGAGCAAAAAGGGGACATATCTATGGGATTTTGAATGGAATAGATATAGATTGGCGTCATACTTCCAGAATTCCTGCTGTGAAATTCCCTTATGGACCCAAAGAAAAACGTGTTGGTGAAAAAATACAATATTATGATTGGAGAGAAGGTAAAGCACTGGATAAGGAATTTCTTCAAAAGAAGCTCGGATTGAAAATAGGAAAAGATATCCCAATGTTTTGTTTTATTGGCAGACTAGCAGGAGCGCAAAAAGGTTTGGATATACTCCATAGAATGTTACGGCGTATTGATCAGACAAAATTGCAATTTGTCGTCATGGGAACAGGAGAAAAAGAATGGGAAGAAAGATTCCGTTGGCTCTCTACTTTTTATCCAAAGTCTATTTCTTGTAATTTTAAATTTGATGATACGCTTGCCCATCAAATATATGCTGCATCAGATTTTATTATTATCCCTTCAAAATACGAACCTTGCGGTCTTATTCAAATGATTGCCATGCTTTTTGGCACAATACCTATTGCACATAGGACAGGCGGGTTAGTTGATTCTATTAGAGAAGGATATAACGGATTTTTATTTTCAAATTATACTTCGGAAGCCTTGGAGGAAAAAGTTATAAAAGCAACAGAAATGTGGACAAATGATAAAAATACTTACGAGTCTATGGTTGACCACGCGTTGGCTACTGATTTTTCCTGGAAGAAAAACGCACAGGAATATCTCATGCTTTACAAAAAACTTCTTGCAGAACCTGCAATAAAAAGTGAGGAACGTCTAGCTAATAAAATAACTGCATATCCGATAAGTATAAGATAATCACGCTATACTAAAAAGATATACCCCTCTTTTGGCCTAAGTACAAAATTGTTCAAGTCAATTATTTCTTCATTTTTTTCATCAAGTGAAGTAGTAAAAAGCAATTTTGCTGAGTCTGTGATTAGAGATGTGGGATTTATCAATTCAGAATTTTGAGAAAAGTTTAACAAGATAAGAATCTGTTTATCATCTATTGTAGCCCTTGTATAAGAAAGGACATTATCGTTATTTACCTCTACAATACTAGGACGTTGAGAGATTAATTTAGTTTTTCGTAGAGCAAGTAATTTTATATAGAGAGAAAGCATTGATTGTGGATCTTTAAGCTCTTTTTTAACATTTCTTTCTCTGTAATGAGGACCAATAGGCAACCATGGGCTTGCATCCACTCCTGCAAAACCGGCATTTGGACTATCATCCCATTGCATTGGGGTTCGTGCAGGATCTCGTAATTTCTCGGTAAAAGGATCTTGTTGTTTATCTTTTGGAATTTTTACGTCTTCCATACCTAATTCTTCTCCCTGAAAAATAACAGGTATACAGTCAAGGGTCATCTGTAACATCGCGGCTAACCGGGCATTTTTTTGGCTTCCTAAACGCGTTGCAACTCTTGATTGATCATGATTACCCAATGGTAACGGAATAAGATCGTCATTTTTCAATAGTGCATAATAATCAAATATTATTTTTTTTACTTCTTGTGCATTCCAATCGGTATTTAAAATAAGATCAAAGTCCAAAGGAACGCTTAATCCATTTTCCGAAAGTCGGTAAAGCATTGTTCGTTCTTCAACTCCAATGTAGCCTTCTTGCATAGAAAATCCTCCGTGCTCACTAATAAGATTTCCCATATCTGCTAATTTTTTAAAGCCTCGTGGTTGATCTTTACTTACTGTGTGGATATATATTTCATTCGGGTGATCGACACCTTCGACATAATCAGGATTTAACGGTTCATCCGGGAACTTCGGGTGCTTTATAATATACAAACCAGCATCTATACGAAACGCATCAATGCCAAGATCCATCCAGAAGAGCAAGATCTTATGCATTTCCGCGACAACCTCCGGATTATCCCAGTTAAGGTCCGGCTGTTCTTTCAAAAAACTATGCAGGTAATATTCCTGTGTTTTTTCGTCGTATGTCCATGCACTCCCTGGTGTATTATCAAATACGTTTATCCAATTATTTAGCTTTGTTCGCCAATGATACCAATTTCGTTTTGGGTTATCTGTAGAAGTTCGGGATTGTTTGAACCATTCATGTTGATCTGATGTGTGGTTCGGGACAAAATCCATCATGATCAACATATTTCGTTTATGTACAGATGCAATTAATCTGTCAAAAGTTTGCTGATCTCCAAACATCGGATTAATATCCAAATAGTCTTCTACATCATACCCATTGTCTTTCATAGGTGAAGGATAGATAGGTGATAAATAAATAACATCTATTCCCAATTCCTGCAAATAATCTAATTTTTCAATGATCCCTAATAAATCTCCATTGCCATCCTTATTTTTTTGAGCGTGAAAGCTTCTCGGATAGATCTGGTAGATAGTTTTATTACGCCAATCTGATTTTGTTTGTGTTTTACTTTTTTTCGATTTTTGATTCATAGTTAATAGAGTGTACTGGAGGCGCCATGTAATTACAAGGCGGAGAATGTTAATTCGTTACTTTTGAAATAATTTTATGCGTTTTCAAGGACAGTCTCCAATGTTTTACGGAGGGTATCAATACTTTTCTGCTCATATAAAGAACAGGTCAACACTTGTTTGCCTTTTTTTTCAAACATTTTTTTGTATTTCTTTATCGTCTTTTCATCAACGAGATCTGTCTTAGTTAAAAGAATTATCTCCGGCTTTTCCAGAAGAGATTGATTAAAGTGTTTAAATTCATTACGGACTGTTTCATATCGTTCTTCAGCGTTATTTTCAGTTAACTCTATACAGTGAATGAGGATTTTGGTTTTTTCAATGTGTTTGAGGAATTGTGCTCCCAATCCTCGTCCTTTGGCAGCTCCTTCGATAAGGCCAGGAATATCTGCTATCGGATGGGTTCCTAACATGCCAATATTTGGTTCTAATGTCGTAAAAGGATAATCAGCAATCTTGGGAGTCGCGTTGGTGAGAACAGATAAAAGACTGCTTTTACCTGCGTTTGGCAAGCCGATAAGTCCAATTTCAGCAATTAACCGCAACTCAAGGAATAATTTTTTCTCCTCACCAGGTTTACCGTATTCTGCATATGCGGGAGTTTGATTTGTCGCTGATTTAAATTCATTATTACCTCGACCTCCTTTGCCACCTTTAGCTACGAGAAGTAACCTACGAGTATCGGTTATTTCGTAAACTCTTTCCAGTTTGGTATCAGTAACTGAAGTTCCTAAGGGAACAAGAAGCGTTACATGTGGGGCGTTTTTGCCAAAGAGTTTTTGCCTGCCTCCTGCTGTTCCATCTTGGGCAACAATTTTTTTCTTAAAACGAAATTCCCGTAAATCCGTAACGTTGGTAGAACCTTGTAAATAAATATTTCCACCGTTTCCTCCATTTCCACCATCAGGTCCTCCCTTAAAGGTGAGACCGTTATGAAGAAGCGATGCCGAACCATTGCCGCCATTTCCAGCTTTTACCAAAAGTGTAACAGTATCTACAAGCATGGTTGTATTGTAACATTTTGAAGACAAAAAATCCGAAAAGCTTCTTGGCCCGTATTTCTTTACATAAACAGATATATCTTTGTATAATTGAGTTTGCTATATTTTTTTCCTTGTATGAAACCTGTCCTTATAATTCTTTTTAGTTTTTTAGCTTTGTGTACCGTAATGTTTGTTATAACTCATCGTTCTTCACAACAGGAATTTGGCAGCGTGCATAAACAAAAGTATTTATGTGATAAAACAATTACTAATTGTAACAACAACGATTCTCCTAGTGTTCCGAAAGGCGTTTGTAAGCCTGGTGGAGAATGCTCCTAGCCATTTGTTACACGTAAATTTGCTATACTCTTGGTATGTTTCTTATTGCCAGAAAGTCCGATGTACGAATCAGGAAGACTGTTCCAACATTACATCATAATGCTGCTGATCTTCTTTTAAAAAATCTTTCGTTCGATTTTCTTGAAGTTACTGATTTCGATATGACATTTGTTGCAGACTATCATCTTATTTATTATGTTTCCGATGGCCAGATGCGGGTTATTGTCAATGATGCTAAGTATCTGTTGCTCAAAGGTGATGGTGTTTTTATTGAACAGGGGATGAAATATAAACTTCAAGGAACTTTTAATGCGACAACAGTCAACAGGACTGCCTATGTGGAATAGGAGGAAAGTTGTTTGGTGTTACTATACAAAAGAGGTACAATAATACAGATATCTTAAGAATGGATTTGATAGCATAGCAATCCTTACTATTATAAAAAGATAATGAAAACGTTCTTATTGTTTCTTGTATTTTTTCTTGCAGGTTTTACTGTTGTATCAGGTTTCACATATTGGCATATGCAAAATTCGTCAAGTGCAGTTGGCTCAAGCACAGCAGTAACAACAAATTTTTCACTTGCAAAGGCCCCAAGCGAATCGTTGAAAGGAACGGTTGCGAGTATGTCTGGAACGGTAACATGGCTCTCACGCGCCGCGACCAAGCCAGTACAGATTCATGCGTCACATACGATTCAACAAGGAGAAACAGTGAGTACCGGCAAAAATGGGGAAGCAGTGGTTACGATAAACAATGAAGCAGCAATTTCATTGTCACATAATACAGATGTTAATTTTATTCAACTTCTTCCTATCAATTTGGTCTTGGTGCAGAATGATGGAGCTGTGACTTATCAGAATTCAATACAAGCTCCGATCAGCGTCAGAAGTTTTGATTTGCTTACGTTACTAACACAAGGGATAGTTGTCATTTCCGCAGATCAAGAAAATAAAATGGTAACAATTACCGTACAGAAAGGAGTAGCTACTGAAGGATATAAAGATGTAAAAGGTGATAGCAAAGTTATCACGCTTAATGCCGGGGAACATTTTGCATTTGATGATACGACAAAAGAGGGAACGGTTACAGGAATGCCAGGGTTTGTATCAAATAGTTCATCACCATTCGGTCACTAGTTGATTTATTTATAACGAGAGAGAGGAGTGAGCATATCGGATCCTTCATATCCTAATGCCCATAAGCCAATACCTCCAAGTTGTTCTTTTTTTGCTAAAGCTATTTTTGACTGCACAGATTGTTGGGTTGGGAAAAAGATCTGATGATATGCCCCGCTTGTTTGATCTTTGTAGGTGACATATGCTTCTTGCGCTTCGTTATCAAAGAATACATTACATGTCGCGCATGATGAAAGAAAAGATTGCATACGGCTATTACTTGCAGTCTCTGCTGTCCCCGGAATAACTGCTGAATGTATCGCATTTGAGAGTGTTTCCCATTCATATCCATAAAGTGGTACTCCCAAAATAACTTTTCCGGAAGGCGCCAGCTGCAATGTTTTTTCAATTGTTGTTGTGACATCGTATGATGCATCAATTCCCGCTCCCGTTTGTGGCGCGATTGCACCGGTAACAAGTGAGGAAGGAGAATGATAGTCGTATGCCATAACGACAATATTATCGACATAAGGCGCAATTGCTTTTATGTTAATAAGATTCAGAGTAATAGCATCATTTGGATTAATCTCAATAGTCAGGGCCCCGAGTTTTTTATTCCGCAGTTGTTGTTTGATTGTTTTGATAAATTGGGTAAAATTCGTTTGCTCTTTTTGAGAGGCATAGGCATAATCTTCGATATCAAGATTGAGATCCTGGAAATGATATTTTTTCATAAGAGGAAGTGAATCTGCTATGAGATTGTTTGCGCTTTGCACGGGCTTATCTACCATTTTGTTGATTGCTTGAGCATCTCCGCTCTCTATTGCTAAGGAAAGTTTTATATTATTTTCTCTTGCATTTGCAAAGAAAGGATTTAGTTTGCCGGAATTCAAGGCATACCAACCTGGCTCTTCTTGTTGAGGACTAGCCAGTTTGACGATGTGTCCATCTGGTCCGACAGTAAGTGCGAAATAGGTGAGTGTCGTGATGTCACCGGCATAGTTTGTTTTTGCTTTATTCAAAAGCCAATACGGAAGAAATCCAATAATTTGTCTTGGTGCGGCTTTTATATGTTGGGGTGGATTCGCTTTGAAATAAAGAAGAAAGACACCAAGTGCGATGCCGGCAATGAAACCTATGGCTACAATGGATAGTTTTTTCGTCATATCGGTGAACTATTGTATAGTAACATTTTTTTTGTAGTTGACAAATATTCCTATCTATCAGAAAATTATTATAATGAATAAATCGCTTATTATCATTGCTGTTGTTTTAGGAATCGTTTTTCTTGTTTGTGCGTTTATCTATTTTACAACATCAGCAAGTTCCTTGCCCGGATTCTTCCCTGGGCATGAAGCAGGGCTTTCTACGCATCATTATAAACACGGCATCGGGTCACTGCTTTTGGGAATTGCCTGTTTTATTTTCGCGTGGTTTAAAAGCGGAAAGAAGAAATCAGCGAATAAAGAAAATAACGGATAAAATTACTCCGATAACTGTACAATAAATCGCAAAGGGTGTCAGCGTTTTTGTCTCAAAATATTTTGTAAGGAATCTTACCGAAAAATACGCCGCAATTCCTGCCGTAACAGCTCCGATAATAACAGGTATAAGAACTGATCTTTCTGTTGCTCCGGCAAGTTCAGGTAGTTTCAAAATAGAAGCGGCGCCGATAATCGGAGTAGCCAAAAGAAACGCAAATCGTGCCGAGTCCTCGTGAGAAAGCCCGAAAAGTAAGCCTCCTGTCAATGTTGCACCCGTCCGTGAGAATCCAGGAATTAGTGCAATACATTGTAAGAGTCCTATTTTTACTGCCTGAGACCAGGTAACCTTTGCGATTCGTTCGTTGCTATGCGCAGCAGTTTGTTCTTTTCTTTTTCTTCGTAGCAATTCAGCAGCAAATAATAATAAACCATTGAGAATAAGCATCCCTGCGACGAGTTGCGGGTTACCAAAAAGTTTTTGGAATGTTGTCTCAAATAATATCCCGAGTATCCCGGCAGGAATTGTTGCAACAACAAGAAGCCAACCAAGTTTGGCATCTGCATCACTCTCTTTTATCTCCCGCTCTTTGAGGGAACGGACGATTCCCTTGAAGATTCTCTTCCAGTCGTTTAAAAAATAAAAGAACAGAACAAGGGCTGTTGCTGTATGTGTGGCGACAAGAAAAGTAAGAAAGAAAGGCTCGCTTTGGTTAATATTCCACTCAAGGAGTGACGGCAGTACAACACTATGTCCAAGACTTGAGATAGGGAAGAGTTCAGTAATACCCTGGAGCAAGCCCAATATAATCGCCTGGAAATAAGTGAGCATATCAGAAGTATAGCAAATCAAAGTGGATTGCAAAAGATAAAACTTATTATTTAACTGCTATAGTTGATGAATTCGATAAGGGAGAGGTTATATACTTTATCAATAAATTCCTTATTGAGTTGCCGCCAGGTGTTGCCTGCTATACAACTCTTTTTTTGCGGACAGGTTCTTTTGTGTTCTTCAGTATCTGAGCAACAGGTCATTTCTTCTTCTTTTGAGAATATTTGTAGAATTTCTCCCATTTTTATGTTTTCTGGCGCTTTTGTGAGAGCATACCCGCCTGTTTTTCCTTCTATCGCCTTAATGATACCAGATGTGCGAAGGCTATTGGCAAGGTTTCTGAGAAAAAATAATGAAATTTCATATTCTGCTGCAATTTCAGAGAGAGGAACAAGTCTTTTGTTATATTCTTTCGCGAGTTTATTCACCAAAATAATAGCATAATCTTCACGCCTTGAGAATTTGATCATAGTTTCTTTATTTTTTCTTTTTGGTTTTCTTTTGCAGTTTTATTTCTTCTTTTGCTATTTCCATCGCAGGATCTTGCTTCTTGCCATCGCGGATAAACACTTCATAAACAAAGATGACATAAAGAAGGGCAATCAGCATATCGTATGGACCAAGATCGATTTTAAAATAATAGGATGCTAGGGTTGATAGTCCTTCATTTATTGCATCAACACCGACAAAGATAATAAACACTTCAGTAATTCGGAAAATGCGCTGCAGCGAAATATAAATGAGAAACTTTTGTATGATAAATCCGCACAGGAGCGCTGCGATAAACGCCAGCCCAAAACCTGTCAGGTCTTGATTAAATGTATAGAACAAACCGTTGCTAACATTAAAAAATATTCCTTCAGATCCTTCTTTAAGAACAAAAAGAAATGCGGTAAATGGCAAAAGCCAATAGGAAAGTTTATATTGGTTTACTTGTGCTTCAACTTTTTTGATGTTTTCTTTTGAGTAGTATACAAGAATTTTATGAAGAGAAAAAACAGCATAAGCGATAAATATGGCGGATAGAGTAAACAGCCATCCTTCAATCAAATTAAACGAGTCTTTCGGCAAATGTTTAATAATTGTCGAGTCAGCACCGAAAACAACAGTCGCAAGGATAAATACAATAATAAATCCGACGAAGGAGCCACCAACTATACTTTTTGTTCGTTGCAGATTAAATTTTATTGAGACACCCAACAATACTCCTATTGATAAAAAAGCTTCCAGAAATTCTCGGAAAGCTATGATAAAGACTGGTAACATGAGTGAATTATAAAATGTTTAACTCATACTAATCAAGTGTTAGTTTATTATCTGAGAACCAATAAAATATCCTAAAAATCTGCTAGTATAGTAGTGTTCTATGGATGGATTGCTAAAGAGCACTAAACAGAAAGAAGTAGAAGAAGAATTCTCGTTTAAAAAACTTTTTGTTCCATTTACAACCCTCAAAGCAATTCACTGGATTATCATTATTGGGTTGATTGTTTACTTTAACGGGCTTTTTAATGGATTCGTTTTGGATGACATCTATCAAATCGTTAATAACACTTACACGCATTCCTTTACAAATATTGTCACATTTTTTACTGGAAGTACCTTTTATAATGGAGGAACAACGAGTCTCGCAGGAGCTTACTACAAACCGCTATTAACTACATATTTTGCTGCTATCTACACTCTTTTTGGAGCGAATCCTTTTGCATTTCATTTCCTTCAATTGGTACTTCATATCGTCAATGCTTGTCTTGTCCTTTTACTCTTTAAAAAATTTTTCAAGCTGTCACTGTCTTTTGTGTTAAGTCTTATTTTCTTAGTCCATCCAATCAATTCTGAAGCAGTATTTTATATCGCAGATGCTCAGGATATATTATTCTTTTTCTTTGGTGTCATTGCATTGTATCTCATAACAATCGCCAAGTCACAAAAAGCGTTCCTTTTTATAACCATTTTTTTAGCACTTTCGTTGTTATCGAAAGAGACAGGACTTCTTAGTATTATTATCTCGATTATTTATGCTTATTTATATAAACGGAAATATTTTATACCGTTACTTATTTCTTCTTTTGCAATTTTTGCCGGTTACTTACTTTTACGAGTGAGTGCAATGGGACTTTACACAAAAGCTGCAAGTGGTGCTATCGACAGGCATACTCTTACCGAACGATTAATCAATATACCGGCAATGTTTCTTTTTTATATAAAACAGTTTGTTTTTCCGCTAAATCTTTCTGTTTCATATCAATGGGCATATAAACAAATAACTGTTACGACATTTTATCTTCCTTTATTAATAGATATTTTATTTATTGCTTTAACCATATCTATCGCAATAATTCTCAAGAGAAAAAACTCCATGTTTTTTAAAAGTTATCTTTTTTTCTTTTGCTGGTTTTTTAGCAGTATCTTATTCCATATGCAATTTTTCCCTTTGGATGCGACAGTTGCGGAGCGATGGTTTTATTTCCCGATTGTCGGACTTTTGGGAATGATTGGAGTCGTTTTGACTGTTTTACCAACGAAACCACAGAAGGCAATAATAGTTATCCTTACGGTTTTTCTTATTCTTTTGTTGGGTGTGCGCACATTTATTAGGAGCTTTGATTGGCGGAATGAGTTCACTTTAGTGTCGCATGATGTTATGGTTTCTCATAATGATTACTATTTGGAAGATGCAGTGAGTATTGATCTTGCAAGACAGGGGAGATATAAGGAAGCGAAAGCATATATAGAACAATCAGTGCATGATTTTCCTTTTTATACAAACATCAACACTCTTGGAATAATTTATACCCATGAAGGAAATTATACTAAAGCAAAAGAAGCATATTTGCAAGCATTGCGGTATGGAAATTTTTACTTGACTTATGAGAATTTGGGAGGACTGACTATTGTCAGTGGCAAACCAAAAGAAAATATTGCACTACTGACCAATATTCTCAAAAAATATCCTTATGATGATAAATTATGGCTCTATCTAGCTATTGTTGAATATCGGCAAAAAAATATTGATGATGCTAAAACGGCAATCAGTAATGCTTACCAGATTAATCCAAGCGATACAAATGCCTATTACTTATATAAAATGACAAAGAAACAGCCTATTAATGTTAATATAAATACAACACCTGGAAGTTAAACATTTTGATTATCAACAGGATGCAACCGAAAAATTTTTGTACCTCGCTGGACAATGAGAAAAACTTTTTAAAATTACCTTTTAAAACTTCGTTGCAAGAGGAGTGACTGATTCGTCTGGGACGCCGTACCAGTATGAAGTTCCTTCGGAGCCGTCTGCATTTTTGGTAAGAATGACAATCAGATTATCTGCGGCCCATCCAGATGCTTGATCAAAAATTGCGTTTGGTGCGTCTTTTGAAAAGTCGCTCGAGAGATCAAGATATTGAGCACCGTTTGCAAAAGGATTACCATTATCATTGAATACCATAACGTCTGTGCCCGTTCCTGTATTTTCCTGAATAAAAAAGTAATTATTATCAGGTGACCATGTGTTATAGGGGATACTGATGCTTTCATTTGATGGAAGTGTCTTGCTAAACATAAAGGTTGTGTTGTCTGAACTCGTTATGTCATAGGTACTCGTGCCGTTGTTATTTTGAATGGTTCTCAGGCTAACTGTTTTTGTCCCGTCAGATGAAATTTGAGAGGTGTTGGACACTGAGGGAATATATGATTTGGCAATAAGCGCCGGCGTTGGTGTCGGTGTTGCTGTAGGTGTAGGAAGGGGAGTCGGTGGTATTGTTGTTGGTGCTGTTCCGATTACAGGAAAAGTTGGATAGTTGTTTACAGCAAGCGTTTGTACTTTTGCATGTTGCGAATACACCAGCATCATATATCCGACGGCAGCGCCCACAAGGATGAAAAGAATTGCTTCAAGTTCGATATGTTTTTTTAGTAACATCATAGTTTTTTTTGTTAGTCGCTAATCGGATTATTCTGGACACAATTATCCGGCGGCGAGAATGAGTTACAGACTGATACGGCAGTTCCTACATCAGCCCAATCATAGATAGCATGAGCATCAACGATTCTCATGTTGACGCAGCCATGACTCATCGTATGCCCGAAGTTGTTATGCCAATATGCTCCATGCAATCCGAAATCCTGATAAAAATACATGACCCACGGGACATTTGGCAAGTCATAGGCATCGTCTCCGGATCCTCCCGCCATCCGCGTTGCAACCAATTTTTCCCAAATATGGAAATTGCCAACGGGTGTCGGATCCCATTTGCCTGAGGAAATAAAGGTTTCCATAACAGCTGTATCTCCTTGCATTGCGTAAAGCCGTTGGGTGGAAAGATCAACGTAAATATGTTTCTCACCCGCTGATGTACTTGCGCCGAGGACATTTGTAGTGTTGTTCATATCTGCAAGGTTTATCTTGGGAGGAGTGACAGTATGTCCATTAAAAGTGCCAGTTGCGCTATTGTCGATATTCATTGTCAAGTCGGATGAGCAAGTTCCTGAATTTGCGCAGGGGATAGGCGACTGGATGAAAAGTCCGCCAACCGTATAAACAATAAATCCGGCAAAGAGCGCGAGGAAATAAAATTGCAGATATCTTCCAACAGAGTTCGTGTTTCTGTAGGCACTTTTTTTTCTTTGTTTTATTTTTTTTGCCATCTTTTTTTGGAGACTCTCAAAAATACTTCGTGATTTTGATCGACTTATTTATGAGACCTCTTTAGCATAATAGAAATCATTGCTATTTTGCAAATGGATTTTTCCAGAGAGTAATTTATTCTATAAAAGAAATGGTCATGAGATAAAAAATTCATAATTTCTTCTGGTTGATGGTGGACATGCCATTTTTTTTCAAACCAAAAGTGTTCATTGATGCAGTCTTCGAATTTCTCAAAACAGAAAAGTAATAGTTTTTTTAACTTTCTATAAAATAAAGAAGAGTAGTCCTCCAGCAAGGAGTAGTATTGCACTTGCTCCGGCAAGAATGAAGGTTGGTGTAGTATCACCTGTCGGCATGACTGTCGGGACTGGAGTCACCGGACTAAATGGTCGTGCAGGAGACTGTGGTTGTTGGACAATTGTTTGTGTTTGCCCTGGTTGTTGTATAACAGTTTGTGTTTGCCCTGGTTGTTGTATAACAGTCTGTTGTGGCGGTTGTGTTAGTACTCGCACAATTACAATAGGTGTCGGTGTTGGCGGCACAGGTGTTGGTGTGGGAACAGCCGTTGGTGTAGGCGTAGGAGTTGGCCTTGGAGTTGGGGTCGGCGTTGCCGTCGGAATAACCGTAGGAGTAGGTGTCGGTGTTGGCGTTGGCGTGGGAGTCGGAGTCGGGGTCCCCGTTGGAACAGGTGAAGGAGTAGGAGTAGGCGTTGGGATTGTGCAGGTACTAGGTGGGCTTTTTACTGGCGGAGTCTGTCCACAGACATTTGTCGCGCTAACGCTGCATTGATACGTGTCTATGCCGTTATCAGGGAATAAGAATTGTGTATTGGGTATTGTGACAGTCCCTGATTTGATAACTTGCCCCGTCGTAGTATCGGTAACGGAAATAGTATACGAGTCAGCTCCAGAAAGAGCATTCCATGTACAGGTGCCTTGTGTAATGCTGCAAACTGATGGTGTCGGGCTTGTCGGTTGTGACGGGGTTGGTGTCGGGATAGTACAAATTTTTGCAGGACTTGTTGCTGGAGTACCATTGCCGCATTCATTTGTTGGGGTCACCGTACATTCATAGGAAATGCCTGGAGTCATGGGAAAAGCACTCTGCGTGGCATCTTTATTAACGCTGATTGACTGGACAATATTGTCGTTGTCGGTTTCTTTAACTACGACGTTGTATCCTTGTGCATCAGGCAGTGCGTCCCACTGACATAAACCTTGGTTATTTTGTCCATTATCAGGACAGAAATTCGAGGGTGGTGTCCCCTGTCCCTGGCAGCCAGTAACTACGTTGTAGGTTGCCGCAACCTGATCTATTCCCGAAGAACCGTCTGCCCAGGTTAATTTAAAAACAACCGAGCCGTTGGCAAGAGAACTTTTCCCAGTGACAATATTGGCTGATTTTACCTCCTGAGCTTTAACTGTTCCAAGATTGACAAATTGTCCTGTCTGGAGATCATTTGCTGTGACATTAATATCTTTGTCAGCTTCAGTATTGGCAAAGGTAACTTTTATAACAGCAGAACCTTCTGTTGCAGAACATTGAGCTGCTGCAGATTGCTGTGTAGACCAGGCAAATTGCTGAAGGATTTGCGGATTTTTGATTACATAAAACGATAACGGAATACCGACAAGGACGATTCCGATTAGTGTAAATATAACTGATTTTGACGTTTTAGATACATTCACTCTGGTTACAAGTATTTAGTGTCCTACTGACTGGGACTGGGACTTGGGCTCAACTGGCAATTCGGACAGATGATATGAACATTTTTTACGGGACCAAGTGTTGGACAAATTGTAGGAGTTGGACTTCCGGGTGGCAGTGTCGGAGTCGGAGGTGGAGTAGTAGGTGTCGGGGTTAGTGTTGGTGTAGGTGTGGGAATGCACTTACTGACTGCATTATAATTTGCTGTTCGAGTGTCTGTCCCACTTTGACCGTTTGTCCAGGAAAGATTGAAGGTGACTGAGCCTGCGTTAAGAGTAGTTTTTCCGGTATCAATGGCATCTGTCTGTGTGTCTCCTCCTTGTATTGAGCCCATATTGACCGACTTCCCAGTTTGTTGATCAGTCGCAGTGACATTCATAGCAGTTGAAGAGCTGCGTGATTCGGTATTGGTAAATGACACAGAAATTGCAGCACCGCTGCCATCTGCTGCGCATTGAGTACTTGCCGATTGTGTTGTCTCCCAGAGAATTGTTTCAGCATTTTGCTGAGTATTTTGCTCGCTTTGTACTTGAATAAGGGTGATAGGGATAACGACAAGTGCAATAACTGCGAGTGTAATGGCGATAAATTTAGGTGATGTCAAAGTTTCCTTCATGAGATAAAAATGTTCCCTCTCTTCTAGAGTAAGCGTATCAGTATGTATTGTCAAGGACGTGATAAATCGTTACTATTGATATATGGAAGAAAAAATTGAAAAATTCGCTTCAGCTCCATCAATTGCTCTTGAAAAGGGTATTGATGTAACCAAAAAGCTTGGCGCAAGCGCTGCAACGGTTACTCATTATAAAAGCGCAAGAAGCTATTGGACAAGTTTGGGCCCTGGGCTTGTCACAGGAGCAGCGGATGATGATCCGTCTGGTATTGCAACATATTCTCAGCAAGGAGCACAAACTGGTTATCAACTCTTGTGGCTTGCTCTTTTTACCTTTCCTTTTATGGTAATTGTGCAGGAGATGTGTGCCAGACTTGGTCTGACAACTGGACGCGGACTCGCAGGGAATATCCGTATTCATTATCCTCGTTGGGTAATGTACAGCTGTGCGCTGATGCTTTTTATTGCAAACACTTTCAATATCGGTGCTGATATTGGCGCGATGGCAAAAGGTGTAGAATTGTTCGCTCCGCATTTCCAGTTTAGTCTGCTTGTGATTCTCTTTACCCTTTTTATGGTGCTTGTGCAAATATACACACCCTATGAGCGCTATGCAAAATATCTCAAGTGGCTTGTGCTTGTGTTATTTTCCTATGTAATAACCGGTTTTATTGTTCATTTTGATCCGAAGCAACTCCTGTTTCATACTTTTATTCCGACAATGACTTTTTCGAATCAAGATCTTATTCTTGTTACGGCTATTATTGGTACAACAATTTCCCCTTATCTCTTTTTTTGGCAGACATCCCATGAAGTTGAAGAAGAAATTCTCCATGGCAAGACATCAATTAAACTCCGTCAGGCAACAGTGACCGATAAAGAAATAAAAAATATGCGTGTTGACGTTGCCTCCGGTATGTTCGTATCCAATCTGGTAATGTTTTTTATCGTTGCAACTTGTGCCGCAGTTCTTTATTCCCATGGAATCACCAATGTCGCAACGGCAGCGGATGCAGCACTTGCTCTGAAGCCGCTTGCGGGAAATCAGGCATTTCTGTTGTTTGGTATCGGTATTATCGGAACCGGCCTTCTTGCTGTTCCTGTACTTGCTGCTTCCGCAGCATATACGGTTTCGGAAAGTTTTCTGTGGAAACAAGGGCTTTATCGTAAACTCCAGAATGCCAGGCCTTTTTATGGCGTGATTATTTTATCAATGATGCTTGGTTTAGCACTTAATTTCGTTGGTTTTAATCCAATCAAAATGCTTATTTATTCAGCTGTTGTCAACGGGTTGGTCGCACCTGTTATTCTCGTCCCTATTGTGCAAATGACCAGCAGTTCGAAAATCATGGGAGAGCGCAAAAGTCATCCGATCACCGCGGGACTGGGATGGCTTCTTGTCGTCATAATGATTATTTCAGGACTTGTCACGATCTACTCGCTTTTTACGTGATGTATGCATATTTTAACTGTATCGACAAAATCCAAGAAACAAATCATTGATATCACACGGGAAATTCAGAATTTATTGGAAAATAAAAAGGGAGAAGGTATCTGTTTTCTTTTTGTTAAACATACAACAGCTGCATTGACAACAGCAGATCTTGATCCTGGAACTGATCTTGATATGCTTGATGCATTTGAAGCGTTGATTCCCAAATTGCACTACCGCCATCCGCACAATCCTGCGCATGTACCTGACCATATCCTGTCTTCGATAATCGGAGCATCTGTGGCGATTCTTGCTGTGAATGGAACTCTTGATCTTGGCACCTGGCAGCGGGTTGTGTTAATTGAACTTGATGGACCAAGAGAACGGCAGATAGTTGTGCGGTATCTCTAATATATTAAGATTGTGGTGGTGGAGTGGATGGAGGGGTAGATTCTTTGGTTACGAAAAAGTTGTTGATTTCATCCACAATTTGCTGGGGAGAGACCTGAGATTTGAGAATATAACCATCCATGCCAAGTTTGAAGGCTTCTTCAATGACATTTTGCTGACCAAGATTCGTAATGATAAAAATAGGCGTACTTTTTGATGGGGTGTTAAGCATTCGGACATTTTTCAAAACATCGATACCCGTCATTCGCGGCATCATAATATCCAGAAGAATCATGTCATAAGGCGGCTGCGCCTTAATTTTTTCAAGCGCATCAAGTCCATCTACAGCAACTTCCACTTGATATCCTGACAACGAAAAAACTTTGCTGTAAATATCTCGAATAAAAAAATCATCCTCTGCAATAAGTATTTTTCTCATACCTTTTTTCTAACTATGATACCTTGTCCATTTTTGACTGTCAAGAAACCATTGTCCTGACTTTTGTTTTGCATTTGCTGCTCTGCTGTTGCAATAGGAAGAGTAACGGTGAAGATGGAACCTTTACCAAGGGTACTTTCAGCACTGATTTTCCCATGATGTAGTTCAACAATAGATTTTGTAATATATAAACCAAGTCCTGTACCTTTGGATCCTTGTTCAAGTGAGTTTGAGACTCTGAAGAATTTTGTAAAAAGTCTGGACATAGCTTCAGTTGGTATGCCTTCGCCATTATCTTGCACGGTTATTTGGAGGTGATCTTTTTGGTCAGCAACAGTAACTGTTATAGTTCCACTATCAGGGGTGTAGTTAATTGCGTTTCCGATAAGGTTGATAAATACTTGTCCAATACGGAACGGATCAGCCATAACCAAAGGCATTTTCTCCGGCATATTAAGCGTAAACTGTTGTTTACGTGTTTTTGCTTGTGTCTCAAAACTGGAAAAAATATCGTTGATGATAACGCTTAAATCTAGCGGTTTTACCTCAACAGTAAGATTATTGCGCTCAATTCGTGAGACGCTTAATAAGTTGTCGATCAGATTCGCAAGATTGGTCGTACTAACAATAAGCCTGGTAAGCAGTTCTTTTGCAGACGCATCAAGCTTTGTTGCATAATTCATTTGCATAAGCGACGCATAGCCACGAATGGCAGTTAATGGTGTCCTCAACTCATGTGCAGCCATGGAGACAAAGTCAACTTTCATTTCTTCCAGCTGTTTTTCATTTGAGGTATCAAGAAGTGTAATGAGTGTTTTGTCAGACGTAAGTGCATGCTTAGTTGTCGTGACCATAATTTGTTTCTTGTCACCGTTCTGTCTCTGGAATGTTAACGTATGCCGTAGGTTGTTATTAATATCAGTATCCTCTGAATAAACAATAAATGGTACAACAGAACTTTCTCCTTGCAAAGGTAGAAGAGTATCTATGTGTTGCCCGATAGCAGTTTTTGCAACAATTCCCGTAAGATTCTCAGCCGCTTGATTAAAAGAGGTAATCGTTAATTTGGAATTTAATACAATAGCTGGTTCATTTAACGATGCAATAATTTTTTCTTCAGCATTTTTTATTGAAGTAGTATAACTGTTGTTTATAATAACAACGACAAAAATTATAAGAAGAATAGCTATGATAAGTAAGGGAATAAACATTCTATAATATAATCTTGGTAAATTACGGCGTATTTGTCAAGGGAATGGAAAATTTGGTATAATAGGGAACATATGACGCAGACTATACTTGTGGTTGAAGACGATCGTGGATTGCAAAAGTATTTACGGGATTTGTTGCTTGATAATGGATATGCCGTACAGTCCGTTTCAGATGGTATTGCTGCGTTAGATTACTTCAAAAAAGCTATTCCCGATCTCGTCGTTCTTGACCTGGGACTTCCTGTGATGTCAGGTGAAACGGTCTGTCGAGAAATCCGCAAAAAATATAAAGAGGTGCCTATCGTGATTCTCACTGCGAAAGATTCTGTGAATGATATTGTTGAAGGGCTCAATTTGGGCGCCGATGATTATATTACCAAACCGTTTGTTGCTGATGAGTTTCTCGCAAGAATTAAGGCAAGGCTTCGCAAGCAGGTTAGCAATGAAACACTTCTCAAAGTTGCGGATCTTGAATTGGACAGCAAAACGATGGAAGTTAAAAGAGACGGACAGCTGATTCAGCTCACACCACAGGAATTCAAACTCCTTCAATATCTGATGAGTAATAGAGGACGTATTCTTACTCGCGAGATGATTCTTTCACGAATTTGGTTATACTCAAGTGATGTAGAAACACGCGTTGTCGATGTGTATATGGGCTATCTGAGGAAAAAAATTGATGCCAATAAAGAAAAGAAATTACTCCATTCAGTCCGCGGCTTCGGTTATGTGATCAAAGATTAATTGTGAATTATTGGCAGGGTAACGGTAACCGTGGTTCCTTTATTTTCCTTCGACCGTATTTGTAGCTTTCCTCTGTGATTGTCAACAATATGACGGGCAAGCAGTAATCCTGCACCCATTCCTTCAATATGACTTGCTTGTTCAGGTTTGTAGAAACCGTTGAATATTGCATTCAGATCACTTTTAGAGATCCCTCTGCCTTTATCTTTTACTATCAGCGTGACCAACTTACTACTGTCTTTTATAGTCACCGTGATTTTTTCACCAGGTTTGGAAAACTTTACAGCATTTCCTAAAAGACCGGTGACCATTTCTATTAATTTATCAAAATCACCAACAACCTTTATCTCTTGATGGGAGAGTTGAGACTGAAATTCAAAAGGATGCGTTGTATCAGTAAGCTTATGTCGTTTTATTGCTCGTGTTACTACTTCAAGGAGAGGTACTTCACTGAAAACAAATGCGAATTGTCCTTGTTTGATGCGGTTTACGTCAAGCAATTCTTTCACGAGCTGAGTCATACGAGTGCTTTCAATGAAAAGCTCGTTTATCCAGCCTGCCTCAATGGTTTCTTGTCCTTTCGTGCGTTTATGCAGAAGTTGAATATATCCATGAATTGCGGTGAGTGGAGTACGTAACTCATGCGACGCGATTGATATAAAGCGGTCTCTGATTTCTAGTGCTCTTTGCGATTGTTCTTGCAGTTGTGCCTTGGTCAATGCAAGCGCCGCGGTATGACTATAAAGGGTAAGCATATCTTCCTCTTCTGCCGTAAGGCGGCGTTTATCATTGACGAAATATAAAAGTATGAACCCAAGTGGTTTCATCTTTTCTTTATAGAGCAATGGTACATGAATAACAGATTGTACCTCATCTTGCATTTTTGCAAATTGCTCCCCGCGCAGAGTTTTCTGCGTTATTGTATTAATACTGCTAGTCTCTGTCGAGAAGAGTTTGGTGGCATCCTTTTTATGCAAGGTCACTTTCTTATTGGAGCTAAATACTTTCTTTAAAGAATTTTTATTATAGAGAAAAAGCTCTCCGTCAGTCGCGCCAGTAAGAGTGATCGCTGTCGTTCCAATGCGCTCAAAAAGTATACTTTCTGATGTCGCGTCAACAAAAGATTGGATTGCCTCATTTATTTGTCTTACATGCAAATTATTCATATGGTATTTGTATCTTACCAAAAATTTAGCATGTTACAACAATTTTACTCTTCTTCTTATAATATTCTTACAAAATAGCAGTTTAACTAACTCTTCTTTATTGCTTCTTCTGTCGAGACTTACCACCGAGTTTGCCAGCTTTTCTTGCTTCTTCACTCGTCCAAGTATGAGCGGTGCCTTTTTTGTGAGCTGCCTTTCCGCCTTTACTTGCAATCGTGCGTTGTTTTGTTTTGTCCATTGAAGCGAATCCGCGACCTTTTCCTTTTGTCATAATTTGTCACCCCCTTTCTCATCTTTATTACTCTTCCATACAGTAATCCTTTTATTTAAGAGTTAAACCAAAATTTGGTAAGGAGAATGCAAGAGTATTATTAATGTATGAGTTATATATGATTTACCTTTCATTATGTGTAAGAAATCTGCAATATCGGTTGACTTAAAAAAAATAGAGTGTTAGGATAAAAAAATTTCTCTTAACTATACAGTAATAGCAAATACTTAAAATTTACTTAATAAAATTGTGTAATAAGAAAGGAGGTGAACTTATGGTTAAGAAGGCATTTATTGCAACTGGCGCTTTTGCGATTTCAGCAATGATCGCTGCTACGATGACGTTTGCACAGACTGCGAC
>Ga0265338_10000360_pt1 | contig 82236 bp, 41 predicted proteins | sample 42126metaG_FD_193579 | JGI IMG/M metagenome (GOLD analysis project Ga0265338, IMG submission 193579) | Rhizosphere microbial communities from Carex aquatilis grown in University of Washington, Seatle, WA, United States - 4-21-26 metaG | ecosystem: Host-associated > Plants > Roots > Rhizosphere...
ATTCCGAGCAAAGGATGGTGCGCGATACAGGGTTCGAACCTGTGACCCCTACAGTGTCAATGTAGTGCTCTACCACTGAGCTAACCGCGCAACCCGGAACGGAAACCCTCCGAAAAACGTTATTTTTCATAGGTTTCCTGAATTTTCCGCGACGCACAGTTTCGCTGTGTATACATCGATATGCAAGTCGAAAAACACCCGAAGTCAGGACATAAATCAGAAAGAAGTGCTCTGATTGATGCGGATGGTTTGCTGAAGTTGTTCCCGCTGGTGCCAACGTTTCGGCGACCGGCTGATGGGTCACGCAGCCCCCAATTCCGCTGATGATAAGTTCTCTCGCACCATACACTGTGTTGTCAATCAACCGTCGTGGTCACCGAGACGCAAATCAGAATTGTAGACAGGTGAATAAGGTGCAATTCCTTGATTTCCGCCATATTTTTGGAGTCCGTACGCCATTCAAGATGACGCGCCTTGCCGGTAAATACATATGGTGTTTTCGCACTATTGGATAACGACCTCCCACAAACTTAGTTGATTTTCAACTGTCTTAGATGTGTGTTTGAGTTTGCTGAGGTTTGATCAGGCGAATTGGGCTAGGTAGGGCATGACACAGACACATACTGCCCAATCCAGAACAGACGCTGATAAGATCAACCCGTCCGTACCAGCAAGGATGGCCTTTTCGCTGGCTGAAGCAGCTTTGCTGCTCGGGGTCTCGTATACGTCTGCTTACCGCCTATCCCGTCGTGGATTTTTGAAATCGTCCAAGGCGTTGCGAAGAAAGGTCATCCCGAAGGCCGAGATAGAGCGTTTTTTGGCCGAAACTCAATGATCAAAACGAAATCCGCCCGTCCCACTTTGATTCGCAGTCGCGTGGAACGGGCGGTTGACCTCGATGAAAAGACGCAGATTAACTACGGTTGGAGTGCGCGTAGTACCACGAGCGCTATGGCCGCCGGCGGATGATGGCGAAGTTTGGCCAGAAGCACCACCAGACGAGGCTGCTCCGGCAACACCGGATGACGTAGCACCAGCACCGCCTTTCGATGACGTTGCGCCAGCGCCACCGGACGAAGATGAAGCACCCGCGCCCACAGAATCTGAAGCGCCGGTTCCACCACACGACGAACCACCTGTTCCACCAAGCGAAGACGCAGTGCCTTTCCCACCGTTCCGGTGCGGCCAACCCAGCCCGTCTTTTTCTCCACATGAACGACAACCTTAAACGCGAGATTGCCCAGATGGTCGATATTGAACGCTGGGTCGGATTTGCTGGACATGGATCAGTTCGGCGGCGTGATCAGGTGGATGCGGAAATTTGTGACGCTGCGCAGCATCGTGCTCACGGGCAGCGCCACTGGAATGCACGCTGCCTTTGATCCGCCGAAAGCGAATAGCACAGGACGCTTAATACGTCTATCTAAATAGAAAACGCTCTAAAATAATGTAATAAAAGTTCAAGGTTCGCCCTGGTTTGCCGATGTAACGTTATGCGTCATGCTCGTCGGCACATCAAACAGTATTTAGATTGGGGGAGAATCCGGCGAAATAGATTCCTTTCTGTCCTACAATACGCTGGACGTGCTGTGTTCTTGCAGCGATGCATTCAGTGTCTGCACTCCAATCTCAATGAAGGTTGTTATCCAAGTTTCAAAATTGAAGCGGGCTTTCAGTTGTATGGTCATCACAGGGACGAGTTAGTTTTGCAGCGCAGGAGGTTCGGTTGGCCCGGCACAAAATCTCGTCGACGGACGTATGACCCTCAATCACACGAATGCCTTCAGCGCTTACGCATAGCCCGGCGCTGATCAACATTAATTCTTCGCCCGTGACGCCAATGCCGGCGCGCGATTGAAGGAGAAATTCTTGAGAATCAGAACAACATTTCAATGCGCAATGGCAGCTGCGATATTGTTTGCGGCGTTACACGCTCGCGCCGCAGAGGTGTTGCGCCTGAGTTTTGACGAAGGCAACGGCACTAATGCCGCCGACAGCGCCCTGTCCGACGGTACGCCCACACCCGACGACAGCGCCACGCTCAGGAATGGCGCCACGTTTGTCCCGGGCAAGTTTGGGACAGCACTGGATTTGTCGGGCACCAATGCGCCTTGGGGTTATGCGGTGTTCGCGAATGCCTCGTTGGGAGACATGATGACCAACGTGTCGGGAGCCACCTTTTCCTGCTGGTTGATGGTGACCAACACGCTGTGGCAAGCGTCCACCAACAATGATAAAGGAGATCTGATTTTCATTGGGCTGCCAATTGACGGATCCAAGGTGCGGTTCGAGGTGCAGATCGGACTTAGCGCAGCAATACGGATATTTGCGCGCTGCAATGACACCGACCCACAAACCTTCATTATAACCGGGCCCAACCAGTTCCATCCCAACCAGTGGGTGCATATAGCTGGCGTGGCCAATTTTGCCGGGAAGTATCTGACCATTTACACCAACGGGCAGATTGCGCTCAAGACGACCGGGATCACCAACTGGGGCGTCAGCCCCACGGTGTGCAGCGGCCTGAAGGGCACCAATGCTTCAGTAGGAGCGAATTGGCCGCTGCTAACTGAGGCTTTTATCGGGCGCATGGACGAGGTGAGGTTTTGGAATGAACCGTTAAGCGACGCCCAAGTGGCCGCGGTGTATGCCGAAGTGCCGGGGCCGACGAAGCTGGCCATTACGTCGGTCAATGGAGGAATTTCGCCAGCGATCAACTCGGCATTCAACGTGGTAGTCGAGGCGCAGAACGCTGCAGGAACAGCCCAGACTGTGACGTCCAACACCGCGGTGAGTTTGAGTTTGAATACCGGCTCAGGCACATTGGGCGGAACATTGACCGGAACCATCACCGCCGGCACCAGTTCCGTAACGATCAGCGGAGTCACTTACACCATCGCTGAGAGCGGCGTGGTCGTTACCGCAACGCGGACCAGCGGAGATATTCTCACGGCGGCAAACAGTTCCCCGTTCACGGTCAGCGGCTGGTATAACGCGTCCTGGACCCACCGCATTGCTATCGTCATCGATCACACTCAGATCTCCGGCCCTCTCACCAATTTCCCCGTCCTGATCAACATCACCAACGCTTCACTAAAAGCGTCTGCCCAGTTCAGCGGTAATGATATCCTCTTCGCGTCGGTGGACGGGACGACCAAGCTTGACCATGAGATCGAATCTTATACCAACTCAAACGGCGCGCTGGTCGCCTGGGTTAAGGTGCCCCTTCTTTCCTCGACGGTGGACACCACCCTCTACTTGTATTTCGGGAACACTGGATCCACCAATCAGCAGAATGCTACCGCTGTCTGGAATGCCAATTTCAAAGGCGTCTGGCATCTGAAGGAAAGCCCTGGCAACTTCGGTGACTCAACCGTCAACGGAAACACAGGCACAAACGTTGTTTCAGCCGTCGGTAAGACAGGTATCATCAGCAGCGGCCAACAGTTCGACAGCACCAAGACCAACTACATCGACGCAGGAAGCTTCGATCCCTCTGCCGCTGATCTGACGATTTCTCTCTGGGCCAGGTGGAATGGAGTCAATGGACAACATCAGACACTTGTTGCTAAACGAGATTTATATTCGGCCGCCAAGATGAGATGGGAATTTGTCAGAGATAGCAGCGGCACCCTGCGTTTTATTAGTTTTGCATCTACCGCTGACTTCGCCGTTGATGTTCCCGATACCAACAACTGGCATCTCTATGTTGTGACCCGATCCGGCACGACCTGCAATCTTTACATGGACGGATCGGCCTATGGAAGCACCGCTACGTTGGCCAGCTATGGAACGAATACGACTGCGCAAGTTCTGATCGGAGGCAATTTCGATTTGAAAGAAAGTTGGAGCGGTTACTTCGATGAAGTTCGCATCTCCGGCGCGGCTCAATCGACCGCTTGGGTCGCGACTGAATACAACAACCAGAGTTCTCCTGGTGCGTTTTACAACTTGGGAAGTCCGGAGCAGCCGCCGCCGACGCAACTGGCCATTACCTCAGTCAATGTCGGATCGTCCCCCACGGCCGGCACGGCTTTTAACATAGTGGTGCAAGCACAGGACACCGGAGGTTTGCCGCAGCTCGTGGATATCAACACGGCTGTGACGCTGAGCTTAAATGCTGGCTCAGGCACATTGGGGGGCACGCTGACCGGCACCATGATGGCTGGCACAAGCTCCTTAACGATCAGCAACGTCACCTACACAAAGGCAGAAAACGGGGTCATTCTCACTGTGACCGAGAACAGTGCACTAAGCCTGACACCCGGGAACAGTAGTCCGTTCACGGTTATCGCCGGCATATTTGCTAAGTTGCAATTGCTGATGCCGGGTGAGACCGCATCGCCGGGCAGCGCCAGCGGCACGACAGGGACTCCGACCGCTCAAGTGGTTGGCACAGCGTTCGCCGTGACGGTCAAAGCGGTTGACGCCAACTGGAATATAAGCAGCACCAACGACACGGTGGCGATCACATCAAGTGACGGCGTTGCGATGTTACCGGCTAACGCAGCATTGGTCGCGGGAACTAAAACCTTCAGCGTGACATTGAACACGGCGGGTACCCCAACCGTCACCGCCAGCGACATGACGCATGCCGGAATTACTGCCGACACCAGTCCGTCAACCACGGTGAACAAGGGCATTCAGACCATCACTTTTCCTTCGCCGGGCGATCAAGCTTATGGCGTCGCACCCATCACGCTCGGTGCGACTGCTTCGTCGGGATTGATCGTGACTTACAGCGTGACTTCAGGTCCCGCAACCGTTTCGAACAACGTTCTCACGATCACTGGCGCGGGTTCGGTTACGAATCAAGCCTCACAGGCAGGCAATGCCAATTGGAACGCGGCGACTTCCCTAAGTCAGGGCTTTACGGTCGCGCAAAAACCGCTGACGGGTAACATCACCGCCAATAACAAGACTTATGACCGGACCAACACCGCGACCATTGCCAGCCGCACCCTCACCGGGGGCGTGGTCGGCGCCGACGTGGTCACTCTCACCAATGGTATCGCAACCTTCGCCGACAAAAATGTCGGCAACGCCAGGACAGTAACGGCCATAACCCTGAGTTTAACCGGCGCCAACGCGGCCAACTACGTGCTGGCTTCCACCAGCGCCACCACGAAAGCAAACATCACGGCAGTCGGCTTGACAGTGACTGGAGTAACAGCGAGCAACAAAGTCTATGACGGCAGCACTAGCGCGACCGTCAGCACCAACGGCGCAGCCTTGGTCGGCGTAGTCGGCGGCGATATCGTGACGCTCGGCGGCACTGCGGCCGGCACGTTCGCAACCAGTGCGGCGGGGACGAGCAAGACGATAACCGTGAGCGGTCTCGCCCTCGTTGGCGCGGATGCCGCCAATTACACACTCACACCGCCGGCCACCACTGCGAATATCACATTGGCTGGCACCTTAAATGCGGTCACCTCCTCGCTGAACCCAGCCTTGCCGAGTTCCAACATTGCTTTTACCGCTACGTTGAGTGTCGTTTCACCCGGTGGCGGCACGCCGACTGGAAATGTTATTTTCAAAGACGGAACGACGGCTTTTGGCACGAATGCTGTGAACGGATCAGCGGTGGCAATTTTCAGCACCACCGCGCTATCGCATGGCAGTCACACCATCACCGCCGAATATGCGGGCGACGGAAATTTTGTCGGCAGCACCAATAGCTTGAGCCAGGTCGTCAATGCGCGGCCAATTACCGTGGGCGATGTCCTACAATGCAATCCCAATACCGGAGCCAAGGTTCGCACCGCGATATTGCTCGCCAACGACACCGACCCGGACGGCGATGCGCTGACATTCATATCCGTCAGCGCGACGAGCGCGTCGGGCTGCACAAACGTCCTGCACGGCAATTGGATTACTTACACCCCGCCATTAGGATTCACCAACGCGGACAGCTTTTCCTACATTATTGCGGACAGCTATGGATTGCAGGCGACCGGCACGGTGTCCGTCGCCATTTTGGTTGACAGCACGCCGGCGCAAAATATCGGCAGCATTGATAATCTCGGCAACAACTCATCGCTCATCCATTTCAGCGGAATTCCCGGACGCACCTACTCCGTTCAATACACCACGAACCTTGTGACGCCGGTCTGGCAGTCGCTGGGAACAAACACGGCGGACGCCTTTGGAAAAATCAACTTTACCGATTCACCCGCGACGAATTCCCCCCCACGATTTTACCGCTCCACGAACCCATGATCATGAAAACCCAGGTCAACACTGAAATTTTAACAAACGAAACCACTGCCACGCAGAACCGGATCGAAAACGTTCCGCTATGTGCAACAACTAACATGCATAGCACCATATGAAATCACTGAAAGTAATCCTATTGGTTCTCCTGGCGGCGGTTTCACCGCTGCTCCTTCAGGCGCAGACCACCGAATCCTTCACCTTCACCACCAACCGCCTCGTGCCGGACGGCAGTTTCTCCGGCTTGAGTGACGTGCGAACTATTACTTCCGCGGTCGGAAATATTTCGTCGCTGCAGGTGCGGCTCAAACTCACTGGCGAATACAACGGCGACCTATATGCCTATCTGCGGAACACGAACGGCTTTATCGTCCTGCTCAACCGCGTGGGCCGCGGCGCGACCAATGCTTATGGTTACGGCGACAGCGGTTTTAACGTGACGTTTCAAACCGGCGCAACGAACGGCGACATTCACGTTTATCAAAACGTCACGACGCCCGCCAACGGCTCGCCGCTTACCGGCGTCTGGCAGCCGGACGGGCGCAATGTTGATCCAACGAATGTCACGGACGTTTCCACGCGCTCAACTTCGCTGACCAATTTTAACGGCCTTAACGCCGCAGGCCAATGGACGTTGTATCTTGCCGACTTGGAATCCGGCGGCACAAACATGCTCACGGAATGGGGGCTCGATATTTCCGGCGGTGCTTCGCCGACCCTCACCTGGACCAACCCGGCGGACATCACCTACGGCACGGCCTTGAGCGGAACGCAATTGAACGCCTCCGCGACTTACAACTCGACGAATGTTCCCGGCACGTTCACTTATTTGTCTCCCTCCGGCACGTTCTTGACGGCCGGATCGAACCAGACGATCTCCGTCACGTTCACTCCCAGCAACACGAACAATTTCCTGCCGGTGACGACCAGCGTCGTGCTCAACGTGTCACAAGCGCCGCTGACCATCACGGCGAACAACACGAACAAAATTTATGGAGCGTCATTACCAACATTCACGGCGAGCTACTCTGGCTTTGTGAACGGCGATACGGCTTCAAGTCTGGGCACAGCAGTAACGCTCGGCACAGCGGCCACGGTCTCCAGTCCGATTGGCATCTACGCCATCACCGCGAGCGGTGCAGCGGAAACCAACTACTTCATCACGCAAGTGAACGGCACGTTAACCGTCACGACGGCTCCGCTGACCATCACGGCCAACAACACGAACAAGGCTTACGGCGCGGCATTGCCGACATTCACGGCCAGCTATGCCGGCTTCGTGAACGGCGACACCGCCGCCAGCCTCACCACGCCGGTGACGCTCGGCACTTCCGCCTCGGTCTCCAGCCCGATTGGTACCTACACCATCACTGCCTCTGGCGCGACGGACACAAACTACGCCATCACTCTGGTCAACGGCTTGCTCACCGTTAATCCAACGGCCTTGACCATCACGGCCAGCAACACGAACAAAGTCTATGGCGCAGCGTTGCCGACATTCACGGCCAGCTACACCGGCTTTGTCAACGGCGACACTGCCACAAGCCTCACCACGCCGGTGACGCTCGGCACTTCCGCCTCGGCCTCCAGCCCGATTGGCACCTACACCATCACCGCCTCCGGCGCGACGGATACAAACTACTCCATCACCTTGGTCAATGGCGTGCTCACCGTTGATCCAGCGGCCTTGACCATCACGGCCAACAACACGAACAAAGTTTATGGCGCGCCATTGCCGACATTCACGGCGAGCTACTCTGGCTTCGTGAACGGCGATACGGCTTCGAGTTTGGGCACCGCAGTGACACTCGGCACGGCGGCCTCCGCCTCAAGTCCGATTGGCGCTTACGCCATCACCGCGAGCGGCGCGGTGGGAACCAACTACTCCATCACGCAAGTGGCCGGGACGTTGACCATCACGACCGCACCGCTGACCATCACAGCAGTGGACAAGAGCAAAGTTTACGGCGCAGCCTTGCCAGCATTTACGGCGAGTTACTCTGGCTTTGTGAACAGTGACGCGACCAACAACCTCACCACGCAGGTGACATTGGCCACCAGCGCGACGTCCTCCAGCCCGCTCGGTACTTATGCGATCACCGCGAGCGGCGCGGTGGGAACAAACTACTCGATCACGCATGTGGCCGGCACGTTGACTGTCACCGCAGCAACAATCAACATCACCGCCAACGACAACAGCAAAGCCTACGGTGCAGGCTTGCCGGTGTTCACGGCGAGTTACAGCGGCTTCGTGCTGAGTCAGACGACCAATGATCTGACCAGCATCGCCACCCTCGCAACCACCGCGACCTCCACCAGTGATGCCGGCACTTATCCGATCACCGCCAGCGGCGCGAGCAGCACGAACTACACGTTCAGCTACGTCGGCGGCACGCTGACGATCACGCAGTCGCTTTCAAGCGGCGTGGTGATTTCCTCGGCCAACCCGCAGTTACCCGGCTCGGACGTGACGTTCACGGCGACCCTCACCGCGGTCGCGCCCGGAGCGGGCACACCCACCGGCACGGTGAATTTCCGCATTGACGGCAGCATCACCGGTTCAGGCACGTTGTCCGGCAGAGAGGCAACCTTTGCCGCGAATAACTTGTCACACGGTTCACACACGGTTGTGGCCGAATATGCAGGTGACACCAACTTCGCCGGAACCACGAATGCGCTGGCGCAAAATCAGGTTATCAACACCCCGCCGGTTGCGGGCAATCTCACCATCCAGAGGAATCCGTTGTTGAGCGTCAAAGTCCGGCTCTCGACGCTGCTCACCAATGCCAGCGACGCCGACGGCGATCCGCTCAACATGACTGTCAGTTCGGTCAGCGCAAGCAACGCGACCGTCACCGTGAGCGGCGGCTGGGTGTTCTACACTCCGGCGGTAGGATTCACGAACGCCGATTCGTTCACCTACACAATCACGGACGGCCAGGGCGGTAGCGCCACGGGCACCGTCACCGTCGCGATCCAGGTAGACAATGCCCAGAGCCAAAATCTGACCATCACAGATTTGGGCAACGGCTCGTTCCTAATCAACGGCAGCGGCATCCCCGGCTACACCTACCGCCTGCAATACTCTGACACGATCGCGCCATTCACCTGGCAGGACATCAGCAACATGACTGCGGACAGCGTCGGCAGGTTTGGATACCCGGATACAACCGGAGCGTCGACGCGGTATTACCGCACGGTTTATCCGTAAAGGTGGTATTGATACAACACAGAGCTTCGCTGGTTGAAATCCGGCGAGGCCCCGTTATCGACTTAAAATTAGAAAAGAGCGCAGATGGAAAAACTATTTTCCAAATTTGCCATGCTGCGGGCAGCAGGAGTTTTTGTTTGCTTGTGGACAACGATGGCGTCCGCGCAAACCAATTACAGCTTCACGCTTCCCGTCAATATGGCCGTGCCCGATGGCAGTACCAGCGGCCTGGCACTGAACGTCGACCTGACCGGCTTGGACGGCATCATTGCCAATCTGACGCTGTCATTGAACATCACCGGCGGCTACAACGGAGATCTGTATGCGACGCTGGCCGGGCCGAATGGCGGATTCAGCGTGCTTTTGAACCGCGTCGGCATCACCACCGGCCATGCCTTCGGATATTCGAATACTGGCTTTGATGTCATATTTGATGACACTGCCGGCCATGACAACATCCATTTGTATCAGAATTTGAGTTACGATTTGAATGACAGCGGCCAGTTGACCGGCATCTGGGCGTCCGATGGAAGATTCATTGATCCCCTGTCCGACCCGGCGGTCTTTGACGCGACACAGACAACTTTGTCGCTCGATTCATTCAATCGCACAGATCCGAATGGAACTTGGACCTTGCTAGTCGCGGACGTGTCCGGTGGCGGACAAAGCACCGTTGTCAACTGGGGCTTAAGCATCGAAACCGTGCCCGAGCCGTCAACGTATGCTCTACAGGGAATCGGCATCGCGCTTTTTCTGGCGAGGAAGCGGATGATCTAGGCAACGACCAGTTTCGCATCAACAGCAATGTCAAAGTTGTGCTGGAATTTCCGGCGCAGTCCCGCAAACTCGTTTTTTAAAATCACAAAACTTTCGCCCGGCCATCATTGATTACATCCGGGAACAGGCCAAACTGGTGGACAAGTTTAGCCATCAACTGAGGCGCCTCCTGTTTCTTGGTGTGATAAGTTAGAATGACATCAATCCCTTGCTCCGCCAATCGGAGAGCCATGTCTCTGCCCAGCCCGCGACTGCCGCCGGTGACGATGGCTATTTTGCGTTTTGTCGTATCGTTTGGGATTGTCTCCTCTTCCGTAACTAACGTCCAGAACTCAGCCACGACGGACCTGCGATGTCAACCGCGAATGCCAAATGAAATGTCAAGTTACGCCCTCTAGAAACCAGGATGTCTCTTGGGTGTGGCTCGAAGACAATGGACCGCGGATTTTCAGGCAGCGGCACTCCATCAACGGAAGATGATTCAATTCAACCCACCCACTGGCAAAGCGGCCGAAACGTTGGCGGATGGAGGTCTTTATTGATCCCGCGGGCCACTGCAACCTTTTGTTGCATATGCAACAAAAGGTTGCAAGGCGGTTTGTGCCGGCTGATCGCAATCAACCCGAGCCGCCGGGCGGACAGGCCGGGTTTGATACGGCCTAAGCATCTGTAGCTGAATCGAAGGCGGTGTCATCGGTTGCTCCTCCGCGGCGCGGCGCCGGCGACGGGCTTGTTTGTTTCCTGTCACCTTCAGTTGACGTTTCCCGTCTGAATGCGGATGCTGGCAGCCCGATTGCGTTACTCATATTTCAAATTAGCCATCCTCGGTGCAGCGGTTTTCATTTCGACCAGCCTGCTGGGGGGACAAAAGCCGGTCACGATCTCCGAATCGGATTCCAGTTTCATCCTCGACAACGGCATCGTCACTGCGCAGATCGCGAAACATTCCGGCGACCTGGTCTCGCTGAAATACGCCGGTCTCGAAATGCTCGACACCGTCGGCCAGCGCGATCCCGGCTATTGGTCGCATAATGCCGCGCGCGGCCGGCCGGTCGCCCGCATCACGATTGATCCCCAATCGAACCGGGGCGGACGCGGCGAAGTGTCGATCAAGGGCATTTCCGACGGCACCCGGATGGGCGGCGGCGCCGGCGGCGGGGTGATGGCCGACGTTGAAATCCGTTATGCGCTCGGGCGCGGCGATTCCGGCGTTTATGCCTATTCCATTTTCACCCACCCGACGAATTATCCCGGAACATCGGTCGGCGAAGCCCGTTTTTGCGCCAAGCTCAACGACGACCTTTTCGACTGGATGACGGTCGATGCCAACCGGAACATGGCGATGATCACCACTTACGACTGGAACCACGGCACGGAAATGAACCTGAAGGAGGTGCGCCGGATGAACAGCGGCCTCTACCAGGGCCAGGTCGAACACAAATACGATTATTCCGCCAACCAATTTGACGTGCGTGCCTGGGGCTGGATCAGCAGCGCGAAACACATCGGGCTTTGGTTCGTCAATCCGTCCGTCGAATACCTGAGCGGCGGGCCGACCAAGTTCGAGCTGTCCGCGCACCGCGACGCGACGTTTACCGACAGCCTGACGGCGCCGGCCCCGCCGACGTTGTTGAACTACTGGCGCGGGAGCCATTACGGCGGCAGCTTGTGCACCATCGCCGCGACCGACGCGTGGACCAAGGTCATCGGGCCGTTTTTGATTTACTGCAATTCCGGCTCCACCCGCGACGAGTTGTGGCACGACGCGCTTGGCCAGGCGGACCGGGAAGCCCGGGCATGGCCTTATGGCTGGGTTTCCGGTGTGGACTACCCGCACAAGAACGAACGCGGCAGCGCGAAAGGTCAGATCACGCTCAACGACCCTAAGGCGCCCGGCCAGGTCATCAGCAATCTGCTGGTCGGCCTGGCTGCGCCGGATTACGTGCCGCCGGTCATTCCCCGCGGCCGCGGCGGCTTCGGCGGCTTCGGCCCGGGCGGCGGCGGCGAGGACGATACGAACAGCGTCTTCGGCGGAACCAACGGTTCCTTTGGCGGAGAATTCACGAACCGGTCTGGCCGGTTTGGCGCCAATTTTGACGGCAATTTCACCAACGGTTTTGGCCGGTCCGGCACGAACGGTTTTCGCGGCGGACGATTTGGCCGCGGCGGCTTTGGTTTCGGCGGCCCGCGCACCGTGGACTGGCAGAATGACGCGAAGTTTTATGAATTCTGGGTGCACGCCGACGCGAACGGCCGTTTCGTCATTCCCAAGGTCCGGCCCGGCACCTACACCCTGCACGCCATTGCCGACGGGGTTCTCGGCGATTTCAGTCTGTCGAATGTGACCATCGCCGCCGGGCAGACCCTGGAGCTCGGCAAGCTGACGTGGCAGCCTGTCCGTCATGGCCGCCAGCTTTGGGATGTCGGCATCCCCAACCGCAACGGCTCGGAATTTCTGGAGGGCAACAACTATTATCACTGGGGCTGGTTTCTGGGCTATGCCCGGCTGTTTCCGAACGATGTGAATTATGTTGTTGGCAAAAGCGATTTTCACCACGACTGGTTTTTCGAGCAGGTGCCGCACAATGAAGACCCGGAAAATGCCGCCGGCACCGGCCGCGGCCGCGCTACGCCGTGGTCCATCACATTCAATCTTCCGGCCGCGCCGCGGGGCAAGGCGACGTTGCGTCTGGCGGTTTGCGGCGTTGGCATACGTTCGCTTCCGGTGAGTGTCAACCACCAGTCCATCGGCAGCGTCACGAACCTGGTCTACAACGCCACCATCAACCGCGACGGCATCGGCGGTTACTGGTCGGAGCACGATCTCGCCTTCGACGCGTCCTTGATGAAAGCGGGGGAAAACGTGATGGAACTGACCGTTCCCGAAGGCACGCTGACCAGCGGCCTTATTTACGATTACCTCCGGCTGGAACTGGATGAAAAGCCAACGGCGTCGAAGCCCGGGCAGTAAGTAATTGCTGCAACGCATATAACCGCCCAAGCCTTCGGCTGGGCTTCCAGCCCCCAACGAGGTATACTACTAACTCTTTTGTCGCACTTCAAACGTGAAACTAAACATTGTGGTCATGTAAAGGTTTCCGCGATTGAATAATCCTCTCAAATGCTGGAACCAAATGCTCTTTCAACTTCTCAGTTGCATCCCAAACTGCCGGGGCAACCAAGGGCAAACATTGCTCAATCGGGTCATCCTTGTAAAGGATGGCACGTTCATACTCTTCAGGACGGAGAACCAAATTCCACCAGTAATCTTTCCCACTCCAGAGAAAATTTACTCTGAACGAGACAGGACCTTGAAAAACTTCGTCCGCACCGGCATGCGAAAAGCGCGGAAGCTTCCCATCCAAATCCCAAGCAGCCTCAATCGTAAACCCATCTCTTTTTGGATCAATCATGAATAAAATATGCAACCAAACACCGGACGGATGTTGACGCGTCCAACCGTATTTTCCGGGAGGAATAATTTGTCCTTTGTCTTCACGATATTCCGGGAATTCCGTTGCCATGATCTTGCGGAATAATTTCCGGCACTCTTTTCCAAGCTCACTTCTCATGGCGGGATGCAATGCCTAACAATATTGATATATGACGGTCCGTGCACGGCCCTGTGCATGGCGTGTTTTTATAAACTTTTCTGCTGCCATGCCCTTACAAAAGCAGGCTTGAGAATTTCTATCAAGGATTTATCGCCGAAACAAAATCCCGCAGTTCAGAGTTCCGCCTTCAGGCGGTCGGGTTGAGATGTTCTTGAACCGCGTAAACGCGGAACTCGAAACGGGCATCACCAGTTTGGTTGACTTGTCTTTCCGTCACCTTTGGCAGATGCTGGGCGTCCAATTTCCTATCAACCAGACCATAAGATGATGATGATTCGATCCATCGCCTCACGAATGACCCGGTGCGGCAAAGGTGCAGGTAAAGGAGCGTGGTTGTGTCTGAAAGACCAGCCGCAGCACACGGATAGGCGTGGAGCGTTAGAATTGTTTTTTGTGTTAATGTACAAGTCGACGCGCTGCGGCTGGTGCTGCGCACACAGCCGCGCTCCAATCAACTCATGCGCCGTGCGAAAACTTTCACGGCTAACATTGGCCGCCATCAGTCTGATGTTTCTGCTTTCCCTGCGAGCCTTCGGAGGCTTGTCGCTTGCCGATTCGTCCACCACGGCTGATTTCATCCTGTTCGACGGCAACAATGCCGCACCCATCTTGGTCGAAACCAACGAAAACCTGGCCGTCATCCGTGCCGCAGGCGACCTGGTTGAGGATGTTCAGCGGGTGACCGGCACGAAACCGGAACTGTCGTCCAGCACCGGCGGCAAAACGAACCGGGTCATTATTGGCACCCTCGGCCAGAGCCGGACGATTGATCTGCTGGCTGAGGTTGGAAAACTGGACGTGAGCGGCATTCGCGGCCAATGGGAAAGTTACGTTCTACAGGTCGTCCAAAACCCGCTGCCGGGCGTCGCGCAGGCGCTGGTCATCGCGGGCAGCGACCGGCGCGGGACGATTTACGGCATCTACCAGCTGTCGGAACTCATCGGCGTTTCGCCGTGGTATTGGTGGGCGGACGTGCCGGTGAAAAAGCGGGATTTGGTCGCCATTCACGGGGACAGATTCAAGCAAGGTCCTCCGGCGGTGAAGTATCGCGGCATCTTCCTGAATGACGAGGATTGGGGGCTGCGACCTTGGGCGGCCAAAACGTTCGACCCGGGGACCGGCAACATCGGGCCGAAAACCTACGCGCAGGTCTTCGAACTGCTGCTGCGGCTGCGGGCCAATTATCTCTGGCCGGCGATGCATCCGGACACCCGCGCCTTCAATTTCTATCCGACGAACAAGGTGATCGCCGACCGCTATGGCATCGTGATGGGCTCTTCCCATTGCGAGCAGATGCTGCGCGACAATGTGGATGAGTGGGCGCGCGACGGGCAGGGCGACTACAACTTTGTCACCAATCCCGGCGGGGTGTTGAAGTATTGGGAGCAGCGCGTGCACGACAACGGGAAATTTGACAATATTTACACGCTGGGAATGCGCGGCATCCATGACGGCGCGATGCCCGGCGGCGGCACGCCCCGCGAAAAGGCCGAACGGCTGCACGTCATCATCCAGCACCAGCGCGAGATGCTGACGCGGCTGGTCTGCACGAACGTTGCCGCCGTCCCGCAGATCTTCTGTCCCTACAAGGAAGTGCTGGAACTTTACCGCCTGGCGCCGGACCTCCCGGATGACATCACGCTGGTCTGGCCGGACGACAACTACGGTTACGTCCGCGAATTCTCCGACGCGCGCGAACGCCGGCGCAGCGGCGGGGCAGGGGTTTACTACCACGTCTCGTATTACGGCCGCCCGCGGGATTATCTCTGGCTCTGTTCCACCCCCCCGGCGCTGATCGCCGAGGAAATGGACAAGGGCTACGATTATGGCGCGGACAAGGTCTGGATCCTGAACGTCGGCGATTTGAAACCGGCGGAACTGGACATTGAATTCTTCCTCAACCTGGCGTGGGACCCGCGTTCCTGGAACGGGACGAACACGTACGCGTTGCTGGAACGGCAGCTCGCACGTGATTTGGGTCCGGCCACCGCACCCGAACTGACCTCGATCCTCGCAGAGTATTATCGCCTGAATTTCCAGCGCAAGCCCGAGCATGTGGGCTGGCCCACGAACAACCTGTTTTCTCCCGATGAAGCCGCCCAGCGGCTGGAAGCCTGGCATAAGTTATCCGCGCGCGTGGAGGCGGTCGAAAAGCAACTGCCATCGGAATCGCAAGACGCCTTTTTTGAGCTGGTGGGCTATCCGGTCCGCGCCGCGGCGCTGGCCAATGAGAAGATTCTCAATCCGGCCGGGGCGCCGGTTGCGCAAAATGAAATCCAGCGGCTGACAGACGCCTACAACAACCGGATCGCCGGCGGCAAATGGCGGAACATAATGTCGTCCAACCCTCGCGGCCAGGTGGATGTGATGGCAGGCGCCTCGCCGGCCGTAGAGCCGGGCGTCCCGCCTGGCGGAACCGCCCCGGCCGGCCCGGGCAACTCAGATACGAACGGCATTCCGGGCGGCCGGATGCCGCCCTCCACGGCAGGTGGGACGCCTGCCGCTGCAAGCACCGGTGCGGATTTCGTGGAGAGCAACGGGTGTGTGGTCATGGAGGCGGAGCACGCGTCGGCCTTCATCCCGGGGAAGGATGCGCATTGGCGGAAGATCACCGGCCTCGGTTACAATGGCGAGGCGGTGGCGGTATTTCCGACGCTGGTTCCGGTGCGGGACACGCCGGAAAAGATCCTGGCCGAGTCGCCCTGCCTGCAATACAAAATCTGGATCGAGCATCCGGGCGAGTGGAAATTCATCGTGCGGGCGCTGCCCACCTTCTCCGTGGAGACGGGCAAGCCGCAGCGTTACGCGATGGCGGTGGACGACGCGCCGCTGCAGATCGATTCGCTGCCGGCACCCCTGGGGGAAACCGACCGCCACTGGCAGGAGAACGTTTTGCGTGACGCGGCGTTGACGACCAGCGTTCATCCCATTGCCAGCTCCGGTTTGCATACGGTGAAGATCTGGATGGTGGATCCGGGCATCGTGATTGACACCATAATTGGTGATGGTGGCAAAGCCAGGCTGGGTTACCTTTGGCCGCCAGAAACCCGAAATCCCATGGCGGACAAATAGTCGTGTTTGATCAAGGCGGAGTGTTCAGGATTATGAACAGCGAATTTACGACGGAAAAAACCCGCAAGGACAACGGGGCGCGGCTGTGTCCGAAGAACCAGCCGCCGCATGTCCGAATGCTGGCCGACCCGGGAAGATTCGAGTGTTCGCATGTCCATCAAGCTGCTGCGACTGGTGCTGCGCACACAGTCGCGCTCCAAAGCTTCGCGGGCTTTGCGAGGCTTTTGCCGGGCACCTGTCTCCCTGGGCTGATTTTTGTCGTAGCAATTCTGGCAATACTTTTTGCCGGTCCCGGGTGTTCCCGGACCTGGCCGGGGGCCAAAGCTGCCACGGTCACGCCGGTTCACCCGGCTGCCGCCAGCGGGAGCGAAAAGCCGGATTCCGTCCCCGGACCGGCCCTGGCTCCGGATCTGGCGACCAACCCGGCGGCGACAGCCGTCGTCATCAATCCCTCCTTGCCCAGCCTCTTCATTGCCGGCGACTCGACGGCGGCGCGCGGGGCCGGTGAAAAACAGCAGGGTTGGGCGGTGCCGTTCGCCGGTTATTTCGACCCTTCGTTGGTCAACGTGGTCAATCGCGCGCGGGGCGGTCGCAGCAGCCGTACGTTTGTCACCGAGGGTTTGTGGGATCAGCTGCTGGCCCAGGTCAAACCCGGCGATATCGTGCTGATCCAGTTCGGCCACAATGATCCCGGTGCCATCAACGACGACAGCCGGGCCCGCGGCTCGCTGCCGGGACTTGGCGAGGAAACGCAGGAAATCGACAATCTGCTCACAAAAAAACACGAGGTCGTCCATACATACGGCTGGTATATGCGCAAGATGATTGCAGAAACCCAGGCGAAGGGCGCCACGCCGATTGTCCTGTCGCTCACCGTGCGCAACATCTGGAAAGACGGCCATGTGGAACGCGGTTCGGGCCGGTACAGCCAATGGGCCGCCGAGATCGCCAGGGCCGAACGGGTGCAATTCATCGATGTGACCGATCTGGTCGCCGACCAATTTGACGCCATGGGCGAGGACAAGGTGACGGCGCTGTATCCGCGCGACCACACGCATTTCAACGCCGGCGGCGCCGACCGGCATGCCGCGGCGGTCGTGGGCGGGTTGAGAGGACTGAAGCCCAGTCCCGTCATTCAGTGGCTATCCGCCAAGGGCGAGGCGGTTGAATATGACCACTTCGGCTGGCTGAACCTGCCCCGGCCCGCCAATCCCGCGTTGCCAACGCTTTTTCTCATCGGCGATTCGACTGTGCGCAACGGTCGCGGCGATGGCGCCAACAACCAGTGGGGCTGGGGTGATTATGTCGGCAACTATTTCGATCTGCAAAAGATCAACGTGGTCAACCGCGCCGTCGGCGGCCTCAGCAGCCGCAGCTATCTTGCCCAGGGCCACTGGGACCGGGCGCTGGCGCTGGTCAAGCCGGGCGATTTTGTGATGATGCAATTCGGCCACAACGATAATGGCTCTCCCGCCACGGGACGCACCTCCATCAAAGGCATTGGCCCGGAAACATTGGATGTTGAGAATCCCACCAACCAGCAACAAGAGGTCGTCCTGACCTTCGGCGGATATTTGCGGAAATACATCGCCGATACCCGGTCAAAAGGCGCCACCCCCATTGTCTGTTCGCTGATTCCGCGCAGAATCTGGAAGGACGGCAAAATTTCCCGCAACAAGGAAAGCCAGGCGGGCTGGGCCGAACAGGTGGCAAAGGCCGAGGGGGTTGCCTTTGTGGACCTAAACGAAATTATTGCGGAACGCTACGATGCGCTGGGCCCCGAAAAGGTAGAGCCGCTTTTTGGCGACGAACATACGCACACCAGCGCAGCCGGTGCGGAACTGAACGCCCAATGTGTCATCACCGGGCTACAGGCGCTGCCCAACGACCCGCTCGCGCCTTACCTGAAGGAAGAAAAACAATGATCCATCCCATGCGCCGTTTCATTCTCCTTGCCGCCGTTTTGTTCAGCACCGCCTTCGGTGCGTGGTCAGCCGAGATCAAACTCGCCAGCCCCTTCACCAGCCACATGGTCCTGCAATGCGGCCTGCCGGTGCCGGTGTGGGGGACGGCGGAGCCGGGTGAGGAGGTGACGGTTGAGTTTGCCGGTCAGAAGAAATCGGTCCAGGCGGATGCCGGCGGCCAATGGCGCGTCAATCTGGACGCCCTGAAGGTTTCAGCTGAGGGGCGCACCTTCACCGTCACCGGCTCGCACACGGCGCAGCCCATCCGGCTTGATGACGTCCTGGTCGGCGAGGTGTGGCTGTGTTCCGGCCAGTCCAACATGGATTTCACCGTCGCGAAGACGGAGAAATATTATTTTGCCGGCGTCACGAACGAGGCGGCCGAGGTCGCCGCGGCGGATTATCCGCGCCTCCGCATGTTCAGCGGGGAATGGACGCGGAGCCGCACGCCGTGCAACACAGTGGCCGGCGCCTGGAAGATCTGCACCCCGGACAACGTCCGCGAATTTTCCGCCATCGGCTACTTTTTCGCGCGCGATCTGCAGCGGGAATTGAAGGTGCCCGTCGGCATCCTGACGCTCACCTACGGCGCCAGCACGGCGCAGGCGTGGATCCGCCGCGAGACCATCGCCGCCAACCCGAAGCTGAAGCCGGTGCTCGACGAGTTCGACGCGAAGATGAAGGCCTATGTCCCGCCGACGGAGGAGGAATTGCAGCAATGGCGGGCGGCGACCAACCGGGCCAAGGCCGAGGGCAAACGCGCGCCGCGCCCCCCGAAGCCGAACCCGGACCAGGACCAGCACAATCCGACCGTGTTGTTCAACGGCATGATCGCGCCGGTCGTGCCGTATGCCGTCCGCGGGGTGCTCTGGTATCAGGGCGAATCCATCACGCCGCCCAAGGAATTGTTTCCGCTCTGGACCAAGACGCTCATCACCGACTGGCGCAAGCTCTGGGGCCGCGAACTCCCGTTTTATTTCTGCCAGGTGGCCGCCCTGCAAAACAACAGCAACGATCCGCAGGTGCGCGAATGGCAGTCTGAGGCGCTCCGCCTGCCGAAGACGGCGATGGCGGTGACCATTGACATCGGCGACGAAAAGAATGTGCATCCGAAGAACAAGCAGGATGTCGGCGATCGTCTCACGCGGGTCGCCCTGGCCAATGTGTATGGCCGCCAGATCGAGTATTCCGGCCCGGTCTATGAATCCATGATGGTCGAGGGGAATGCCATTCGTCTGAAGTTTTCTCATTTGGGCGGCGGATTGGTCGCCAAGAACGGGCCGTTGCAGACCTTTGAAATTGCCGGCGCCGACCGGAAATTTGTGCCGGCCGAGGCGAAGATCGACGGTGACAGCGTGCTGGTCGGCAGCGGGGCCGTGACGAACGCCGTGGCGGTGCGCTACGCCTGGTCAAGCTATCCCATCGGCTGCAATTTCTATAATGCTGCCGGCCTTCCCGCGGCGCCGTTCCGCACCGATGCACTCAATTCCAATCCCAGCCCGATCGATGATAAAATTCTGAGGTGAAATATGAAACGATGGCCCTCCTTTTTGGCCGCGGTGACGGCCCTGTGTCTGGGCGGCATGATGACGCAGGCCGGTGAACCGGTCCGCCAGGTCCAGTCCTTTGATGCCGGCTGGAGGTTCAACCGGGGCGATGTCCCGGGCGCGGAGCAACCGCAGTATGACGACGCTGCCTGGCGCCAGCTCGATGTGCCGCACGACTGGAGCATTGCCGGGCCGTTCGCCGAAACCAACCAGACCGGCGGGGCGGGCGGTTTTCTGCCCAGCGGCGTCGGCTGGTATAGAAAGGATTTCACGTTGCCGGACATGTTTTCGAACCGGTGTGTTTCCGTCGAGTTCGACGGTGTGATGGCCAACAGCGATGTCTGGATCAATGGTTTTCTTCTCGGCCACCGGCCGTACGGCTACGTCAGCTTTAGCCACGAACTCACCGGCCGCCTCAATTTCGGCGCAGGCCGGACAAACGTGCTGGCCGTGCGCGCCGACACCTCGGACCAGCCGGCCTCGCGCTGGTATTCGGGCGCCGGCATTTACCGCCACGTCCGGCTGGTGGCGACGGGCCGGATTCATTTTGAGCCCGCTGGAATCTTCGTTTCAACGCCCGAGGTTTCGGCCACCCAAACGACCGTGCACGTGCAAACTTTGGTGACCAACGGATCGGATTCACCGCATGAAATCAGTGTCATGGCGACGGTTTATGGACCACCGCATTCCGCCCCCGATGGCCGGTACGCCTGTGCCGGAGAGTCCCCGGTGTTTTCGGTGCCGGCCGGCAAATCCATTGATGTCTCGTTCGATGTCAAAATTCCGTGGAAATCGCAGCTCTGGGATTTGGAACATCCGGACCTGCACACCACTTGGGTTCGCATCCGTTCTTCCGGACAGGCGCTGGATGAAGAAACCATCCCCTTTGGCATCCGGGAATATCATTTCGAACCGGACACCGGGTTCTGGCTGAACGGGAAGAATTTCAAGGTCAAGGGCGTCTGCCTGCACCATGACGGCGGCGCATTTGGGGCGGCCGTGCCGCTGGGTGTTTGGGAAGAGCGGTTGAACAACCTGAAGATACTGGGCGTGAATGCCATCCGCACAGCGCACAATCCGCCGGCGCCGGAGTTTCTCGATTTGTGCGACCGCCTGGGATTCCTGGTCATGGACGAAATGTTCGATTGCTGGACCGTGGCGAAAAATCCCTACGACTACCACCTCTACTTCAACGAATGGTCGAAAACCGATGAACGCGACACGATCCGGCGTGATCGCAATCACCCCAGCATCATCCTCTACAGCGTGGGGAATGAAATCCATGACACGCCTCAAGCGGAGCTGGCCAAGGGGATTCTTCAGGGGCTGGTGGAAACCGCCCATGCCGCCGACCCGACCCGGCCGGTGACGCAGGCGTTGTTCCGGCCCAATGTGAGCGGCGATTACACGAACGGTCTCGCCGACCTGCTGGACGTGGTCGGCCAAAATTACCGGGAGAATGAAATCCTCGCCGCGCATGAACAAAAGCCCACCCGCAAAATCATCGGCACGGAAAACACGCATGACCGCCGGCAGTGGGTGGCGCTGCGGGACCATGCGCCTTATGCGGGACAATTCCTGTGGACGGGCATTGATTACCTGGGCGAATCCCGGCGGTGGCCGATGATCGGGCATGGGTCGGGTTTGCTGGACCGCACGGGCGAGATGCGGCCGATTGCATTTGAGCGGCAGAGCTGGTGGACCGAGGCCCCGATGGTGCGCCTCGCGCGCCGGCTGGCGGCGACGGAGGCGATGCCGACTGATCCCGGCTACGGCGCGGAGGAGCGGCATACGCAGGTGCTGTTCTCCGACTGGACGCCGAAGAATGCGCAGCCACACGAGGAAACTGTGGAAGTCTATTCGAACGGCCAGGATGTTGAATTGTTTCTGAACGGCAAATCGCTCGGCTCGAAGCCGCTGCCGGCCGATGCCTCGGCGCGTGTCTGGAAGGTGGCCTGGGCGCCGGGGACGCTTACCGCAGTCGCCCGCAGCGACGGCAAAACGGTCGCCACCGACGAATGGCGCACCGCCGGAGCGCCGGCAAAAATCATCCTCACCGCCAGCTGCAATCAGCTCCCGTTTGACTGGAACGGAGTCGCCTCGGTGTGCGCGACGGTGGTCGATGCGCACGATGTGGTGGTCCCCGGCGCGTCGGATCTGATTTCCTTCAAGGTTTCCGGCCCCGGGGTGATTGCGGCCGTGGACAATGCCGACAATGCCAGCCACGAGCCGTTCCAGGCGGAGGAACGGCACGCGTTCCAAGGCAGATGCGTTGCGTTTGTCAAAGCCACTGCGTCCTCCGGAAAAATTGTTTTGGCTGCGTCCGCTCCCGGCTTGAAGAGCGGCAAGGTTGTCGTCAAAGCCTGCCCGCCGGTTGCCGCACCTTGAACTGCCTCCGCCTTCCCTGGCAGGGGCGCAGTCTTCGCGCTCTCCGAAGCGACTTTGCGGCCGTTAGAACGCCAATGAACTGAGGTTGATTGGCCCGCAAAGGCCCAAGGTTACGGTCCGAACCCTGCCGTCCGGACCCTGCCAACCCGGTATGGGGCTTGGATGCAGACTTCTAATGACATAATCAGAATTGGTGACAAGCAAATATTCCGGGAACATGTAGGATAAGAGGATGCCAGCTGCCCAGAGCCATCTCCGAATCATGATGTTGCACCCCCTGCGTTTACCATTCCCATGAAATTACTAAGACTCAAAATGTTAGGAATATTGGGCTGCCTGGTGGCGGCGGTTCCGGTTTTCGCCAATGTCCCCGGTGGTGGTACCGGGACCGGGCCGAACGTCACGCTGGTGGACAACGGTGATGGCACCGTGACCATGGCCAATGGCATCGTCTCCATCCACATCAACAAGACGAGTGCGGTCGTTGATCAAATCAATTACACCTACAACAACAGCGGTTCCCCCCAAACGCTTAACGTGCTGGCGGGCGGCAACAGTGGCGGCCAACTTTACTGGGAGTTCGGCGGTTTCAGCAGCGGGGGGGCGGCTTATTCCGTCGTGGCCAACACGTCCGACTATGCCGAAGTGGGTATGCTGTTCACCTCGGCCAGCAGCGGTCAGGTGGACATCCATTTCTCCCTGCCGCGCGGCGCGACGGGGTTTTACGTCACGCCGATCTGGATTCATCGCAGCACGGACAGCGCGTTGAGCATGGGCGAATGTCGCGACAACATTTACGCCGGTTCCATCTTCAACTGGATGAGCGTGGACGCGGCGCGAAACAAGCTCATGCCCGTGGATCCCAATAACAGCGCCGTGGGTGTTCAGGGCGCGCCGGTGGAATGTTCCATGTGGACGAACGGCATCTACGCCGGACGTTATGAGGACAAATACAAATATTCTGCCGACTATGGCATGCTGCGCGCCTGGGGCTGGAGCAGCGTCGGCACGGGCGGCAGGAACATCGGCTTGTGGGATGTGCCGGCCAGTTTTGAATACATGGCCAGCGGACCCATGCGGCGTGAGCTGACCAGTCACATGGGCACGACGATCCTGAACACGCCGCACGGCGCTCACTATGGCTTCTGTTCCGATTCAACCTGGGCAGCGGGCGAGGTTTGGGCCAAAGTTTGCGGCCCGCATTTCATCTATTGCAATGCGATCACGAACACCGTCACCGCCACGAACGCCGCCGCCCAGGCGCTTTACAGCGACGTGCTCGCCCAAGCCGACGCCGAGACCGGCGCCTGGCCGTATTATTGGTTCACCAATTCATATTATGCACCGGCTTCCAACCGCGGCACGATCACCGGCAAAATCGTCATCAATGATGCCTATAATCCGAATGCCAGTGCCTCGAACCTCTGGGTCGGTGTCGAGCAACAGCCCAATCCCGCTTCGACCATCACCTACGATTTCCAGAAGTGGTATAAGCCATATCATTTCTGGGTGAAGACGGACGCGAACGGCAATTTCACCATTCCCGACGTCATCGCCACCACGAACTACACCCTCTATGCGTTCGGACCCGGCGCGGCGGGGACCTTTCAATCGCAGGCGCAGACCGGCGGCAGCGCCCCGAACGAATTGGACATTCCGTCTCCGCAGTTCAGCGTGACCGTGACCGCCGGCGCGACAAATAATCTCGGCACCGTGATCTGGACGCCCACGCGGGTTGGCCCGACGGTTTTTGAAATCGGCTATCCGGATCGCACCGGAGCGAAGTTTCGCCACGGCGACGACTTCTGGGTGGGTGACATCGGCCCAAGCCCGACGAACCCGATGCCCGTGTGGACGAAATTTCTTGAATACCCCTTTGATTTTCCAAGTGGTCCGAACTATGTGGTCGGCCAAAGCCGCTGGACGACGGACTGGAATTTCGTCCAGCCCGTGGTCACTGACAGCGCCGGAAATTACAATGGCTCGACCTCCACCATCACATTCAACCTCGCTTCCGCCCCCGGCGCCACGGCGTCGCTTTACGTCGCCCTGTCTTCCGACTATCAGGGGCCGCTGATCGTGCAGGTCAACGGCAACAACATCGCCGGCAGCTCGGGATATTTTCCGGGTTACAGCAGCTCCTCGGACGGCAGCGACACCACCATTCGCGAGGGCATTCACGGGGTATTTTCCGACAACCGCATCACTTTTTCCGGCAGCCTGCTGCAGGTCGGACCGAACACCATCACCATCAACATGCGCAAAGGCGGCTACTTCGCGAATCACGCGATGTATGACTATATCCGGCTGGAAATGACCGGCTATGTCCCCCCCGCGCCAACGGGCGTGACCGCCTACGCGGGCAATAACTGCAACTTGGTTTGCTGGCCGGTCACGCCGGGCGCGACAGCCTACAACGTTTTGCGCACGACGACTTCCGGCAGCGGCTATGTTTCGATTACCAACGGGGTCATTGGCCCGGTATGCGGCAGCGGATGGAACAATGCCACGTATCTTGACACCGGCGCGGCGAATGGGACGACTTACTATTATGTCGTGCAATCTGTCAATCCCAGCGGCATCAGCGCCAGCTCGCTACAGAGTTCCGGCGCCACTCCGTCCGCCGCGATTTCATCCGCAGCGCCCGCCGCGCCGGCGAGCGTGACGATTGGCAGCGCGACGCATCAAAGCGTCACCGTGAATTGGGCCGCATCATCCGGCGCAAGTCTTTACACCGTGTATCGCTCCACGCTGTTCAACAACGGCGGCGGCGCGTCGAATGTCTTGGGAACGATCGTCCTCAACAACGCCAACACCACAACAAGTTTCACCGACACGACGCCGACGGACGGCAGCATTTACGGTTACTACGTCACCGCCACGAGCGCCGGCGGCACGAGCCCCAATTCCGCTTCCGCCGTCGCCGTGCCGCTGCCCGCGCCACCGGCGAGCGCGCCCGGTTCGCTCGCCGGGGATTTTATCGGGCTGAACGTGGTTCTGAACTGGTCAGCGGTTCCCGGGGCGGTGGGCTACATTGTTCGCCGCGGAACGAACAGCTCCGGACCCTTCATCTATGTCCAGAACATCACCGAGACGACTTTTGTGGATGCCGGTTTGAATGTGGGGACGACCTATTATTATCAGGTGACGGCGGTCAACGCCGCGGGGGTTTCGCCCAGCGCCACGGCTACCGTCGTTCCCCCGCCGCTCGCGCCCGTCAGTTTGTCCGCCATTCCCGGCAACGCTCAGGTGGCGCTGAGCTGGACGGCGGTCCCGGGAGTCACTGGTTACTTCCTCTTCAGCGGGACCGATAGCGGCGATGAAACAAATGTGGTGGTCGCCAATTATTCCGGTACAAGCTTCGTCGATACGACGGTTGCCAACGGCACCACGTATTACTATGTCGTCGCTTCCACCAACAGCACCGGCCTGAGCCCGAATTCGCCCGAAGCGAGCGCCACGCCCGAGCTCAACCTGGTCATTGTTCCGCGGTCGCTCACCTGGAACGGTGATGGGGCGGCGAACGTCTGGGATGTGGGCGGCGCCGCCAACTGGCAGACTAACGGCGTGGATACCATCTTCTACAACGGCGATACCGTAACGTTCGACAATTCGGGCTCGAACAACGTGCCGGTCTTCGTGGCCGGCACGCCGCAGCCGGCGCTGGTCACCTTCAACACCTCGAAGAATTACACCGTTGGCGGCATCGGTTCCATTGCCGGCACCAACAAGCTCATCAAGACCGGTTCCGGCACGTTGACCATCAACAACACCAATCTTTATTCCGGCGGCACCGTCATCAGCAACAGCGCGGTCATTCCTGGCAACATCGGCGCGAACAGCGCGGCCTGGGGCACCGGACCGATCATTCTTTCCGGCGGCACCGTCCAATTCAATGGCTTTGAGACCCGTGACAGCGGCAACGGCTGGGGCGGCTGCACCAACACCATTAACGTGCCAGCCGGCCAAACGGGGACCCTGCTGCTGCCCGCGCGCTTTGGCTACGCTTCACCCTTCAATAGCCCCCTGACCGGCGGTGGCACGCTGAATGTCATCGTGGAATATGTCCGTGACTATTTCACCGGTGATTGGTCCGCATTCACCGGGCGGATCAATTTCGGTGCGCCGCCCAGCGGCACCGTTTATTACAACACCGGCGATTTCCGCATCAATAACCCCAGCGGTTACGCCAACGCTGCCATCTATTTGAGCAACAGCGTGAACTGTTACGTCATCGGTCACAATAATCTGACGGTTGACTTCGGTGAACTCGGCGGCGCTTCCGGCGCATCCATCAACGGAGACGGGTCATCCAGCAATCCGGTGTGGCGCATCGGTGCCAGAAACACAACCAACACCTACGCCGGGGTCATCATGGATGCCGGAGGCATATATACGGCGTCATTGATCAAGATCGGCACGGGCATGCTGATTCTGAGTGGCGCCAACACCTACAGCGGTGGCACCACGGTGAGTGGAGGGACTCTGGTGGTGAGCAATGCGGCCGGCAGCGCCACAGGTCTGGGTGCGATCACGGTCAATTCTGGCGGCACACTCGCAGGCAACGGCATTGTTTCCGGCGCGGTCACGGTCAATTCCGGCGGCACGCTCTTGCCCGGTAGCCCGTTGGGCATATTGACGCTGAGCAACAACCTGACGCTGGCTTCCGGCAGCACGAACTTCGCCCGGGTCCAGCACTCGCCCCGGACCAACACGCTGGTATGGATCGGCGGCACCCTGACCGAGGGCGGCACTCTCGTGGTGAGCAATTCCGCCGTGGCGGCGTTCACCGCCGGCGACAGTTTCAAATTGTTCACCGCCGCCGGTTACAACAACGCGTTCGGCGCTTTCCGGGGCCCGTCTTTGAACGGCGGGCTGGCCTGGAACACCACCCGGCTGAACGTCGACGGCACGCTCTGGGTGGTGAGCACCAATCCCCCCGCCATCAACAGCGCACGTTTTTCCGGCAACAGCCTGCTCTTCAGCGGCACCGGCGGCACGCCCAGCTGGTATTATTCGGTGCTTACAACCACCAATCTGTCGCCCGCCCAGTGGACGCCTCTGGTCACCAATCAGTTTGACGCCGGCGGCAATTTCTCGGTCACCAACGTAATCAATCCCAACTGGCCGCAAGGTTATTACCGGCTGCAGGTGCAATAACCCAGCCGCTGTCGGCACCGATAACCCAAAATCAGCTTTCAGCGCCGGATCGAATCCGGTACCCTGCGCCAAACCAAATTACGTGACCGCCATAACCTCTCACTTCCTCCGCCGGTTGAAACCGCTGTTGCTTTTTCTGGGGGCCGTTCTGGCGGTTGTCCCGGCTTTGCCTTTGCCGGCGACGGAAACATCGTATGCGCCGCCGGTGTCGTCGCGGGTCACGTTCAACTTCAACCCCGGTTGGAAATTCATTCGCGAGGACGCGACCAACGCGGAGAAAATTGACTTTGACGACGCAAAATGGGCTGATGTCAGCGCGCCGCATACTTACAACGACACCGATTCCTACGCCCACCTCATCAGTCACAGCGGTGGTGACCGAATGCCTTACGCCGGCGTCGCCTGGAACCGGAAACATTTCAAGCTGCCGGCCGGCGCCAAAGACGGGAAGGTTTTCCTGGAATTCGAAGGTTTGAAACAGGCCGGCCGCTTCTGGGTCAATGGCCAGTTCGTCGGCAAATACGAAAACGGCGTCACGCCTTGCGGCCTCGACCTCACCAAATTCGTGAAGTTCGGCGACGCGGACAACGTCATCGCCGTGAAGGTGGACAACAGCAATGATTACAAAGAGGAAGACACGGGCAGCGAGTTCGAGTGGATGGGCCGAGCGTTCAACCCCAATTACGGCGGCCTGAATCACGACATCTGGCTGCACCTCACCGGCAAGATTTATCAGACCCTGCCGCTCCACGAGAACCTCAAGACCACCGGTTGCTACATCTATCCCTCAAACTTTGATCTCACCAACAGCGCGTGCGATGTGACGGTGGAATCGCAGGTGCGCAACGAATCCGGCGACCAGCAGTCCGTCACGCTCTCGGCGGTGGTGGTGGATGCCGGCGGGAAGGTCTGCGCCCGGCTTCAAGGCGAGGCGTCGGACCTGGTGGATGGCCAGGCCGAGAAGTTTACCGTGAGCGGCCGATTGACCGGGGCGAAATTCTGGAGCGACGAACACCCGGATCTGTACGACGTTTATTGCCTGCTCACCGTGAACGACAAGGTCGTGGACGTACAGAAAATCAAGACCGGCTTCCGCCAGGCCGAGTTCAAGGGGGGCGCCGGCACAGGCGGGGTTTGGTTGAACGGCAAATTTGTCTGGCTCACGGGTTACGCGCAGCGTTCGAGCGACGACTGGGCCGGCCTGGGCGAGGCGTATCCCGATTGGATGCACGATTACAATGCGGAACTCATCCGCAGCACGCATGCGAATTATCTGCGCTGGATGCACATCGCGCCCCAGGCCGTGGATGTCCGCGCCTGCGACCGGGCCGGCATCGTCGAAATCTGCCCGGCGGGCGACAAGGAAAAGGACGTCACGGGCCGGCAATGGGAACAGCGTCTGGAAGTGATGCGCGACGCGATGATTTATTTCCGGAACAGCCCGAGCCTCTTGTTCTGGGAGGCGGGCAACAACAGCATCACCCCGGAACACCTGCAGCAGATGGTGGATTTGCGCAAGGAATGGGACCCGAACGGCGGGCGGGCGATGGGCTGCCGTACCTTGAACGATCCGGCTTCAACGCCCGTGGCGGAATGGTTCGGTGTGATGATCGGCCAGGACAAGCGCACCGACGCGCTCACCAACCGCACGGAACTGTTTCGCGCGTACAGCGCCGAACGCCGCGATCGCGCGCCGCTGATTGAGACGGAAGATTTTCGCGACGAAGCCGCGAGGCGCTTCTGGGACGATTACTCGCCGCCGCACTTCGGCTTCAAGCCCGGTCCGAATGACACCTATCACTGGAACTCTGAGACCTTCTGCCTGGCGTCGGCCGCGCGCTATCATGAGTATTTCATCAACCAAATTTCCAATCCCGACCCGGCGCACGCGAAATGGTCCGCTTACGCCTCGATTTACTGGTCGGATTCGAACGCCGACGGGCGGCAGGACAGCAGCGAAGTTTGTCGCGTCAGCGGCAAGGTGGATTCCGTCCGCCTGCCCAAACAGGCGTATTACGTCTATCGAGTGATGCAAAGCTCCTCGCCGGACATTCATGTCGTCGGCCACTGGAACTACCCGACCAACACCGTGAAGACCGTCTATGTCGCGGCCAATCATTGCGACGTGGTCGAGTTGTTGGTGAATGGCAAATCGCTGGGTGCGACGAACCGGGCGTGCGATTTTGTGGACGCTTTTAATGGTGAAAACAAGAACCTTGGCAACACGGGTTATATCTACGCCTTTCCGGCGGTCAAATTTGGACCCGGCACCATCCAGGCCATCGGCCGGGCGGGAGGCAAAATGGTCGCGCAGGAGGAAATCCAAACCGCGGGCGAGCCGGTTGGCATCAAGCTCACCGCTCATGCCGGTCCAGGCGGCTGGCAGGCCGACGGCTCGGACGTGGCATTCTTCGAGGTGGAAGTGGTGGACGCGAAGGGGCGGCGCTGTCCGACGGACGAGGCGCGTGTGGATTTCAAGCTGGACGGTCCGGCTGTCTGGCGCGGCGGCTACAACAGCGGCCTCACCAATTCGGTCAACCACCTCTGGTTGAACACTGAATGCGGCATCAACCGGGTCGCGATCCGCTCGACGCTGTCCTCGGGCACCGTTGCGCTGACCGCCTCGCGTCCGGGACTCGCGCCCGCCACGGTGAAAATCGAATCGCGGCCGGTGGCGATCAAGGATGGTTTGCTGCCCTGAGCCGTCGAAGCCTTGACGCGGAACAACGACATATTACCCGAACAAAACAAACCATCACGGATTTTGGACCGCGGCGGGAAGCGGAGCGCCACGCCGCTTTGGGCAGCCAGGACGTACGGAAAGCGATGTCGCCGCTGCGCTCCAGTCTTCGCTGTGCTTCGCCTCGGCAGGCTGCCACCGCAGTGCAAAGCTTTGTCGTCTGGGTGCGACGTTACCTGATTGCATTACGGATAGGATCGAAAGAACCCCCGGATTTAAACGGTTTCCATTTTCTTGGGGCTTTCTTCCAATTCGTGTGAATCCGTGATCATCCGCGGTCAAAACTCCGTTCTCAACCACATCGCCAAAATTGTTGAGTGCTTAATCCTGCCGGTTCGGGCACGATTGAGGACGAAACCTCTCCGCGCCCGGTTCCGTCTTCCGGGATGGTGCGGTCATGGTTTCATCCTGGTTAAAACATGCCCATGAACATAAAAAGCGTCCTTCAAACCTGGCCGATGCTGCTTTCGCTACTCCTGGCCGGTTGCATCTCCACCCCGAAGGCAACGGTTTACCTGCCGGCGCCCGCCAAAATCTGCCCCGTCAAGCTGGACGGGTTGTTTTATGAAACAGCTGCGGGCCGGATGGTGCTTCCCGTCATTCCTTTCACCCGGGCGCCGGACAGTTTGGGCCAGCAGGCTCAAACCAACATGCCAGACGGGCGCCGGGTGACCATCACTGTCAAACCGGACGGAAACGACTTCTCACTCCGGCTTTCGGCGGAGCCGGACGCGGACATCCTCAAGTGGGGATTGGCGGTGGCGGCGGACCCGAAAGAACACTTCATCGGTTTGATGGAGCGGGTGGTGGACGGCCCCCAATCGAATTCCTGGTCGTCCAACATCCTCGCCGCCTTGGACCTGCGGGGCCAGAAGGTGGACATGATCCTCAAACCGACGACCTCCGTCTACGCGCCGTATTACCTTTCGTCGCGGGGATATGCGGTTTTCGTCAAGGGCAACTGGCCCGGCGCGTTTGACTTCTGCGCGGGCGTCTCGAACCAGGTCAACATTGAATTTGAAGGGCCGGCGTTCGAAGCCAAGTTTTACACCGGCGCCGATCCTGCCACGCTGGTTCGCGCCCATGCGCTGGACGCCGGGCCGCCGTTCCTGCCGCCCAAGTGGATGTATGGCCCATGGCGCTGGCGGGACGAGCATACGCAGCGCACCAATTATTACGACGGGACGCCGGTGACGGGGCCGTTCAATTCCGAGTTCATGGAAGACGTGTTGCTGATGAAAGCCTATGGCATCCCCTTGGGAGTGTACTGGATTGACCGGCCGTGGGGCCCCGGAGTGCAGGGCTACGACGACTTCGAGATTGATTCGAACCGGCTGCCGCATTTTGCCGAATCGGTGAAATGGCTCAACGAACAGCAGGCGCAGATGATCTTGTGGATCGGGCCGTTTTTCCAGGGGGAGATGGCCACCAACGCGCTGGCCAAAGGCTGGACGCTCGCCAGCGCCGGCCAGAAACCGTCCAAGAACAATTATCCGATGGTGGACTTGACGAATCCCGAGGCCAAAAAATACTGGCAGGACGGGGTGGCCAAACTGTTGAAGCTGGGCGTGGCCGGATTCAAAATGGACCGGAGCGAGGAAAATATCCCGGAATCCGGCCCCGACAAGGTGTTCGACGGGCGCAGCATCCGGGAGAACCGCAATGCCTATCCGGTGATGTACCTAAAGGCGGCTTACGATGTGGCTCAGCAATGCCGCGGCGGCGGGGATTTTGTGTGCATGCCCCGGGCGGCCTACACGGGCAGTTCGCCCTGGGGCGTCTTCTGGGGCGGAGACATCGGCGGGACGGAATACGGCTTGCGCGCCGAGATCATTGCGGTGCAACGTGCGGCGGTGATGGGCTATCCGAACTGGGGCTCGGACACGTGCGGCTACAACCAGCAATCCATGGACTCCGACATGTGCAGCCGCTGGCTCGGGTTCAGCTGTTTCACGCCCATCATGGAGGTGGGCCCGACGAAGAACCGCGCGTTCTGGAATTTTCACAATCCGCCCAGCTACGACGCCCAGCTGATTGCGATCTGGCGGCTTTACGCGCGCCTGCACGCGCGGCTGGCCGATTACAGCTTTGCCCAGGCCAGGGTGGCGCATGACACGGGCATGCCGATCGTCCGGCCGCTGTTCCTGGTCGAGCCCAAGGCGGCGGCGGCCTGGGCGAACTGGTGGACATACCTGTACGGCCCGGATATTCTGGTTTCGCCGATCTGGCAAAAGAACCAGCGGACCCAGTCGGTCTATCTGCCGTCGGGCAGCCGCTGGCGTGACGCGTGGAAGCCCGGTAAAACCTATGCCGGCGGCCGGACGATCACCGTTAACGCGGACCTGCATCAGATGCCGATATTCGTCCGGGTCGGATCCAACATCGAACTGGGCGATTTGAACCGGGAATGGAAAGAGGCCGTGGCCGCCGCCAACACCCGCCCGGACCTGAAACAACTCGACGCCGAGGTCGGCGCGTGGCTCGAGAAGAATAAATAACGATTGCGCCTGTGCCTTAAAATCACGGAATGAAATTGAAATGAAAATCTGCGCAGCGCTTTTGGCTTCGCTTTTGGCGGTCTTTGCCGCGGAAAATATTTCGCGCGCGGCGGAATTCGCCTTCGGCGCGGACCTGTCGTTTTTGAAGCAGGCGGAGGACCGGGGGACGGTTTTCAAGGACGGAACCAACGCCGTGCCCGGCCTGCAGATTTTCCGCAATCACGGTTACAATTGGATCCGCCTGCGTATTTTTGTGGAGCCGGTCGGTGGAAATTTGCCGAATGACCTGAAATACACGCTGGCGATGGCGCAGGACGCAAAAAAACTCGGGTACAAATTCCTGCTCGATTTTCATTACGCCAATTCGTGGGCCGACCCCGCCAAGCAGCCGACCCCGGAGGCGTGGAAAAACCTCTCGCACAAAGAACGGGCGAAAATGGTGTTCAGCTACACGCGCGACACCATCGCGGCCTTCCGCGAGGCGGGCGTCTTGCCGGACATGGTGCAAATCGGCAACGAGGTCACGCATGGCATGCTGTGGCCGGACGGCAAGCTGCCGGATCACTGGGACAATTTTGCGGATTACCTGCGCGCGGGCATCAAGGGGGTCGACGCGGGGTGCGGCAAAAGCCCGCGCCCGAAAATCATGATCCACATCGACCAGGGCGGCAGCGTGGCCAAGACAAAATATTTTTTCGACCGGCTGAACCGGTACAAATTGCCCTATGACATCATTGGATTTTCGTATTATCCGTGGTGGCATGGATCGCTGATGGACCTGCGCGAAAACCTGGCGTTTGCGGCGAAGGAATACCACAAGGACATCATCGTGGTGGAGACGGCCTACAACTGGCGGCCCGCCCGCGAGTCCAGCGACCGGGTCGGGCCGTTTCCCGAAACGCCCGAAGGCCAGCGCGATTTTCTGGATGAACTGACGCGCACGGTACTGGAGACGCCGGACGACCGCTGCCGGGGATTATTCTGGTGGGAACCGGCGGTGGGCAATCGCGGCGGCCTCGTCTCGCGCAGCTTTTTCGATGAAGATGGAAATTCGCAGCCGGTTCTGTCGGTATTCGACAAATACACGCGGCCGGCGCCTAAAAAAGACAATCCATAAAATGAAAAGCGAATTACCCTTTCACCTGATCCTCGGTTTGATGGTTTTCGGGTTCGCTGCTAATTCCCCGGCGCAGGAAAAAACCGCGTTTCATTTTGATTTTGGCGACGGCCGGCCGAAACCAGGTCAAATCCAGGTTTCCCCAACCAATATTTATTCCGCGGAGGCCGGCTATGGCTTTGAGCCGGGCGCGACGGTCGTGGCGGGCGACAGGTACATCACCAGCACGAACCCGTTTTATTTTTCCGTCAAACTGCCGGAGGGAAATTACCGGGTCATCGCCGGTCTCGACAACCCATCTGGTGAATCCACGATGACGGTAAAGGCCGAGCTGCGGCGCCTGATGTTGGAGCAGGTCCATCCCGCCGTGGGAAAATCCGAAACGCGCTCGTTCATCGTGAACCTCCGCACCCCGCAGATTGCCGGCGGCGGCAAAGTGCATCTGAAACCGCGAGAAATGACCAATGAATGGTGGGCCTGGGACGAAAAGTTGACCGTGGAATTCAACGGCCGCCATCCGGAGCTGGCATCGCTCTGGATCGAGAAGGCGGACGTGCCAACGGTCTTTCTGCTCGGCGATTCGACGGTTTGCGACCAGCCGGCCGAGCCGTGGAACAGCTGGGGCCAGATGCTGCCGCGTTTTTTCAAGCCGGACATCGCCATTGCCAACCACGCCGAGTCGGGCGAGACCATCGCCAATTCCCTGCGTGCCCGGCGGTTTGAAAAGATATTCAGCCTGATGAAGCCGGGCGATTACCTGTTCGTGCAGTTCGGCCACAACGACATGAAGATCCATGACACCAACGCGCTGGATATCTACAAGGCAGCCCTGAAGCAGGTGGTTGCCGAGACCCGCGCCAAGGGCGGCACGCCGGTGCTGGTCACCTCCATGGAAAGAAAGGCCGGTATCACGGCCGATACGCTCATGGGATATCCGACCGCCGTGCGCGAAGTGGCCGGGGAGGAAAAGTGCGCCTTGATTGATTTGAACGCCATGAGCGTGACGTTATACAAGGCGCTGGGCACCAATCTCGACCTGGCGTTCCAGGACCCGACGCACCACAACAACTACGGCAGCTACGAGCTGGCCAAGTGCGTGCTGGCCGGCATCCAGCAGGACAAACTGCCGCTGGCCAGCCACATCGTGGATGATTTCAAAGGCTTTGACCCGTCGCATCCCGACCTCGCGGATCGGTTCCAGATGGCGCTCAGCCCGCGGTCCTCGTCCGCCAAGCCGCTGGGGAATTAAAGTTTGTCTGATTTCATGTAGCATGTAGCATCGAGCACGTGGCTCGAATAAATCGACGTAAATCATCAACGCTACAGAGCGGAAAAGATAGTGTTGGCGCTGTGCGCCGATTGATTCGAGCCGCAGGCTCGACGCACGAAATGATCTCCCGATAGAGGCTGACCCCGCAAGCCGGAGCTTGTACAGGCAACTTGGCCCTTACCAACTCACCACCGCTGGACGAGGCGCATCGACCCATTTGGTGCCATCCCAAAATTCCGCCTGCTGCTGCGAATTGAGCCGCGTCGGCACCCCAACCGAGCGAAGGGCGGCGACGTAGATGATTTCAAAATCAGTCTCGTCGGTAATTTGCCTCAACCATATTGCCGGTACGTCGTGGGGCAGATTTGGCAAGTCGGCAATGGTCACCCGTTCGCGCAGATGTCGTACAACAATCCGGGCCGCATCTTCCGCGGAAGATTCATGGCGGATGCGCGGATAGAATTCCTCCCACAACGGACGACGCCAATTCAAACTGGTTGAGGGTTGAATGTTGAGCGTTGAATGTTGAATGTTACTTGTCTCGCCGGAGGTTGGCGGAGGCGGAAGGGTTGAGGGTTCTATGGCTGGGGACAGCACATAATCCCGGTAAATATTCTCGTCCAGATGCCAATTGATCAGTTCGAGGTTGTAGCCGGCCAGTTCGACGTGAGTCAGCAGCGTTTTCAGTTTCTGGCCTTGCCAGATGGGTTGGGCGGCCAAGTATTCAAAATCAGCCCACTCTTTCGGTTGGACCAGGAACTTGCGGGCGATATTTAAAGTCCTGTCGCTGATTAGAAACCGGGGTGGAATCAGGTGAATGGCTATTACGGCCAAGGCCAGGGTCGCGAGAATCACCGCCACCCAGAGGAGCACACCGAACCGTTGCAGCCGGTAAAGTAGGGCAGGCGTCTCGCCTGCCCGCGTCGGCGGGACCGACGACGCATTGCTCGCACCAGCAAGCTCGCAGGGCAGGCGAGACGTCTGTCCTGCGTTTGGCTTCTGGCAGAGGGTTTGATGACAACGTAGCCAGATAAACCAACTGGCGCCCCATGCAATTGCCGGCAGCAAAAACAGCCAAAACGGTGGCGCTTCCGCCTGCCATTGTGCGATGGAGTGATAATTCCGCCAGGCATCCTTACCCGCCAACTGCGTCAGGCAATATTCGCCCACCGCGCGAAAAACCACTCCACGCTCCGGCTCCATGCTATGTGGAACACCGGGAATAATCTTCAATTCCGCCGGCATCCCGTTGGTTTGCAGTACTGAAGCCAGCAATTTTGTGTCCGCCATCGGAAAAATTTCATCCTGTTCACTGTGAACGAACAAAACCGGGCAGTGCAAATCGGGGTCTGGCGTCTGGTATCTAGAATCTGGTGAAAGGCCAGCGCCGCTCATCTGGACCAACAATTGCGGTTGCTGTTCTGGATGATGCCATGCAAAATCGAACACCCAGTTTGCCCCCCGGCTAAAACCAACCCAGGCCATCGCATTGGTGTTCGCCCACTTCTGCCGGCCAAGGTAACGAAGTAAGGTTTCAAATTGTGCTGCGAACGCAGCCTCATTGGTCTGGTTGTATTCCAGACTGACGGCGGCCAGACCAAGTTCGGCTATTTGCCGCAGGTCGTTGCCATCATTTATCAAAGAGCCACCGGAACCGTGCGCATAAATGATGACCGGATACTGGCGCATGGGCTTGGGCAGCACGGCGACGCATTTGATGGAACTGTGATCAGCAGTTTTGAGCGTGAACCATTGGCGTGAGAATGGGTCTTGTTCCTTGGCCCAGAACAATGCACCGAAGAAAAGCAGAATGACCAGCACGGGGAAACTTGTTAACCGCAAAGAACGCAAAGCGCGCAGAGAAAAAAATGCCCACGCTTTGCCCCTTTCACTTTGCTTCCTGCTATTTTCCATCCGTGTCATCCGTGGTTAAATAATTCCCATCTTAATCTCTGCGTCCTTTCGAGGCTCAATCATTTTTGTATGCTTTCCGCCTTCGCCCGCTACGGCGCGACAGGCGGACAGGTCGCGGTTCATCCGGCTTTGGGATGTAAATTTTGCGCGTCATCATGGCCCTATTTGCCCAGGAGTTGCCTGGCTTCATCCATCAGCGGATGGGCAAAGGCGCTGGCGTACGCGTCCAGCGTGGAGGCTTTGAGACGGAGTTGCCGCCCGGTTTTGCGCCAGCCGGAAACCGCCGTGAAAACTACGCGGAGGATTTTCTTCGCCTCGGCCGGCTTGAGCCCAAAGCGCCCGGCCGCGGCCAGCGCGCTGCTGCTGCCGGGTTCCGGCTGATCCTCGGTGACGGCGGTTTTATTCATCCGAACGCGATCCATTTCCGGCACCGGGTTGAGATCGTAGGCGGGCGAAAGCGACCAGCGTCCGGACTGGCGCATCAGAAAACCATGATTGCGAAGGTGGTCGTCATGGTTGCTGGCCAGGAGCGAGAAGACCAGGCGGCGCCACAATTCACGAAGGTCGCCAGGGACATCGTTGCCGAACTGGCGGATGCCATCCGCCAGCAGGGTGTAAGCACCGGGATCACCTTGCGAAAGGCCCAGCAGGCTGGAGGCAGAAAGGAAAGGAATGCGGCCTTTGCCCGCGCGATCAAAGCGGGTGATCACGGCAACGTTTTGTGCGCCGACCGGCACGAGCCGGTGTTCCGCGACCTGGATGCCCGCCTGGCCGGCGAGGGTCAAAGCGAGAATTTCGCCTGCCGCAATGTCGCGCGTATCATCGGGCTTGGGAAATTTCGCAATGGCAAGCCGGCCGTCAGCCAGGCTGACCGCCGCTTTCGGTCGCGCTCCGCCGAGTGGCGAACCCGCGCCCAGGAGAAAACGCAGGTCCTGGGCGGTTTCGGTTTCGCCATGAATCGCGTCCGTGGCCCGCAGGAGCGCGTTGAGACGCACTAGGGGCGGAAGCTTGCCGCTGGTGGCGGCGAGGAAGGGGCTGCCGGCCTCAAGCCTGAAACGCAACGCACCGACACGCGACGCGTCATTCAGCGCCAGCACATGGTCAATGTCGCGATAGGGTTTTTGCGGGAGCACCTTTTTCCGAACGGCACGCTCAATCAAGACGCGCCCCCAGCGGTCAGGACCGCAATCCTGAATGGCCCCAAAAAGCGTCGCGCCATGATGCGGGCCACGTTGCAGTGGCAGCGAGGTCGGATCGATGGCAAAGGCTTCGGCGCGCTGAAGCCATCCGGGCGCATACTCGAATGAAACCGATGATCCCCGCTCCGCGGCATGGAGTCGTCCCACGAGGTGGGTTTCGCCCTGCCAATCAATATGGACTTCCAGGCTCATGGACGCGGGCGGCGGATGCGTTGCGGCAGACGACGCTCATCAAGGCTAAGAGCGAGTTCATCGCTTCCGGGTGCGGCCAGATTCGCTAGCCGGTCGTGCAACTGAAGAACGAAAGTGGCCGTCACCAAAGTGCCGAGGGCAACCGTCGGATCGCCGCGCTCCAGCCGCCAGAGCGTATCGCGGCTGACAAACAGGCGGGCCGCCATATCGCCCGTGGCAATGCCGCGCTTGCGCCGGGCCAGCGCGAGGTCGCGGCCCAGCTTGCGCAGCGCATGGGCCGCCGGCAGCGGGAGGGAACTGGTTTTTGACATGGCGTTAGCGTCCTCTATTGCCGACGTTAAATCAATTAATGTCTTGTATATCTGTCTCTATACAGTTTCGCGTATTTGGTGTATTTCGCGGTTACATTGCTGCGTTAAGTTCCTTAGCCGCCCTGCTTCATTTCGTGTGATTTGTGTGTTTCGCGGTTCCCCAATTCCAGCAAAATCCAGAACGTGGATGCCGTGGCCAGCTTGAACAACCCACCATCGAACCAAAAACCAACCAGCAACACAATTGCGCCGGCGTGACAAGTCATTGATAGGAGACCGCAGTTCGGAGTTCGGAGTTTGAAGTTCAGATCCTGTCTTCCAATTTCCGGTTTCTGACCTCTGCCTGCTACTTGTTGCCTTCGATCTCCCATCTCCCGACTCCTATCTCCCAAACTCAGCCAAAGATACATTCCAAAACAAAACAGTGCGGGAATTCCGAGTGTTGCACCGAGCAAAAAATAATCATTCATTTTAATGGCGGCGCTTTCCGTAAATCTGGGGGGGAGATAGTAATGCTCATACAACGGCTCCGGCTGGTTCCAGCCCGCACCGAACCATGGATACTCCGCCGTAATTTGCAATGCCCCTTCCCAAGCTGCGACACGATTGCGCCAGGAAAAATCATTCTGATTGCCCGCAGAAAGCGCACGGTGTACCGGATACCATTCCGTCTGCCGGAAATGCGAAAATGACAATACGAACACAGAGAACAAAATTACACCTGCCGGGAGCCAATAATTTTTGAACCGCGAAATACACACAATTTTCGCCTTCCGCTTTCCGCCTTTCATTTTTGAAACCTGCAGTTCATCGCCTTCCCCAGAACTTAGACGCCAGAACCAAGAACCAACCAAGCAGGCCAACCCGCACAACGTTGCCAGCCAAGAACCCCGGCTGTAACTGTGCATTAGGCCGCGACCCATGAGACCCGCTGACACCAGAGATAGACCTACAACCGCATATCGCCCAATTCCCGGCTTCCAATTCCTATCTGCCATTTTTGATCTTCCATCTGCCATCTTCCATCCACGAATTCCCAATCCAAACGCAAGCAAAACCCCCGTTCCCATGAGCAACCCAAATATATTTGGATTATCCCATGGACCGGACCAACGCTCACGGTCGCGGTAATGGAAAACAAGGATTGACTCTGGATGCCAAATCGAAGCAACCGCCAGCATCAAAATCAACAAAACAAAAATGACAATTATTCCTTGCTCCTTGGATCTGCAGTGTTTCAACCGCAAGATCCACAGGCCAAGTCCACTGCCTAGAGTAGTGCCGAAAACAAATGTAAGTGCCTGGGTGGACTGCGAAGTCATAAAACAGTTGATGGCATAATCCCCAATCCCAATCAATACCATGCCAACAAGCCACAACTGGGGATTGCTAATTCGCCAAAAAACAATGGCAGTGAAGCCCCTCAGCAGCAACGCAAAAAGAATAAAATAACCAGTCATGCCCAGGACACACATCAATTGTATTAAAGGATCTTTAATGGCAACTGTCGTTGTTTGGAAAATCGGAGTGGTTGTGCTGCCGAATGGGGAAAACCATCGTCCTCCAAAAAGACAAATGGTCAAAACCAAAAACACGGGAATGACTTCTGCTGCTGCCAAAATCTTACCATTCATAATCAACAACCTGAACAACCGGTGATTCGGCTCAGCTTATTTCAGTGGTTGCTTCCGCTTGTATTTAATAATTATCCAAACCACCACGCCCATTCCCTGTAAAATTACTGCTCCAAGAAAAACATATCGACCCTTCGTCTGTATTTGAAGCGCATTTTGCGATTCCTCCGATGTTTGATTCAGCATTGTTCTGACCGTTTGCTTAACAACTTCCTTAATTAACTGAGTGTTATTCGTAACACTTACAATAGTAAGATTCGTCGGGATTTCAAACAAGCTTTCCGGCAGATCAACATTGGTCTGAATATTCGAATACTTGACTCCAGAGATTAAGTGCCGTTCCCGGTCATAGTTCGAGATTTGAGAGACAATATCGCTTTCGGCATCAACCCACCTCTCCTGGCTGGCAACGATTGGTACCTTTGTGTGCGTATTCAAAAGCATTGACACCTGCTGCCCAGCTTCTTGTTGCATTTTCAAAACTGGTTCTAAATATGTTACAACCAGCACATTAAAACTCCTGTTTTGTTCGTTTTGTGAACGCATTTCCAATTTGAAATTGCTTGGATCAGACAGAAACCCGCCCAAGTCTATTTGCTGTTCCATATCAACTGTTGCTGGCATTTCAATGACGCCTTGTTGGCCCGGATGCATTTGGTACATTTTGCCATCGGCGATGATCATATTAACTTGAATCTTGACACCTCTCACATCCGTAACCATTTCACGACGCTGACAGACTGAGTTATTTGGTTTTAACTTGCCATATAAGACACCGTACGTTTTCGCTTTCGCCAAAACTGATGGAAGAACAAGCTCAAATTCAGCTTTATAGCAAGGCAAGCTTTCGAGAGCAATTGATTTTCTGAGGAGAATTTCTTCAGGAGACTGCCCGGCGTGAGATCGCGTCGCTTGATTCGGTAGAGTTTCGACAGTTTGTTTAACAATTTCCTTGATCAGATGGTTATTGTTCGTGGCGCATATAATAGTGAGATTCGTCGGTACGACGAACAAACCTGCCGGCAAATCGATATTGGTCTGAACATGTGAATAGCCGGTTTGAGAGACCAAATGACCTTCCTTATCAAAACTTGAGATTTTACAAACAATAAAATTCTGAGCATCAATCCATCGTTCCTGGCTGGCAACCGTAGGAATATTTGCGGCCAATGACTTTGCTGCTTCTTGCTGCTGTTTTATAACTGGCTCCAAAAATGTCATCACCAGAACATAACAATTTCTGCCATCCAATTTGTCGGAACGCATTGTCATTGTAAAATTCCCGGAATCATTCAAATATCTGGCGAATCCCGCCTGGTCCATGTCGGTTGTTGCGGGTACTTCCATGACGCTTTGCTGACCTGGAAAAATCTGATACATCTTGCCATCAGCAATGATCATGGTTATTTGAGCCTTGACTCCCCCGGCCTCCGTTACCATTTCGCGGCGCTGACGAACCGAGCGATCCGGGGTTAATTCACCGTATAGGACCCCATGTATTCTCCCCTTCCCCACAATTGATGGAAGGACAATCTCAAAATCAGCTTTATACGCTGGCATATCTTCGAGGACTTTTGATTCTTTGAGGATTTCTTCCGGAGACTGTCCGAACGACGATGCAGTAACAAAATAAATCCACAACATGAAAATCCATTTAATCAAATAATCTATTTTCATATTTTCAGATAAATATAAAACACTAAAGGCCCAAAAGGCGCGCCCTGCTCGTTTTGCTGATAATGTACCCGCAAACAAACACAATCACGCCCGAAACCAATGTCACTGTCATTGCTCCGCGAATAAGTTCAATAGCACTTGGCTGTGTAATTGCAAAACCATATAGTACCACAATCACTATGAGGGGAAACAATCCGCTAAACATGTATCCGAATCTGACTGTCCAGTAGAGAAAGGATACAACAGCTATGATTGCCAGCGCAGCAAGTGGAGAGATTACCGTTATAAGAAAAACGTTTGTAATGGAAAATACTATCGGTAGCTTGAAAAGAAAGATCATTACCAAGACATCGATTTCCAAAACAGCTAGTGAAATAATATAACAACAGATGAAAATCGCCGTGGTTTTCATTGCCCATAGAATCCCGGGATTTATTCCTGTTGCTAGAATCGACATAAGAGCGCCGGAAGCTCTCTCTTGAATAAAGGTTCTGATTAGAAGCGAATTCGCAAGGAACGGCATGAACATGACGGGAACATACATGAGTGCGAATGTGGGAACCATTCCTGTCACCCCCCCCGCCTGCCCCAAGCCCTGCCCGGTTAGATGCATAAATCTTATCAGTAAAATAAACTGCATGATTGTTGCAAGCAAGGTAGAGGTCGCAACCTGCAGTTTGCTCTCCCGGAACGCTGCCAGCATTTCCTTCCTGAGGATGGCCCAGAGAACTTTTATCATAATGACTTTCTTGCCGTATCTATTTCGTAAGTTCGAAATAGACATCTTCCAAGGAGGCAGATTGCCTATCAACAGAGTTGATCGATATGCCTGACTTCAGGAGATGCATCAATAAATCATCCTGCCTCCCGTTGACGGTATCCAGTTGGAACACCAGGGTGCGATCTTTTCGACGGTATTCGGCGTGCGGAACCAGTTGTTCAAGCTTTTCCTTCGGATAATCCCGGGCCAAACTAACCACCAACAGCGTGCTGCTTCCCACTTGCTTTCTGAGCGATTCCATTTTGTCAATCGCAACAATGCGTCCTTGCTTGATGATGGCAACCCTATTACTTATTTCCTCGACTTCTGCCAGGTTGTGGGAGGTGACGAACACAGACGTCCCTTCCTCTTTCGACAACCGCGGCAGCAGGTCCAGGATTATCCGGCGAGACTCAAAATCTAGGGCGTCGAAAGGCTCATCCAAAATCATCAAGCGCGGACGGTTTAACAAAGAGCGCGCCATGCTAACCCTCTGTCTCATGCCTTTGGAAAATGCTTTCAACAAACCGGAGGCGCGATCAGACAGCCCAACCAGTTTTAATAACTCCTGCGATCGGGCCTCGCAATCTGCGGAGGACATGCGAAACAACCCGCCGTAAAACTGCAAATATTCATAGGCTGTCAGGCCGTCATGTATGCCTGGCTGTTCAAGCATGGCACCCACTAGTGGGCCAATCCGATGAAACTCGGTAGCTGGATTGCGGCCAAAGATTCGAACGATGCCTTCTGTAGGCTTGTAGAATCCCAACATGAGACGAGCCGTCGTCGTTTTGCCGCCACCGTTTGGCCCGATAAAACCAAGAACCTCACCTTCCATTATCTGAAAGCTGACAGCCTGCAAGGCCTTAAGCTTCTTAAATTGTTTCCCGACGGATTCAAATTCAACAACCATAATTCAACATTTATGTCGGACATCTTTCCAAACCCTTTTCGATGCTTAACAAATATACAAAACCTTGGTGCTCAAAACGACCGGCATTTGCATAAAGATCACCATCTTGCATCACTGGGCAATAGCCCAACGCCACCCTTTTGTCTATCGTTCCAAGCCTCTCTGCTGCCAGACAATCAGAGCATGCAATACCCAATGGGCAATCACTGCATTGTTCGATCTTGTCTTTGCTCATTTTCCATAACTCATACAGGCGCCGTCCTTTAATGGCATGTCTCAAGTCGTTGTTGATGATCTTTCCACAATCATCGTCGCAGCCGGCACAAGGCTTGACTGAGCCATCCACGGTGATTTCCATGATTCCTGAAACACAAGCGTTATTTTCGGTCCTTTGAAAAAACTCCTCGGGATTGCGCCATAAAAGCAAAGGTTTCCTATTAGTTTGAATGGTGTTGAAACGAAACTCTCTGCTGCCATTTTCTGGGGAAGGATGAAATTCGGCAAAACCGGGAATCATTCCCCAGCGTTTAAATACCCACTGTGATGCATACTCTCGATCCACCGGTGTTTTGTCGGAGATAACCACGACAATGGAAAACAGAGCGTTGCATTGCCGGAGTGTGTCCAATAATTTATATTGAGTAGAACGAACGCTATTCGCCTCTGGAAGCCGACGATCACTTCTATCTTCAAAACCGATTAATACGACATTAAGTTGCACATTTGGATACCGATATAAGGATATGATATGCTCTATCGCCCTGCCAGTGCCCGGAGTGGTTATGCCCACTCGCAAGTGCGGTTGGCTCCGGGTGCAGTTCAGAATTGCTGTCAATCGTTCCCATTCCAAGAGTGGATTGCCTCCCCGCAGGTGAATCCCCCAAATTCCCAAGTCGGCCATTTGTTTCACCAAATGCGCCGGGTTGTCAAAAACAGATGGAATTTCACTGGAATTGGCCCTGCGAACACAGCTTCGACAGGCCTGCCAAATGGGCTGCTGCAAAGAAGCGGGACAAAAATGACAAGCTTGATCGCACCGGCTGGTGATGCTCCAATTCACAATCTTATAGGCTGGTGGTGGACCCAGCATCTCCAACTCGTTAATGGGGGATGACGTAAGCATTTTATCGATGTGCGTCGGGTGAGAATAATAGAATCCCAATCCTTCACTAACCATTAAATCTAGAAAGCGATGCGCACTACCGGCAAGCCCTTCGTCTTTTACAGGCATTCGGTTCTCGCACTCCTGAAGAAGCCGCTGAGCTTCCTTATCAAGAAGAAAGATTCGTCTTCCGATTACGTCATACAAAACGGCGCCTTTTCCGCCTGTCTTCAGAATGGCACCCATGTTTAAGCGAAAATATGTCATGGATAATCCTTAAGATTCAATTAGTATCCTGTCTCTGAGAAGTTCCAAGGACTTCTTTTTGAAAGCTAATTCCACATCAGGGTTGGACTCCATTATTGAGACGTAGTCTGCCAGATTTGTGTGAATTCTATTCTTTGTAGATTCACAAAATCCACGAGGTTCCATGATTCCCCCGTTCGCCTCCGCCGAGCTAAAGCACATGAAACATAGGCGTGTAATCGGACAACGTTCGCATTTATACAGGATCTTTTCCTGATACTCCTGAACCAATTGTGCAATCCGAACATAGTTAAGCCCTCCCTGGTCAAGATGGCCAATCGGAAAGGTTCCATTGACCCGCTCGCACATGTTGATCTCACCGTTTACATTGACTGTCATCCTGCTCCCAGGAATACAGCATCCGGTATAGCGAACAAATGTGTCCCTAGCATCAGCCACCCGCCCTCGCATCAACATCAAAACGAGCGAAGTACCCGTTATAATATTAAGATACGATCCAGGCTCTTTCCCACTTGTCACCAACTGCTTATACTTCTGCCTCAAAAAGATCATCCGCTTACGTAACAAGTCAAAATCTTCTTTTTTAAATCGATTGTAATACTCTGAATTGTTGGTGCTGACCATATTTACAAATGCACACCGCGGAACAACATCTTTGTTGTCGTCAAAGAATTGTGATATTTTTTCGACGTCAGATTGCGGATCGTAAACTGACAGTGACATTAAGTAATTATTCCAGTACTCCGGATGTTTCCTTTTAATGTAAGAAAGGTTTTCAATTATGCGCTTGTAAGTTCCCTGTTCGAGGAGATCCACCCGCAAGCGATCGTGCTCGTCTTCAGGACCATCAATACTAATAGCCACAGAAACGGAGTGCTTCTTCAGAATCTCAACATTTTCCGGCGTCAGCAATGTTCCGTTCGTGGTAAGCACCACAAAAAACACATCCGGGTATTGCTTTTCAGCATATTCCAATACCTCCTTTATCAGTTTGATATTCAACAGCGGCTCACCGCCATAAAAACTGAGGCCATACTTTTTCCGAGGATTACGAGCCAATTGCGCAGACACATTATCCATAAACCAATCAACAGCTTTGATGGCCTGCTCATAGCTCATCGTACGATTCGTTGGTTTCCTGTGATATTTGTAAGTTCCAGAAGCGTAACAGCAATATCCACATTTTAAATTGCAGTTTTCTGTAACAATAAGGATCAACTCCTTGCAGCCAGCCCAGACAGCAGGCTTAATTTGGTCGGGCGTCGGAACAGGTAATCCGCTGGTTGACGGACGCGCGAACGCCTGATATTGACTTCGCCATTGGCGACAATACTGGGTTTTTGCAGTTATTTCATCACCGTGCGCTGAACGAAGCAGGTTTTCCTCTGAATCGTCCAGCGGCACGGCTAATTCCCGCTTGAGAATGGCCTCCTCCATTGATCCCCATGGAAAAATATTTCCTGTAACATCATCGTACAGATATTCTGCTCCGCTGTCTGAATTAAATCTAAACGTGACGCGTTCCATAAAACTGTGCCGCCCTATAGCGATTGGTTAAGTTTGTGCAATCCATGTGACAATAGACGCCGAAATGGATACGTATCCGGATAAATTAATATTTGAACCGCCTCAGAAAAAAGCCCAACCCGGAAAATGCCAACCGAGTTGGGCTAGTATATATTCTTTAATATAATTTCTGGCCGATTAACCGCCTTGTGCCGCCGAAGATTCGGCAAGCGCAGCAGCCGCACCAGATACACCCGCCGCTACACCAGCAGACTCCATGGCTGATTGGGCAACAGCAGTTGAAGAAGCACCCGCCGTACCAGCATCAATACCAACCAAAGCTGAAGCATCCAATGCTATGACGGATCCGAATCCCCAACCGATTATGCACCCGATGACACAACCTGTACCGCAGACTACAGTACAACCTGCAGCACACAGCACAGGACAACTTGCTATGCAACCTACAGCACAACCCGCAGCGCAAGCTGCAAGGCAGGCAACTGAACAGTCATTAAGGCAAGAACTTGAACAGTCGCAACTCATACTATTCCTTTCTCTATTTCATATATTTTCAACACATTCATATCATATCCCTTCCCTTGGTTCTAGTTTGTTCTTTACGTGTTAAACAGCACAGGTCGCGTGTCTTATGAACTGCCACGCTAGATTGCCATGAATGCAATAAAAGCAAAAAAACTCCTGGAATGCTATTGGAAAAAACGGTTAGCAGCAGGTTATGAGGGCGGGTCTGGGTAAAAAGCGTTGGCTCGTGTGGAAAATATTAACGTAGATGCTCACGCCGACCCAAGTTCATGGGGGTTTGGTCGGAGCGAACATCTTCATCGCCATTTGTATCCCTGATTCTTGTAGCGTCTGCTGGTTGTTGAGATATGTTTCAAACGCCGGGAGTTGTTCCGGCGATAAAATGCTCCGCGCTCGCGTCAGGCAATACTGATTCAATCGTCCAAGTTCCTGCGAAAGCACGTTCATTTTATTATCTTCGGCAGACATCGAAACAAAATCGCCGTTGCCTTTGGACTTATATGAATAATCTGCCGCAAACTTGAAGTTCTGCCGCTCTTGTGTCATTGCTTGGATCAACTGTTCTTCTTGATCGTCCGTAAGCGCGGTTGGCCCACTTCCCAATTGTTCTTTGAAACGTCTGACAGCCATCCGTCCGCTTAGGTATTTCTCGTATGCCTGAAACTGCGCAAAACAGCAGTCGCCGAGGAACTTTTTAATCTGCGCATCGGCCATATCGGCCGCCACCTTGATTTGCTGGACCAGTTCCGCGCGCTTGGTGGCGTCTTGACAGCCCGGGCACATTAGCCTACCCGTTTCCGCCGCGACCAGCTGTTTGTTCAGGATCAGGTCCTTTAGAGCGGTGGATTGCTCCGGCGCCAGTTGCAAGCTCAAAATAAAATTTCCGTAATTTTTTTCAATCATGGCACTGAGAGCGCCCTTCTGCGGGGTCTTAAACATTTCAGACAGCGAGATTTGGATTTTCATAAACCCTCCGGCTTCGGTTTAGATTTCATTGGTTTTCCTTCAAAGGTGGAACCCTCTTAAAAAAGTAGCCATAAGCCCCTTGCGATACTCGTCAAACGCCGTGCGGCCAGCACGCGTGAGCCGCAACAATGTCAAAGGCACTTTGCCACGATACGTCTTCTCTATTTCGACGTAGCCGGCCTCCTCCAATCGGGTGAGGTGGCTGGACAGGTTGCCCTTGTTTAACTCGGTTTCGTGCATTAGGTAACGAAAGTCGCATTCCTTCACCAAGGCGAGTTGGGCAATAATCATCAGCCGCCCGGGTTCATGAATGATCCGATCCAATCCGGCAATAGATTGAAGCTGCTCGTTCATTCTGCCTCCGGGACAGGTAGTTTGTTGTGCCGAATATACAAACACAGAGTCCCGCCGCCGGATATGAGCCATAAGAGACTGATAAATGACATCACCAGTGGAGTCAGCTCGGAAGAACTGCCAGGAACGAGATGAACAATCGCGAGAGGCCCCATCACCATTGGAAATAGGAGGAGCCTCTTCCACAGGTGTTTGCCCGAACCGGCGGCACTGATCACATACAAAGGTCCAATAATAGCCCCTAAAATGGCCAGCAGGCTTTTGGGTACATGACCGATCGTGTAGGGGCTGATCGTGTCGGGACTGATCGCACCGTGGTGGCGTGTTGCGGACAGCATTAGGTATGACAGACCTATAGCGACACAACACGCAACAGCCAAGCCAGCGACTCTCCCCATCCACGAAGATTTTCCGCGGTAGACGACATAGCCGGTACGCGGCCAGGTGATATTCTTCTTGATTGCGCTGTAAATACAGAATGACACAGGAAGCACGCAGATGAGCAGCGACCAACCGATCACGTTTCTCCACAACGAATCTGGGAGGACGCCAGATATGTAACTCGATAGGGCAAGGCACAGGCATCCTGTTCCACAGCCAATCTCAAAGGCTCCATCAATAGTCTCATATCGCCTGTGCCGCATCACAATATTTTGAATTTGATCTTTCCTCGCCGCATCCACCCTGGACTTGATAGATGTGAAGAACTGAATTATTTTCAACATATCTTATTGAAGTTGATTGTTCGGCTTTACGCAAACTAGTTTGCAGTACAAACTTGTATTTGTCAACATCGCTTTGGATACTAAAAACGGTTACTGGCAGGTTAATTCAGCTATCGAGAACCACTTAGAAAAGTATGTTCACCGAATGCCGCTTTTCAACCGTTTAAGTGGTATAAACCCTTACACATTATACGTTTGGCAACAAGTTCGAGATACACTGGCGGTACAAATTGGTTAAATTCGCCGCTTCATCGGCAACAAATTTCCCTTCATCAACCGCTTTCTGGAGAAAACAAGGGAGGTTATAGCCCAATCGGGCACATTGCGCTGGGCTGGTCGTCACCACCGAAACTGCTTGAAAATTTCAACATGATGCCTCCTGCCGAAGATGGCAACATGAATTTTTCGAGCACACGTTGAAGAATTTCTGGATCGCTTCACTGCGATTATGCACTCTCAATTTCTTGAAAATCTGCACCAAATACACATGCACGGTATTGGGCGCAATATGTAAACGCTCGCTGATTTCTTTGTCGGCCAGATTTTGGGCCAGACAAGCCATGATCTGGCGTTCGCGCATCGCCATCTTTGAGTTGGACAAAGCCATCTCAAACGCGCCATGAAGGAGGGTCAGCATGGCGGTTTGGGCTTCTTCGCACAACGCTGAACGTCCCTGCGCAACTTTTTCAATTGCGCCAACAAGTTGGTCGCTTGAAACCGGTTTAATCAAATACCCGCAAGCACCAGCCATAAGTGAAAGTAAAATGCTTTCCCGGTCCGGGCAGGCGGTAAACATCACAACCGGCAAATCAGGCAGAAGGCATTTGAGTTTCCTGACACAGTCTATGCCCGAACAGCCAGGCATTTGAATATCCACGAACACGACATTTGAAGGGGCATAAGGAAGTTTCTGCAAAGCTTGGGAGCTGTCAGGATAATATTCCAGAATCCAGTCCTTTGAATGGTTTTTTACTATAGCCTGAGCAGCTCGATACATGCTTATATCATCATCCACCAGGGAAATACGGAATGGTTTTCCGCTGGCCGTGCTACCATCGCGCAACAATTTAACCGTCTGATGCTGCCGCTGTTCAGCGGGCCAAGCCCTGGCATGTTTACCCGTTTTCTTGAGAGAATGCCGGCGCAATGTCGGCACCGAGACATCGCATTTTATTGCTAGCGCCGTCACTGACTCGTCAGCCGCAAGCGCCATTTCAGGCAAAATCTGATTCTGAGATAATTGGCTTTTCATCATGTCCCTTTCACCCAAAACGACTCCCAGTATTACTTCGCGCCCTTTGTAAAATGATTGCTGGCACAGAAGACGCCAACCTTTTACCCATTAAAAGGTTGACATATTAAATACGCATACATTAGTATTTGTCAATAAGTTTCCTGAACCGGGCAAATGGGAACGTGTATGTTAGGAACACTAAACAAGCAATTGGGGATTGCAGCGTTCAGCCGCAATGAGTTGTTCGTGGTTATTTTCACAGTCGCGGTATTGGCGGTTTTCGCGGGCGGCTTTATCGTTCGGTCGCATTACACCAAGGAATATCAATGTGCGGCCAATCTGAAAGCCTTGGGATTGGCCATGTCTTTGTATGAAGCGGACAATCATGATCACCTGCCCTATGCTTTTGTCGAGGGCGGCAATGTTTGGGATGGCTCGATTTTTCCTTTTGTTCCTCACGGCCCCAACGGACTGGTGCAAAAGCATCTTCTGCGGTGTCCGGCCGACACCGTTACCAATAAGAATACTGATTTGAGGCGACGCACTTATGCCATGCCCAGTCATGCCATGGGCGAAGCCTATTGGCCTCTGGGACCGGAAAACAATACCGGAGTCGGCCTGTGGTGGAGGAAGTCGATGGCTCAGTGGGATTTTCTAACGAATTTTGTTACCGTAACCAAAACTCAGGGAGCCGATACAAACACGGAATTGACCACCGTTAAAATGCCGGCCATCACCAAGGACATGATCCCTGCGCCCGGAACCACGCTGTTGTTAACGGAGCATGCCATACCTCAAAATATTGCCTTTGCTGCCAGCGGCTCAACCATTGCCGGTCCTACGGATCATTTGGACAAGAATGCCATCCAGGCCAACCAATATCATGGAGGTAAGATTGAATATCTGATGGTGGACGGTCATGTGGAATTACTGTTCCCGCTGGAATCAACGGGGCAACGCGATCCCCGTGATGCTTCTGACAAACCCCTTCCCAACCTTTGGACAATCCGTCCCGATGATTAGAAGTTGAGGCGGCCTCCAAAATGAATAAGAAGATCCAGGAACGGTTTATTTATTCGGCAGCCATCATTTTTTTTGTGACAGCAACTGCCAAGCTGTTGAGCACCCGAAGCACAGCCTTGGCCCTGGAAATTCATGATCCTATTTTATTTCTGACCCATCGACACGTTTTCTATCTGATGGGAGGGATCGAACTGGTGTTATCCGCCTTCATATTGATGGGACAAAATCAGCGAATGAAATTGGCGTTGACGGCATGGTTGGCCACCAACTTTCTTGTCTATCGAATCGGGTTATGGTGGTACGGCGAACCGAATCTATGCAATTGCCTGGGCAATCTGGCCGATTATCTGCCGCTTTCGCCCTGGGCGGTCAATGTTGCCGCCTTTGCAGCGCTGAGCTGGCTGATAATCGGCTGTTATCTGTTCCTGCTGCTGAATTGGCTTCATGGCCGCCGAAAAGCCAGTTCCCAACCCGGTATAGCCAGGCCATTAATTTAAAAGCCTGGGTGACCGCTTTCGTGCATGGAAATCAAATTCAATTGCAGTAATCCGTCCTGTCGGCAGCGCATTGACGTTGATTCTTCGTATGCCGGGCGTTCGTTTCAATGTCCCGCATGCAACACCACGTTACGAGTGCCCGACCTGAACCAGCCGTCGGTTGCCAATGACTCGATTTCTTCCGTGGAGATTGTCTTCAAATGCAGCAATCCAGATTGTGGGCAGCGCATTGCCGTTGATGGGTCGCGTGCCGGACGCTGGCTCAAGTGCCCCGCATGCGACCGGGCATTACAAGTGCCAGGAAAGGCCATTGAATCGCTAATCCCCCAACATTCTTTGTTCGAACCGTCAAAAAAAACGGTGCTTCCGACCCAACCAATAATCTTACCACCCGTTATCGTAACCTGGCAGCTGCGGTTTTGGTGGTTGTTGAAAGGCTGGGGTGTTGGCGTCGCATTACTGGGCGTCTTAATTGCCGGCTTGCATCTTCGTTCAGCGGCCAGGTTGCCGCCCCATTTGGATGCCATGTTGGATGAAGTCTATTTTCATGGCGAAATCTTGAGCGCGCCGGTTGAAAACAAGGCTGGCACGGCATTGGTTTATGTGCGAACGGTCGAAACGGGTGTGGGTGTTTTCCTGGTGGATCTCACCTCGCTGGATCGCACCCAAATCGCATTGGCTAAAGCCTCTGATTCGGAACGCGGTGGCGCAGTCAAATTGTTCGGCTGGTCACCCGACGATCGCTGTCTGGCCTTTTCAACCATCCAGCAAGGCAATCAAAACCGGCACGTCATGATTTGTGATGGCACGACCGGAAAATTAATCAACTCGTTTGACGCACCGGACTCAATTGAGATGGGAAAATGGCAAAACGCCAATTCACTGGTTCTGATTGATCATTCGCACCTGTTATCCCTCTTCAATCTTGAAACTGATAATCGATTGGGACAGTTTGGGAATAAGGGTCTTGTGCCCTTGAAACAACTGGAGGCTTCCGGTGGTTGGCCGGTGCCCGATTCCGATAGTTCCATCGCTTACGTGGAACGTGGCAACCTCTGGAGCCTGAATATTCCGGCCAATCAGCCGGTTCAATTGACAACTCTTACCAATGGCACTCCTGAATGGCTTGACTATGACGCTACCGGTGAAAAATACCTGTTTGACTTCAGGGAAACTGGTTCAACACAAGCGGCACTTTATCAATATGACACACGCGCTCCCAAAGACACCAAGCTTACCCGGTTAACGGAAACCAATTACGCATTCAAAGGTCAATGGATCGAAGGGGGCACCGGAATTGCCTATGTCGGCGTGGGAGGCAATAGACATTGTCTGACGGTCGAAACCAAGGACCATCTCTTGCGCACCAACCTATTTACCGCACCGCCGATTGACGAAAAAAATGGCGGATACGCTCAACGGCTGTTTGTTGAAGGCCGGCAGGTCGTGCGCACTTACAGCGTCAATCCGCAAAGAAGCAAAATCTATGCGGTCGCTTCAGTCAGTTATGAACCCTTGGCCATCTGGGAATATGATGTGGCCAAACGCGTTTTTCGCAATGTTGTTCCGGAGAAGGAGGCCTTGGTGTTCAGTCAGTCCATTGTTCCGGTTCAAGCCTCGATTACCAACCCATCCGGGAGAAGGATTGATTATTACTATTTGCCACCCACCCGATTGGATCCCGATAAGAAATATCCTTTGGTGATAGATACGTTCAGCGATCATGGGTTTCAACCCAACGCGCAGTTTCTGGCCAATGCCGGCATTTTTTATGTCACCGCCAGTCCTTACGGCGCCGGCCTTCCAGAACGCCCGACCGACCCGGAAGATACCCTAGCAGTCTATGGCGAAATACTTAAAATTCCGAACGTTGACCCGCACCGCATTTATCTCTTCGGAGAAAGCGCAGGCACCTGGGCGGTGGCCAATGTTTTTGACAGCCATCCGGATTTATGGCGGGGAGCCATTATGTTGTCCGCTGTAGCTTTTCCCAAAAACCCAAATGGTAAAGAAACATTTCCCAATTTTTTCCTATCAGAGGGCGATGAAGATCTAATTGAACGGCAGGCAAACGCGGAACGCTTTACGCAGCTGGCTTGCAGTCATCTCTTGCGGACGCAAATTCTCTACGCTCACGCCGGACACATTTTTTTTGATGTGAATGAACTTAAAAAACGCTATAAAGCAATCGTTACATTTATTCTTACGGACTATTGATTTGACCATGAATTTGCCATTGTCAGGAGAAAGAACTTTATGATCAAAATCCAAACCTTTCACGGAAGCCATCGCCTGCGGACGGCATTTACCCTTGTTGAATTGCTGGTCGTCATTGCCATCCTCGGCATTCTGGCCGGGCTGCTCCTCCCCGTCCTGACCAACGTCAAACTCAAGGCCTTACAAACCCAATGCTCCAACAATCTCAAGCAGATCGGTCTGGCCAATTCCATGTACATGGATGAATTTCACGGCTCCTGCCTGACGTACGACTGGAGTGGAAGTGGTCTGCTTTGGATGGGAAAACTCATCCAATACCAGTCCCAGGTCGACGCCGTTCGAGTCTGCCCGGTTGCCAACGAAACAAATACAGTGGACCATTGGGGTACGGTTGACAAAGCCTGGTACGCCGATTCCAAAATTCCAATCAAACGATGGATTGGAAGCTATTGCATGAATGGCTGGTTATATTCCAGTTCCATCACCAACAGGACGGGGAAAATGCCCGCCGCCGATCAAGGCAACACATTCACAAAGGAGTCCAGCGTTTTGAAACCATCGCAAACCCCGCTTTTTTGCGACGGGATATGGGTTGATACGTGGCCGAGAACGAACGATGCCCCTGCTTCCAATTTATATCTGGGCTATCGTGGAGGTGGTTTCGGTAATAATTTGATTGGCCGTTTGACTATCCCGCGTCACAGCTTTCCGCCTCGGAAAGCGCCCACCCAATTTGATACGGAACAACGAATGCCGGGTGCCATCAACGTAGGATGCTTTGATGGCCATGTCGATCTGTCCAAGCTCGAGAATCTTTGGGGATACTATTGGCATCGAAACTGGGTGCCTCCTTATCCCCGCCCAGACTGATTTCTTGTAGGGTCTTTTCAGTAAACTCAACATCCCATGTTACTGATCCACTGAAAATGTCGAGGAAGCATCTAAATTGATTTGCATCAATGGGGATTTTCCAAATCATTGTTTAACGACTATAGACGAAACGGCTTTTGCGATGGAATTGGACGCCTTACTGAACATTATAATAGTTTGCTTGACATAAGGCTTGTGGCGCAAGCCAATCGGCGCTACTATTCGGGATGGTAAAGGATGCGAATGAGAATGAAAGATAACCGCCAAAAGCTGTCTATTCTGTTAACGGGTCTTCTGCTTTCTAACGTTGGATTTGGCGGTGTTCCAGAGGGTTCCTGGTTGGTATCGGGAAAAGTTACAGACCTGCTCATTTCCGGCCAAGGACAGCAAACCTCTAATATGCTGTCGCTGGCCGGACATTGCAATAATGGTCGCTTCGTTATTAATTTGGCGAGTTGACTCACAAATAAAGACACCGGGGGAGAAGAACTGGGGGAGGCGAAAGGGGTCGTTGACTCATTGATAAAAGACACCGGCAATGGGAGTCAATGAACATGAGCCGAGCACTGAAAAAAGACTGGATTCCGAAGTTGCAAGCCCGCTACGCGGGACGTGGTCGGGAGGGCAAGAGCCGGATGCTCGAGGAGTTGTGCCAGGACTACGAGTATGAGCGCAAGTATGCGATCAAACTGCTGGGCGGCTGCCTGCCCGGCCCCAGCGGTCAGGCGCGTGTTGGAAGGGAACCGCAGTATGGGCTGATTGAGCCGGTGGTAGAGGCGATCTGGCTGGCGGCGGAACAACCGTGTGGCAAACGGCTGGTGCCGATCCTGCGGCAGTGGCTGCCCTATTATCAACGGCGACATGGGGGCTTGAGCGGGCGGCAGCGGCGACTGGTGCGGGAGATCAGTGCGGCGACGCTCGACCGGCTGCTGGCCCCGGTGCGAGCGCAACACTGGCGGGGTCGCGGCGGGACCAAGCCGGGGAGTCTGTTACGGTCGGAGATACCGATTCGCACGGGCACTTGGGATCTGAGCCGACCCGGATATTTGGAGGCCGACAGCGTGGCCCATTGCGGGACGAGTCTGGCGGGAAGTTTCATTTGGAGTCTGACCTATACCGACATTCTCAGCGGCTGGACCGAAGGTGGCGCCGTGTGGAATAAGGGCTCTGCCGGCGTGTTAAACGCCACTCGGGAGGTGGAAGCGCGCCTGCCCTTTGGGCAGACAACGGCGGGGAGTTTCTCAACCACCATTTGTGGGCCTACCTGAGGGAGCGCCACACCCCGGTCGAATTTACTCGCTCGCGGCCCTACCACTCCGACGACAACGCTCACGTCGAACAAAAGAACTGGACGTGGGCGCGGCAACTCTTGGGGTATGGCCGGTTGGAGGATCCAGAACTGGTGGCGCCCATCAGCGCCCTCTACCGGGAGGTGTGGGCACCCTGGCAGAACTTCTTCCTGCCCTGTTTGAAACTGGAAAAGAAGTGGCGCCAAGGCAGTCACTGGCGCCGACGCTATGAGCCACCCCGGACGGCTTGCGAACGACTCTGTGCTCCCGGCCTGCTGCCCTTGAAAGCGCGTCGGCAGTTGCGGGAGCGCCGCGACAGCCTCGACCCCTTCCAACTGAAGGACGAGTTGGAAGCAAAGCTCAAGCTCATCTTGCTGCCCAAAGTCGAGCGACCAGCCTCCCCTCAAGAAACCTTGGTTAGTCGACCGCAGGAGGGCGCGAGCAAAGGCTCGAAGGCTCGCCCCCCTGCTCGTTTAATCTCGCTATCCCACACCCAAAAACATATCAACAGTTAAAGACCGGAAGATGAGTCTGAAACAACCCGCTTACTCAGAACCCCCGGTGTCTTTTATCAATGAGTCAACGGGTTGGTCCCAATTAAAACCCCGGATAACATTGCCGAGAGTGCTGGATGGGATGGAAATGATTTGTTCCTGATCCAACGTTATCCTAAATTTCCAGGTCAAGGCCTGCCTCGGACGGAATCACTTGGTTACATAGAACCCACGATTTTCTCCCGCTATGCGACACCGGCCTTGATCTCTGTGCTCGGCGCCTTTGCGGACAGCAATGAGTGGTCTCGCCTGGAAAATGGAGATGAGATTGTTATTCTTAATACATTTCGTAGCTACCCGGAGGAAAGTAATACATTTACCGTGGGCTATCTGCCATCGGGCGGCATTCAGGCAACTGCTCAATGCCCCGGATTGAAAATTGAAGCAACCGGTAATATGTCGCCCATCAAAGGATTCGAGCGTGGATTTAACAGGTGGGCATTCACCTCAAATCTGAATGGCCCCACTACCATGCTGACTGAATACAACCGCTTCGAACCAGACGAAGGCAAGTTGGTTCAGAGACGCAAGGTAACAATCGAAATATTGTTTGAGAAAGAAGATTCCGGCGCACGCAGCTTTCAACCGGAAATCACGGAAAACAGCCTTACGATTTTTGACTGTTCACAGCGAGGAGTGATCTTTGAGTTTTATAAAAAGGGGCTTTCGGAACAAAATGCCATCTATACCTTGACCAATCATTTTTGGAATTTCGGTTATTATAGCAATATTGTCGCCCGAGATGCAGAAAATAGAAAGATTCATCTAATAAAACATGGCATTCAGTAAAATTTGCTGGATATATTTCCAAACAATACCGAGTCACCGGAATCTGAAAAAAACACCGAACTGTACATGAAAGCCACAATACTGAGTTTGATTTTCATTCTAATGGCATTCGGATGTTCCAAAAAGGATGCCGAGATAAATTTGGGTGTCATTGAGCTTGTCCCAAATTCACTGAAACATCTCAATGTCGGTGGCGCTGACTGGACGATCACCGAAACATTGGGCGCGGATGGCAAGCCAATAATTACTGCTAGATCAACGGGGAAAGTGGCTCACGCGGAAATATCAAGTTCGGCTGTTCCGCCCAACATAAAAGTTGGCGCGACTTTTACAAAGACAATGGATTTGAGCGACGCTCATCCTGGTCACAAAGGTGTTGCATATTTTGGAAATAAATTGGCCAGTTTTACCTTAAAATACGACACAAATTGATAATTTGAGACCTCTGAAAAGGGCGGTGTAGGTTGTTTGATGTGATGGTCATTACCGGTTACCAAGGTAAAGCTGACCGGCGTCAAATGGAGGGATGCGCGCCGGCTGGCGGTGTTGAACTGGTGAATGCCAAAGCGGCCCTCAACGCCCCGGCTCGGGGGGAAGCTCGCCCCACCGCTACCCGAAACTGATTTCGTGTAGCGTCGAGCCGGCGGCTCCATCAAATCGGCGCACAGCGCTGACACTACGGCAAAGTTGCGACGGGTAGGGCGCGACACTTCTGCCTCCGCGTTGCTTTGGCGCGACAAGCCGGGCGCGACGTCGCACTATCGCTATTGCACCGGCGGCGGGCAGGGGACTGCCCGCCCTGCCGCACGGATTGTTCCGAGCTCGGCAACTTACGGCACTTCCAGCAGGTAAAAGCTCTGGGGGTTGCCGCTGAGGTCGTTGGTGAAATTGAAGCGGCCGTTGCTGTCGAATTGATTGGTCAATAGCGAGGTCCAGGCGCCCAGCGGGAGGCTGAGATTGGTGGAGGCCAGGACATAGTAATTTGACCCGGCGGTGCCGCCGGTGCCGCTGAAAACGAAATGGTTGCCGGACAGGGCAACGGAGCTGATGACCGGGGTAGACACGACGGCGATCACGCCGCTGGTGGCCAGCCCGTTGGTGTTCCAGGCCCGCCCGGTGGCGAGCGACGGCAGAATCACATTGGTGAAGGCGAGGTTGCAGCTGCCGGCGTTGAACAGCTTGAAGCTGTCGCCCGGCGCGAGATCGGACCCGCCGCGGTTGGTGACGATGAGCGTGCCGCCGCCGGTCAGGGCGCCGAGGATGACCGCCGCGTCGTTGGTCAGCGGCGCGTGGCTGATTTCAAAGCGGCTGGTGCTGCCGGGCGCCAGCGTCAGCGAGTTACTGAACGTCAGCGTGCCGATGGAGTTGCTGCCGGGGGCAAGGATTGCGCCGGGACCGATGGTGAAACTGCCTTTCACGGAGCCAAAGCCGCTCAGCAGCTGTCCGGCGGCCAGGGTCAGGCCGCTGCGTCCGCTGACGTCAAAGAGCGCGCCGGCCGCCACAAAAATGTTGGTGGAACTGGCGATCGAACCGCTGGCGGCCGAGGAGGTGAGCGCCAGCGTTCCATTATTGATGAAGGTGGCTCCGGTATAGGTTTGGGCGGTGAGAAACGACAGGGTGCCCGAGCCCAGCTTGACCAGCCCGCCATCGGGTATAGCGCCGAGGCTGGGATCGTGAATCAACTGCGCGGCAATGGTGATGGCGAAGCCGCCGTCGTCGAGGATGGCGCCGCCGGCCTTCACGTTGGCGGTCAGGCCGGTCAACCCGGTCAGGAACGAGGTGTTGTTGGCGCTGGCCTTCAAGGTGCCGCCGTTGAAATTGATCGCGGCGGTCTGGTTCGCGGCGGTCTGGGATTTTTTGAAGCCGCCCAGCGTGAGCGTGCCGCCGTTCAGGTTCAAGGCGGTGGTGGCCGACGTATTGACGGAATCATGCAGGTCCAGGTTGCTCACGCTGCAGGAAACCACCGCGCTGTCCTGGAGGGTGAAAACAATCGGGTAGGGCGAGCCGGAGCTGGTGTGACCCAGCAGCAATCCGGAACCAAACGTGAGGGCCGAGTTGTCCCGGGCGACGAACGAGGTGCCGGTGCCGGAACTGGAACGGCCCAGCGCGCAAACGGTGCCGCTGGCGGATATCGTGCCATTGCCGGCGATGACCACATTGCCGCGGGGCACAATGAAGTTTGCGCCGCCCAGGTTCGCCGTGCCGCGATAAACCAGCGTGCCATTGCCGGAGGAGGTTCCCGGCCGGAAGGAGCCGCCGCCCGAGACGGAGACATTGCCTGCCCAGGTGCCGGTGCCGGCGGGGCAATCCAGCATCAAGTCGACGGTTGCGCCGGGAATGTTCCAGGCATTGGTGATGGTCACGCCGTCGGCGAGTTGCACGGAACCGGAGGTTCCGGTGAACACCAGCGGACCGGTGCCGATCGCGGCGTTGTTGGAAATGAGCAGAATTCCGGCGGTGTTGGTGGTGCCGCCGGTATAGGTATTGGGGTTCACGAGCGCGACGGAGCCGCCGCCGCTCTTGACGACGGTGCCGGTGCCGCTGATGACCGGCTGGAGGGTGACGGCATCCGCGCGGTTAAAGATGAGCAGGCTGTTGTTGGTCACGTTGCCGGTGCCGAGCGTGCCGGAGTTCGCGCCCGCACCCATCTGCAACGCGCCGCTGCTGATGAGCACTCCGCCGGAAACATCATTGTTGCCGCCGAGGACCAGCGTCCCCGGCCCGGTTTTGACCAGGCCGCTGTCGCCGGTAAGCGTGCCGCCCAGCGTGAAGGCAGTCGCCGGGTTCGTGACCTCGATTGTGCCACCACCGGCACCCAGGGTGGCGCCCCGGTCGGTGGTGAGGGTGGTTCCCAGATAGCGCAGGGTGGCGCCAGATTGGAACACGAGGTTGCTCGAATCAGCCGATGCCGAGCCGAGCGGGCTCGATAAATTTCCGTTGGCCATCGTGCTGACCGCCAGCACGCCGCCGCCGATGATGGTCGGGCCGGAATAATCGTTCGTGGAAAGGATAGTCAACGTGCCGGAATTCATCTTGGTCAGACCACCCTGGCCGTCGATGTCGCCGCCGCCGCCGAGCGTGTAATTCACCGTGGCATTCACCAGAACGGAGGCGGGATTCACATCGCCGGCAACCGTCACTGCCGGATTGGTCGAACCGGTGTTGTCGAAGACGACCTGGTCACCAAAGGCAAAGACATCGGCCGTGGCGCCATTCCACCAGTTGCTGGTGATGGCCTGGTCCCACGCGTTCGCGGCGAGACCGCCACGCCAAAAGACGTTCGTGGGCGGGCGGTTGCTGATGATGACCAGGCCGATCTGGCCGGACATGTTGGTGAGCGCGTAAGGTTTGCCCAGCGTGCCGCGCACGACCAGGTTGGTGAGGCCGCCGGTCAACGTGCCGCTGTATTGCAGCAGTGGATACACACCCACCGCCAGTTGTGGATCCAGCAGGTTGACGGAAACGACGTTGGTCCCGCTCAGATTCAAATTGCCGGCCACCCGGATCAAATCGTTGGTCTTGGTCGTGCCGGCCACGTCGTCGGACAGGTCGAAAAAGTTCGTCACCCCGCCGGATTCAGCCAAGGAATTGCTGACGGTCAGCGTCCCGGCCGCGGCAATGCCCGGTTGCACCAGGCCGCCGGATTGCACGGTCAACCCGCCGCCCAGGCGTCCCACGCCGCCGATTTGCGCCCCGCCGCGGACGGTGACTGCGCTGGAGTTCAGCGAGCCGTTCACAATCAACGCGCCGTTGGAGACGGTCGTTGCGCCGGAGAACGTGTTGGTGGTGTTAACCGTAAGGCTGCCCGGTCCGGACTTGGCGAGGGTCATGGTGCCGGCCAGCGAACCGCCGCCGCTGAACACGAAACCCTTCATCGCGTAAACCGCCACCGACCCGGGCTGCAGGGCGCCGCCCAGCGTGACCGCCGGCTGGTTCAGGCCGGTGTCGTCGAACAGCACGCGGTTGCCGGTGTTGAACACGCGCGAGACAGAGTTGCTCGACCAGTTGGCCGTGGTGGCCAGATCCCAGAGGTTCGCGGCGAGCCCGCCGATCCAAGACAGATCGACGTTCGCCGGCAAGGGTGGTTTGCCTGGCAGTTCCAGGCTGAGCGCGTCATACATGAAATGGTTTGCATCGCTGCCGGTGGAACTCATGAGCAGCGTGATGGTGTTCGTGCCGGTGCGGAGATTGGCAACCGGGATGGCGACCTGCTGGGTGATGTATTTGGCATGGATGCCTTCGCGCTGGAGGGCATTGCCGCCGGCGGGCGGCGAGGCCGGCGTGATGGTGGCGAAGGTGCTGCTCTCATTGTTGACGTAAAGGTTCAGCGTGGCGTTGTTCGCGCTGGCGAAGGCGATATTCAGCGTCGCGTTGCCGCTGGCGGGAACCCCCGACATCAGAAAATTGAGGCGCCATTTCCAGGGATTGCGGACGCCGTTTACCGTGTAGGAGTTGTGGACGAAATTCAAGTCCGTCGACCAGTCGCTGGCGCCAATGTTGTATTCGATGGGATTGGGAAATTCGCTGGCGAAAGTGTTCCAGATGAACCCTTCGTAATAGTTGCTCGTCCCGTGCCGGTATTCCCGGGCGGTGCGGTCCGGCACACCGACTTCCCACAGCAGATAGCTTCCGGTGCGCGGCACGCTCCAGGTCAGGGTGCCGAGCGCGTTCGTGGTGCCGACGGTCACGACCACGTTGCTGGCGGCGAATTCGCCCATCTCGCCGTCGGTGAACGCATGCAGGGTGTAGGTGCCGGGCCGGATGTTTTGAATGCTGAACGACCCGTCCGCCGCCGCGCGCACCCAATACTCATAGTGGACCGAGTCAAACTGCCAGTCCGCGGACGGGTCCGCCAGCCCCACCCAGGCGTTGGAGGTGGAAACGGACGACTTCAGTGCGTCGGCGGCCAGGAAGCGTCCGCTGACGGCGCCGCGCGCATCGGCGAGCGGATAATTCGTGTTGCCGGTCAGCCAAGCATACGGCCAGGCGCCATGTTCGGCCTGCACCTGCGCTTTGGCGTCCGCCCAAAGATTGTCCCCGCCGCCGGCATCGTAATTGAGATAAAGGAGGAACGGGCCGTAGATTTTTTTCCACGCCACGTTGGTGAGCGCGTAGGTGATGCTGCTGTCGTTCAAGGTGTAATGATTCCGTCCGAAATGGATGACATTATAGTCCCAGGCCAGCGTGAGGTCCTGCTTGGTGGGGCCATCGTTGAAGTATTCATAATTGCCGGTCACGAACCATGCGCCGATATTGTTGACGCTGCTGGCGTGGCCCCAGCAGCCGATGTTTTCGTACTCGGCGGAATATTCGTACTTGGAGTCGTAATGCCCGGCGCGGACGCCGGTGGTCAGGTAGACAATTTCCGCGATGGTGGTCGGCTGGGCGGCGGCCACGTCGGCCGAGGAAGGCATCTGCCAGTGGCGCAGGTCGTCCACATAGACCCGCTCCAATAAATCGTTCGGGAATTTCCAGACCATGCGCCATTCCACGTTGGTGGTTGAGGGATAATTCGCCGGGTGGTCGAGGAGGGCATACGCATACAAGCCGGAATCGCCGCGCCGCAACACCCAGTGGGCCTCGATGTCAAACGCGTACGGCAGGTTGCTGTTCCAGGTCTGGCGGAAGGACACCTCCACCATGTCGGCCGTGTTTGTCTTCACGGCGTAGGCGCAGCTGCTCATGTCCCGGTAGCCGTCGTCGCCATCCATGCTGTAATAAACATTCCCCCCGGATTGTGATACCAGGTAGCCGCGGTAATACATCGAGGTGATCTTGCCGCTGCCCTTGTCAATGGTGGCCGTGACGGTGCCGTTGGCCAGGGTCACGGAGCTGCTGTTGTCGGTGAGGGTCACGTCGGCCCCGACGCCGTTGGTGCCGCCACCCGGGTCGTTGGCCAACAGGGACGGCCCGCTGATCAACAGCGCGGAAAGCGCGACGGCGAAACTGACGGCTTTGAGGTTCAAGGGAGTTGAATCAGATAGAATTGTTGCATTGTGCCGGACACGATCGGGTTTGTGCAGGTGAATCCGCCGGTGGCGTCAAACAGGTTGGTGGCAATCCGCGTCCAGCTGGCGACGGGCGATGCGAGGTTTGTCGAAGCCAGCACATAGTAGGGGGCATTGGTCGGCCCGCCGGAACCGCTGGATACGACGCCGCCATTCAAGAGGGCGATGCTTGAGAATTTGGGCGACGTCTGCACCTGCACGACCAACTGCACCTTGCCCGCCGTGTTGGTATTGACCGTGCAACTATAGCCGGCGGGTTTGCTTCCGATCGCCGGCAAGCTGCCGCTCAGCGCACCGCTGTATGTGATGACCGGGTAAGTGCCCGCGCCGAAACCGGCGAGATTCGTCACGTTCAACGTGCCGCCCAGTGCCAGCGCGCCGGTGATGGCAATCTTGTCATTGGTCGTGCCGATCTCAAAATTCAAAAGTGATCCGCTGTTGAGCGTGAGGCCGCCGGTAAACGTGATTGTGCCAACGCCATTGCTGCCGGGCGAAATGGCGCCGCCGGAATTCACCGTGACAGCGCCGCTTACGGAACCGACGCCGCCGAGCGCGCCGCCGGCATTGACAGCCACCGCGCCGGTGCCGCAGGCGCTGCCCGTCGTGTTATTGGCCAGCACCAGGCCGCCATTGATCGTGAGACCGCCGCTCCAGGTGTTTGCGCTGAGCAACATCCATTGCCCGGTACCGTTTTTCACAAACGTCGTCGTGCCGTCGTTACGGATGAGGCCGTTCCAGATCGCGTCGCCGTTGTTGCCGCCGACGAAGTAAGTGGTGCCGCCGGAGGACGAACTCCCCGGACCGACCTGGCCTCCGGGCAGCCCGCCGAGCGCGCCGATGGTGATGGAAGCCGAGCCGCCGTTGCGGGTCATCACGACGTTGGTGTTGAGAATGATCGTCGCGTTGGGAAAACCGGCCGAGGTGGCAACGCGGAATTCATTGGTTGGAATCGAGCTGCCAGGTCGCCCAAAGACATTGATGACACCGGCAAAGGCAGACCAATTGCCGGCGATGGCGTCGCGCAGGTAATCCACGGTGAGATTCAATGTGCCGCTCCCGGTAAGCGTGCTGCTGATGGAACAGCGAGGCGGGGTGAGCAACGCCGCGGCCACCCCGGCAGGAACGAATAGCGGGCGGTTAAATGTGCCGTAATCGGGGCTGGTGCTGGCGCCGTAGCCATAAAGCTGGAGCGTGCCTCCGGAAAGCGTCGTCGTGCCGCTGCCCAGGCCGCTGTCGCGCGCAAACGTCGTCGTGAGATTGACCGTGCCGTTGCTGATGATGACGCCGCCAGCGTAGGTGTTGTTGGTCGGGATGGCGAGCGTGCCTGCACCGGCCTTGATGAGCGCGCCGCTGCCCGCGATCGGACCATTCGCGGTCAACGTTCCGCTAACCACGTCAATGGTCGCGTTGCCGTTCAAGGTGGCGCTTTTATCGGTGGCGACGGAGCCGCCGGTATAGCGCAAGGTGCCGCCGTAAAACACCAGGTTCGTCGGGTTGCTGCTGCTGGCGCCGATGCCGCTGGCGCTGCCGCCATTCGCGAGCCGGGAAACCGCCAGTACGCCGCTGCCGCCGATCACGACCGGGCCGGTGAAATCATTCGTGGTGGTGACGGTGAGCGTGCTGGAATTGGTCTTGGTGAAGACGCCCGTGCCGGAAATCTTCCCCGCGCCGCTGAACGTGTAGTTGTTGGTCGAATCCACGGTCAGCGCGGTGGGCGTGAGCGAGCCGACCAGATTGACCGCGGGACTGGTTGAACCAGTGTCATCGAAGCGCACGGTGTCGCCGAAATAGAAGCGGTCCTGGTTTACGCCGTTGAGCCAGTTTGCGTTCGTGCCGACGTCCCAGGTGTTGGCCGAGAAGCCGCCCGTCCAGACAAGACTCGCGGCTGCGCGCGTGTTGTCCACGTGCAGCAAAATCTGCCCGGTCGCAGTGGTGAGGGTGCCGTTTGCGCCCACCACGGTGAGGTTGGCCAGGCTGCCGTTCAAGGCGCCGGCGTAGGTGAACAACAGGTAGTCGCCATTCGCGAGCGGGCCATCGGGCAGGCTGACCTGGACCGTGTTTGCGCCGGACAGGTTCAAGTCCCCGATGACGCGGACCTGGCCGTTGGTCTTCACCAGGCCGGTCGGGTCGTCGGTCAGGTCAAAACGGTTGATGACCCCGCCGTTTTCGGTGAGCGCGTTGGTGATGGTCAACGTCCCGGGCGCGCCGATGCCGTCGCCGGCGACGAGCGAGCCGCCGTTTTGCACGGTGACGCCATTGCCGAAGCTGCCGCTGCCGCCCGCGCTGCCGCCGCTCAACACGGTGACGGCGCTTTGCACGAGTGCGCCGTTCACGAGCAACGTGCCGTTGCTGACGGTGGTGGCGCCGGAATAACCGTTGACCGTGTTGAGCCGGAAAATGCCCGTGCCCGCCTTTACCAGCGGCATCGTTCCGTCGAGCGAACCGCTGCCGGCCAGCGTGTAGTTCTGGGCGGCATTGATGCTGACGGAGGCGGGCGTGAGCGAGCCGATGAGGTTGACATTGGGCGTGTTGAAGCCGGAGTCGTCGAAGGTGACGGTGTCTCCGCTGTGAAACGGGAACAAGGCCGAGTAGCCGTCGAACCAGTTCAAGTCACCCAGGATGTTCCAGTTGTTCGCGAGCGCATCGCCGCGCCAGATGAAGCTGGTGTTGGTGGCGGCGGGCGTGAAAAACAAATTCATCGGCCGCGCCAGCGTGCTGCCATCGGAGTCGGTGACGGTGAAGGTGAAACCCGCCGGGCCGGTGTAGCCGGGCGCGGGCGCGAAGTGCGCGCGGAGGCCTCCGGCGGCGAGCGAGACCGTGCCATTGGTGGCATTGGCCACGGTGAAGGCCGGGCTGTAATTCGTGAAGCCGCGGGTGAACTGGCGCAATTCAATGTCGCAGGCGGCATTGGTCGGCACGATGCCGTGCGGCTCGGCGAGCCAGTTGAGATAATCCTCGAGCCGCGTGTAGCCGCTGCCGCTCGGGCTGGGATCATTGTTGTTGGCGACGGTGGGGTTCGAGCCGGTCCCGTTTTCCCAATAGTCGGGCATGCCGTCCTGGTCGGTGTCGGTCGGTGTCGGGCCGTTGCGGACCACGCCCGGTCCGCTCATCGGCGCGTTGTATTCGCTGCTGATGGTTTCGCCGAGAACGCCACCGGACAACACCTCTGTCATCAGGCGCTCGTCCACGCTGTCGCGGCGCTGGGAGGTGCCGACGTCGCTGATGGCGAGCTTGAGCGCGGTCAACGGCGGATAGGCATTCGTGATCGGGTAATCGAACGGCACGGACTGCAAATCCATCGGGCCGTAGTTCGCGATGTCCCAGGCGCTGCCGTTGAGCACGCCGTCGTGGTTGCCGTCCACCCAGTTGTTCGTGGCATAGATGTGAAAGTTGGCATTGCCACCCCCAAACGCGGAGGAGCTGCTGTTCGGGCCCATGATGAAATAATTATTGAAGGCGTTGGCGTAGGAATCACCGGCGGAATCGCCGCCCATGTTGTAGCCGATGGTCTCCCAGTTCGCGACGACGTTGTTCACGAACTCGTTCTTGAATTTGACCTTCGGGTTGCGCGTGTCGTTATCAATGTAGAGGCAGCGCAGGATGCTGACGCCGCCGTCGGTCTGGATGAGGCCGCCGGCCGAGTGGGTCTGCAGCCCCTGTGCGATGATGCAGCTCTGAATCGTGATGTTCGTGATCAGTCCCGCCCCGTTGCACGAAAAGGTTTCGTCCCGGCCCCACGAATCACTCAGGTGGTCGAAAATCATGTCGTGGCCATTGGCGATGCCGATGGCGTCCGTGCCGCTGTCGCCATTGATGCCTTCCCGGACGCGGATAAAGCGGCAGATCATGTTGTGCGAGCCGGAGAAGGAAAGTCCATTGCCATAGATGGTGACGCCGTCGCCCGGCGCGGTCTGGCCGGCGATGGTGATGTTGGCCTTGGGGGCGTACCGCGGCGCCTGGTAATTGATGATGCCGCCGATGTCGAAGACGATGGTGCGGTTGGCGGCGCTCACGGCGTCGCGAAACGAACCGGCGCCGGAATCGTTGGTAGTGGTGACGTGGTAAACCGTGCCGCCGCGCCCGCCGGTGGCATACTTCCCGAAGCCTTCGGCGCCGGGAAAGGCGGGGATTTGGGCATGGCTGGTCGTGCAACAGGCCAAGCTGCTGGCAATAAGGGCAGCCGAGTACGCGATGATAGTATTCGCTTTAGACATAAATTGGACAGGGATTCTTAATCTATCACAATATTCAATCCGTTTTGAGGCAAGCAGTCCATCAGATATACGTCCGAGAGCGACCCGGTTGACTTTATTGGCGGCCGATGCAGGGGTTTGCCGGGTCCCGGCTGCCGGACCCGATCCACCTCCTCGTTGCCGTTCAAACGCGGCGGGCACCCGGGCTACGGCACTTGCAGCAGGTAAAAGCTCTGGGTGTTGGTGCCGACGTCGTTGGTGAAATTAAAGTTGCCGTTGATATCGAATTGATTGGTGAACAACGGCGTCCAGACATCCAATGGGAGGCTGAGGTTGGTGGAGGCCAGGACGTAATAATTTGAGCCGGCGGTGCCGCCGGTGCCGCTGAAAATGAAATTGTTTCCCGCCAGGGCAACGGTGCTGATGACCGGCGGAGCAGGCGGGGCGGTGGACACGACGGCGATCACCCCGGCGGTGGCGAGCGCATTGGTGTTCCAGACGCGTCCGGCAACGAGCGGCGGCAAGACCACGTTGGCAAAGGCGCCGTTGTAACTGCCGGCGTTGAACAGTTTGAAACTGTCGCCGGGGGCGAGATCGGACCCGCCGCTGTTGGTGACGACGAGCGTGCCGCCGCAATTCAGTGCGCCGAGGACGACCACCGCGTCATTGGCCGGCGGCGAGTGGCTGATTTCAAAAATATTGGTGCTCCCGGGGGCGAGGGTGAGCGCGCTGTTGAAAGTGAGCGTGCCGATGGACTCGCCGGGCGATAAAATGGCGCCGCTGGCGACGGTGAAATTGCCGTTCACCGCGCCGAAGCCGGAGACCTTGCGGCCGCTGCCCAGGGTGAAGCCGCCGGCGGCGCTGGCGTCAAAGACGCCGGCGACGATGTTAAGGCTGGCTGAACCGGCGATGGAGCCGGAGGCGGACAAGGCCAGGGTCCCATTGCTGATGGTCGTGCCGCCGGTGTAGGTCTCTGCCGCCGCGAGCGTGAGCGCGCCGGTGCCGAGTTTGACCAGGCCGCCGTCGGGGGTGGCGCCAAGCGTTGAATCGTGAAGCAAGGGCGCGGCGACGGTGATGGCGAATCCGCCGTCATCGATAATGGCTCCGCCGGCCTGGACGTTCACGGTTTGCAGGTTGAACGCCGGAAGGAACGAAGTGTTGCCGGCCGAGGCAGCCAGCCTGCAGCCATTCAAGTTGATCACGTTGGTGTAAGACGTTTTGGTCTTGGTGAAGCCGCCGGCGGTCAGGGTGCCGCCATTGAGGCGCAACGTGGAAACCGCCGCGGAATTGGCGATGTTGTGCAGCTCGAGGTTCGTGCCGACGGAAAGCGCCCCGTTGTTCTGGATCGTAATGGTGATGGAAGCGCCGGCTTTATTCCCGCCCATATCGCACCCGGCCATGGTCACCGAGGCGTTGTCCCGGATGGTGATGTTGGCGCTGCGTTTATTGCCGCCACCGTCGCGTCCCAGGAAGCCGCTCACGGTTGAGGTGACCACCGCGTTGGAAGCCAGTTGGAGCGTGCCGCGAGGCACGAGGAAGATATGCGACCCCAGCAGGGCGTTGCCGGTGAAAATCAGGGTGCCGCCGTCGCTGCCGGGACGCCACTGGGCGCCGCTGCCGGCATAAATATTGCCCGCCCAGGTACCCGTGTTGTTGTTGGTTCCGGCCATCATCAGGTCCGAGGTGGAGGCCGGCACGATGAAATCGTTGGTGATGACGGCATTATTTCCGACATAAACATAGCCGCCAATATAAACGACCGGACCGTAGCCGACGGCGTTACTGCAGGCGAGCAGCACACTGCCGCTGGTGTTGGTCGTGCTGCCGGCATACGAATTTGCATTGCTGAGGATGAGCAGGGTGGAGCCGCTGAGGGCCAGACTGCCGGAGCCGCTGATGGTGTTGCTGTAGAGTTGTACGGACGAAGCGTTGAACAGAAGCAAGCCGTTGTCGGTGATGTCGCTATGCGGCAGCGTGCCGGTGAATTGCAGGCTGCCGGCGTTGATGGTCGTCAGGTTGGTGTAGGTTTGGGTGCCGTTCAGGAGCAGGGCGCCCGGGCCGCTTTTCGTCAGGATGCCGGAACCGGTGATGCTGGCGGAGCTGGAGACCGGGCCCGGGTTGTTGAAGATGAGCGTGTCGTTATTGGTGATATTGCCGCTGATGCTGCCGCTGAAATTCACGCCGTCGCCGACCTGCACCACGCCATCATTGATGAGGGTGCCGCCCGAGTAGGTGTTGGTGGTGTTGAGGTTCAGCTGGCCCGAGCCGGTTTTGTACAACAAGGTTGAGCCGGCGAGGAAGCCAACGCCGCCAAAGGTATAATCCTGTTCCGCCAGGACGTAAACGGTTCCGGCGGCGAGGGCGCCGGTGAGATTGAGGGCCGGGGTGTTCGTGCCGGTGTCGTCCAGGGTCACGGTGTCGCCGGCATTGAAGGCGACAAGGTTGGTGCCGTCGAACCAGTTGGTGCCGCTGCCAACGGCCCAAAGATTGGTGACCCCGTCCCCCCGCCAGATCAGGTTGGACGGCTGGGTCTGGGCCAGCGACTGGGGCACGACGGCCACGGTTACGGTGTTGGTGTAACTGCTGCCGTCGGAGGCGACGACGCTGAATTGAAAGTTGCCCAGCCCGAAGAAATCCTGGGCGGGGGTGAAATGCGCGGTGTGGCCATCCGCGTTCAGTGTGACGACTCCGTTGCTGGCATTGTTGACGGAATAGACCGGGCTGGCATTGGTGAAGCCGCTGGTGTACTGCCACAGATCCACGTCCACGGCGGTGTTGGTGACCGTCAGGGCGTGCGGGTCGGCGAGCCAGTTCAGGTAATGCTCGATGTTGGCATAGCCGTCGGCGGCGATGGTCATGGCGTCGTTGACGGCTGGGCTCAGGCCAACAGTCTTCTCCCAATAGTCGGGCATGCCATCCAGATCGCTGTCGAGTGCCGGGATGCCGCCGTTGATGACGCCGTAGCCGCTGTTGCCCAGGCCGGTTTGCGCCTGGCTGGTGTAAAGGCTGCCGTCCGGTCCGGTGGTGCCGGCGCCCGTTCCGGTAGTGCCGCTGCCGAGAGTTTTTGTCTGGCTGATGACGAGATCATCCACCTGGTCGCGCGGCAAGGCGCCCGCCTGCGAGACGGCGATGCGATACGCGGCGGTCGGGCTGCAAATGAGAACGTTGGTGGTGATAGGAGACCAAGGGGTGGTCAGAATGGTGCCGGTGCCGCCCTGATACCAGTAGGGCGTGGTGAGGCTGCCGTTAAGCGTGCCATCGGAATCGGAGTCGAAGAGGTTGCCGGAGTAGTAAATGCTCTGGTTGTCGTCCACCTGGAACCAGGGGAAATCCGTGCTGCTGGAATAGGCCGGCCCGGCGATGAAATAATTGTTCACGATGTCGTGATTGAACGGGGTGCTGGTATGGGTGGTGTAGCCCGCGGAGCAGTTGTATTCCACGTTATTGACGAAAATGTCGTTGATCTTGGCAAGCGGGTTGCGGTTGTGCGAGTTCGCAAAGAGGTTGTAAAACCAGGACATGGTGCTGCTCACCGATTCGGTATGGGCGCCGAACTGCTGGCCGGTCGGGTTGGCGTCGAGGCAGTTTTGGAACGTGATGCTGGTGACCGGGTAGTTCTGCCAGTCGTCGCTGACGGCATCAATGTTGTTCCAGGGCCCGAATTCCAGCGAGATGTGGTCGCAAATGATGTCCTGGGCGCGGTAGAGGCTCAGGGCGTCGTCGGTGCTGCTGGTCGTGGTGCTGCCGGGGCGGATGCGGACGTAACGGCAGATGATGTTGGAGCGGCTGGCGAAGGCGATCTCGCCGCCCTTGAAGCCGATACCGCCGCCCGGGGCGGTCTGGCCGGCGATGGTGATGTTGCCCTGCACCGATACCGCCGAGGACAGGGAAATGTAGCCGCCAACGTCGAAGACCACGATGCGTCCGCTGTGGCTGACGGCGTCGCGGAACGAGCCGGTGCCGCTGTCGGCGAGCGTCGTGACGTGGTATACTGTGCCGCCGCGGCCGCCGGTGGCATTGGCGCCGAAACCGAGCGCCCCCGGGAAGGCGGGGGTCTGGGCATACAACGGGCTCGCCGCAAGCAATGCGGCCAATACGCAGGTTTTCATCAGGCAGTTGATATTTTGGATGTTCTTCATAAGTCGGGTCACTGGAGATTTTTGTCAAGGCAGTTGCAGGAGGTAAAACAGTTGCGGCGCGTTTGCGTTGATTTCATTCGTGAACGAAAAATTGCCGCCCAAATCAAAGGCGTTGGTTTGAACCCGTTTCCAGCCGGCGACCGGGAGGCTGAGGTTGGTTGAGGTCAGCACGTAGTAGGGCACATTGGTCGGCCCGCCGGAACCGCTGGATACCATGGCGTCGTTCACCAGGACGATTTTCTTGAATGCGGGAGGCGTCTGGGTCTGGACCACCAGACGGACTTGGCCCGCGGTATTGGTGCTAACGAAAAGACTGTAGCTGGAAGGTTTGTTGCCAATCACCGGCAGCGTCCCGCTCAACGCGCCGCCATAAGTCATCAACGTGTAGGTGCCGGCGCCAAATCCCGCGACGTTGGTCACGTTCAAGGTTCCGCCGAGGATCAGATTGTTGCCGACGATGATTTTGTCGTTCACGACACCGGCGCCGAGTTCGAAGTTCAGGATGGCGCCTGCGTTCAGCGTCAGATTGCTGCGCAGCGTCAGCGTGCCGACCGAATTGCTGCCCGGCGAAATAGTACCGCCGGCGTAATTCGTCACCGGGCCAAAAATATAGCCCGTGCCGCCGAGAGTACCACCGGCATTCACCACGACAAAATTTGTCCCCGTACCGCTGCCGGTCGTGTTATTCACGAACAATGTGCCACCGTTCACGAATGTCCCGTGGGTGTAAGTATTCGCGCCAGTGAGCGTGAAACTACCGGTGCCGACCTTGACGATGGTGTTGGAGCGAAAAGAGGTGAACTCGGAAATGGTGCCAGCAAAGGTAGTGTCTAGATTTTTCCCGCCGATGACGTAAATAGTGAGCCGGTTGCCGGACGAAGCGCCTTGCAGGACAGTGTTCGGGCCGCCCCTCAACGCACCCAGTTGGATGGTGGTTCCGCCATCGCGGTTGTTGAGCAGCGCCGAAGCGTTTGCCAGATCAAACAATGCGTTGGAGCTGCCGGTGCCGAAGTTGGGATTCGGATTGCCGAGCGAGGGATAAAAACGCGGATTGGTGATAGCGCCGACTGCAATGGTGCCGCTGAAGGTCGTCATGTCTCCCGTGAACGAAACCGTTGTTCCCGTTTTCAAGGTCAGCGTGCCGTCGCCGGTCATGTTCGCCACGGAGTTGTTGCCGTTATTCACGGTGAAATTGTTCGTGCCGACGACGTTGAGCAGGTTGTTGAGTGCGCCGCCATTGATGCCGAATTGCAGCGTGGCGCCGTTGGTGTCGCCGTTGAGGGTGATGGTGCCGGCGCCAAATCCGGCGTCGTTGCCCAGCACCACCGCTCCCTGCGTCACGATCATTCCGCCGTCGAAAGCATTGGCGGCGTTCAACGCCAGCTTGCCAGTGCCGGTCTTGGTGAGGGTGCCGCTCCCCGCCAGGACGTTGCTCAGCGTCAAGGTCGTGGCGCTGGCGCTGATCTCCAAGGTCCCGCCGTTCGGATTCAGCGTCACGCCATGATCCGTGCTGGCCGTGGCGCCGGTATAGCGCAAGGTGCCGCCGTTCAGGACCAGGTTGCCGGGGCTGCCGTCCGCCGCGCCGAGCGGGCAGGGGATGTTTGCATTCGCCACGGTGGGAATGCTCAACGTGCCGCCGGCAATCACCGTCGGGCCGGCAAAATCATTCGTGGCCAGGATTGTCAGGGTGCCGGAATTGGTTTTCGTGAGCGTGCCGAAGCCGCTGATCCGGCCGCTGCCGCTCAAAGTGTAATTTTTCGTCGCATTGAAGGTCACGGACGATGGCGTGTTGGTGCCGACCAGGTTGATCGCCGGGTTGGTGGAGCCGGCATCGTCGAAAACCGGCGCGTCGAAGAAGTAGAACACATCCGGGTTGGCCCCGTTCAGCCAGTTGGTGGTGATGCCGGTGTCCCAGGTGTTGTTCACGCCGTTGCCGGCCCATTGGAGACTTCCCGGCGTGCGGATGTTGTTTACGTAAACATCAATCTCGCCCGCTCGATTGGTCAGGACGCCGTTGGCGTTGATGAGGGTGAAGTTGGTGATGCTGCCGGCGAAGCTGGAGTATTTGAACAGCGGGTAAGTGCCGTTGAGGAGCGGGCCACTGAGCAGGTTGACGCGAATGGAGTTGTTGCCACTGACCGTCAGCGTCCCGATGACCATGATTTCATCGTTGGTTTTGATCAAACCCGTTGGGTCGTTGCTCAGGTCAAAGCGGTTGATGACGCCGCCGGACTCAGTGAGTCCTCCGGTGATGGTCAACGTGCCGGCTCCGCCGATATCGTTGCCCGGAGAAAGGTTCGCCCCGGAGTTCAGCACGGGCGCGGTTCCCAGGCTGCCGCCGCCGCCGAGGGTGCCGCCGCTGAGGACGGTCACGGCGCTTTGGCTCAAGCTGCCCTGGACCAGCAACGCGCCGTTGCTGACGGTGGTGGCGCCGGTGAAATCGTTCGCGGTGTTCAGAGTGAGCGTGCCGCCGCCGGTCTTGATCAAAGTCATCGCACCGGTGAGCCGGCCGCTGCCGCTGAAGGTATAATTCTTTGACGCGTTGAACGTCACGGACGCCGGCTGAAGCGCGCCGGCGAGATTGACCGCCGGATTGGTCGAACCCGAATCGTCGAACGTCACGGTGTCACCGGCGTGAAACGGATATAAAAGCGACTGGCCGTCGGACCAGTTGTTGTCGCCCAGCGTTGTCCAGTTGTTGGTGACGTCGTCGCCGTGCCAGAAAGGGTTGAAGGATTGCGCCAGCGGCGTAAAAAACAGGTTCATCGGACGGGTGACGGTGCTGCCATCGGCATCCAGGACCGTCCATTGAAAACCCACCGGGCCGATGTAGGCAGGCGTCGGAACAAACTGCGCGATGCAACCGTCCAGCAGTGCCACCGTGCCGTTCGTGGCGGCCGTGACGGAATACACCGGGCTGGAGTTCGCAAAACCGCGGGTGAACTGACGCAGGTCCACATTCACCACCGTATTGTTCAGCGCGATGCCGTGCGGGTCGGCGAGCCAGTTCAAATAATCTTCCAGCCGGGTGTAGCCGCTGCCGCCGGGGCTGGGGTCATTGTTGTTGGCAATGGCGGGATCGGAACCCGTGCCCGATTCCCAAAAATCCGGCATCCCATCCTGATCGGTGTCCGGGTAAGGCGTGCCGCTGTTGACGACGCCCGGCCCGTTCATCGGCGACTGGTATTCGCTGTTGATGGTTTCGCCGAGCGTTCCCCACGACGTGAGTTCGGTGAGCATCCGTTCGTCCACCGAATCACGTTTCCGCGAGTCGCCGACGTCGCTGATGGCGAGCTTGAGCGCGGTCAACGGCGGCAATGCGTTGGCGGTTGGGTAGGGAAACGGCACGGTCTGCCAGTCGTTCACATCGTAATTGGTTTGCGCCAGCATGGTCCCGTCCAGCACGCCGTTGAGGTTCGCGTCCTGCCAGTTGTTCGTGGCGTAAAGGTGGAAGTTCAGATTGCCCCGGTCGAAGGCCGTGGAAGCGCTGCTCGGGCCGTTGATGAAATAATTCCCGATGACATTCGCGTAGGTATCGCCGCTGGAATCGCCACCCAGGATGTAAGCGTCCGTGCCCCAGTTGTAGATCACGTTGTTGACGTATTCGTTGACGCCTTTGACCTTCGGATTGCGCGTGTTGTTATCAATGTAAAAGCTGCGCAGGATGCTCACGCCGCCATCGGTCTGGATCAACCCGCCGGCGGAATGCGTCTGCAGCCCCTGCGAAACGATCGTGTTTTGAATTGTGATGTTGGTCGGATTGCTGCCGCTGATGGAAAAGGTCTCGTCCTGTCCCCATGAAACGGAGAGATGATCAAAGATCATGTCGTGTCCGCTGGAGATGGTGATGGAATCGTTACCGTCACCATTGACGCCCATGCGCGCGCGGAGGAAGCGCGTGATGGAATTGTTCGCGCCGGAATATGAGAGACGGTGGCCGTAAATCGTGACCCCGCCGCCCGGGGCGGTCTGTCCGGCGATGGTCACGTTGTTCGCCACACTGACCACATTGCTGATGCGGATGACGCCGCCGACGTCAAAAACCACGGTGCGGTTCGCGGTGGTGACTCCAGTGCGGAAGGAGCCGGCGCCGCCGTCATTCGTATTGGTGACATGATACACCGAGCCGCCGCGTCCGCCGGTGGCATATTGGCCGAAACCCAGCGCGCCGGGAAAGGCGGGTGTTTGGGCGGCGCTGGTCAGGCAAAAACCGGGAAGGATTGCGAGCAGAGCCGCAATGAACACAACGATTTTGCCCGCGTTTTTCACAACTTTTGGGGGTTCCAGCTATAAACCCGCATTCAACCCTATTATCCGCCAGGGGTCTATCGGACGTATATCTGAGGGCGGCCGGCAGGTATCTTTTGCACCTGCATCGCCACATTGTGGTAGCGGCAGCCATCCTTGGCGGCCAGTGAATGCAGCATCCGGCTGCATTTGGGTTACGTTCAACACCCACCGGTCAACTGGCGGCAGGATGCCGCCTTCACTGGCACGCTGGGAAGCGTGCCTCCACCCGCGTGGTTCGTTCGCTGTGGCGCCGGCCCCCGGAGCGCCTGCCACCGGCGGGCAAAAGCGTCAATGGCTGACGGCCATTGGTGCCACGCCGGTCAAGGTCACCGGTCCGAGCAACCCGCAATCGGTCAATGGCCAGTCCGCGGCGCTGAAGGGGCGGTAATTGATGTTTACAATGTTGATGTCCTTGAAGATTTTCCAGGGCACCCCGCGCTGGTCGAGGTCGCGGATGCGATTGGCCGAAACGCCGGTGGCTTCGATGTCGAGCTGGTTGCCGGTTGCTTTCAAATTGTCCACGACGACGCGGAACGGCGGAGTGATGAGCGTGCCGTAATTCTTGCCGTTCAGTTTTACGCGGGCACTTTGGCGAACGTCGCCGAGATCGAGGGAATAATGCTGGAGCTCGCGTTCATGCGTGTTCGGGGCCGTTCCGCCGGCAGCGGGATTGAACTCCGGCTTCGGTGCGTCAAAGGTGAGGGTATAAAGCGCCGTCCCGGCGAAGCTCTGTGTGTTGGTATCGCCGAAAGTGGTCCAGGACGCCAGGTTGGTCGTCGAACACGGCGCCGGCAGCACCGGGCCGCCCGCGATGAATTTCACGTTCCAGGTGCCGGTCAGGGTCTGGGGCTTGGCGTCGGGCGTCTGGAGTTGCCAGCAGGTCCACGCCGCACCTTCTACCTTTTTGTCGGCGAAAGCGCGGAGAATCACGGATTCGCCGGCCGCAAGTTGCAGATGGATTTCGGTGGAGTTTGCCGCGCTCTTGCGGGAGGCGGCCACGCCGGAATTGCCGGTCATCGCGTCAAGGATGACAGCCGATTGTGCGGCGCGGCCGAGCGCGACCCAGCCATCGAAATTGGTGCTGCTGCGATTGGCGATGAAATAATGCCAGCCGCCGTCAAACGAACGGCGGATAAAGGAGAGACCCGCATCGGTCATCGATTCGCGGGCGGCGCCGGTTTCGTTCAGAGACAGATCAATAAAAGCACCCCGTTCAAAGAAAAGTCTCCCCTCGCCGTGCTTCACCCGCACCGGGACAACCGTCAGGTTCAGATCGCGTTTGACGGAATCATAAAGGATGCGGAATCCCTCCCGCCGTTTTTCCAAATTGGCCCAACCGGGAACATCGCCCGGAAAGTCGTTTTCAAAAATCACCGTCGCGCCGGAATTGGCGAGCGCGAACAGTTGTTGGAGCGTCGGCAGCGGCATCAGTTTGCACTCCGGCACAACGATGACCCGGTAGCTGCCGCCAGGCATCTGGATTTTGCCGTCCGTGACTTTGGCGTTTTGCAGCTGCCGGTCGGAAACGTAGTCAAAGGCATAGCCGCGGTTCCACAAGTCATGCGCCGTCTTGCCGATGGATTGATCTTCGAACCAGCCGGTCTGGCCGACGGTCATGGGCTGCAGGCGGCCCGCCGGGTTGTTCCAGAAATCGGCAATCGGCCAATAGAGCAAAATGTCGTTGTCCGGCTGGCCCGACTGCAAAACCGCCTGGCAGCGGGCGACGTATTCGTTGAGCGCGGGCACGTCGCGCCAGATGGAGTTGCGCGGGTTCATTTCCGTCGAGGCATAAAAAACCCAGCCTGGCCAGGGCTCGTCATCGGGCGAATAGCACGCGCCGTGGTAGAAGATGTGGTTGACGCCGGCGAGAAACATGTCGTCGGCGAGAACCTTCAATTCCCCGAGCGTCTCGGTGAAATGCTCCACGATCCATGTGCCGGTCTCGGCTCCGGTCAGGTTGCGGCCCTGCGTGTGCGCGGCCGACGACGCGAATTTTGATACCAGCACGCTGCGGTCGTTGTGGAACATCTCGGTTTCGGGAACGTCCGCGTCGCCGTAGAGGTCCAGCCAGTTGCCGGGCGTCCCATGCGCCTGGTAGGTCGCGGTAAAACCGCGCTGGTGCGCCCAGTCGATCCAGATGGGCTCCGATTCCGTGGCCAGGATGTCGGAGACGGTTTCGCGGTAATCGGATTTGACGCGCGCGACATGGTCGTCCTCGTTCGTGCCGAACAGCGCGGGCAGTTCGGTCTCCAGCTTGTAGCCGCGGAGCTTTTCAAATTGGGCGAAGAAATCCGGCGACCAGTCGGTGCGGTATTCGTAGGAATCCTGGAATACCGCGCCGGGTTTGGCTCCGGTGTAGCCGGCCAGCGCCTGGTCAAACCAGGGCAGCCAATCGCGCAGGGCCTGCGGATAAAGCGGGTTCAGCATCCAGCCTTCGCCGCCCGGCGCCGGGCGTTTGACTTTCTGCCCGGACGGTTTTTGCGAGATGGCATACACGCGCCACGAACCGGCCGGGGCGGTCCAGTTCACCGTGCCGTTTGTGGAAATCTTGCCGGTCAGCTCAAGGCTCTGTCCTTCTGCCGAAATGGCGATCAAGGCTTGCGTCGTGGCCCGGTCAAATCTTTCGTCCAGTTTCCCGTCGGTCGCCACGTCGAAGGTTTTTGCCACGACATTGGCGTTGGCATCCTCGTCGCTGACCGTCGGGCCACCGAAGCACCAGCCGGTGCCGAGCGTCATGTCAGCGCCCAGACCCAGCCGGCGGGCCTCCGTGACCGTGTGGTTCATCATCTTCATCCAGGCGGGGCTGAGATACGGGAGGTCCTGGGCTTCCCGGCCTTTGACCCCGAAGATGGGGGTGAACTGGACGCCGCCCAAACCGGCGGCCTGGAAGCGCTGCAACTCGTGGGAGATATTGGTCTTGTCCACCGCACTGCCGTGCCACCACCACCACACCCAGGGTCGGGTTTGCGAGGTGAGCGCCGGCCAGGCCAGCGCCTCGTCAGCCGCTGAAGTCACGGTGGCGGTCCCAATCAGAGCGAGCAGGGAAAGCGCTCCAATCAGGCCGAGTTTGGCGGGAGGTGTCATGGATGCATTAGGCATTGATTTTACCGCAAGCGTCAAGCGCGGAACACTGGCAACGAACATTTTCCGGCAGGACTTCCGGCCCGACGGGAAGGGCGCGTCCTGGGCTGCCAGGGAACTGGCGGCCGGATGCCGCCCTCACTGGCACGCTGGGAAGCGCGCCGCCACAAGGTGGGGGCAGCCATCCCTGGCTGCCTTTAACGCAGCATCCGGCTGCGTCTGGGTGACCCTGACCGCCATCCGGCAACTGCCTTCGAGCCGTGTGTTCGCACGATTCAGCCAATGTCAGCCTGCATCCGTCCCGTTTGTCCCGGCCGCTGTTTTGCGATGGCATTTTCCCCGTGGTTGTCCTAAGCTTCCACCGGTGCGCCCTCGAATTGTTTCATTGATGATGCGCCGTTTATTTTTGGCCGGCCTGACTGGCTGGCTGCTGCTGCGGGCGCATGACGCGGCGGCGGCGGCGGCGAATTATCTGGTGGATGTCTGGGACACGGAGAACAATCTTCCCAGCAGCACCGTCACGGCCATCACCCAGACCCCGGACGGCTATCTCTGGGTTGGTACCTATAATGGACTGGCCCGTTTCGACGGGGTTCGCTTCGTCACCTTTGACCCGGTCAACACCCCCCAGTTGACCCATGCCCGCATTCAGGGGCTTTTCGTGGATGCCAACGGCACGCTTTGGATCAACACGTTTCGCGGCGGGCTGACTTCCTATCGCGGCGGCGTGTTCCGTAACGAATGGCCGGACCAGACCACGTTCGATCTGCACACGACGCTCGAGTCCTCGTCGTCGAACCTGGTCACCTTCGTCACGCAATTTGGCGAAGTGTTGCAACGCCATCCAGTCCGGACCAATGAGGATTGGAAGGTTTTTGCGCCGCCGGCCGGTTCACGGCCGATTTTTCAATGCGCCGACGGGAATGGCTGGTTGTGGTTTCTGACGCGCGACGGACACATCCTTTGTTTCGCCGGCGGTGGGTTCAAGGAATTACCGCAGGAGGGTGGCCTGGCCGGCAAACGGTTCATCACGCTCGTTGCCGATGCCGCCGGCCGGGTGTGGGTGGGCACGACAAATGAAATCGCCCGCTGGGATGGCAGCGAGTTTGAGGACCTGACGCCCACGAACGGAACGGGGACGTTTTCGGCGCAACTGCTTTTTCCAACGAAAAACGGGGCCCTGTGGGTTTTGGATGGCGAGCATTTTCGCAAGATGGCCGGGCACGAATGGGTGGCGGAGGCGACTGAGTGGCGCGGCCTGCTGGGCTGGGCTTCGGGTCGCGCGATGGGCGCGCACGAGGACCGCGCGGGCGGCATGTGGTTCAATCACTATGGCAATGGACTTTTCCACATCGCGCCGGACGGGACCTTTCAGCGGCTGACCACCCAGGATGGTCTGCCGGGCGACCGGGTGGGCGCCTGGTTTCAAGGCAGTGACGGGGGCATCTGGGTGGGGGTGGATCATGGCGGGCTGGCCCGGCTGCGGCACCGTCAATTTCATGTCATCGGCACTGCGGAAGGCCTGGCGGCGCGGACGGCCTTGTCGGTTTATGCGGACACCAACGACACGGTCTGGATCGGCACCGCCGGCGGGGGGTTGTGCCGGTGGAGCAACGAGAAAATGACCCGCTTTCCGGTCGGCGCCAGCGCCTCGGCCAATTTCGTATTTTCCATTTTTCCCCGCGCCAATGGAGGGCTATGGCTGAGCGCGGCGGAAGGAGAGGTGCTGTATCAATTCCAGGACGACCAGGTGCACGACCAGGTGCAGCGCGCGACGTGGGAGGTGCATGGCGTCAAATCCATTTTGACCGACCAGGCCGGCCGGGTGTGGATGGGCACCAAGACGGGGATTGCCTTGTGGTCGGGAAACGACCGGCGGTTCCTCACCACCAACGACAACGTGCCCTTGCCGGCAGTCCGGGCGCTGGTGCAGACTGCGGAGGGGACCGTATGGGCCGGCGCCGATGACGGGGCGCTTTACCGCTGCGAAACGAATCATTTGCAGGCGTTTCGTCCCAAGGATGCGCTGACGGAGCAGCCAATTTATTCGCTGGTGGTGGATGACAGCGGCTCAATTTGGGCAGGGACCTTCCGCGGCGGCCTGCTGCGCTTCAGCAGCGGAAGATTCACCCGGTTCACCGCCAAGCAGGGATTGCCGGTGGACGTGATCAGCCAGATTCTGGACGACAAACATGGCCGGCTATGGCTGGGGACCCATCAGGGCATCTACTGCGTTGCCAAGGCAGCGTTGAATGCCGTGGCCGACGGGCGGACCAACACATTGGATTATGTGACCTACGGGCGGCATGACGGCCTGCCCGCGCTGGAGTGTTCCGACGGTTACCAGCCGGCCTGCTGGCGCGGGACGGATGGGCGGCTCTGGTTCACCACCTCCCGCGGCGTCGTCTGGGTGAA
>Ga0265338_10000363_pt1 | contig 81934 bp, 74 predicted proteins | sample 42126metaG_FD_193579 | JGI IMG/M metagenome (GOLD analysis project Ga0265338, IMG submission 193579) | Rhizosphere microbial communities from Carex aquatilis grown in University of Washington, Seatle, WA, United States - 4-21-26 metaG | ecosystem: Host-associated > Plants > Roots > Rhizosphere...
AGTCCCGGTCGGTGGGTACGACGTGGATACTTGACGCGTTGTGGAACCGGCTGGGCGTCGGCGAGACGGTGCGCCGGGTGCTCGCGGACCGTCACCTGGACGATTCGGCCGAGCGGGTGCTGTTCGCGCTGGTCGCGAATAGGGCTCTGACCCCGTCAGCCAAGCTGGCAGCCCGCCGGGTCAGTGAGGACGTCATCATCAGCGGCCTGCCCGCCACCAGCGACGACGCCTGTTACCAGGCGATGGACTGGCTGCCTGAGATTAAGGACGCCCTGGAGACCGAGGTCTTCGAGCGTGTTACCTACACGCCCGACCAGGAGTTGGACCTCCTGGTCTTCGACACCGCGAGCAACTCCGAGATCGATCAGGCGCAGGTAGCGGGGGTGGCGGTCACCCGGCAGGGCATCCCCGTCCGGTCCTGGAGCTGGCCGGACAATACGGCCGACTCGACGCTGATTCGCCAGGTATGGGAGGACATGGGTTCCTCGGCGCCGACACGGATCGTCTGGGTCGCCAACCGCGGTTTCACCACCGCGGACCTCCGCCGCGACCTGCGCGAAGGCGGGAGGAACGAGTACATCGTCGGGGCGAAGCTGCGGTCTGGTTCCGCCGAGGCCGGCGTGGTCGCGGCGCAGTCGCGGGCGGACCGTTACCAGGAAGTCGCCGACCTACAGGTCATGGAGATCCAGGCTGGCTCCGGCGAGCGGTACGTGCTCTGCCATGACCCCGCGGCGGCCGAGCGCGACGCCGCGGTCCGCGCGCGCGTGCTCGCCCGCCTCGAAGGACTCATCAAAGACACCGACACGATCAGCTCGGACATGCGGGCAGAAAAACTGCGCGGGTTCACCGTCGCCAGGCACGGTCGGCACCGATACCTGCAGATTACGGCCACCGGGAAGTTCCGCGTTGACATGAGCGCGGTCGAGGCCGAGGAGAAATTCGACGGCAAGTATCTGCTGCGTGCCTCCGATACAGCGATGACCGCCGAGGAAATCGCGCTTCGTTACCGGCAACTGCTCGATGTTGAGCGCAGCTGGCGGAGCATGCAGCAGGCGATTGACCCGCGTCCCGGCTCCCAGCACATAGAGGGGGACAGCCGCGCCCACCCCGTGCTGTGCTGGCTCGCCCTCCTGCTAGCCCGCGTCAGCGAGAACGCCTGTCACGACAGCTGGCCAAGGCTGCGCCAGGAACTTGACCGCATCGCCGTCGGCACCTTCACCGGCCCGGCAGGTACCTTCCAACTGCGCACCAAGATTACGAACGCCCAGCTCGACATCCTCGCCAAGCTCGCTATCGACCCGCCGCCCCGGATCAGCCAGTTCACTCCTGCGGGCGGCCAGGTCCTGATGTTAGCCCTTGGCTTCAAACCTGCCTCAGGGCAGGTCAACCTCGCTGAACCGCGATGCCCGCTTGGTGGCCGAGTAATGGGAATTCGACTGCAAGGAGTGGTAGCCAGCCTGGCGCCGGGCCTCGTCAAGCCGCGTTCCTGACGCGACCGCCGCGCGGATTCTGCCTTCGGACGCCTCGATCTCGATCGTGGCAGCAAACACCTCGTCCTCGCGTGCGGCCGGGATGACCACCACCCCGTCGGCGTCACCGACGACGATGTCCCCGGGCGTCACCCGCACCCTGCCAAGGACCACCGGGACCTGAGTCGCCACCATCGCGACCCGGTCCTTGCCGGTGCGCATCCAGTTGCCGCGGCTGAAGATCGGATAGCCGACCTCAAGCGCTCTCGTGCAATCACGGCACACCCCGTCGATGACGGTTCCGGCCAGGCCCTGACGGCTCGCGACCTCGGTAAGGATGTCGCCCCAGACCGTGGCGTCGGTGCGCCCGCCGTTGTCCAGCACGACGACGCTGCCCGCCGGCACATCGTCGATGTAGTCACCGACCGTCCCACCGGCTGCGTCCACCGGCTGGTACTGCGCGGTAAACGCCCGGCCCGCCAGCCGAAAGCCCCGGTCAAGCGGATGGATGCCCATCGCCTGCCCAGTCACGCCGAGCCGGTCGAGCGCATCGGAGATCGCCGACGTCGGGTAGCTGCCCAGATTCACCAATATGTCATTCATCACGACCTCCGCCCATCGCCTGCAAACAGCACTGCCCCGGTCACCGGCCTGCCTCCTTCGGCAGCCGCAAGAGATCCACGCTCGACTCCCCGCGCCGCAGCCCGTCCATGATCCGGGCCTCGGCCGCCACTCTGGCGGTTCCCGCCGCGAGCACCTCGGCTACCCTGGACACCGGAACGACCACGACACCGTCGGCATCACCGGCAACCAGGTCCCCCGGCCGCACCGTGACATCACCCAGCGTCACAGGCTCACCGATCGCGCCGATGCCGTTGGGATCCTTGCCCGTCCCACGGATGCACAAGCCGCGGGCGAACACTGGAACGCCGACCGAGGCGAGCACGTCACCGTCACGGACACAGCCGTCTATCACCAGCGCGGCCACCCCGCGGGCGGCAGCGGCAACGGACATCACCTCGCCCCAGTAGCCGTGCTCGTACATGCCGCCGACCGAGGCGACCAGGACATCACCGACAGTGGCCCGCAGCAGGGCACGGTGCAGCCACAGGTTGTCACCGCCCGGGCCGTGGACGGTGAGAGCGCGGCCCGCGAAGGACAGCCCGGGCGTGATCTGGCGGATCCGCGAAGGCAGCGCCCCGATCTTGCCTGCCGCCTCGTGCAGGGTCGCCGCTCCCAGCCGGGCCGCGCGGTCGCGCTGCACCGCGTCCAGCGGCTCCGTATCGGGGTACCCCACCGCCGGATAGCCGCTACCGCTGGTCTTCGTCATGGACGGCCTCCTCAAGCATGGCCTCATATGACACGCCAAGAACGGAGGGCAGCGACTCCCCCGCGGCCAGTCGCCTCAACAACCCTGCCTCCTTGTCGATCAGCCCCCGCGCCACCTCGATGACTTTGACCAGAGCCTCGGCAGGGATGAAGACCACCCCGCTGCCATCGGCGATGACGTAGTCCCCCGATGCCACGTCAACCCCGCCGACGCTGATCCGCTCGCCGGTGGACGCCTCATGGATACGGCCGCGTGCCGTCCGCACCGCGCTCCCCCGCCCGAAGACCGGGAACCCCAGGAGTCGGGACTCGTCAACGTCACGACACTCACCGCCCGTGACCACCCCCGCCACGCCCGCCTGCCTGGCAGCGTAGCTGAGCAGCCCTCCCCAGCTACCGACGCCGACGTGCCGCGCGCTTTCGACGACGATCACATCGCCAGGATCACTCTCGAAGATCGCTCGAACTCCCAGGTGCACCGGGGGGCGACCGGGAGCCGTGCGGCCGGCGGCCAGCCGGACAGTGATCACTCGTCCGGCCAGGCGGGCTCCCTCCCACAGCGGCCGCAGCCCGTCGGCCACACCGCCCCGCCCGGTGCCGCCGAGGCTGTCAAGCGCATCGGACACCACGCAGGAATCGAGCCCGTCGAAAACCGGATTCCCGGCAATTGTCTGCTGCATAAATTCCCCCCAACCAACTATTTCCGGTGCCATCTCACTATTGCCGACAAGCAAGTCCGCGAAACCCGCGGAAAGCCCGCCCCTCAGCACTATTGAGCTGAGGGTTTCCCCGGAGTATCTGGCCATAGGCCGAGGCGAGCGACGCTTGGTTCCATTTGATGAAATCGGGCTTCCTGGTCGAGGTCACGCGCCGCGCCCGTTCCTCCGGCCCCTGGTCCGCGCGGCCAGTGCGACGGCCACGATCAGCGCGGCGCCGTTGAACAGGTCGCTGATATAGCCGGGCGCGCCGGCGAGCTGCAAGCCCTTGACTCCGGTGGCCAGCAGGAAGATCGCGATGAGGGTGCCAAGCACGTTCACGCGGCCCGGACGTATCTGGGTGGCGCCCAGGAATACCGCGGAGAACGCGGGCAGCAGGTACGCGCTGCTGACGTCCGGGCTGCCTGAGCCGAGCTCTGCCGCGAGCACCAGCCCGGCGAACGCCGAGACGATGCCCGAGGTGATGAACGCGCCGGTCGTGATCCGGTTGACCCGAACCCCCGCCAGCCGGGCGGCCTGCGGGTTCCCGCCGATTCCGTAGAGGTAGCGGCCGACCGGGGTGTATTCGAGCACCCACCACAGCACGATGCCGATGCCGATCATGTAGAACACCGGCAGCGGCAGGCCCCAGATGGTTTTCTGGCCGAAGCCGGAGAACGCAGTGCCGGTGGGCGCCGAAATATAAGCGTTGTTGGTGATCGCCTCGGCGGCGGCGAGCAGGATGCTGCTCATCCCGAGCGTGGCGATGAACGAATCGACCCGCAGCTTGATCACGACGAACGCGTTGACCAGGCCGATGCCGAGTCCGGCGGCGAGTCCGCAGACAATGCCGAGCCACGTCCCGTGGCCGCCGGCCTGCATGTAGATGGTGATGGTCTCCGCGACGCCGAGCGTGCCCGCCACCGACAGGTCGAACACCCCGCAGGCGACCGGCACCAGCAGCCCGAGGGCCGTGATCGCCGCCACCGCCTGCGACGAGGCGATAATGCGGAAGTTCGAGCTGGTCAGGAACAGGTCGGGAACCCAGAGCCCGAAGATCAGGATCAGGGCCGCCCAGACGTACAGCCCGCTGAACCGGTCCAGGCCGACGTTGAAGCCGCGCAGGCGGCGGCCGCGCTGCCCGCCCGGAGTCCCGCCCGGCTCGGCGGTAGTCGCGGGCTCGGCGCCGTTGGAGGAGTGGGCCGTGACGACCGGGTCGTTGATGGTCATGCTCGCTGATCTCCCTTTGTTGTGTCCGGCCTCGCCAGCGGATCAGGCGATGGCGGGTTGCTGGCCACGGCCGATCGTGACCGCTGTGATCAGATCCGGGTTAAGGCGATCGCCGGAGATCTCGTCGACGATGCGTCCGCGGCGGACCACGAGAACGCGGTGGCACAGCCGGACGAGCTCCTCATGATCGGTGGAGGCGATCAGGACTGCCGTTCCCTGCTCGGCCACGTCATCGATCAGTGCGTGGATGTCGGCCTTCGCCCCGACATCCACGCCCTGAGTGGGCTCGTCGAGTACGAGCACACTCGGCTCCATCCGCAGCCACCGGGCGATGATCACCTTCTGCTGGTTGCCGCCGGACAGGTCCGACATCGCGAACTCGCTGTCGCGGGGCCTGACGTCCAGCCGCTCCAGCCACCGGTTGACGTCTGACCTCTCGCCGCGCCTGCGCAGCAGCCCGGCCCGGAAGTGCACACCCGGTCGGCTGATGGTGATGTTCTCGCGCACCGGGGCCGTCAGGAAGGCGGCCTTGGCATGGCGTTCCGCTGGCACGAAGCCGAGCCCGGCCGCGACAGAGACGTCAGGGCGCTGGCGCGGCAGCACCTTTCCGCCTACCTTCACTACGCCGTCGCGGTCGGCCCCGCCGAAGACCGCCGGCGCGACCTCGTCCCGCCCGGACCCGGTGATGCCCGCGACGCCCACGACCTCCCCGGCGTGCACCGTCAGGTCCACCCCGCGGAGCGTGCCAGGCGTGGACAGGTTCTCCACCTTAAGAACCGCGGCCCGCCCCTTGGCCGTCCTCACGTCGTGCGCGACGTGCTCAAGCGGGCGCCCGACGACCAGCTCGATCAGCGCGTCCTCGCTCAGGCCCTTCACCGGACGCGTGGTGATGACCTTGCCGTCACGCAGAACGGTGACCGAGTCCGACAGCTCAAAGACCTCGTCGAAGTGGTGGGACACGAAGATCACCCCGATGCCAGAATCAGCCACCCTACGGGTCAGCTCGTACACCCGCTCGGCCTCGGCCGACGGGAGGTTCGCGGTCGGCTCGTCGAGCACGAGCAAGGCGACCGGGTCCTCACGGCCGGCGACGGCACGAGCGATCGCTACGGCGGTACGCTCGCTCATGGCGAGCGTGCCGACCGGGCGGCGCACATCGAACTCGTAACCGAGATCGAGCAGCGCCGAGCGCGCACGCTTGCGCTCGGCGGACCACTTGATACGCCCGGACTTCAGGCCGGTGAAGCTCGGGTACCCCTGGCCGAGCGCCAGGTTGTCGACCGCATCGAGTGTGTCCACCAGCCCGAGATCCTGGTGCACGAACCGCATGCCAAGCGCGTCGCTCGCCGCGACGTCGCCGAATGTCAGCCGCTGACCGCCGATCTCGGCCTCGCCGTCGTCCGGCTGGTAGAAGCCGGCCAGGACCTTGATTAGCGTCGATTTCCCTGAGCCGTTCTGCCCGACCAGCCCGCGGATTTCCCCTGCCTCGACTGACAGGCTGACGTTATCGAGCACGAGGGTTCCGGCAAAGCTCTTCGATAGGCCGGTAACCGTGAGAGCGGTGGCCATGCTGCCTCCTGAGAATGCTCGGGCGGACGACGCCATTGGTGTGGCCCCGTCGCGCTGACGGCAGGTGCGTAGGTGGCTGGGCGCGACGGCCCCAGCGGCGCCGGGCGAGCCGACCTCCCGAGTGACCGGCTCGCCCAGCACCTCGCGGTCGCGTTACCCGCCGACGTGCCACAGCTCCTCGAACTGCTGCCGGTAGTCAGCGACGCCGACGTAGTTACCCGCGCTGTCGGTCACCAGGTCGTTGACGTTGTCCTGCGTGATCAGCTGAGTGGGCAGCGGCGCCTCGACCAGGCTCTGGCCGACGAACTTGCGAGCGAACGAGTCGACCTGGCGGTAGGAGACGATGGGATCGGGGTAGCCGGCCCAGGCATCCTGCGTCTTCTGCTTGAGTGCCTGCAGGTTCGGGGTGTCCGGCCCCAGGCCGCCGATGTGCAGTCCGGTCAGGCCGGCGCTGGCCAGCGCCGCGTTGACACCGGTCGCCAAGTCACCGACGTCGAAGATCAGCCAGTTGGTCTTCGGGCTGGCCTGCACCGCCGAGACGACTGCCTGGGGGGTGTTGGTGCCGATGTCGGTTCCCTGCTGCGGATGCACGGCGACGGTGCACCCTGGGCACCACTCCTTGATAGCCGCGCGGAAGTCCACGCCGAACTCCTCAAGGATCGGGTACACCGGCAGCGAGAACTCCTGGATGACCGCCTTGCCGCCCGACTGCACCACCACGTACGCCGCGATCATCTTGGCGAACACGCTTTCCGGGTCGGCGCCGGCGATGGAGGTCTGGAACATCGCGCCGGTCGGCTGGTCGGTTGAGTCACCGGCGTTGACCCAGATGCCCTTTTGCTGCGCCTCCTTCAGCTGCGCCGCGATCGTCGCGTTCGAGATTCCACTGGTCAGGATGCCGGCCGGGTCCTGCTGGATGGCCGACTGCATCGCCGCCTGCTCCGATGCGGGGGTCGTCCCCGCGATAAGGTCGATATATTTCCAGCCCAGGTCCTCCGTCGCCTGCTTCCAGTACTGCGCCTGCACCTTCTGGCTGCCGATGCCGCCGTCGAGGCCGATGAGTGTCTTGCCCGCAGGGGGCTTGGACTTCAGCGCAGTGGTCACGTTGATGCTGGTCGGCGAGTGCAGGAAGGGCTGTTCATAGGCCTTGGCGGCTGCCAGGCCGCTGGCCGAGGGTCCGCTGCTGGCGGAGGCCCCGGATGCGCTGCTTGCCCCCTTACCGCTGCTGCAAGCCGCGATGGAGAGCGCGGCCGTTACGACCACGACGGCCGTCAGGGTCCTGGTTCTGTTCATGGCGATCTCTTTCCGTCATTGGACAAGGCCCCGGGGAGTGCCCCGGAGCAGAGGATCATCAGTGGAGATTGGCGGTGCGGGTGTGCCTGGCAGGGCCGTCATCACGGCTGGGCCCCGATCGCACGGAGCCCGTACCTGATCGTCAGTTGTCGGCCGAGGGGCCCCGGTCAGGGGCGGCGACGGCGAGGGACTGCTGGTTGGTGAAGGACGCAAGCCCCTCCCAGCCGCCCGTCTTGCCGATGCCTGACCGCTTCACGCCGCCGAACGGCGTGTCCATATCGCCGGTGAAGCCGTGCATGTTCACGCAGCTGAGGCCGACTTGCAGTCGCTTCGCGACCGCGGTCGCCCGCTCGACGTCCTGGCCCCAGACTGACCCCGTGAGCCCGTAGCTGGTGTTGTTGGCGCGCGCAATCGCCTCCTCCACATGGTCGTAGGCGATGACCGGCAGCGCCGGCCCGAACTGCTCCTCGGACACGAGCGCCGCGGACTCGTCGAGCCCGACGGCGATCACGGGCAGCATGTACCATCCGGTGCTCGGGTCGACGGTGAGCGTCCCGTGGACCGCGAGCGAGCCCTTCGCCTGTGCCTCTGCCACGAAGCTCTGCACCCGCTCAAGTTGCCGCCGGCTGTGCACAGGCCCCATGTCCGTCGTCGGGTCAAGGCCGAGACCGATGCGATAGCCGTCCAAGATCTGCCCGAGCCCGGCGGCGACGTCACCGACCAGGTCCCGCGGCACGTATATCCGCTTGACGGCGTGGCAGACCTGGCCGGCCGTCGTGAAGGCGGACTGTACGACCTTCGCCAGCACGTCTCCGGCCAGGTCCGCGTCGTCAAGGAAGATCGCCGCGTCGTTGCCGCCGAGCTCCAACTCGATCTTCTTGATGCTCGCGACGGCGTTAGCGGCGACCTTGCCTCCGGTCTTGGTGCTCCCGGTGAAGGACACCATCCCCACCAGCGGATGCTTGGTCAGCGCCTCCGGTACGTCGTTGTCTCCGGTGAGGACCGACAGGACACCTGGCAGAAGGTGCTCGGCCATCGCGGCGACCGCTGTCAGGACGGCGAGGGGAGTCGTCGGCGCCGGCTTCACCACGACCGAGTTGCCAGCGATCAGGGCCGGCGCCACCCGGGTGACCGTCAGCGCGAGCGGCCAGTTGAACGGGGTGATGATCGCGACCACGCCCAGCGGCTCGCTGCGGATCCTGACGTTCATGTCCGCCCGGTCGGTGCGCAGGCGCGCTTGGTCGAGCAGCGGCGCCTTCTCGGCGTAGTAGGCGGCGAAGTGCCGGAGAATGGCCACTTCACCCCGTGCCTCGGTGATGGTTTTGCCCTGCTCACGGGAAAGGGTCTCGGCGAGGTGGGGGATGGCGCCGATGGCGGCAACCGCCCGCACGACGGCTGCGGCGCGCTGGACGGCCGGCTGCGCCGCCCAGCCCTGCTGCGCCCGCGCGGCCGCCCGCACCGCCCGGTCGACGTGCTCGACCGAGAGTTTGGGTGCCGAGCCGACGCGGTCCGCGAGGTTCCCAGGGTTAATGACGTCGACGCGCTCCGCTCCGGGCTCGGGCTCGCCCGCGATAAGGCAGTTCGCCTCGGTGGCCGTGAAGGTCGTGGGTGTGACGGCGGTCATGAAAAGCTGCCCTTCAGGGAGGTGTCGGCCCTACGCAGACGCAGCGACGGACGCCGGTTCGGGATGGCCTCAGCATCGAACCCCTCAAAAACTGAACTGACAATTGGCGGTGACAAGGGGTCCTCCAGCGGCCGGCAGTTCGCCCGGCCGCCGAGCAGGCGGGCGGACGGGTTACCTGAGCAGAATCGGGCGAAACCGCAAAGTGAGCTAGATCTCGTTCCGATTGATGGAATCAGGGTCCTTGCGGGGTGACGATCACGCCGTCCTGGCAGTTCAGGGTTGCGCGCGCCCGCCGGGGATCATGATCATCGGCCGGAAACAGACGGCGTCCGCCGCGAGTGCGGCTGACGGCACTTCGTCGTGATCGCTAACTGTGTTCGAGTCGGCGGACCCGGGCCTGAGCCGCGGGGGCTCGGCATTCGCGGGTATCGCGGGTGCCGCTGCCAGGCAGGTGGCAGCGGCAGCCGGCACCGCTAAGGGACGAGCGCGCTGCCCTTACGGCGAGGTGGTACGCGCCGGCCGCGGTGAGCCGCGGCCGTCTTCTTCAGAAGACGCGAATCGCGGTCTCGGCCGGCGCGGCGAGCAGCCGCTCCAGCTCGTCGTCGAGCTTGACAATGGTGATGGACGCGCCTGCCATGTCGAGCGAGGTGCAGTACTCTCCGACGTAGTTGCGGCCCACGGTGATGCCCCTGGCCTCCAGGAGCTGGTGGGCGATGCCGTAGACCAGGTACAGTTCGCTGAGCGGCGTTCCACCGAGCCCGTTGATCATCAGGGCTACGCGGTCACCTGCCTCGACCGGCAGATCCGAGACCACGGCCTCGATCATCTCGCCCACGATGGCGTCGGCGCTGCCGAGGCGCTCGCGGCGGCGGCCTGGTTCGCCGTGGATGCCGACCCCGACCTCGATCTCGTCAGCGCCAAGCTCAAACAGTGGTGAACCCTTGGCGGGCGGGGTGCAAGCGGTGAGGGCGACTCCCATGGTTCGGGCCACGGCGTTGACGCTCTCGCCGATCCGCACGAGCTCCTCAAGGGCCGCTCCCGCCGCTGCAGCCGCGCCGACCGCCTTGATGACAAAGAAGTTCCCAGCGACTCCCCGGCGTCCGACCGAGAAGGTGGAGTCCTGCACGGAGACATCGTCGTCGACGTACACGGTCTCCACCTGGATGCCGTCCGCCCGCGCCATCTCCTGGGCCATCTCGAAGGCCATCCGGTCGCCGGTGTAGTTGTTGACAAGCAGCAGCACCCCCTTGGGCGAGGCCAGCGCCCTGATCGCCTGGTAGACGTAGTCGACCGGAGGCGCGGCGAAGACATCGCCCGGGCAGGCCGCGTCGAGCATGCCGGGGCCAACCGCCATGACGTGCGCGGGCTCGTGCCCGGAACCTGATCCCTGGATCACCGACACCCGATCAGGCGACGGGGCGCCGGCGCGGGCGATCAGGTTGTACTCCGGCACGTACCGCAGCGTGTCCGGGTTGGCCAGGGCCAGCCCTGCCAGCATCTGCGGCACAAAGCTCTTCGGGTCGTTCAGGAACTTCTTCATCTGGTCTCTCCTCATCGTTGTGTCTAGACCGGGTGGACTCGCCCCATGAAAGACGCAGCGGCGGCCCGGTCAGGGCCAGTCGGCGGCGAGCCGCTCGCAGATCACGGCCACCGCCACCGCCCCGGCGTCCGGGGAACCGATGCTGCGCTCGCCGCTGTAGCTGGCCCGGCCTCGCCGGGCCTGGAGTCGCGCGGTGGCGTCGGCGGCGCTCCGGGCCGCCGAGGCGAGCACTGCGAGGGCCTCCGCCCGGGTGGCGCCGTGGACCGCCGCCAATTCCAGGGCGTCGGTGGCCGGGACGAGCGCGTCGAGCAGGGTCTTGTCGCCGACGTCGGACTTGCCCCGCTCCTTGATGCCTTCGGCGGCGGCCCGCAGCATCTCCACGGCCGCGCTGCTGTCGAGGGCATCGCGGCCACGGATCGCCAGCGCCGCACGCAGGAACGCGGTGCCCCAGATCGGTCCCGAGGTGCCGCCGATACGGCTAGTCATGACGACGGCGACCTGCTGGAGAAAGGCCGACGCGCTTGAGCGCTCGAACTCCTCCCACCCCTGGAGGACCTTCTCGAAACCGCGGGCGAGCGAGTAGCCGAAGTCGCCGTCGCCGACGACGGCGTCGAGGTCACCGAATGCCTGCTCGTGGTCGACCACGGTCCTGGCGATGGACCCCACGACGGTCTCCACGGCTGCCATGTCCTGCTGCGTCATCCTGCGCCCTTTCCAATCGGTGGCTGGGGCCGAGGGGCACCGAGGAGCGCCTCGAACGTTGCGAGATTGATCTCGGCGCCTGGCCTCAGGCCGAGCGGATCGCTCAGCGCCTCGGCCGGCTCGCCCGGGCCGCCGAGGCAGGACACGACCAGGCTCGCCCCGGCGAAGTCCTCAAGCCGCGTGTAGCCGCTGACGGTCACGACGGTTGCCAGCCCCGCGGCGGACGCCGCGCGCAGGCCGATGTGGCTGTCCTCGATGACCACGGTCTTGTCCTGCGTGGCCCCGACTCGCTCGACGGCGTGCAGGTAGATGTCAGGCGCGGGCTTCTTCGTCGGCACCACGTCGCCGGCGAACACCGCGAAGCGCGCCGCGAGCGCGGGACCGACGGCGTGTTCGAGCACTGCCCTGACTGAGGCCTCGGCCGAGGTGGATGCGACCGCCAGCACCCACCCGGCCTGCGCGGCGGCTGCGGCGACCCGCCGGATGCCCGGGCGCGCCGGCAGTGCCCCCGAGGAAACGAGGTCGGTGTAGATCTCGGTCTTGCGGCGGTGCCAGCCGGCCACGACGGCGTCGATCGCCGCAGGCTCGTCGGCGACGCCGATCCTAGCGAGGAGATCCGGGGTGCACACGGAGCGCAGTCGCTCTTTACCCCCGCCGATACGCAGGAGCGGTCCGTACTCCTGCGCGGACCAGGTGAGCGGAACCCCGAACTCGCGGAACGTTCGGTTGAAGGCGACCCGGTGGCCGTCGCGCTCGGTGTCGGCGAGCACGCCGTCGCAGTCGAAGATCAGCGCCGGCATCCGTTAGCCTGCCTTCCCCGCACTGCCGAACTGAACGGCCAGGTCACCGACCAGCGCGACGACGTCGGCGCGGGTGTGGCGGAAGAGCGCGGGCGGATCCCACTGATCGCGTTGCTCGGTTTCCCGCAGGAATCGCAGGCTCGACTTCATGTAGAGCGCCTTGAGCGAGGTCGAGATGTTGACCTTCGCGCAGCCACGGTCGATCAAGTCGGCGAACTGCGCGCTGCTCAGTCCGCTGCCGCCGTGCAGGGCGATGGGGATCGGACGCGACGCGACGATGTCACTGACCCGCTGCGTATCGAGCACCGGGGCGGAGCGGTAGGCTCCGTGGGCGTTACCGATGGACGGCGCGAACACGTCAATGCCGGTCTCCTCGATGAACCGCAGCGAGACCCCGAGGGACTCCTGCCCGGCGACATCGTCCGACCCGTGATCGTCCTCAACGCCGGTGATCGCCTCAATCTCGCCCTCGACGTCCGCACCGAACTCCCGTGCCTCCCGCACGACTTCAATGGTCTGCCGCTGGTTCTCAGCGACCGGCAGCGCCGAGGCGTCGAACAGCACCGAGTTCCAGCCGTGCCGCAGGCAGTCGCTGAGCACCGCCCGGTCTGGGCAGTGATCGAGGTGAAGCGCGCACGGGACCTCGATACCGGCTGTCATGGCCCGCCACATCCCCGCCAGCACATCGACACCGACGCTGCGCACGGTCTTCACCGAGGTCTGGACGATGACCGGCGACTTCGCCGCGACGGCGCCTGCCAGCACGCCCTCCATCGTCAGGTCGTTGAAAACGTTGATCGCGGGGACGCCGTAGCGGGCGTCGAATGCGCAACCGAGGATGTCGCGCAGGGGCGTGACCGCCATTGAGTCTCCTCCACAGTCCCAGGGGTGTAAGTCTTCATGGCCGCGAACGCCCGACACGGGTTGGCGAGGCGCGGACCGCGGGAAGGTCCCGGCCTTGACGATGCTCAGTGCTCGTGGACGATGACGCCGCGGATGTTGCGCCCGGCGAGCATGTCATCGAAGCCCTGGTTTATGTCGGCAAGGCGGTACCGGGTGGTCACCAGGCCGTCGAGCTCAAGCTTCCCCGCGCGGTACATCTCGATCAGCCAGGGGATTTCGTGGAACGGGTTGGACGACCCGTACATCGAGCCCTGAATGCGCTTCTCCCACAACGTGAGCATCGTGCCGGGAAGCTCCACGGTCTTCGCCGCCGGGAAAGCCACCGAAGTCAGCACCAGCGTGCCGCCCTTGCGGATCACCTCGAAGCCCGCCGTCGTGACCTCGGCGCTGGCCACCGACACGGTGATGACCGCGACGTCGGCGCCGACCCCCCGGGTGATCTCGCCGACCGTGGCCGCGGCCTGCGCCGCGGACGACGCGAGGTGCGTCGCGCCCAGCTCGCGCGCCTTGGCCAGCTTGGCGGCGACCGGATCGACCGCGACGATGTTGCGTGCGCCCGCGTGAACGGCGCCTTGCACCGCGTTGATGCCGACGCCGCCTACGCCGTAGATGACCACGGTGTCGCCGGGCACGGCGCCGCCCGCGTGCACGACGGAGCCCCATCCCGTGACGACACCACAGCCCAGCAGGACCGCCGTATCGAGGGGGACGTCGGAGTCGATCTTGACGCACGAGGTCTCTGACAACACGGCCCACTGGGCGAACGTGCCGAGCATGCCGAAGCCGCCGAGCTGCTCCTGTCCCCGGTGGAAGCGGAACGTCCCGTCAAGCATCGAGCCGTCGAGCACCCCTGCCCCCAGGTCACAGAGGTTCGACCGGCCCGTGGCGCAGAAGCGGCAGCGTCCGCACACCGGCAGGAACGAGCACACCACGTGGTCGCCGGGTGCCAGGCGGGAGACTCCCGGCCCGACCTGCTCTACGATCCCTGCGCCCTCGTGCCCGCCCACAAAGGGAAAGCGGGGGACGATGTCACCCGTTCGCACGTGCTCGTCGGTGTGGCAGAGGCCCGACGCCACCATCCGCAGCAGCACCTCTCCCGTCCGCGGCGGGTCGAGATCAAGGTCGGCGACCTCCCAGTTCTTGCCGGCATCCATCATGACGGCTGCTTTTGTCTGCAACTGCGCCTCCTTCCTCGGCATTCACCCCGGCACCCTCGTCAGGATGCCGTTATCGACACGGCCAGCGATTTGAGGCGACGCGAGGTGTTGTTCAGTGCCCACTCGAAATCGTCGATCGTAAACGACGAAACCTGCTCCGTGAGCGCTTTGAGAATGGCGTGACCCTCGATCCTGGCGAGCGTCTGACCGACGCACGAGTGCAGGCCGTATCCGAAGGCGAGATGGTCTGCTGGATTGCGCCGGAAATCGAACCGGTCCGGGTCGGCCCACTTCGAGCCGTCGCGATTCGCTGAGCCGTAGAGCATGACGACGCGAGATCCCTCGGGAACGAGAACGTCGCCCACCTGGAACTCCTGCAACGCGACCCGGCTGAACCCCTGGACCGGTGACTCCAGACGGAGCACCTCATTGAACGCCGAGGGAATCAGCGACGGATCTTCGCGCAGCTGCCGCCACTGGTCCTGGTCGCGGCCGAACAGGTACAGCGCGGAGCCGATCGCGCTGATCGTGGTGTCCATCCCGGCCCCCGCGAACGCGAGCATGAGCGAGAAGCACCCCTCGGCCGAGATGTCTCCGCGGTCGCCCGCCTCGTAGATCGCCGCGCCCCAGCTTTCCGGTGGCAGGTTCTCCCGCGCCGCCTCGACCTTGAGGTAGTCAAACAGCGCCTGGACCTTGGGCAGGCCGGCGGCGGTGCGCTCGTTCATCGGCCCAAACACCGTGAACGACGCGTCCGCCCAGTCGAGCAGGTTCATCCGCTTTCCCTCGGGCAGCCCGACCAGCCGGGCGATGACGGAGACGGGCAGAACCGCGGCAAGGTCCCGGATCCCGTCTACGCCGTCTCGCTGGACGACCTCGCCCACCAGGGCGTTGGCTTCCCGCTCGATGTCTTCGGTCAGCTTGCGGACCGCCCGCGGCCCGAGGAGGCCGGCCAGGACGGAACGCAACTTCGTGTGCGCGTCACCGTCGTCATGCAGGATGTTCGTACCGAAGCCGCTGGTGTACATCGCGTTCACCTCGTCACTCATCGCGACACCCTGCTCCGAGGTGAAGTACTCCTGATGACCGAGGGCCCAGCGGACGTTGGCGTAGCTTGAGAACGCCCACAGGCCGTTTGCGGGAAGGTACGAGGCGCCGCCGTGGGCCCGCAGTGCCGCATAGAGCGGGTAAGGATTGCGGAGGACTTCGTCGCTCCACAAGTCTCCGTCGACTTCCGCCAAACTTAGCTTCGCTGCCATAGCTTGACTCCTTACGATGTCTGAGCTGTTGAGAAATTCCATGAAGTCCGCCGCCACCGTCGCGAGCCTCAGCGCGCCGGAGGCACTGCCGCACGGCGAAACTCCGTTATCCCGCAGGTAACAGGTGCTGACCTGAGCAGCATCCGGCCTAATGCCGGCGCGAGCCACGCCCCGTTCCGTTTGGTGGAATCGGCTTGTGCCGTCGCGTCGATCCCGTTCCGGCCGCGCGAGGACGCTGCCCGCGCCGCGCGGTGGCCTAGGCATCGGCCGAGAAAGCCGCCCCGGTCAGCTCCCTCACCGCGGCAACGGTCGTCCCAGGGGCGTGCCGCGCCAAACGCAGGCCGCGCGGCGTGACATCGAAAACCGCCAAGTCGGTGATGACCCGGTGGACCACCCGCGCTCCGGTCAGCGGCAGCGTGCACCGCTCCACGATCTTGGGCCTGCCGTCCCTGGTGAGGTGGTCGGTCAGCACGAGGACCCGGGTCGCGCCCGCCACCAGGTCCATGGCCCCGCCCATCCCCTTGATCAGCCCGCCCGGGCCCGACCAGTTGGCCAGGTCGCCGGCGGCGGAGACCTCGAAGGCACCCAGGATGGCGAGGTCGACGTGGCCCCCGCGGATCATCGCGAATGACTGGGCCGAGTCGAAGACGCTCCCGCCTGGGCTGATGGTCACCGTCTGCTTCCCGGCGTTGATCAGGTCGGCGTCCTCATCCCCTTCGAGGGGAAACGGCCCCATGCCGAGCAGGCCGTTCTCGCTTTGCAGCATCACCCGAAGGCCGGCCGGAATGTGCTCGGCCACCAGCGTCGGGATGCCGATGCCTAGGTTGACGTAGTCCCCGTCACGCAGCTCCGACACCGCGATGGCGGCCATCTCGGCGCGGCTCCACCCCGTCCGGGTCTTGGCGGGCCTGCCGTCCTGGTGCTGCGCGGTCACGCCGTTACCCCCTCAGCGCCCGGCCGTGGCCGGACCGTGCGGTGCTCGATGTCCTTCTCGCGGTGGCGCGCGGCCACCAACTGATCGATGTAGATCCCCGGCGTGACGACTGCCTCGGGGTCAAGCGGCGCGTCACGCAGCACCTCCACCTCGGCGACCGTTACCCGGCCCGCAGCAGCGACCAACGGGTTGAAGTTGCGGGCGGTACGGCGGTACGCGAGGTTGCCGAACGGGTCGCCCTCGCGGGCACGGACGAGGGCCACATCCGCCACGATGCCCCGCTCGAGCAGGTAGGTGACGCCATCGAAATCCGCCGTGGGCTTGCCCTGGGCGACCTGGGTGCCCACGCCCGTGCGCGTGTAGAAGGCGGGGATACCCGCGCCCCCGGCTCGCAGCCGCTCGGCCAGCGTGCCCTGCGGAGTGAACTCGACCTCAATCTCCCCGTCCAGGTACTGACGGGCGAAAAGGCTGTTCTCGCCGACGTAGGACGCAATCACCTTGCGCACCTGACGGCTCTCCAGGAGAACGCCAAGCCCCTTGCCGTCCACGCCCATGTTGTTGGAGACGATGACCAGGTCGCGCACGCCAGCGTCACGGACAGCCTCGATGAGGTCAACCGGCACCCCGCACAGTCCGAAACCGCCGACGGCGATGGTGATGCCGTCGGCCAGGACGCCGCGCAGGGCCGCCCGAGGCCCGGAGGCAACTGCCACCATAGATCCAGCACTCCTTGTCCAGCCCATAGGCATAGCGATAGTGAAGATCCAGCCTTAGTAGCCCGTCGGGCAGTCTCACCCTCCGTCGGCAACGACGGGACGTGACCGGATGACCGGGCCGTGACCCGGTCATCCGGTCATCCGGTCACGTCGCGGTTGACGAGGCCAAGCTGTCCGCGGAGGAAAACCAGCGGCGCCCGGTCGCCGGGGCTGTCCAGTTCCTGGACGTGGCCTATGACCAGGTGGTGGTCGCCGGCCTCGCTCACCGAGTGGAAGGTGCAGTCGATCCAGGCCGCGACCCCGGCCAGCCGGGGAGCCCCAGACGGCGCGGGCGACCAGGGCACGCCGGCGAACTTATCGCCGCCACGCGCCGCGAACACCCGGCAGAGGTCCTGCTGCCCCTGCGCCAGCACGTTGACGCAGAAGCTGCTGGCGGTCCTGATACGCGGAAAGCTGGTCGAGGCGCGGTCCGGCAGGAAGCCGACCAGCGGCGGGTAGAGCGACACGGAGACGAACGTGCCGACCACCATGCCCGCAGGCTCGCCGTGGGCGTCGATGGCGGTCACTACCGAGACGCCGGTGGGGTGATTCCCCAGGACTGCCCGGAACCGGAAGGGATCAACCGTCGTGCCGGTCATCGTTGAGCTCCTTAGGCGTGAACCTGACAGCGGCGCAGGCACCGGTGGCGACATCCATCCGGCCGCTACCTGCTCCCGGGGGGCGACAACGCAGCCGTGTGCGCGGTCAGCCCGCCATCGACGCAGATCACTTGGCCGGTCACGTACCTGGACGCGTCCGAGGCAAGGTAGACGACGGCCTCGGCGATGTCCTCAGGCCGCCCGAGCCGCGGGGTCAGGTGCGCTTCGAGCAGGGCCGCGCGGCGCTCTTGCGAGAAGGACGCGATCGCCTCGGTGACGATGATCCCCGGCGCCACGGCGTTGCACCGGACGCCAGCCCTCCCGTACCCGGTGGCCACCACCTTGGTCAGCGTGTCAAGCCCGCCCTTGGACACGGAGTAGGCGGTGCGGTGGGCGCTGCCGGTCTGCCCCTTGATCGATGACGTCATCACGATCGACCCGCCGCCGGCCTCCACCATCAGGGGGATGACGTGCTTGCACCCGAGCACCGCCCCGCGCAGGTTGACCGCGATGATCTGGTCGAACAGCGCGATGTCGAGTTCAACCACCGCGAGGTCGTTGACGTGCGCGGACTGTGAGGTCAGGGCGGCGTTGCTGTGCAGCACGGTGATCGGTCCGAGGTCTTGGCTCACCGCCGTGACCACCCGGGCCCAGTCGCCCTCCTCGGCCACGTCGAGCCCGTACCCGACGGCACGGCCCGCCGCCTGCCCGATCTCGGCCGCGACTTTTTCCGCTGCCTGCGGCCGCACGTCAGTCACCGCCACCGAGGCGCCCTCCGCCGCGAGGGCGCGTGCCGACGCGGCGCCGATGCCGGCGCCCGCACCCGTCACCAGCGCGACCCTGCCCTCCAGCCTGCCTGTCATCATCGTCCTTTCATGGGAATCGGGCCTTCCAGGCGCAAGCTCGCCGTCAGGAAGCGTCCGCCAGCTCGAACCAGTAGTCGGCGACAGTGCCTGTCGGGCTGTCGCTGAACCGGACGGCTACCCGGTTGCCGATCGCCAGGGCCTTGACGGCGGCCTCCTGGTCCGTCAGGTCCAGGCTGCGCACGTAGCCGACGAGTGCCGTATCGGCGCCGTCGAGCGTGACGTAGGCCAGCGCGTAGGGCGGCGCGGGGAGGTTGCGGAACGGCTCGTAGACCACCGTGAACATCTCGATGACGCCCTCGTTGGCCACCTGCACCCAGTCGGTAGTCGCCATATGATCACGATCGGAGTACGACCGCGGCGGTACGAGCACGCGGTCAGAGGCAGGATCCCGGCGTCCCCAGATCTTGCCTTCTGCCAGGCCGTCGAGGAACCTGGATGTGGTCTCGCCGAGCGCGTGCCGGTAGCTGAGGTCCCACGTCTGCTCGTGGAAGCGCGGACCACCCGGTAGCGGCGCGGTCTCGTTCGATGCCTGGCTCATGCGATCTCCTCAAGGTCGGTGGCGAGCACCATGGTCGAATAGAACTGATGGTCGCCGCCGATGGCGCTGGCCACGGCGACGCGGGCGTCGGGAACCTGGTGTGCCCCGGCTCGGCCGAGGACCTGGAGAGCCGCCTCGGCCACCCGCACGGCCCCGGTGACCGCGATCGGGTTGGAACACAGCACTCCGCCCGACGGGTTGACGATCGGGCCATTCGCGCCGAGGGCGAACTCCCCGGCGGCGAGACGAGCCGGCGCCTCTCCCTTCGTGGCAAACCCGGCCGCCTCGATCACGTGCAGCTCGACGCTGGAGAACGGCGCGTAGATCTCGCCGACGTGGATCTGGGAGCGCGGGTCGGTGATCCCGGCCTGCGCGTAGGCCGCCTGGAAGGCGACGGCGAGCGCGTCGGCGTCGCCGTGGTCGGAGACCTTCTTAGGCCCGACCCGGTCGCCCATCCAGTACGTCTCGGTGTTCTGCCCCAGCCCGCGGATCCAGGCGGGCCGCAGGCCGTGCGCCCGTGCGTAGCGCTCGGAGACCAGCACGACGCCGGCGGCTCCGGTCGATGACGGGCAAGCGTCCCCCAGCTTGATCGGCCAGGCAAGGGTGCGGCTGGCCAGCACCTCGTCGACGGTGATGGGGGCGCGCAGGTGGGCGCGCGGGTTGAGCGAGGCATGCAGGCGGTTCTTCACCGTCACCCGGGCCATGTCGGTCTCGTCGCTGCCGTAGGCATGCATGTAGCGCGCGGCGGACATCGCGAGCATCGTGATCGTGTTCAACGGGACCTGTCGCTCGTAGCCGACGTCCCACATCTTGTTCAGGACCGACTGGGCCGACCCCGACTCTGAGACCCGGTCCGCCCCGGCGACCAGCACCACGTCGAACAGCCCCGACGCCACGTGCGTCCAGGCCGCGATCACCGCGCTCATCCCGGTGGCCCCGCCGTTGTTGACCCGCATGAAGGGCTTGTTGGTGGCGCCGAGCGCCTCGACGCACCAACGCTCACCGTTACCGACGCCGATCAGCGCGTCGGGCGCCAGGGGGAAAACGACGGCGTCGACGTCGGCCATCGTGATGCCGGCGTCGTTGAGCGCGAGGTCGGCACCCTCCCTGACCAGCTCGGGGAACGTGACATCGGTGCGGTAGGTAACGAAATCGGTCTGGCCGACGCCGAGAACACCGACGTTCGGGATCGCTGGCATAGCTACTCCTTCTCGCTGCTGAAGACCATGACGGTGGCGCCCTGGCCGGCGAAGCCGTGCAGGGCCACGCCGGCGGCGCGCAGGCCCTGACCGCCCGAGACCGACCGTGCGGCGGCGAGCAGCCGTCCCAGTCCGCTGACGTGTGGCGAGCCAGGCTGTTCGCGGAGCGAGCCCGAGGGGTTGACGGCGGTGCCCGGGCCGAGGCCGAGGGTGGACCGCACCCGGCCGACTGCCAGCTCGCTGGCCGCGGCGACCTCGACGGTGTTCCACTCGGCGGTGTCAGGGACGCCCGGCCTGCCGATGACCTGCGAGTGGGCCTGGGCCAGTGAGGTCTGCTCGGCGAGATCGCGGGCGCCGAGCTCATAGGCGTCGGTGGACCACCCGGCACCCCGGATCCAGGCCACCGGGTCCGCCTCGCCGACGGCCTCTTCCACCGCGAGTACCGCGGCGTGCACGGCGTCGGCGCGCGCAGGCAGGTCACCGCGGCGCAGCGGCCAGGCCACGACGTCGCCGACGGCGGCGGTGTCGCTCCCGACCCACCGCGATGCTTGCAGGGCGGCGGCCAGCGTGTTGTTCATCCCGACACCGCGCAAGACGAAAGGCTCGGCACTGACCAGCTCAGCGTGTTCCGGGTGGACCGACTCACTCGGCTTGGACCAGCCGACGACCAGGACGTTGCGCCCCTGCCCGGACAGCAACCGCAGCCAGCCGTAGACGAGCGCGTGCTCCCCCGACGACGCGATCATCGTGACGTCGCGGTCGACGCCGGCGGCCGGGCCTGCCGAGGTCATGCAGGAGATCACCCGGCCGTCGGTCTGGTCCTGACCGGAGAGCACGACGGCGTCGAGCGTGGCGTGGCTCAGTCCGGCCGAGGCCAGGGCGCAGGTCGTCGCTTCAAAGATCATCTCTTCCAGGCTCGCCCCTTCTTCGCGGTCCACGACGAGACTGTGGGTCGACAGGACGGCGACTGCGGCGGTCAGCGGCTGCGCGGTGGCGGTCACGGGGTCTCCTTCTGTGTGTGCTGGCCGGGGTCGGCGTCCAGTACGGCGTAGGCGCGCACCGGGCTGCCCGAGGAGCTGGCGATCGGCAGGGCGGCGGCGCTGAAAAACGGCACCCGCAGCGGGAGCTCGTCAAGTCCGCGCAGGTTCTCGATCACGTACACCGGCGGATCGCGCCGGAGAAAGTGCATGTGGGCTGGTGCTCCCGGCGTGTGCGGGGCGTCGATGCTGGGGGCGTCGATCCCGACACAGCGCACCCCGGCCGCGCGCAGGTAGAGTGCGGCATCCTCGGTGAGCCCCATCGAATTGCGGTAGTACCGTTCCGGGTCGGTGTCATGGATCGCGGACCAGGCCGTGTACAGCAGCACGATCGGCGCCAGGGCCTCGCCGTCGGGCAAAGCCGCCTTCAGGTCGGCCGCGCAGATCACGACCCGGGGGCCGCAGTGCTCGCTGACGTCGAGCAGGGTGGCGGCCCCCACGCAGGCCGCGAGGTCGATATCGGCCGCGTCTGGCCGGTCCCGGCCGGCGTGCAACGGCGCGTCCACATGGGTGCCGGTGTGGCCTGACAGCACGATCTGCTCGTTCACGAACGACACCCGGCCGAAGTCGGGATGCTCCCCCATCCACCGCGCGGTCGAGTCGTGGGCCAGAGAGCCGGTGAGCACCACCGGAGCCCGAGGGTGCATCGGATGGTGCGCCATCCCTTCGGTGAGTCGATGACTCAGGTCGACGATTCGCACGATCTCTCCTTCTCCACGAGTGCCGTAAGCTCGGCGCGACGGACCTTCCCGGTACCCGTGCGCGGCAGGCGGTCGTCGCTCCAGGACCGGTAGTCGACGGGGACGGCGTAGGACGGCAACCGGGCACGGCAGTGTGCCAGCAGGCCGCCGGCATCCGGGTCAGCGCCCGCCGCCCACTCGACGACGGCGACCGGCAGCTCACCGCGCTCGGGGTCGCGCACTCCCACGACGTGCGCCTGTCGCACGCCGGGGAAGCCAAGCAGGACTTCCTCGACGCTCACCGGGGACACGTTGATTCCCCCGACCTTGAGCATCTCCTTCGCCCGCCCGGCATAGCGCAACCGCCCGTCCGCGTCGACCGAGCCCAGGTCGCCGGTGTCGAACCAGCCTGGTCTGGCGAACGCCTCGGCGCTGCGTTCTGGATCTCGGAAGTACCCGGACGTCACCCGGCCGCGTATCAGCAGGGCACCGGTCTCACCCGGCGGCAGCGGCGCCCCCGTCGCTGGATCGAGTACCAGCGCCTCAAACCCCGGCAGCAGCCGGCCGTGCGACTCGGCGCGCAGCGCGAGCGGCTCGTCGGCGTCGGTCACGGAACAATTGCCGTAGGTCTCGGTAAGCCCGTAGATGTTGCAGATGCCCGGCACGAGGTCAGCGGTCATCGCGATGGCCGCCGGGGGCCCGATCGTCAGGCCGGTGCGCAACGAGTCGAGCGCGACGCCGCGCCGCGCCCGCTCGTCGAGCAGCGCGCGGGTCATGTGCGACATGCCGTAGTAGACCGTGCAGCGCTCGCGTTCGATCAGGTCGACGGCGATAGACGCGTCGAAGCGCTCCTGCACGATCAGCGCGACGCCATGCGTCAGTGCCGCGAAAAGCGCGTTCGCCGACCCAAAGCTGAAGAACAAGGGGATACCAAGCCACAGCCGGTCACCGGGCCGCAGGTGCTGACGTTCCCCGATCTCCCAGCCGTTGGCGACCAGGTCGCCGTGGTGCAGTACCACCCCCTTGGGATGGGCGGTGCTGCCTGACGTGTAGAGAATCGCCGCCGGATCGCCGGGGCCAGGCACTTCTTGGACCGCGGAAACCGCCGGGCTGGTTGCCGCGAGCTCGGCGAAATCAATGTCCTGCGGGCCATGTTCGCCGATGACGACGAGGTGCTCCACATCGGGACACTCGTCGACGACTCCGCGGACCAGGGGCAGCAGCGGCCGACCGAACAGCTCGGCGGCGGTCACGACGACCCGTGCACCCGAGTGCTTGAGCACGTAGCGCAGGTCCTGCGCCGGGTACCAGGTGTTGAGCCCCATGAAGACGGCTCCGATGCTGCTGGCCGCGAGGTCGGTCAGGATCCACTCGGCGCAGTTCGCGCCGAGCATCGCGATGCGATCACCTGAACGGATCCCGAGGCTCCACCACCCGGCGGCCAGGCGGGCGACGCTGGCGGCGAGGTCGGACCACGTCAATCGCACGTCGCCGCAGACCAGCCCGACGTCGTTGGGCCTGGTGGCGGCCAGCTCCGCTACGAGATCACCAGTCGTGGTGGCGCGGGGGCGCTCACTCATGGGGTCCGCCGACCCGGAGCGGCGGGGCGCGCCCGTCCCTGGCCGACTGGCACGGGCGTGTCACCAAGCAGGCCAGCCGCCCGCCAGGCGTCAAGGTCACCCCTGGTGGCTCCTCGTTCGAGTAGCACCGTCACCGAGTCGGCGCCGAGCACCGGGGCGTCGGCGAGGACCGGGGGCTCGAAACCGGTCACGACGGCCGGGAACGCGATCTCCCGGCCGGCGCCCCGGGGGCGGACCATCCCCCGGGCGGCGGCGTGCTCGGTGGCCAGCGCATCGGGGACAGAAAGCACCCGCTGCGCGGGGACGTCGGCGGCGGCCAGCCTCGCCTCCCAGCTCGACGCGTCGTCGGCGGCGAAGGCGGCGGCGAGCTCGGCGCGCAGCTCAGCTCCGGCTCGGGCGCGGCCGACGTTGGTCACCAGGTCCGCCCGGCCGAGCCAGTCGGTGCGCCGCAGCACCGCGCACAGCGACTGCCAGAACGGGTCTTCCATGGCCCCGAGCGCGATGAACTCCCCGTCGCGGCACCGGTAGACCTCCTGGGTGGGCGGCTGCTGCTCGGACACCTCGGGTAGCTGGCCGGTTACCAGGTACTCGGCGGCCTTGGCGGCGGTCCACGAGCTGAGCACGTCGCAGATCCCTATGTCCAGGGCGATACCGCGGCGCTTGGCCGGGTCCCCGGCCAAGGCGGCGAGGATGGTCATGGCGGCGACGGCGCCCGCGGCGAGATCACCGACTGGCAGCGCGCTCAGCCGGGGTTCTGGTGCGGACCTGGCCGGGGCGCCGAGGGCACCCGACAGCGCCGCGTAGGTGCCGTCGTGGCCGGGCGCCTTCGCGAGCGGACCGGTCTGGCCGAATCCGGAGATCGAGCAGTACACGATCGCCGGGTTGATCGCGTGCACGGCCTTGGCACCGATTCCGAGCCGGTCCGCCACACCCGGCCGGAAGCCTTCGAGCAGCACGTCAGACGACTCGACGAGGGTTCGAACCGCGTCGGCGGAGCGAGGGTTCTTGAGGTCGACCGAGACGCTGCGCTTGCCGCGGTTGTAGACCTCGAACATCGCCGGCATCAGCGAGCGGAGTGAGTCACCGCGCCCGGGCGGCTCCACCTTGACCACGTCGGCGCCGAAGGTGGCGAGAACCTGGCCGCAGTACGGGCCGGGCAGCGTCCAGGCGAACTCCAGGACCACCACGCCCTTCAACGGCTGCCAGGCAGGACGGCCTCCCACCTGACGATCCGCTATCGAATCCATCACCCGAACCTCCGTAGCGCTTTCATTGACCGGGCCCGCGATCGTCGGCCTACTTGAGCCGCGAGTACACGGTTGCGGCGTTCCCCTCGAACAGTGCGTCCCGGTCGGCCCGCGAGAGGAAGCCGATGCCCTCGATCACCGGCTTCAGGTCGTCGAAGGGATTGCCGCTGCCCGGCCGCTCGGTTCCGAACAGGACCCGGGCCGGCCCGACGACTCGCAGCAGCAACTCCAGCGACTGCGGGGTGTAGAGGCAGGTGTCGAACCACAGGCGCCGCAGCCCGGTTTCAAACTCCTCGACATCGGCACCCGCCGCCCGCGCGGTGTGGTTGGCGGCCTTCCACCGGCCCAGCTGGTACGGGATCGACCCGCCGCCGTGCGGTACGACGATCTTGAGGCCGGGAAAGGTCTCAAGCACCCTGCCGCGGATCAGCGACAGCACCGCCAGGCTCTCCTCAGAGATGAAGTGCTCGCTGTAGGTCTCCCGGCCGTAGGAAGCCGCCGGGTGCAGCATCGCCGGCAGGTCAAGCGCCTGCAGCTTGCCGTAGAGCGGGAACCAGTACTCATCCTCCAGCAGCGGTGCCGTGCCCGCGCCCTCGCTCGGGTCCGGGTTGACCATGACGCCGACGAAGCCCATGTCCACGACCCGGTCGATCTCGTCGAACGTCTCCTCGACGGGCCTGCCCGCGACCTGCGGGAGCGCGCCGACGCCCTTGATCCGGTCCGGGTACTCGGCCGCCTGCACCGCGATGGCGTCGTTGTTCAGCTCGATCCAACGGTGCACAAGCGTCGAGGACGGGTTCGAGTGCTTGAGGGTGAACGGACGTGGTGAGGTCAGCTGGACGTCCGTGCCGACCTCGTCCATCAACTCGATCTGGAACGCCGCACCGTCGAGCAGCTCGTGACGGTCGGCCGGGCGCGGCTTGCCCCCGGCGCGGCCTGACGCCTCCATGACTGTCCAGCGGGCCATGAGGCTGTTGCCCGCCACGGCGGGCCCGTCCCCGCGTCCCGCGACCGAATGGGCGTGGCTGTCGATGATCATGTTCTGCCTTCCTGGCTTGCTATGCCTTCGATGCCGCTTCACTTGCGGCGGTCATATTCGTGCGCCATTCCGACCGGGTAGCGCCCTGCCAGTCATGGGATCCCCGCGGCCATGAGAGCTGCCCCTGGAAATGGGGGATGACATAGCGCGCGATCAGTTCGTTACTGCGGAACGTCGCCTCGCGATCGGCCCAGTCGTGACCGAGCAGCAACACGCCGCCAAATCCGCCGGATATCGCCTGGAGTTCTTCGATCCGCTCGATCAAATCGTCAGGAGTCCCGAATACCGCCATGTTCCCTGAGCGATAGAAAGCGACGTTCTCCTCGGCCGTCTTGCCCTTGTCGGCAGAGAGCGCCGCGCCGTTGTACCGGCAGAAGTCAGGCAGTCCGAACGCGACATCGCGCTCCGCCTCGCGCCGCGACTCGGCGATATGGGCCGGAAGAACCACCCGCCAGTTCGCCCGGTCGACCTTCGCGCCGCTGTCTTTCGCCGTCTCCTCAACGAAGCCCCAGGCCTCGCTCAATGAGGCGCGGCCGGTCTGCTTCTTGGGATCGACGATCAGCCCGCCGAGCGAGATCAGCCCCAGTCCATTCTTCCCCGCCATCTTCGGTCCCGACGGCGTGATGTTCCCGGTGCAGGTGATTTGCACGTCGCTGTAGGGCCGCAGCTGCAAGCGGGCGTCCCTGAGGGTGAACCAGTCGGTCTCGACGGTCAGCGGCTCGGGCGACCGCAGCAGGCTCAGTATTACCCCCAGCGCCTCTTCGGTTCGACGTCGCGTATCGGCCGCGTGGACGCCGAGTATGTGCATGTCGGTGCCCGAGGAACCCGCGCCCACGCCGACCAGGACGCGTCCCCGAGTCAAATGGTCAAGCATGGTGATTCTTTCGGCCACCATAAATGGGTGGTGGTAGGGCAGTGTCACGACGCCGAGGCCGAGCTTGATATGGCGCGTCCGCTCAGCGGCTGCCATCACGAAGATCTCGGGCGACGAGATAATCTCGTAGCCGCCAGAGTGATGCTCTCCGACCCATGCTTCGTCAAATCCGAGCCTGTCCAGCTGGACGATCCTGTCTAGATCTTGTTCCAGCGCTAGCGTCGGATTCTGCCCCACCGGGTGATAAGGGGGCATGAATACACCAAAGCTCAATCGTTCGGCAAACATGCTGTTCTCCTGTAAGTTTTGTCCTGCCGATCATTGTGAGCGGCTTTGCGCCCGGATCACAGGTCGCGTTCCGTTGGGCCGAATTGACATTCGCCGAGTACGGAGGACGCCGGCCCGCGAGCGCCTGCCCCCGCCGCCGCTATCGCGCCGGGCGAGGGTCACCTGGCGGGCGTCATGCCCAGACTCCGAAGGCGAGCCCGACGCCGGTGCCTGCCGCGCTGCGGTAGGCGGGGATGTACTCGGTCCACTTCGTCGTGAGATGCGCAGCCGCGCCGCCGACGGTCAGCCAGTTGCGGACCTCGGAAGTACCCGAGTTGATCCGCTCCTCTGGGATCGCGCGCAATGACTGCGCGTCCTGGCACTCAAGCGCGCAGAGCACAGAGCGGTCAAGCTCCTCGTCGACCACGAAATGCGAGAGCCCGCCTGACCCGACCACCACGACACGGCGGTCGCCCGGCAGGTCCTGTACGGCACGGGCGAGCGCCAGGCCGAGGTCGTAGCAGCGCGCGGCACTCGGCTGGTTCGGTGGAAAGTAGGTGTTAAGCATGACAGGAACGGATGGGATCGCGTCCTGTTCCCATGGCGTCCCGGCGAGCATCGGACCGAGCGCCCAGCCGAAGGCGTGGCCGAACTCGCGGTCGCCGGGCAGGCCGCTCATGCTGGCGACGTCGAAGCCCTGCTGGACCAGGCTCCGCACGATCCGCAGGCTGGCCTTCGGGTCGGCCGGGTGCTCGCGTCCGTCGCAGCCGAGCCTGGCGAGGAACTCGCGGACCTTCTCAATACGGTCCGCGGGCAGGTCGTGCGGGACCTGGCCCCTGCTCATCTTCACCGTCTCGCCCATGAACACGGCCAGCGCCGGCTGCAGGGTCTCGAAGAACAGCTCACGCTGATCATCGCCGACGATCAGCAAGAGGTCGGGTTCGAGGGTGACCAGATCATCGCGCATTCGTTGTATCGCGCGGTGGCAGCGATCCCATTTCTCCTGCCAGACCTGGGGCAGGAGCTGGTCGCGGTAGCGATCACCGGCGGCCTTCGCCAGCGCGTCGTAGGTCTGTGGCCTGCCTTCATCGTCGAGCAGCCCGGTATCGGTCTGGTCCTGGAGCGCTCGCGTCGCCCACAGGTCGAGCGGGTCTGGCGCGAGCATGACGGAGTGGGACGTTCCCACGGATGCGACCACGGATGACATGGCCCTTCCCTTCAGCACGGGGCGGCGGGTAGGTGGCCGTCATCGCGGATTGCACCCGCGATGACGGCGACGGCGAGGGGAATGTCGCGTCACTCGGCGAGGTGGTCCGGGACCAGGTCTCGCCAGTCGGCACCGGGCGCGAGGTCACCCGACGCAGCCTTGATCGCCGTGAACGGGGTCTTGCCGCCCTGCCAGTTGGCCGGCGCATCGCCCGCCGCGACGGCCCGGGCCTCCTTAAGGAGGATCCGGCGGGTCCTTGTGATCGCGACGTCGGCGGCGACCAGGTGCTCCTTGGTGCGGTCAACGATCGGCCCCATGGCGACCGCGATCGCACCGTCCTCGGCGGTCAGGCCAGGGAGTCCGGAGAAGCTCTCGCCCGAGCGCATCGCCGCCCGGTCCTGCGGCCAGGCATTGCGCCGGGGGATCTCCCCCTTGGGCGGCATCGTCGGAGTCATGCCGGTGAGCGCGAGGATGTCCGCGCTGAGGCCCCACATGTCGATGCGCTGCTCGTAGCCGGGCCCGGAGTCGAGGCGCTCGTCGGCATCCCACCACAGGTTGAGGAACCTCGTGTGGTGGTCGTCAACCGGTATCGCGGCGTGCATCATGCCGCCGGGTGCGATGAAGCAGATGAACGGCGCCGCCCAGGCGGTGATCCTGACCTGGTCCAGGCCGGCCTTGGTGCCCGCGTCGGCGCGGATGGCACCGTAGTGGATGCCGAAGTCGGTGCGCTGCACTTCGATCCTGGGCAGGAGCGCGCGGGTGACCGCCTCCCCGTCCGCCCGCATGGACGGCGGGAACTTCTTGAAGATGTCTGAGTGCAGGACGCCGGTATGTGAGGAGTCGAGCAGACCCTCCAGTGCTTGCAGCCAGTTGCAGTCAAGCTCGACATCGACGACCAGGGTGTTGCTCTCGGGGACGGACTCCCAGGCGTACCTCGGCCGTTCTGGCACCGTCGCGGGCGGCCCGAGGTAGACCCACGCCAGCCCGTGCGACTCCCGCACTGGGTAGGACCTCGCTCGCAGGCCCGCTCGCAGGGCGCCCGACTCGGCGTTCGGCGTCTCGAGCACGGTCCCGTCGGCGCCGATCTTCCAGCCGTGATAGAGGCAGCGCAGCGCGCAGCCCTCGCTCCTTGCCATCACGAGCGAGGCACCGCGGTGCGGGCACGCTTCGTCGAGGAAGCCGATTGTGCCGTCATCGCCGCGGAACGCGACGTAGTTCTCACCGAACACGCGCACCCGGATCGGGTCGCTCTCCGCTGTCGGCAACTGCGACGAGGTGAACGCGGGCACCCAGTAGTGGCGGACCAGCGTTCCCATCGCGCTGCCCGGCCCGATGCGGCACAGCAGCTCGTTGTCCTCTGCGTTCATGACAGTTCCTCCTGGTGATGCGTCGGCGTTTTCAAAGATCCAGCTCCAGCCGCGGACCGCGCGAGCGGGAAACGCAGATCATCATCACGTCGCCCGCGGCCTGCTCGTCTGGGTCGAGTACCGAGTCACGGTGGTCGGGCTCGCCGCCAAGCACGCGGGTCTCGCAAGAGCCGCAGACCCCTGCACGGCATGAGAAGGCGGAGTGGATCCCGGCCGCGGTGATCACCTCAAGGATCGAGCGGTCCGCTGGAACCCGCAGCGTCAGCCCGGAGCGACGCAATATCACTTCGATAGCCCCTGGCGGCCCCAGTGCGGCCGCTGTCCTGGCTGCGAATCGCTCGACACGCAGCGCGATGCCGGGTCGCAGGGCGCATTGCCGCTCGACGGCGGCGAGCAGCCGCTCGGGCCCGCAGCAGTACACCACCGTGCCAGGGGCGAGGCCGGCCAGCATCGCCGGCACGTCGAGCAGGCCGGCCACGTCCTGCGGCCGCAAGGACACCCGATCGCCGTACGCCTGCAGCTCCGCGCGAAAGGCCATCGAGCGCGCCTGCCTGCCCCCGTAGACCAGCTTCCAGTCGGCCCCCGCCGCCTGCGCGGCGCGGATCATCGGCAAGATCGGGGTGATCCCGATGCCACCTGCGACGAACAGGTACGACGGTGCCGGGCGAAAGGCGAAGTGATTGCGCGGCCCGCGGACTACGACCTTGGTGCCGACGGTGATGTTGTCGTGCACGAAGGCTGAGCCACCGCGGCCGGGCGACTCGCGCAGCACGGCGACCCGGTAGACGTCACGGTCGGCGGGGTCACCGCACAACGAGTACTGGCGGATCATGTCCTCGCGCAGCACGAGATCAACGTGGGCCCCTGGCGTCCACTCCGGCAGCTGCCCGCCGTCCGGATCGCGCATGGTCAACCCGACGATCCCCTCCGCCAGGCCGTCTAGCCTAGCCACGACCAGCGTCGACTCACGTTCGCCGAGCGGGATCAAGCTGCCGGTCATCGTCTGCGGCTCCTGGAACCTGTCCGTGGGTCGACGGACGTCAACCGCGCGATCGAGCCCATGTTGTGCCGCCCGTACGGGAGCGTCTACGGGTCGTTCGGCTGGGCGGAATCGGCCTCGTTCCCAAGGGAGTCTCAGCCAGCGGAACGCCCTCTGTCTGGCAGCCGCGCCTGGTGACATCTTCGGACCCGGGCCAGGCGTCAATGTCTGGCCCCCGCCGCTGTCGTCGTGGTATTGGAGTCGTCGGATGAGTCAGGACCGCAGGGTCGGCGTGATCGCCCGCTACCCCGTCGCACCGGGGCGGCGCGATGAGGTGCTTGAGGCGTTCAGGATCTATGTCGGTGAGTCACTCGCCGAGGGAAAGGGCGTCGCCGAAGTGTTCGCGGTAAACGCGGACAGTGAGGACCCCGACCTCATCTGGTTCTACGAGGTGTACGCCGACCGCGACACGTACGAGGCGCACTTCCACACCATGGCCCGGCGCCGGATGCATGATCGACTGGACGGCCTGCGCGGGGGGAAGATGGAGGTGACCCAGGTTGAGCCGATCACCCTCGCGCTCCCTAACTCCTCGTTCTCCGGCGGCCCGGCCTCGCGCGAGGGCTGGAACAGCGTGACCGAGGAGGTCACGTGAGAACGCGCGACGCCGACATGTCGGCGCACGCTAAGCGCGCCGCGGCGAGCACCAGCTTCTCGCAACGGATTGCCACTCAAGCGAAGGGAACATCACCGGGATGGCGATAGACGTCGGACGCATCGGGGTCTTCGGCAGGGATTTCCTCCCCGAACTGGCACCGCAGATCGAGGCACTCGGCTACGGCGCGATCTGGATCGGCGGCTCCCCGCCGGGAGACCTGGTCGTGATCGAGCAGCTACTCGACGCCACCGAGCGGATCGTGGTCGCGACCGGAATCGTCAACATGTGGAGCGTGAGCGCGGCTGTGGCAGCCGCGTCGTACCAACGGATCGAGGCCAGGCACCCCGGTCGGCTGCTGCTCGGTGTCGGCATCGGGCACCCCGAGGTCAGGGCCGAGTACCGCTCGCCCCTCGACACGATCGCCTCCTACCTCGACAAGCTCGACGCCGAAGGCGTGCCCGCCGACCGCCGGATACTCGGCGCGCTCGGCCCGAAAGTCCTGCGGGTGGCGGGGCAGCGCACCCTTGGCGCGCACCCGTACCTAACCATCCCCGAGCACACGCGGGCAGCTCGCGCCCTCCTCGGCGCGGGCCCGTTGCTCGCACCGGAGCACAAGGTCGTCCTAGACACCGAGGTCGAGCGAGCGCGGGCGGTCGGCCGCGAGCGGCTACTCAATCCGTACCTGGGATTGAGCAACTACCGTCGGAGCCTGTTGAGCCTGGGCTTCACCGAGCAGGACCTGGACACCGCGAGCGACCGGCTCGTTGACGCGCTCACCCTGCACGGAGACGTGGACACGGTCGCGGCCGGAGTAACCGCCCACCTCGATGCCGGCGCCGACCACGTCGCGGTCCAGTTCCTGACCGCCGACGGCGACCGGCTCCCCGGCATACGATCCCTCGCGAAAGCCCTAAGCCTCCGTTAAGCGCGGATCCTGGCCCATGACACGACAGCGGCCGTGTCAGCGGCAGCTGTCGTGCTCAGCTCCACTTTCAGGCATGGAGCGTGCCCGGGTCATCGCGCGCTCCACGGTGCCCTCGGCCGGCCTGATCGATAGCTGCCCCTGCTCGCCTGTTGCCGCGTGCACCGCTAACGGTGAGATCCGGGTTGCCGCCGCGGCGCTCCGTAGCAGGTCATGAGCGTCGACAACGATCCGAGCACTATGGCTCGCATCGCAAATCCATTATATTGTTCACAGCATCAGCATATTGAATGACAAGCAAGCGGGCCGTACGAGCCCTCGAAGGTGGCCAACATGGGAGAACTTCGGTCCTGCCGGACCAGTTATCGGGGGCTGAGGTGAGCGCTGAGAACGGAGCCGATCGCGAGGGTCGGAGCGTGATCGCTCGCGCCTTCTCGGTGCTGACCGCATTCGGAGACCAGCGTTCGAGCGTGTCACTTGGTGACCTGGCAGAACGGACCGGCCTGCCCAAGGGCAGCCTGCATCGGCTGTGCGCGCAACTGGTCGCGCAGGGCGCCGTCGAGCACACCGCGAACGGCTATCGGCTCGGGCTGCGCATGTTCGAGCTCGGAGCGCAGGTCCCCGCGATGCGCCGGCTCCGGGATCTCGCCGTGCCGTACATGGCAGAGCTGCACACGACCACCAAGTGTTCCGTCCACCTCAGCGTTCTTGCCGACACCGACACGATAGTTCTCAACGCCGTCGCCGGACAGGCCTCGGTGCGTCACTGGACGCCGGTTGGCGGTCGCCGATCGCTAACCAGCACCGCATCGGGTAAGACGTTCCTGGCCTTCGCGCCCGAGGAGCTTCGCAACCGGCTGATGCCGGTCACCGCTGAAGCGCTGCGCCGTGAGCTTGAGCTGATCGCAGGCGGAGGTTGCGGCCAGTCGTGGGTGCCGCCGCACCTGCAGGCCCTCGCGCTGCCGTTGCTCGACCGCCGCAAGCGCGCCGTCGCGGCGCTATCGCTGTGCGGTGCGTCGCTCGAACCACGGCAGCCTCAGCTCGTCAAGGCACTGCGCGAGACCACGGCAGCGCTTGAGCACCGGATCCGTGAGATCCCCGGTCTTGGCGTCCAGTACGACACCGCCGAGCTGGCCGGGATCATCGGCGTCCCCGGTCACAGCAGCAAGGTGATGGCGTGAGGTCAAGGCAGCGACCGGACGCTGGTCCATGACGACAGAGGCAGCTGGAAGCGGCGAGCCGTCGGGGCACCGGCCGGTGCGCCGAGCGGTCAGCCTGCTCGAGGCGATGGTCGTGCAGCCCGAGCCGCAACGGCTGGTAGACCTGGCCCGCACGGTAGCGGCTCCGACCTCCTCGACGCATCTGCTGCTGCGCGAGCTGGTCAAGACCGGGTTCGTGCGGGTCACCCAGGACCGCCGGTATGCACCAGGGCCGGCCTTGGTGTCGCTTAGCCTGCGGCTTGTCGATGGAATGCACATCGTCGATGCGGCAAGGCCCGTGATGCGACGACTGCTGAACAAGGTCGACGAGGACGTCTACCTCGCGTTGCCGCAGGATCGCGTGATCGTCTACGCGTACCGGATGATGGCCTCGCATAGCCTGCGGCTGGAGATTGGCCTCGGGGTTCCCCGTGCCTTGCACGCGACGGCGGTCGGACAGCTTTTCCTGGCAACTCTCGCCGAGCAGGAGTGCGCGGAGCTGCTGGATGGCCTCGAGCTGACGCCGCACACGCCGTACACGCTGACCGAGCGCGCCCAGCTCGAATCGCGTCTCGCGCAGATCCGGGAGCGAGGCTGGTCGCGGACTGATCAGGAGAGCTTCGAGAACGTCGTCGCGTATGCCGTGCCGGTGTATGGCCCCGATGGCCGGATGGTGCTGGCGCTGAGCCTGTCGGTGGTTCGCAACCGTTCGCTGGGGCGCGACGAAGAACTGTCCAGGGAGTTGCGAGCGGCAGGAGAGAGCCTGACGTCGATATTGTGCGGCGGTAGTCCCCTCGCCGACCCGAAGCTGACGCCATCGAGTAGTACGACTCGCCCTAGCCGCTGGCCGTGATGCCGAGTTGGCGGAGCATCTCCGTCTGATCGAAGTACAGGTGGAAGCTGGTGATCTTGCCCTCCTCGAACTCGTAGACGCCGCAGAAGTGAGTCTCCGCTCTCCTGCCCGTCGGCGCGATCTCGCCGCCCGACCCGCGGAGGATCCCGGTGTGCGTGCCAGCGGCACGGCCCTCGTGGACGCCGCCCCGGTCGTCGGCATGGATGCCCACGACCTGCAGCCGGATGTCAGGGAACGCGTCGTGGTACATGCTCCACATCGCCTCGGCGGCTTCGCGCCCGGTCAGCCGCATTCCGCCCGGCGCCTGGATGTTCAGCCGGTGCAGGTCAAGACCCGCCATCCAGCTTTCGCGGTCCCCGGCGTTCCACAGCTCGATGTCGCGCTCGATCAGGCTACGGGTGTCACCGTCGCGCACGGATGAGAACGCCAGCTTGTACTCCTCTACGGAGCGGACCTGGAGGTGCGTCACCGCGGCCATGCTGGCGCGCAGCCGGGCGCTGCCAGACCGGCTGGCGGCCAGGGCGTCCATGTCGTCCCACGCGGTGGCCACGATGCACCGCCCGGTGGCCCGGTCAGCCATCAGGTGGGCGCTGCACAGGCCCGGCATGTCCATGACGGCGGGTACGGCGGTGTTGCGGAATTCCTCGACTACCGCGTCGACGTTGGCCGGAGCGCAGTCGAGCCGGGTCATCCGTACCCCGGCTCCGGCCGGCGGGCGACTTCGGCGGACGAAGACGGGTACGTCGTAGTGCTCGATCGTCGCGGTGCCGTGCAGGCGCCCGGCAACCTCTTTCCGCGAGACCTGAACGGCCTGCTCGCTCGCGGTCATCGAGTCGAGGCTGTCCCAGTAGGACACGACCACGAGGACGCCGAGGTCATCATTGACCAGGCAGGCAAGGCCCCGGTTACCATGCTGCGCCTCGACATGAGGCCGCACGGTTCCCTCCAGATAGCGGGTCGCCTCGCCGAGGTAGGCCGGATCCCCGGCCAGCATGTTCATTCGAGCGTGCATGTCCCTCTCCCCTTCCGCGCCATTGCGGTCATTGAGTGTCGTTTGAGTAAAACACCGTCAAGGAAGCCGGGCAAGACCGTCATTTATAGATTGCTGGTATGCATATCCGGGCACCGGAGTCATTTACGCATTAGATTCCAGTTCAACAATCAGGTTGCTCGAGAGGCAGTCCCACCGGCTCGTCTTTTATGGCTGGCCGTCTTCATCTCGCGCCCGGCCAATTCCTTGTCCCGGTCGGCCGTCCGTTCACCTAGCCGGGGCGGCTTCGCGTACTACTAAGTCAGCGCCCCCGGAGGTATGGTCCGCTCATGGACCCCCTGACGCACGCGACCGGGTCCCTGCCTCCGCCGGCCGGTCAGGCGGTCCAGGCCGGCACTTACTTCCGGGACGTCGGCCCGAAGCTGGTGGCGGGATGGCACACCCATGACCTCCACCTGCTTGAGTACGCCTTCGAAGGCGTCGTCGAGGTGGAGACGGCGACGGCCCGGTACTTCCTGCCCCCGCAGCAAGCTGTCTGGATCCCGGCCGGCGCGGAGCACAACAGCACGCTCACCGGCGTCAAAGCGGTCGCGGCCTTCTTCGCCCCGGCGATGGGCCTCCCGGCCGGGGACCGGGTCCGGATCCTCGCCGTGCCCCCGGTGATCCGGGAGATGATCCTGTATGCCAAGCGGTGGCCCATCGGCCGGACGTCGCGGGATCCGATGGCCGACGCGTTCTTCAACGCCCTGGGCTGCCTCGTCATGGAGTGGCTGGACTGCGAGGAACCCCTGTGCCTGCCCACAAGCCGGGACCCGCTGATCTCGGCGGTCATGGACTACACCAGCGAGCACCTGGCCGACGTGACCCTGAGCGCTCTGTGCGCCGCGGTCAGGACCCCAGAGCGGACCCTTCGCCGGGCGTTCCTGGGGGCGACCGGGATGTCGTGGCGCCAGTACCTCCTGCAAAGCCGGCTGCTGAAGGCCATGGCGCTGCTCGCTGAGGATGAGCAGAACGTTCTCGCCATCGCCCTGGCCGTCGGGTTCGAGAGCGTGAGCGCGTTCACCCGGGCATTCGGGCGCCTCACCGGCGAAACACCCACCGCGTACCGTCGGCGGATCCGGGCCGGGCGCGCCGCCACCGCGACGGCTGAGGCATGGCCGGCCGAGTTGGCCACGCGCACGGTCCGCCAGTGGACACATTCGGACGAGACCGCGCCAGCTACGGGGCCGTTCGCCCGACACTGAAGCCGGGCGCGGCCTGCGGCGGGCGCCTTGGCCGCAGGGGACAAGGAATTGGCCGCGCGCGCAGAGATCGCCCCGCCGGCCAGTGCGATGATCCCCTTGTGGGCGGCTCTCAACGGAGTGAGCCGCCAATCCGTGGGGACAGGGGTCTGCAGGTGAGCGACACCCGATCCATCTCGCAGCGGCCGACGGAGCATGACATGCTCGCCGGGAAGAGCGCGGTCATCACCGGAGCCGGGTCAGGCGTCGGCCGGGCGTCGGCCTTGCGGTTCGCCGTGGCGGGCGCACGCGTGGTCTGCGCCGACATCCGCCTCGAATGGGCCAAGGAAACCGTGAGCCAGGTAGAGGCGGCGGGCGGCACCGCCGTCCCGCGGGAGTGCGACGTGGCGGCCGAGGAGGACGTCGCCGCTGCCGTCGCCACCGCCGTCGAGGAGTTCGGGCGGCTCGACATCATGTTCAACAACGCGGGCATTCCCGCCCGCCGTGGCACCGCGCTCGAGGATCACACGGTCGATGACCTCGAACGGCTGGTCTCGGTCAACCTCCGCGGCGTGTTCCTCGGCTGCAAGCACGCGGTGCGGCAGTTCAAGAAGCAGGGAGCCGGCGGCGTCATCCTCAATACCGGATCGACAGCCGGGCTGGTCGGCGTGGGCGACGTGCTCTACGGGGCGACCAAGGGCGGGGTGCACCAGCTAACCCGTGGCGCCGCCATCGAATGCGCGCCATTCGGCATCCGGGTCAACGCGATCTGTCCCTGTGGCATGCCGCACACGAACTTCACGCCGGCCGGAGGAACGGAGGTCCCGCCGGACGCCATGCAAGAGTATGCCGAGCGCATCGGGGCGATGCATCCGCTCGGGCGGCCGATCACCCCGCAGGACTGCGCCGAGGCCGCGGCGTACCTGGCGTCGGATCTGGCCGCGAACATCACCGGCGCCCTGTTGCCGGTGGACGGAGGCTACGTAGCGAGATGACCGGGGTAGACAGCATCGCGTCGCTCGACCGCAGGAGATTGCGTGAGGTGTTCGATCTCCGCAAGGAGGCGAACGCTGAGACGGTCGGGGGCTATGAGGATGATCCGTACCCGAGATGGCATGAGCTCCGGGAGCGGGCGCCGGTGCATCCCGGCACGCTGCACGAGCTGACCGGGCACGCCGGCCCGGTGTCGTTCGCGGGATTGCCGTTCGAGGACCGGCCACACTTCACCGCGTTCACGTTCGCGGCGTGTGACCAGGCGCTGCGGGACCAGGACCGGTTCACCTCCTCCCCCGTGCCGGTCGATCGCGAGAAAATGCGGATCGACCCGTTGAACAGCCTTATCGGGATGGGCGGCAGCGCACATCGCCGCTACCGGCGGCTGGTGCAGCCGTCGTTCGCGCTGCCCCGGATGAGCTGGTGGACCGACAAGTGGATCTCCTTGACGGTGGACCAGCTGATCGACTGGTTCGCCGGTGACGGCCACGCGGACCTGAACGTCGATTTCTGCGCGGCTCTCCCCGTGCTGACCATCACCCGGAGCTTCGGAGTGGAAGTCGGTCAGGCGGTCGCGATACGGGAGGCGCTGCACAATCCCGCCGAGCTTATCCCGTTGCTGTCGCCGATCATCGCCGCGCGGCGCCAGGCGCGCCAGGACGACCTCATCAGCGTCCTGGCCGACGCCGCGGTGGAGGACGAGGCGGGCGACCGGCACCGGCTGTCGGACAAGGAAATCTACTCGTTCGCGATGCTGCTGCTCCTGGCGGGGTCGGGCACGACATGGCGGCAGACGGGAACCGCGCTGACCGCCTTGCTGCAGCGCCCGGAGCTTCTCGAGGCGGTGCGGCGAGACCGGAGCCTGCTACCGGGCGTGATCGACGAGTCGTTGCGGTGGATGCCCACCAATCCCATGTTCTCGCGGTTCGTGACCGCCGACACCGACCTGCATGGCACGCGCCTTCCCAAGGGGGCGGTGCTGCACCTCGCGTTCGGCGCGGCCAATCGGGATCCCCGCCGGTGGGAACGGCCGGACGAGTTCGACATCACCCGCCCGCCGAAGCCGTCACTCGCGTTCGGCGCGGGACCCCACGTGTGCCTCGGGATGCACGTGGCCAAGGCCGAGATGCGGACTGGCGTCGGCGCCCTGCTCGACCGGCTGCCGAACCTCCGGCTCGATCCCGCGGCCGAGCCACCCCGGATCATCGGCATGTACCACCGGGGCCCGACGACCATCCCAGTGCGGTTCGACTGACAGGAGCAACCCATGGCGACTGAGGCCGACTACCAGAAACCCGACCTGTCCCTCACTGGTGACGAGCACATCCGCCGCTACCGCGAGACCAACGGCCGGGTCGGCTACCTCTGGAACAACGTCCCGACACTGCTGCTCACCACGACCGGCCGGAAGACCGGCAAGCCGCGCACCTCAGCACTGATCTTCGGCCGCGACGGCGACGACTATCTCGTCGTCGCCTCCATCGGCGGCGCACCCCGCCACCCGGCTTGGTACGGCAACCTCATCGCCAGTCCCGAAGCCGAGATCCAGGTTAAAGCCGAGCACATCGCGGTGAGCGCCCGAACCGCAACCGAGAGCGAGAAGCCGCGACTGTGGCAGATCATGACCGGCGCATGGCCCAACTACGACGTCTATCAGGCACGCACCCAGCGGGTGATCCCCGTCGTCGTGCTCACCCCCCAGGGATAACGGTGAAGGCTTCCCGTGGCGGCCACCCGCGGGGCTTGAGGAATCCCTGGAGTTCAAGACCATCGTCACCCTAGAGAGCAGGACCTGATATGCGTTTCGTCCTCGTCCATGGCGGATTCCATGGGGCATGGTGCTGGGATCGGCTCATCCCGGAACTGGACAAGCGCGGCCACACTGCGGTAAAGGTTGACCACCGCGACGCGGTTGTTGACGTGATCCAAGCCGGTGACGTGCTGGTCGGCCACTCGATGGGCGGGTTCGTCACCAGCATGGCCGCTGACGTGGCGGCTGACCGGGTTCACCACGTCGTATACCTCGCGGCTGGGCTGCCCGTCGAAGGACAGCCCATGCTGGCCTCCAGCGCCGGGGGCCTCCTGGATTCCCGCGACATGTTTGAACTTACCGACGACGGCCGGCGGATAAAGTTCCGCACGGCCGAGGCGGCGATCGGCTTCTTCTTCAACGACTGCCCGCCCGAGGTCGCGCAATGGGCCTGCGACATGCTGACACCACAGCCGCCGTCAGTATTCGCGGAGCCCATATCCGTCCCGCGGTTCTGGGAAGCTGAGCTGCCGCGCAGCCTCATCCTCGGCCGGCGAGACCATGCGGGCGGGAACAAGGCGGCAGTGCAGGAGATGATCGCCAGGCTGGGCGTCGACCCCCATGTGGATGGACACCTCGCACTCGCCATTCCTCAGCCAGCCGGGCAGCGGGCGGACGCCGGGAAATGCAAGCTCAGCTCCGACCGGCCGAAGTCCTCCTGAAGTACTTAATTCAGGCTCCTTATTTGTGAGATGGCCACGTCACCGGTTCGGCGCGGATTTCGGTGACACGACCCCACTTTCTGCCTCATGCGATGACGAGCACGTACAGCGCTGGGATAAAGGCGTCAGGCCGGTGGCAGCCCCGGATGCCCTGCTTCGCAGGCGTTAAGCGCATTCTGCCCTGAGCTGCCGTGTCGTTCACTATCCTCGGGGCATGCTCGCCGTTTATCTCGCCATAGTGGTTTTCGGGGTGTTCGTGGTGGGCGTATGGCGTGATCCCCGGAGTTTCAGCAACGCGATCCTTCTCGGCCTCTGTCTCGCGCTCGGTGCGCTGGGCACAGTGGGCTTGGCTCACCAGTTGCAGGGAGCGTCGGGCGATCTGGCCAGGCTCCTCGTTGTGACCCTGGGCCTGCTCGTGGCGCTCGGGCCGTTCCTGGTGGCCAGTTACCTGGTGCTGAACGGCATCACGATGGCGCGCCGCGAGAGCATCCGGCCTGGCAACCTGCTGTCCCTGCTGGCCGGCACCGGCATGTTCGCGCTCGTCGGCCTGCTGGTCTTCGCAATACAGCGGACTCAGCATGAGGCGCTTGACGTGTTCACCGTGACCACCGTGCTGCTGTCTGGCTACGTCTCGTTCCTGCTGGTGTCGTATGTCAGCTACGCGTTCGTCTACGGCCGGATAACAGCGCTGCGCGGCGCTGACTTCGTAGTAGTGCTCGGCTCCGGCCTCATCGGCGGCGACCGGGTTCCGCCGCTGCTTGCCAGCAGGCTCGAACGGGGCCGGCAGCTGCACCAGGCACTGGCCGCGCGCCGCAAGGCTAGCCCGACGCTGATCGTCTCCGGCGGCAAGGGCTCCGATGAGCGAGTCAGCGAGGCGGAGGCGATGGCCAATTACCTGATCGAGCGCGGGGTTCCCGCGCACTCCGTGACCAGAGAGGACCAGTCCCGCACCACGGAGGAGAACCTCACATTCAGCAAGGCCATCATGGAGCGCTCCCGGCCCCGCTACCGGTGCATCGTCGTGACCAGTAACTACCACGTGTTTCGGGCCGCGATCATCGCCCGCCGCCTCGGTGTCAACGGCCAGGTCACAGGAGCACGGACGGCAGGTTACTACTGGCCAAGCGCGACACTCCGTGAGTTCATCGCCGTGTTCCTCAGCTACAAGGTGGTCAACCTCGCCATCTGCGCACTGATCGTCGTGCTGCCCTCGGCCTACATCGGCGTGGAAAGCATCCGAGGTCACTGGTGACAAGTCGCGCTCTATCCTGACCGAGTACCCGCCGTTCACCGGATGGGTTCTGGCCGCTGGCACAGCACGCCGGCGGGCGGACGGCGTAAGGCGCGGGCCGCGCGAGTGGTGCACTACTGTCCGCCGGTGGCAGCCGCCGCCCGGGACGCTGCGGCGGTGACGCGGGCGAGCATCTCCTTGAGGGCCTTCAGGTCAGCGGGGTTGTGGTCTGTCGCGAGGTTGCTGTCAAGTGCCTCGATGCGGGCATCGGCCCGCGCCTCCTCCGCTGTCATGATGCCTGGTGGCGGCGTTGACGGATCCGCGCCTCGCCTGATAAGCATAATCTCATTCTAGTTTTCAGGTGACGTTGCCGACCGGGCAGTCGTCACCCGCGACGAGCTCCGGAGGATGCCTTGGCCGACGGAATCATCCCTACGCCCACGCCGGAGACAGCACCGTACTGGGCGGCGGCGACCGCCGGGCGGCTGTCGATCCAGCGCTGCCGCGGGTGCGGCCGGCATTACTTCTATCCACGGTCGTTCTGCCCGCGTTGCCAGTCGGCGGACATCGAGTGGACCGACGTCTGCGGGCGCGGCCGGCTCATCTCCTACATCATCAACTACCGGCCGATGCCCCCCACCGACGGCGACGCGCCTCAGGTCATCGCCCTGGTCGAACTGGAGGAAGGGGTACGGGTGCTGACGAACATCGTCGGCAGCCGGGCGGAGCCGGCGGGACTGCCGCTGGACGCGCCCGTCTCGGTCGCGTTCGAGCCGCGCGGCGACCTCAAGGTGCCAGTGTTCCGCCTGGATCCGGTGCTCCCACTGGATGCTGCCCGATGATCTCAATGCACAACGGGAACGTCGCCGTCGTCGGCGCGGCCGAGACGACCGGCCTGGGCACGCTGCCGGACATGTCGATGATCGAGCTGCACACCGAGGCGGCCCGTAATGCGCTGGCCGACGCCGGGCTGGCGGCGTCCGACATCGACGGCATCGCGACCGCCGGCCCGTTGCCCATTGAGGTCTCGCATCACCTGGGCATAACGCCGCGGTGGCTGGACGGCACGATGGTCGGCGGGTGCAGCTTCATGCTGCACGTCCGGCACGCGGCGGCGGCGATCGCGGCCGGAGCGGCCACCACGGTGCTGATCACGCACGGCGAGTCGGGAAGGTCCCGGGTCGGGATGGACCGCCAGTCCGGCCTGGTCACCGATACCGCCTCGGGCCAGTTCGAGCTCCCGTACGGCGCCCTCATGCCGTTCGCCAACTTCACCGTGCCTGCCCTGCGGTTCTTGCACGACCGCGGCATGAGCCGTACCGACCTGGCCGAGGTGGCGGTCGCGCAGCGCGAATGGGCGATGCTCAATCCCCGCGCGCTGCGTCGCAAGCCGGTCACCGTGGACGAAGTACTCGCCGCCCCGCCGGTCGCCTACCCCTTCACCCGGGACATGTGCTGCGTAGTCACCGACGGCGGCGGGGCGCTGATCCTGACCTCGTCCGAGCGGGCGGCCGACCTGCCGGCCGCCGCGCGGGCGGTTTACCTGCTGGGCTCGGGCGAGGCCAGCGAGGCGCCGATCATGTCGCAGATGGAGGACGTCAGCTCGTTCGGCGCCTTCCGGCGGGCGAGCGCGGAGGCGTTCGCGACGGCCGGGGTCACCCACGCCGACGTCGATCACCTAATGTGCTACGACGCCTTCGCACACCTGCCGCTGTACATGCTTGAGGATCTCGGCTTCGTCGGCCGGGGCGAGTCGGGCTCCTTCGTGGCCTCGGGGGCGACCAGGCCGGGCGGCGCCCTCCCGATGAACACCAACGGGGGCGGGCTGTCGTACACGCACACCGGGATGTACGGCATGTTCGCCATCCAGGAGGCGATTCGCCAGTTGCGCGGTGCGGCTCCGGCTCAGGTTCCGGGTGTCTGCGTCAGCTTCGTGCAGGGTGTCGGCCTGTACTTCGGGGCCGCAGGAAGCCTGATCTTCGCCAGCGAGAAACCCTAGGCCGGGGCATGAGCACCATGGTGACAAGCGGCTTCTACCGGATGGCGCAGGCGCGACCGGCCCGGATCGCGATCGTCGACCCCGACGGCGCGCAGGTTACCTTCGGCCAGCTGGCGCGGCGCGTCAACCAGGTCTCGCGCGCGTTGCGTGCGCGCGGCCTGGTGGCTGGCGATGTGGTCGCCGCGCTGGTGCGCAACGGCCATGAGCACTTGGAGCTGCTGCTGGCGACCGGGCAGGTCGGCCTGTACTACGTGCCCGTCAACTGGCACCTGTCGCCGGCTGAGATCGGCTACATCCTGCGGGACAGCGGGGCCGCTCTCGTGGTCGCGGACGCCGAGAAGGCTCAGCAGCTCCCGGGCGAGGCATGCCCGGCCAGCCGCCTGACAGTGGGCGGTGTCGTGGCCGGGTGGGAGTGCTTCGCGGACTTCGGCCGCGACGAGCCCGGCGACGAGCCCGACGCTCGGCGCTCCGGAGCCGTGATGGGCTACACGTCAGGGACCACGGGACATCCCAAGGGGGTACGGGCGCCGATTCCGGACGCCGAACCGGAAGCGGTCCTGGGCGGGCTCATCGAGTTCGCGGGGGCCTACGGCGCCGGGCTGGACGGCGTGCACCTGGTGTGCTCGCCGCTGTACCACGCCGCCCCGAGCGGCCACGCGGTCGCCTTCCTGCACGCCGGCCACACCGTGGTCATCCAGCCGAGGTTCGACCCGGAATCGGTGCTACGGGACATCGAGCGGTACCGCGTGACGACCAGCCACATGGTGCCGACGCACTTCCACCGGCTGCTCCAGCTTCCCGGGCAGGTGCGCGGCCGGTATGACCTATCGAGCCTGCAGGCGCTGATCCACGCGGGCGCGCCGTGCCCGGTGACGATCAAGCAGCAGATGCTGGACTGGGTCGGGCCGATCGTGTGGGAGTACCTGGGATCAACCGAGGGAACGGTGACGCGGGTAAGCCCGCAGGAATGGATCGCCAAACCCGGCACGGTCGGGCGTCCGCTGCCCGGCCTGACCGTTAAGATCCTCGGTCCGGCCGGTGAGGAACTGCCAGGCGGTGAACCCGGAATGATCTACTTCGGCTATCACGGCCACGGGCCGGCATTCGAATACCACCATGATCCAGAGAAGACCTCCGCCAGCCGCTTCGGCGCACTCGTCACCGCGGGCGACTTCGGGTACCTCGACGAGGATGGTTACCTCTTCCTCCTGGACCGGCGGACCGACGTAATCATCTCCGGTGGGGTGAACATCTATCCGGCCGAGATCGAGCAGCACCTCATCACCCATCCGTCGGTGGACGACGTCGCGGTCATCGGCGTTCCGGATCAGGAGTGGGGTCACAGCGTGCTCGCCGTGGTCCAGCCATCTCCGGGGGCGGCGGCCGGGGGGGAACTGGCCGCCAGCCTGCTCGCCTACTGCGGCGAGGGCCTGGCCTCGTTCAAGCGGCCGCGGCGGATCGAGTTCGTCTCCGATTTCCCCCGAACGGAGACAGGCAAGGTACAGCGTCGCCTGCTGCGCGATCGCTTCGCGCACGCGCAAGCCGACTGACCGCCCCTTCCGATCTGACAGCTCTGACAGCTCTGACAGCCAAAGGAGAACAAGTAGTGAGCGGAATTTGCGAGGGTCGGATCGCCGTGGTCACCGGCGCCGGCCGCGGCATCGGTCGCGAGCACGCTCTCGAACTCGCCCGCCAGGGCGCCGCCGTCGTGGTGAACGACCTCGGCGGCGGCACCGACGGGGGCGGGACCGACGCGAGCGCCGCGCAGGCGGTGGCGAACGAGATCATCGCGGCAGGCGGCCGGGCCGTAGCCAACGCCGATGACGTTTCCGACACCGACGGTGCCAAGCGGCTCATCGACCAGGCCATCGAGGCCTTCGGCGGGCTCGACGTCCTCGTCAACAATGCCGGGATCCTGCGCGATCGGACGATCGCCACGATGTCGCCGGAGGAATGGGACGCGGTGATCCGGGTGCACCTGCGCGGCACCTTCGCCCCGACCCGGTTCGCGGTGGCGTACTGGCGCGACCAGGCAAAGCGGACGGGGCAGCCCACCGGCGCCCGGCTCATCAACACCACCTCCGCGTCGGGCATCTACGGCAACTTCGGCCAGTCCAACTACGGCGCCGCCAAAGGCGGCATCGCCTCGTTCACGGTCATCGCCGCGATGGAGCTGGCGCGGTACGGTGCCACCGCCAACGCCGTCGCCCCGGCCGCCAGGACCCGGCTCACGGCGCCGCAGATGCCGGCCGATCAAGCGCGGGAACTCGGACCCGAGCACATCTCACCGCTGATCGCCTGGCTGGCAAGCAGCGAGAGCGGTGAGGTCACCGGGCGGGTATTCGACGTCATGGGCACTCGCATCGGCGTGGCCGAGTCGTGGCGGCTCGGGCCGGAGGCGATCAAGGCCGGCGGCTGGGACGCCGCCGAACTCGGCTCGGTGATCCCCGGCCTGGTCGCGCAGGCGGCGCCCAACGTCGACATCTCCGGCCGGGTGCCGACCGAGGCGACCCGATGACGCTTAACCTCGCGGCCGCCGGCGCTGAGTGGTACTCGCGCGAGCAAAGCTGGACGTCGACTGACGCCATCCTCTACGCCCTCGGCGTCGGCGCCGGGGCGCAGGACCCGCTGGCTGAACTAGAGTTCACGACGGAGAACTCGCGGGGGGTGGCGCAGCGGGTCCTGCCAACCTTCGTCATGGTGGTCGGCCGCGGCCAGGGCGGCGGCGGACCCGAGCTCGGCGACTTCGACCTGGCCCAGATGCTGCACGCCGAGCAGTCGATCACCGTTCACGGCGCGCTTCCGCCGTCAGCCACGGTCCGCTCGCGCGGGCGGCTGGCCGGCTTTTACGACAAGGGCGCCGACGCGCTGATCGTCATGGATTCCGAGATGACTGACGTCGCGACCGGCAGGCTCGTCGCGGAGACCCGCACCTCGCTGTTCGTTCGCGGGGAGGGCGGCTTCGGCGGCCCGCGGGGCGAAACCGAGCCGTGGCACGCGCCCGACCGCCCCGCCGATCACGTAGTCACCTACCGGACCCGGGAAGACCAGGCGCTGCTCTATCGCCTCAGCGGCGATCGCAACCCGCTGCACTCTGACCCGTGGCTGGCGGCGCGGGCCGGTTTCGATCGCCCGATCCTGCACGGGCTGTGCACCTACGGCTTCACCGGGCGCGCGCTGCTGCACGCGGTCTGCGGGTCTGACCCGGAACGGTTCCACGGCCTGCGGGCCCGGTTCTCCGCCCCAGTCCGGCCGGGCGACGCCCTCGACGTGCACATCTGGGACGAGGGAGACGTGTGCCTGTTCCGGACCAAGGTCGGCGAGACGGTCGTCCTTGACCGCGGCGTCTTCAGGAAGAAGGCTCCATGAGAGCCGGGACCACCGCCGTGCGCCGTCGGGGTCAGCGCCTCGCCCCTGGCCGTGTACCGTCCGCGGCGATGTGAGCAAGGGCAGGTGCATTCGAGCTCCGGCCGGCGGGCAATGGCGTCATGGGCTCGTTGTCGCAACTGATGACCCCGCTGCCACTGCGGGTGCAGCGCACAACCAGGCCGCTCGGTTCATCGACGTAGCAGCAGCCGACTGAGGTGCCCGCACCGACGTCGCGTCGTGACCGGGCGCTGCACGGTACCGGGCGGACCGCCTGCATGGGGTGACCACAGCAAGCCGGGCGTACCGCTCCGGCCGGCACGTCAAGCAGCAGGATGGTGACATCGCAAACCACGCACCCGAGCGTGTCCTGCGCCTTGGACATCATGAGATACCCGGACCAATCACTCGATGCGCAATCCGCCAGCCTCCCGGCGTCTTCCGCAGCGAGTCTCGATTTCGGTAGACGCTTTGCACGCTCGGCGCGGCGCCGGCCGCTGACAGGAAAAGCATGTAGAAGTCGGCGGTGGCCGCGAAGGGGGTGTCGACCGCCACGACCAGGTTCAGGACCAGGTGGCAACCGCCGCTGCCCGGGCCTGACCTCCCGCCCTGGCGTCGGCTCGCCACCGCTTCGCGGAACGCCGACCGATCTTGCCGCTCGGCGCCGGCTCTCTCCCAGACCATGTCCTCGGTCCAGCAGTCCAGGTAGTCGTCGATCGCCCCGCCGTCGTTCAGCAGCGCGGCGCGATGGATGAGGTTGCAAATCGCAAGCTCGTCTTCGCCGGGTCCACCGGAAGAAGGCCGCGCAAGATCACTCATGACCCGTCCCGCTACCCGGCGCTCGTCCCCGCGCTCGCCACGTCGCCTGCGGTGGTGCCGTCGGCCGAGTGGCGAAAACGCGCGTTTCCCGGGACGATGCTGCGCCACTGCGCTTCGTGATCCACGAGGCCGTGACCGCTCTGCACGCTCGCCATCTCCTCCGGCGTGAGCATGACGGGCTCTATCCCCGCCTCCAGGTTGCGGGCCGCCTCTCCCAGCAGGCGGCGCACCCGGGTGATCAGGCGGTCAGCGGGGGTCAGGTGCTCCTTGGTCCGGTCCACAACCGGACCCATTGAGCTCATGACCATCCAGTCGGCCGAGGTGACGCCGGGGATTCCGGCGAAGTACTCGTTCAGCCGGGACCGGTCCTGCCCCCACCGCTCACGCTCGCCGTACCGGTAGTGGCCGTCCTCGTAAGCCTCGTCGGGGACGGAGTGCCGCTTGAGGTACCCGGCCCGGTCGAACGGGCGGTCAGCGTCGAACAGCACCTGAATATGACTCGTGTGCTCATCGTCGATGGGGATGCAGAAGACCGAGTAACTCGGCGGGGGGAGCGCAAGGAACGGCATCACGTACGTGTACACGCGGATGAACTTGGCATCGCAGCCCTCCGAGTCGACAGCATCGAAGACCGCCGCGCCCTCGCACCCGAAGTCGGTGTTGTCAAGGAGGATATTGACGGCACTCTGGTCGACCGTGAAGGAGGGCATTTTCCGGCCGGCATGGCCGCCGGTTATCTCCTCTTCCGCCGCCTTCTGGCCCGGCGTGAACGTGTTCGTCACGTAGTCCTGATGAAGAATCGGGGCGTGTGAAGGATCGATCTGCCCCTCGAGTACCTGGAGGTAGTTGCAGTCAACGGTGATGCGGTACAAGCCGCGGTTCTCCTCGGGAACTTCCATGAACCGGTAGTTCGGGAACGCTGGCTGCTTGTCCGCCGGGCCCAGGTAAACCCAGATGAGCTCCCCGGCTTCACGCACCGGGTGCACCGGCGCCCGGAGCCGCTCCCGCATCCTGGACCCGTGGCAGTTCGGGGTCTCCACGATGGTGCCGTCGGTCGCGTATCTCCACCCGTGGTAAATGCACTGGAGCGTGTCTCCCCCTGCGCGCGCCACCGCCAGCGACGCGCCGCGATGCATGCAGCCCTCGTCGAAGAAGCCGAGCTCGCCACGGGAATCGCGCCAGCAGACGTAGTTCTCGCCGAACAGCCTGACTCGGACCGGATCGCCGTTCGGCGCCACCTCACTCGAGAGCAGCGCGGGCACCCAGTAGCGGCGCATCAGGTTGCCCATGGGAGTACCGGGACCGATCCGGGTGAGCAGTTCGTTCTCAGTTGCTTGCATCCTGGGCGGACCTCCGTAACGGCCGGGGGTGGCGCTCCAGCGCCGCCCGCTCATAGCTTCCCAGCATACAGGACATCAGGCTCTTATGCACGATCTGTTCTTGCGCACATTATGCGCGCTTGCACACGTGTCGTTGACTCAACGGTAGAACAGGATTATCGTTCTCAGCTGACGTCTCCCGCTGAGAACGGCATCACGGCAAACGAGGAGCACCAGTGACCATTGCATCGAGGCACGCTGAAGCGGCGCTCGCCCTCCCGGAGCCGGGAATGCTGATTGACGGCGAGTGGGTCACCAAGACCAGGGCAGGGACGATGGATCGAATCGATCCGTCGACGAACACGGTCCTGCGCTCGTTCCCGGTGGCCGACGCGAGCGACGTGGACCGCGCCGTGCGCAGCGGGCGCCGTGCCTTCCCCGGCTGGAAGCGGACACCCGCCAACGTCCGGCGCGACCTGCTGCTCCGCATCGGAGAGCTCCTGCTCGCGGCCAGCGACGAGCTGGCCACCGTCACCGCGCTCGAGACCGGGAACGCGGCCTCCCTCACCAGCGCGGAGCCGGCCGCGGACTGGTTCCGGTACTACGCCGGGTGGGCGGACAAGTTCGCGGGCGAGGTAGTGCACAGCTACCCGGCCCGCGCCCTCGACTACACCGTGTACGAGCCGTACGGAGTCGTCGGGGCGCTCATTCCCTGGAACGGGCCGCTCGCGGTGGCCGCGATGAAGATGGCCCCCGCCCTGGCCGCCGGGAACTGCGTCGTGCTCAAGACCCCGGAGCAGAGCCCGTTCGCGGTCATGCGGCTCGCCCAGATCTGCCGTGAGGCCGGGCTGCCCGACGGCGTGGTCAACGTCGTGCACGGCGGCCCGGAGGTCGGCCAGGCGATCATCAGGCACCCCGACGTGCGGAAGGTGTCCTTCACCGGCGGCCCGGCCATCGGGTCCAAGGTGATGGCGCTGGCCGCCGAGACACTGACCCCGGTCGTGATGGAGCTGGGCGGGAAGTCGGCCAACCTGATCTTCGCCGACGCCGACCTCGAGTCGGCCGTCCAGATGGCGACCATGCTGAGCGCCGTGATCGCGGCGGGCCAGGGCTGCCTGTTCCCGACCCGCCTGCTCGTCCAGGATGCCGTTTACGACGAGGTGGTCGAGCGGGCGAAGGCCATAGCGGAAGCATCACCGCAGGGGGACCCGCTTGACCCGTCGGTCATCATGGGGCCGGTCATCAGCTCGGGCGCGCTCGACCGGATCATGGGCTACATCGAACGTACCAAGGCGGACGGAACCGCCCGGCTCGTCGCCGGTGGTTCCAGGCTCGGCGGCGAGTTCGAAGCAGGGTTCTTCGTCCAGCCGACCATCTTCGCCGATGTCGACAACAGCAGCCCCATCGCTCAGGAAGAGGTCTTCGGACCGGTGCTGAGCATAATCCGCTTCGCCGACGACGAGGAAGCCGTGCGGATCGCCAACGACAGTCCGTTCGGCCTCGCCGCGTACCTGCACACCAAGGACCTGTCTCGCGCCCACCGGGTCGCCGACGAGCTCGACGCGGGGTGGGTGGGAGTCAACTCATTCCCGGCGATGACCCCCACGGCGCCGTTCGGCGGGGTTAAGTCGAGCGGGTTCGGGCGGGAAGGCGGCCGGGCGGGCATCGAGGAGTACGTGCACCACAAGAACATCAACGTGCTGCTCTGACCGGGCCGGCGCCGATCAGTCGAAGTAGCCCGGCTTCGACCAGTGCTGCGGAACGTAGGCGGCGCGAAATGCGATCTCCGCCGCACCGCCTACGGCCGCGCTGATCTCTGGCTGCGCCTGCACCGGGTTGCCCCGCGTGTAGTGCAGGTGAACGAAGCCGCGCGGCCGCGCGGCTGACCTCGTGGCCAGCGAGACCGCACCCACCAGTGACCCGCCGGCAAAAAGCTCGGGAAGGACCTCACCGTCATATCTCGCGCGCCACTCGCCGCCGTCATCCGGCTCGCACCCCACGGTCAGCACGATGCCCTCATGCGGCAGGAAGGGCACCGCGGCGGGAGAGAATCCGAGGCGAGGATCGGCGCGCGCGCTCAACGGCCGCAGGTACTCATGCCACGGCACGGTGAAGTCGCGTCCCATGGGCTCGCACCGGCCGAGCACGTCGAGTCGATCCCGAAGCTCGATCATGTCGCTTCTCAGCTGCTCCGGGGAGGCAGAGCTCCAGTAGGACATCAGGTACTCCCCTGGCTCGGTCCCTGCCACCCGCGTTCCGTACTCCCGGGCCGCGAGGGAGCCGGGCGGCGCGATCCACCGCTGTGAGTGGAAAAGATGACCGATCTGGCCGAGATTCTCCGGGCGATGGTCCAGGTCGTGCCACTGGAGAAACGCCGCGTGGTGACCGGGTTCGCAGTGAAAGGTGCCCACGAAGGCGGATGCGGCCTTCACGTTGCTAGCCGCACGGGCCGCAGCTGAGCTATCAAGTGCTGACTCCTAGATCGCTTCGAATCGTTCCCCATGTTATGGTACGTGTACGGACTAGTTTACGCCAGGAAATCATTTCAGCACGGCATCAGCTCTCACGAAAGAGGCAGTCAGTGTCAAAATCGATAGGGCGATCAGTTGATTCAGCAGTTCCGCATCAAGATCTGAACCCGCTGCTCATGGTCCGGGAGCACGGCCTGTCGGAGCGCACCAATGACCTCGACGCGATTCTTCCCACCGTAAGTGCCTGGGACCAGCATTTCGCGCTTCTCGGCTCCGGGCCTGATGGTAAGCCCGACCTGCGGCTTGCCCTTGATCCCGAAGCCGTCAGGGACTTCTACGTCGACCGCGTCAATGCCTGGCGTCTCAAAACGTCGTACGGCCAGAGCGATCTCCTTGCGCGGTGGTACAAACTGGTCGACACCCGCGGCGAGTACACCTCCGTCGCGACCGGCGAGACGCAAATCAACCACGTCGCGGTGCTGTTCCCCACCTGGACGGACGGAATCATCGGCGAGATCATGTGGACGGAGCCGGAATGGGCGCCCGGGCACCTGGACCAGGACCAGTACGTTGAGATCGGGCTGCGGCTCGACGACCACGACGCGGCGTGGCGCGCCGGCGACGTCGACGCGCGATTGGCCACTGTCGAGGACCGCACCTGCAGCGTGATCCGCGTTGCCGAGGTCGACGGCGATCGCCGACAGCTGACGGTGGCCCGGTCGAAGCCTGAGTTGGGCGCGGCGTGGAGTTCACCGTCCGCCGGCCGCGTGACGGAATTTGAGCGCCTCAACCGCATAACAACAAGCAGCTATGTGTTCGCCTCCTATCGCCTGGTGCTTGAGCTGCCCGATCGCAAGGTGGAGCGAGAGGTTGCCGCCCTCCTGCCACTAGGGCCGAATCGAAAGTTCGTCGGTGAGCTCAGCTATGCCTTTGAGGTATCGCTCTAGCCGCAGGCTGACCGATGATTAGATATGTGTCATGACAGAAAAGCCTGCCTTGACCGCGCGCGAGCGGCCGGCACCTCTTGCTCAGGACGTGCATCAGTTGCCTGGCCACTTGATCAGGCAGGCACAGCAGGCGCATAGGCGCATGTGGGTCAGCGAGGTATCCGCCGAGATTACCTCGCCGCAGTTCGGAATCCTCAATGCCCTCCTCGCCAATCCCGGCATTGACCAGAGAACCGCGGGCGCCGAGGTCGGCATCGACAAGTCGACTCTCGGCGACATGGTCGATCGCCTGTTTGAGCGCAAGCTCGTGGTCACGCGCCGCGATCCAGCCGATCAGCGGCGGAATCTGCTCTTTCTGAGCAAGGCGGGCCAGGAGGTGGTCACCGAGCTAGCGCCGCGGGTCCTTGAGATGAACCGCAGGTTCGTGTCCGCGCTCGACGAGGACGAACAGCAGCTGCTGATCCGCCTGCTTTACACGGTTGTCAGCTCGGCCCCCGGAGCCGCCGGCGGCTAGCGGCGGCTGCGCCGACGGGCCCGCTAGGCCTCCGCGGGGCCTTGCCCTTGCCCCTGCCCCTGCCCCTGCTCGCGACGCGCGCGACGCAGCAGAAAGCGCTGGATCTTCCCGCTCGGCGTTCGCGGGAGCCCGCTCACGAAATGGATCGCGCGGGGATACGCGTGGGCCGCGAACCGCTGCTTCACCTGGGCCTGGAGATCCGAAATGAGCTCTGCCGAGGGCTCAGTACCCGGACGCAGGACGACATACGCCTCAAGAACCTCGCCGCGAAGCGTGTCCGGAGCGGCGATGACCGCGCACTCGGCTACGGACGGATGCTGAGTCAGCACGGACTCGACCTCGAACGGGCCAATCCGGTAGCCCGCCATGATGATCACATCATCGTCCCGCGCTGAGAACCAGAAATAGCCGTCCTCGTCGACGCTGCCGACGTCACCCGTCAGGTACCAGCGGCCGTCGCCGACGAACTTGGACGCGGTGGCTTCCGCGTTGTCCTTGTACCCACGGAACCAGGCAAGCTCGCTGGCTTCCATGTCGACCGCGATGCGTCCGGTACTGGCGGGCGGCGCGATGCGATCGAACTCGGGCTCAAGCACCGTGACGGCCCATCCCGGCATCGGCTGCCCCATCGACCCGGGCCGGAGCGGTCGCGCGAGGTCGGGATGATGATGGTTGTTCAGCACCATGCCGGCCTCGGTCTGACCGTAGTGGTCATGAACCTCGGCTCCGAGCGCCACCGATGACCACTCGTTGATCTCAGGCGTGAGCGGCTCTCCGGCGCTCGACAGCCGCTGCAGCTTCAGCCCGGTTGGCGCCGCCGAGCCCGATGCCAGCAGGGATCGGTAGACGGTTGGCGCGGCCGCGAAGTTGGTCACTCCGAACGTGGCCAGCAACCGCCACGTGAGCTCGGCCGAGAAGCCCGGCCGAAGCAGGATGGCCGGCACCCCCGCCGCCAGCGGGGCGACGATAGCCCACCACAGCCCGTACGCCCAGCCTGGGTCGGCGGCGCACCAGTACACGTCCTGCGAGGTCACCGCCAGTCCGTACTCGAGGTACGTCTGGAACGAGGCGATCGCGAGCGTCGGAACGACCACGCCCTTGGGCTGGCCCGTCGTGCCAGAGGTGTAGATCTCGATGAAGGGAGCCTCGCCGCCAAGGGCCGCCGCACGGAACCCGCCGGCCGGCGCGGCCAGGAGCGCCTCGAAGCTCAGGTCACCGGCTCCATCGGCGGAGCCGGGCGACTCCCGGCCCGCGACGATCACCCGCCAGGGCAGCGGGTCGGGGAAGTCGTCGCCAGGTTCCAGCTTTGACCGCTGCTTGTCGTCGCACACCACCACCGTCGCGCCACTGCCTAGCAGTCGCGTCGCGATGGCCGGCGGCGCGAATGCCGTGAAGAGCGGAACGTGCACGGCGCCTAGCCGCCAGATGCCGAGCAGCGCAACCGCGAGCTCGGATCCCTTGCCCATCAGCGTCGCCACCCGGTCACCGGGTCGGACCCCGAGGGCCGCAAGACCCGACGCGAAACGCTCCGACGAGCTACGCAGCTCACCGTAGGTTAGAACCGTCGCCGACAGGTCTTCATCAACGATCGTGAACGCAACCGCATCGGCCGGATGCCTATCGCATAGCAGATGGGCGACGCTAACATCCGGGGCTCCGTACTCGCGCTTGAGTTCACGTACCCGTTCTTCTGGCGTCATGCTCGCTTCCGAACTTCACATTGTCGTTGCCGTGCGGGGAGATAACTCAACACGCAACAGGCGCAGGCATGGAGATTTTCAGTAGAAATTCTTCTATTCTGAACGGGCCGGGGTGACTGCGGCCGGTCAGATATGGAAACTTTATCCTTGCGAAGGATGTTGGTCAAGAGGTTACTCCGTCTACGGAACACCGTATACGGAGCGTCGCCGTCATCCTACGGAAATTTCGGGCTGTCGGCGATCAAGGGCACCTGATAGCGTCGGGCCCGAGACAATCATCGAGCCAGCGGCGAATAGAGGCGGCGTGCACACACGGGCGGAAGCACCCTTCGCGATGGGAATTGATGTTCACCATCACCTGATCGTGCCGTCTTACATCTCTGCCGCGCTTGAGCAGGGAGCGGCCGACGCGGAGTGGGCCTCGTCCCACACCACGGTGACGGCGCAGCAACACGGCGCGCCCGCGGTGGTACTCGAGGGCCGGGCCGAGGATATGCGCGCGGCGGGAATCGGGACCGCCCTGCTATCGGTAACGGCCGTCGTCTTCCGTGCTCGCCAACTTGCCGTCAGGGCCGCCCACGACAGCAACCGGGAGCTTCTGGCCGCGGCCCGTACGGACCCAGAGCACTTCCACGTCATGGCGTCGCTGCCCGTGCCGTTCGCGGACGCCTGCCTGGCCGAACTGGAGGATCTCAGGAACGAGGATCTGGTCAGCGCCCTGATCATGCCGGTCGGCACCGCCGACTGGACCCTCGACAACGAGAGCTTCCTGCCGGTGTGGCAGGCAATCGCCGAGACTGGACTGCCGGTCATGCTGCACCCCTCCCTGGAACCGTGGCCGCCGGCGTTCCGGCGGTGGCGACTCGGCCCCGGGATAGGCGTGCCAGTCGAAACATCGCTCGCCGCGCTCAACTTGATCTTCAGCGGGACGCTTGACATGTTCCCTGAACTCACGATCATCGTTCCGCAGCTTGGCGGCGTGCTGCCGTACCTCACGCAGCGACTGCTCGATCGCGGACAGGGCGACGCCAAGCACGACGTCGCTCATTACCTGCGCGACCGCATCTACTACGACAACAACTCGTATCACCGGCCCGCACTGGCGTGCGCAATCGATACGGTCGGAGCGAACCGGATCGTACTAGGTTCCGATTACCCGTTCCGAGGTACGCTCACGCAGTGCGTGCAGGACATAACGGGCGCCGACCTTAGCGCCACGGACAAGAACGCGATCCTCGACGGGAACGCCCGCTCGATTCTCCATGGCCTCACGGCACCGTAGCCAGCCTAATCTCGCGTAGCCGGGAACCTGTTCGAATTCTGGCGCACGGAATACGCGTGAACCGGCGCAAGAATCCTCTTGACCCAGAACAAGAACGAGATTACGGTTCTGGCAACCAGTGAGCGAGGAGGCCCTGTGAGTGAGAGACTGACGATAGTGTCGGGAGACGGGCATGCCGAGATCCCCCCGGACGTGTGGTCGCATTACCTGGACAGCGAGTTCCACGAGTACCTGCCGCTTGCTCGTGAGGACAACGAGATGTGGGCCAGGCAGACCGAGCAGTTCTTCCCCATCACCCCGGAGTTCCTTGAGGTCTTCGACACCGAGGGGCGCTATGCCGCCGGCGGGTACCTGGGCGTCTGGGACCTGGACCGGCGCCTGGCGGAGATGGACCGCGAGGGCGTGGCGGCCGAGCTGATCAACCAGGGTGACGCCCGGGCGATCGGGCTGTTCATGCCCCTTTACCGGGAGTACCCGGAAGCCGTGCTAGCCGCGGGACGGCGGGCCTATCACCGCTGGGCCGCCGACGCCCTGGGCGGGGCGACGGACCGGCTGCTGCTAGTCGGCGACGCGGCGGCAGCGGTCAGCATGGACGAGATGCTGTCCGAGCTGCGCTGGCTGGGCGACCATGGGTTCGCGGCGACAGAGATGCCCTTCAAGGTGCACCGGCCCGAGATGCCGCCGCTGTACGACTCGTACTACGACCCGTTCTGGTCGGCGTGCGAGGATCAGGGGTTCCCGCTCGTGGTGCACGCCGGCTACGGCCTGGAACAGGCCGAGTTCATGACGAAGATGAAGGCCATCGAGGAGCAGATGAGGGCGGCGGGCCGCACCAACATCCTGGAGGAGGTCCACGGCAGCTCCGAGAACTTCCTGGCACTTGACCTGCGCCCGCGCCGCGCGCTGTGGCAGCTGATGCTTGGCGGCGTGTTCGACCGTCACCCCCGGCTCAAGGTGGCCCTGGTCGAGATCCGCGGCGACTGGCTGCCCGCGACGCTGCGCCATCTCGACGAGGTGTTCAAGCGGTCGGCTGCCACTCTTCCCGCTAAGCGGCCGCCGAGCGAGTACTGGAAGTCGAATTGCCTGGTGGGACTGTCGTTCGTGCACAAGGCGGAGGTCGGCATCCGGCAGCAGATCGGGATCGACACCATCACCTTCGGGCGGGACTACCCGCACCACGAGGGCACCTGGCCGAACACCGCTGACTGGCTCACCGACGCGTTCCGCGGCGTGCCCGATGACGAACTGCGGCTCATCCTGGGCGAGAACTCCATGCGCTTCTTCGGTCTCGACCGGACCCGCCTCGCGCAGATCGCGGATCGGATCGGGCCCACCATCGATCAGATCACCGGGCGCACGCCCAGCCTCGACCCGCGCCTGGTCGAGCATTTCGACCACCGCGGAGGTTACCTCAAGCCCGTCGAGCAGGTCGACATCGACGCCATGGACGTTCTCCTCCGCCAGGACGTGTCCGGCGCAAGCCAGCGGGGCAGGTGACAGGCGATGTACGACCCCGAGGCGCGGCTGGCCCGTTACCTTGAGCTGTTCCCGGTCATGGACAAGGCCGGCGCTGACCCCGACGGTGAGCTCATGGCCGCCCTGCTTGACTGTTACAGCCCGGATGTTCGCTATCGCGACGTGCCGTCGGGTTACGTCTTCGAAGGACGCGAGGCCATGAAGCACATGTTCATCGCCGACTCCCGGATGGGCAACGACAGGAAGGTCATCGTCAGTCACCAGACCGACGGGCGGAACTTCGCCTTCGAGACCGAGGCCTCCGGGATCAACCGCACAGCAGTGGGAGAACCCGGACGGAAGTTCTTGCTCCTGGCGGTGAGCGTCGGCTGCTTCGACGACGACGGCCGGATACTCGAACAGCGCGACTACTGGGACCCAAAGAGCTTCCGCGTGCAGATCGGAGCGGAAGAGCCCACCGGAGCCGTAATGGCCGAGGTATTCGAAGGCGTCTCCAGCGTCAAGAAGTAACTTGAATCGACCGGCAAGTGCCCCGCTGGGACAGACTACGCCAGTTCCGCCGGGGCACTTGCCGAGGCAAGATCGGCACGTATCCTCGCACTTGCCGCCCGGAGCGAAGACACATAAGCCGGCAGGTGCGCGCGCTTGAACCGAGCGGCGGGCACCCCGAGGCAGAGCGCCCCAATCGGTAGACCCGAGGCCGGCCAGATGGGAACGCCGACCGCGGCAACGCCCTCTTCGGTCTGCTGGTTGTTGATCGCGAACCCGTACTTGCGCACCACCTGAAGCTCGGTCAGCAGCCGCGCCGTGTCAACTCCCCGGCCGTCGTCACTGTAGAGCGCGCGAACATCGTCACCGGAAAGCGAGGCGAGCAGGGCCTTCCCGCCCGAGGTCTTGTGCGCGGGAAGGGTGCGTCCAGCGCGATCGCCGACCCGCACCGCCTGCCGGCACTCGATCGAGTCAACGAATCGCACGTCTTTGCCGACTCGAACCTCCAGGTTGATGCTATCGTTGATCTCGGCCGCGAGCTCCTGCATGTGCGGGCGGGAGCAGCGGCGCAGTACCTCGGCGATCGCCGGCGTCGTCTCTGACTGCCTCATCAGCGGGCCTGCGGCATACCGTCGATCCGCGGTCTGAACGGCGAGGTCGCGATAGACAAGCATCGCCATCAGCCGATGCGCGGTGGACTGCGCCACCCCGATCCTCGCGGCCGCCTGACTGATACCCAGGGGCCCCTCCTGCTGAAGCAGCTGCGCAAGCCGAAGGGCGCGATCCACCGAGTCGATAGCGTAAACTGGCCGGTTTTTCACGACAAGACACTCCCATCGCCAGCGGCGCCGACAGGTCAGGGACGTTAACCTCATCAAATGGTAACACGGATAGGACGTACACGGAGGATCGGAATCGGCTAAACCAGATGGCTGACCTGCACAGATGCAGGGAACAGCTCCTGAGCCGACAGCAACCGGTCACACACACCCTGCTCATGCGCGTATCCGAGGAACGCGTCAAGGGTGGTCCTGTTCGCCTCGATGCCGTAGGGCCAGAGATCGTGCCCGAAGATCGCCTCCGCCTCCCGTGCGCGATCAGGCCCCCAGGGAAGGGGCGTCTTCGGTGCCGTCGTGTCGTAGATCCGGCCAAGGCTGCGGTCCTTGGCCTGGGTAAAGGCGGTTACGAGGTTCATCGCCGCCCACGGGTAGGCCTCGTGCACGTCGCGCCGCATGGCCACCAGGTGCATGATGGGAAAGATGCCGGTCCGCTGGTAGTAGGCCTGCTCGACCGCTTGCGAATCGCTGAACAGCTTCACGATTCGTCCCGACCGGTCCTCGTAGGCTTCCGGCGGGTGCGGCGCTATTATCGCATCGATCTCGCCGTCCACCAGCAGCTGATTGAGGGAAGCGCCCGGCTCGCTCCGAACGCTGACGCCGCTCGGCAGGCGTATGGGCAGGGTCTCGATGCGGCCGGGTTCATTGATGCCCGCCTGGACCCAGTCGACCCCGTCCAGCTTCACTCCGTAGTCGCGGGCGAGCAGGGCGCGCTGGTAGATCGTCGCCGTCACCGTCCACTCGGGAAAGCCGATCCGCGCGCCTGCGAGCCGCTCCGGAGCGTCGACGGGCCCGTCGCTGCGCACGAAAATGTCCGAGTGCCGGAATCTTCTCGACAGGAACACCGGCAGGCCGACCAGCGAGGTGTCACCGCGGGACAAGAGCGCGCAGTACTTCCCGAATGACAGCTCAGAGACCTCCCACTCACGGAATTTCGTGAATCGGAAGAAGATTTCTTCTACCTCGTAGGGCAACCCGGTGATGTCGATACCGTTCGCTTGTACCTCCCCATTGAGTAGGTCCCTTACCTGATCTGACGGGTTGACGGCCAACGTCAGCCGAACTCGCGATCCTGCTCGGTTACTCATCGATCCCACTTCCTGCGCTAGGGACACCCCGGATGCGATGATATCCCGGCCCGGCCTGGCCGAAGCGGAAAATCTGCCCCGCAGAATAGTCTCCCCCAGATTCCGATCCTGATTGACATGCCGTCCAGGCAATAACTACCGTCGGGCTCGTTAACGGGGATTCCGTCCGCTGAATTCTAGTCGGCCGCGATTACCCGCCGCAGATCCGTCGCGGCCGCATCGCTGCTGGCCGAGGAACCGGAATCACCGATTGGCTCGTATCGTGCCGCAACCCTCAACTGGTGAGCTACATCGTGAATGGCGGATGCTTGTCGGAGGGAGAATGCGGCCCGCCCTCAGCGGCGAGACCTATGCTACCCATTCTCCCGCTACCGGTGCTTTTCTTGCTGAGGTCCCGAGCGCGGATCCAGGCGACGTCGAATGCGCGGTCTCCGCGGCGGCGGCGGCGTTCCGAGACTGGCGCGACGTTCCGCCGCGGCAGCGAGCGGACCTGCTGCGGCTTGTTGCCTCGACGCTGCGGGACAATCGCGGCGAACTCGCCATGCTCGACGCGCTCGACAGCGGAAACCCCGTCACCGCCATGGCGTCAGACATCGACCTGGCCGCCGAGTGCCTGGATACGTACGCCGGGTGGTACCTCGACCTCGGCGGCGTTTCGCCTCCCGGCGACGGCGAGCACGTCCACTACACCTCTCGGGAGCCCTTCGGGGTCGTTGCCCGGATCATCCCGTACAACCACCCGCTGATGTTCGCCGCGAGCAAGCTGGCCGCGCCGCTGCTCGCCGGCAACACGGTGATCCTCAAGGCTCCCGATCAGACGCCCCTGTCGACGCTTCGACTGGGTGAGCTCCTCGCTCCGCTGGTACCGCCCGGGGTGATCTCCTTCCTGTCCGGCCAGGGCGCCGTCGTGGGGCCGGCCCTGATCGCGCATCCCGCGATCCGGAGAATCGCCTTCACCGGAAGCCTCAAAACCGGGCAGTCCGTCCTGCAGGCCGCGGCCAATGCCGGGATCAAGTCCGTCACGCTCGAGCTCGGTGGCAAGAATCCCATGCTGATACTCGCCGACGCCGACGCCGACGCCGCGGCCGAGGGCGCGATCACCGGCATGAACTTCCGCTGGACCGGCGGGCAGTCCTGCGGATCGACATCCAGGGTTCTCGTGCATCGAAGCAAGATGAGCGCGGTGGTGGAGCGCCTGGTTGCCGGGGTCGAATGTCTCAAGGTCGGCGATCCAACGGACAGCGAGATCGAAATGGGCTGCATGGTCACCCCCGCCCACCGGGACCACGTGCTCGGCTACGTCGCCCGGGGCAAGGCCGAGGGCCTGCGGGTCGCGACGGGAGGTGCCCCGTACACCGACCCGAACCTGACACGTGGTGCCTTCGTCCGGCCGACGGTGTTCGCCGACGTGCCTGCGTCATCGAGGCTGGCCCGGGAGGAGATCTTCGGGCCCGTGCTCGTGGTGACGCCGTTCGATGACGACGACGAGGCCGTCCGCCTCGCCAATGACTCGCCTCTGGGCCTCACCGCCAGCGTGTGGACGACCGATCTGTCGGCCGCGCATCGGTATGCGAGGTCGATCGACGCCGGGTACGTGTGGGTGAACACCTCGTCGCGGCACTTCCTCGGCCTTCCCTTCGGCGGAATGAAGGATTCCGGGATCGGCCGGGAGGAGAGCATCGAAGAACTCCACTCATTCACCCAGAGCAAGGCGGTCACCATCAACGTGGCCAGGCCGAGATCCGCAGGCACGCACGCGCCGGTAACCACCGCGTCGGCAACCACGGAGGCGAGTAAATAACATGGGCCATCAGGACGACGTCAGCTACGACGGCATCATCATCGGGGCGGGCCACCACGGGTTGATCCTCGGCGGCTACCTGGCACAGGCCGGCCTGAGGGTCCTGCTTGTCGAGAGGCGGGGCACGTACGGCGGAGGTCTCAGCACGGAGCAGCGGACACTGCCCGGCTTCCGCCACAACCTCCACTCCGTCAACCACTTCAGCGTTACTGCGACCCCGTGGTACCGAGACCTGGGCCTGGACGCTCGCGTGCCGTACCTGACGCCGAGGTACGAGTTCGCTCAGCCCCACGCGGATGGCTCGGCCCTCATCTTTTCCCGCGACCTGGACGAGACCGTGGCCAGCATCGCACGGTTCTCCGCCAAGGATGCCAGGACCTTCAGGGAATGGAATGCCCTGGCCGAGGAGATGACTCGGCGCATCTTTCTTCAGGAGCGATTTAGCGAGCCGCTTGCCCCCGATGAGCGCGACGAGCTGCTGTCGGCGAGCGCTATGGGCCGCGAGTTCCTCGCCCTGACCAGGCGTCAACCCGGCGAGGTGGTCGAGGACCTGTTCGAGGACGAGCGCCTGAAGGTGCTGTTCCTCTTCAAGCTCTCGCTCTTCGGGACGGTGCTGCACGAGACCCTCGGTACCTCGAGCCCGTTGGGCTCGCTCATCCGGGCATTCGACCTGGCCACCGGCTATCAGCTCTGCCAGGGCGGTAGCTGGAACCTCGCGCGCGGATTGATGGACCACTTCATCTCCAGCGGGGGCCACTACCTTGACAACGCGCATGTCGAGCGCATCATCGTCGACCAGGGCCGGGCTAAGGGGGTGGAACTGGCCGACGGGCGCACGCTGAGGGCCCGGTCGTTCGTCGCGAGCACGGTGGACGTCCATCAGACCTTCGAGTCGATGATCGGGCGCGACCAGCTGCCGCCGGCGTACCGCGACAGGGTCGACGCCTTCCACTACACGTCGTGGAGCCTGTTCGGAGTGCACTTCGCGCTGAAGGAGGCGCCGAGGTACGCCGCGGCGTCGTTCGACCCGAAAATTGACCAGGCGCTGAAGTACAACATCGGGTCGGAGACGATCGCGAGCCTGATGGAGGCACACCGCGAGGTGGAGAACGGGCGGGTGCCGTCGAACGTCCAGTTCGGCGGCGGCGCCCTGAGCGTGCTTGACCCGACCCAGGCCCCGCCCGGGCGGCATACCGCCTACGCCTGGCACGTCGTCCCCTATGACCCCGCCCAGGACCCGGCCGCCGTGCAGGCGGAAAACGAGGCGCTGGCCGACGCGATCCTGGAGAAGTGGCGAACCTATGCCCCCAACATGACCCCGGACAACGTCCTCGGCCGGTACTGCTACTCCGCCCATGATTACGCGAACGAGATCATCAACATGCGCGGCGGCGACATCTTCATGGGTGCGCTGAGCGCGGACCAGGTGATGCACAACCACTTCGGCTACCGGACGCCCGTCGAAGGCCTTTACCTGGCGGGCTCCGCGGCCCATCCGAACGGCGCGATCACCGGAGGCGCCGGCTACATCTCGGCCGGCCTGATCGCCCGCGATCTCGGCCTGACTCCCTGGTGGAAGCCGATGGACGCGCGAGTTGAACTGGCCGGTCTCACCGTTGAGTAGCACGGATTGCGATGCACGACGCGCTGGACGGCTCGCGGGTCGCGTCGCCGTCGTGACCGGTGCCGGCCAGGGGCTTGGCCGGGCCTTTGCCCTGAGCCTGTGCGCCGAGGACGCCCGCGTCGTCGTCGCCGACCTTAACCGGGACCGCGCGGAGTCGGTCCGCGCGGAGCTCGGCACGGACCGCGCCCTCGCCGTCGAGGTTGACGTCTCGGATGCCGGCAGCGTGCGGCACCTGCGCGAAGTGGTGCTGGCCAGATTCGGCACGGTCGACGTGCTCATCAACAACGCCGCCATCTTCTCGACGCTGGCGATGCGTCCCTTCGACGAGATACCGGTCGCGGAGTGGGACCGGGTCATGGCCGTGAACGTGCGGGGCGCCTTCCTGTGCGCACAGGAGTTCGCGCCCGCGATGCGCAGCGGCGGGTACGGCAAGATCATCAACATCTCCTCCGCGACCGTCTTCCTCGGCCGGCCGCTGTACCTGCACTACGTCACCTCGAAGGCCGCGATCATCGGCATGACCAGGGCCCTGGCGAGCGAGCTGGGGCCGTACGGCATCACGGTCAACGCGATAGCCCCGGGGGCCACCGAGACCGAGATACCCCGGGCGACGGTCACCCCGGTTCAGGCGGAGCAGATCATCTCCCGCCAGGCGATCAAGCGACGCGAGGTGCCCTCCGACCTCGTTGGCGCGCTGATCTTCCTTGCCGGGCCGGAGAGCGACTTCATCACCGGTCAGACCCTCAACGTCGACGGCGGATCCGCCTTCCGCTGACGGACCGACCACCCCTTGTCAGCCGGCGGGCGGCGCCGCAGCTGGCCACTCCTCGTCAAAGACGTCCCCGGCCACGCTCTCGAGCATGCTCGCGGTTCCCACATTGCCGTAGAGGAGGCCGCTCATCGCGGTGAGCAGCGTGTCGGCCTTGGAGACGCCGAGGTACCGGGCGAGGAGGACGTTCTCCCTGAGCTCGGCCGGCTGGGAGCGGTACATGCTGATCTTGATCGCGGCCAGCGGCAGCAACTGGACGGGCAAGGTCCTGACGAGGTTCTCGTACCGGTTTCGATGGGCCTTCAGCGCCTCGGGGCGGTGCTTGGCGAAGAAGCGCACGTAACCAGGCACCTCGCCGATGGCCCCCAGGTACCACGCCTCGAGCATCTCCAGCTCATCCGGCGAGAGCCTGGTGTTCGTGAAGTCCAGGCCCGAGCTGATCAGATGACGACTGGTGTTCCAGCCGCTGAGGTCGATCGGTTCGGCCGGCGCGCGCCACTCGTAGTCCCGCAGTGCTGCCGCAATCGCCTCGCCACCCGGAGGGCCGCCGTAGTAGAGGCTGATACCGAGCCCTTCGCACACCTGCTCGCGACTGAACCGGCCCGAGGTCTGCTGGATGTAGACGACATAGCGGATGCCGTCGGCGAAACCAAGCTGGGCGTACCACGCCGCGTTCGCGAAGTCCGTCGCGGTCAGTATGAGCCACTGATTGAACGGAATGGCGACGTAGTCGGCGTAGAGCCGCCACCGCTTCATCGCGGACGGGTTGTTCTCAAGGAAGAACTGCCATCCTTCGTGCGGGCGCCCCTGCATCCGGGTGTAGTACTCCCGGAAGGCGGCTATCTCCTCGGGCGTGGCATGGTCAAGGTCGCCCATGTCGAGACCGCGCGGCTCCTGCGGCGGCGGCATCGGTTTCTCTGCCACAGCAGCCTCCTCATCAGTGCCAGTCAACAGTGCCAGTCAACAGTGCCAGTCAACAGTGCAGCCAACCGGGCCAGCCGTTACTTACGCACATTATGTGCTCTAGTTCACTATGTGCGCAAGTGCTAGGATCGGGATAACTGCAGCGTGACAAGGAGGTTAGGGTGTTCAAGCCTGAACCGGGCCTGCGATACGACCTGCCGGTGGTTTTCGGCCCCTCTGAGCTGGGCGGCCAGACCACCTACGGCGATACCCACGCGATCGTGCACAGCTTCCTGACCGATCCGGCCGCACTTGAGCCGCTCATCCCCTACCACTTCAGCCTGGCCCGGCCGGCCAGGATCTCGGTCATCGGCCGGGTGATCCACGGCGTCGACTGGCTGGCCGGCCGGACCTACCACTCTGTCCGGGTGTCAGCCGACGTCCTGGCCCGGGACGGTGACGCCGTAATCGCGGGGCCGTACGGCCTTGTGGTATGGGAGTCCGACCCGCGCCCGGTCATCGCGGGCCGCGAGTACCTGGGCCTGTCGAAGATCGTCGGTGAGATTCCTGATCACGAGCGCGCGGGCAAGACGGCCGCGTTCGAGTGCTACGAGTACGGCAGCCGGCTGCTGCGGGTTGACGTCTCTGACGTAACCCCGGTCCCAGCCGGCGTCGTAGCGGAACAGAACAGCCGCCGCGAGTCGATCACCCTGGCGTGGAAGTACATCCCAGGGCCTGGCGGGACGGTTGACGCCGACTACCCGGTCAAGATGGTGGGCCGACCGAACGTGACGGCCATGTGGACGGGCACGAGCTCAATCGTCTTCGATCACCCGACCTGGGAGCAGTGCCCTATCTCGTATCGGATCGTCGACGCGCTCGCCGCCCTGCCGGTCGTAGAGCGCCTGCCCGCGACCCTGATGGTGTCGAACGGGTCGGCGCTTGACCGCGGGGCTTCGGCGCGACTCAAGAGTCACGGATAGACGCCGGAGCCCGCGATGGTGGCCGGCTGCGCCGGGACGGACGGGACGAGCGGTACCTTCGGCTATGCGCCGAGGTACCGCTCGATGACGTCTTCCCGGCCCAGCGCCGACGACGAGCCAGCGTACACAATGGCACCCTTGCTCATGACATAGGCCAGCGAGCAGATCTCGAGTGCCCGCTCGATGTACTGCTCGACGATGAGCATGGAGATCCCGCTCGCCGCGAGGGCGGTCAGCGCCTCGAAGAGGCTGTCGATCAGCAGTGGCGCCAGACCCATCGAGATCTCGTCGACGAGAATGACGCTCGGCTGCGACTGCACGGCCCGTGCCAGTCCGAGCATCTGCTGTTCGCCGCCGGACAGTGTGCCCGCGATCTGCTTCATCCGCCTCCCGAGCACCGGAAACATCTCGACGACGCGGTCCACCGACGCGTGCTTGACCCACGGCGGAACCTGAAGATCGAGGTTGTCGCGGACCGTCAGCGACGGAAAGATCCCCCGCCCTTCCGGAACCAGGCACAGGCCGCGCCGCACTCGGCGGTTGGCGGGCTCGCCGCTGATCTCGTCGGCCCGGAGCCGTATGCTGCCGCTGGTGGGCTTCAGCAGGCCCGATGCGGCCCGCAGCAGCGTCGTCTTGCCGGCCCCGTTGGCGCCGAGAAGCGCGACCAGGGTCCCCTCGGGAACAGTCAGGCTCACGTCATGCAGCACCGCGGCTCCGCCGTAGCCCGCGCTGACGCCGTGGATGGCAAGCAGGTCGCCGCTGGCCCGCGGGGCGGGCACCTGTCCGTCACTCGTGCTCAGCACGTTCATGGCTCCACCTGCGTCGGCGTGGGCAACTCGGGCGATCCGAGGTAGGCATCCCTGACGAGCTGCGACGCCGCCACCTGGCTGGGTGGACCGTCGAAGATCAGCTCGCCGAAGTCGAGAACGTAGATGTAGTCGCACACATCCATCACAAGTCGCATGTCATGGTCGACCAGCAGGATGCCCACACCGCGGTCTTCGATCACCCGGGACAGGATTCGCCCGAATGCCTCGGTCTCGTACTGGTCGAGGCCGGACGACGGTTCGTCCAGGAGGATGAAGTCAAACCCGCCGGCCAGGCAGCGAGCCACCTCGACCAGCCGACGACGTCCGGTAGGCAGCGAGCCGACCGGTACGTCCGCGTAGCTCTCAAGGTCACAGAGCCGGAGCGCGTCGGCCGTCTGCTTGGCGACGCCCGACCAGTCCCCGGGTCTGCCAGTGAGCTGCCTGAGCACGCTGGCGCCGGCCATCCGCGCCTCGCGGCCGAGTGCGATGTTCTCCGCCACAGTGAGCGAATCCCACAGCTCGACGTGCTGAAAGGTCCGGCCGAGACCTCGGCGGGCGCGTTCGGCCGGCGTCGCGCGGGTAATGTCCCTGCCGGTCAGGATGATCCTTCCCGACGCGGGGCGGACAAGGCCTGAGCACGCATTGAGCGTGGTCGTCTTGCCCGCTCCGTTCGGCCCGATGAGCCCGGTGATCCTTCCGGCGGGGGCAGCCAGGCTGACTCCGGTCACCGCGGCAAGCCCGCCGAACCTGATAGTGAGGTCCGCGATGACCAGTTCGCCCGCTGGCCGGGCCGGCACCTTCGCCTGACCTTCGGTTGCCTGACCAAATTCGCGCCAGCGATCGCTCCCGGATCGCCGCGGACCGCCGAGCCGGTCGATCGCGGACCGAAGCGCGGCTGGCAGGCCGGCCGGCGGGAAGATCGCTACCAAGATCGCAAAGACGCCGAAGCAGATCTGGAGGTAGTAGGTGAACCCGGTCGGCTGCCAGTAGGAACCGAGAAGCTGGTAGCCGAGCGCGGCCACCAGCGCGTACCACGGCTCGATGCCGGCCGTGATGACGATGAGCGCGAGGTAGGCGGTAGAGATGAACGGGTCGAAGACCGTGGCCGACGGGGCCGTCACGTACACCCCGAAGAGCGCGCCGGCGACCGCCGCGAGGTAGGCGGACACGCTGAAGACCAGCACGCGGGTGACCGTCACGCTCGTCCCTGAAGTGGACAGTGCGAGCGGTGAGTCCCCGATGCCCCGCAACAGGCGCCCGAGCCTGCCCCGGACCAGCCCGATCACAACACCGGAGCAGATCACCGTGATGATGAGGACGACGTAGTAGAAGCCGCTGCCCGAGTCGACCGAGAGCCAGGACAGATGCGGCAGGGGCGGGCTGGCTCCCGAGCCGTTCGGGCCGAACATCGCGCCGGTCGGGTAGAACATGTTCTGCACGAGCAACCCGAATCCCAGGGTCGCGAGCGCGAGGAACACCCCGGACAGCCGGACCGCGGGGACAGCCACCACGGCGCCGACCGGCACCGCGATCAGCCCGGTGAGCAGCAGGGCCGGTATCCACGGTATTCCGGCGTGGCCGGTCAGATCCGCGAACGCCGCCACGCCGATGGCCGCGAATGTCACCTGGCACAGGGACACCTGCCCTGAAGTCTTGACCAGCAGGCCGAGCGACAGGAAGAGGATGACGTAGGTGAGCATGGCGGTCCAGTCACCCAGGTGAAACCCGGCCCAGGCCGGGACCGTGGCCAGGAAGATCACGGTCCCGGCCAGGCCCGCTGCCTGGACCCTAGGCGGGGCGGACCAGCGCTCCTTACGCCGCCTAGGCACCATGGAGCGCAGCACCAGCCGGGACTTGGGCATCAGGAGCATCAGCAGAAAGAGGATCAAGAAGGGGCTGGCCCCCGGCAGCGCGCTGATGATCGGTGACGTCGAGTTGGCGGTGAAATCGGTCAGCAGGCTTGCCGTCACCCCGATCAGCAGTCCGCCGAGATAGGTAAGGGGGAGGCTCGAGAACGACCCGATGGCGGCGGCCGCGAAGGCCTGCACGACGAGCGCGGTGAGAGTCCCGGCGTCAACCCGTCCGAGGATCTCCACCAGCAGCGGCCCGGAGAGGGTGGCGAAGGTACAGCCGATTATCCAGGCCGCCCGGCGGACGCGCACCGGGCTCATTCCGGAGAGGGCGAGCAGGTCGGGGTTGTCCACCACCGCGCGCATTGACTTGCCGATCCGGGCCCAGCGGAAGAGCGCGTAGAGCGCGACCGTGGCAATGACACTGATCAGGAAGACGACGATCTCGTCGTAAGTGATCGCCGCACCGAACAACGTCACCGATCCCTGCGGCAGGAACGGCTCGACAGTCAGCGCCACATTGCCGAAGTGCAGCTGGCACACCGACTGGATCAGCAGCAGGACACCGACCGTGGCGACGATTCGCGACGGCAGGTCCGCGCGTTCCAGACCCTTCGCCATGCGTTCCAAAGCCAGGCCGAACACGATTCCCGCACCAAGAACGGACACGACGGCCGCAATCGGCCAGGCGACATTGTGCTGAACGTGAAGCGTGTAGAAGATATACGCCGATGCCGTGGCGAGCGCACCATGCGCGAAGTTGAAAATCCCTGAGGTCTTATAGGTCAGTACCAGCCCGAGGCCCACAAGAGAATAGGCGGAGCCGCTAGCGATCCCGATGATCAGGTAAGGGAGCATTGAGCACCTTTTCCGGTGGCCGTTCCGTGTCCGCCCGCCGCTGGCGGCGGGCGGACACGGCAACGTCAGGAGTTCGTCAGGCAGTGCGCCGCAGCACCGAACGGCGTGGTCCACTGCCCGCCGGACAACTCGCTCGCGAAGTAGCAGCTGCCCAGGTGGCTTTTGTCAGTGGCCAGGTACGTAGTCGGTCCGGTCAGACCGCCCAGCGTCTCGTCCTTCACCTTGTAGAGCGCGCTGGTCAGGTCCGCTGACGTCGAGCTCGGCCCGGTACCGCCTGCTACTGCCGCCGCCTTGAACATCTCGAACCCGACCCAGCTCACCTGGTTGTAGGGGTCGTAGCCGGGATTGGTCAACAACGAGGGGTCGTAGGTGTTGATCGCCTTGAAGTACGCCTGCTGGCTCGCGGTGGACTTCACGAAGAACGGCCAGACCCCGCTGACCGAGTAAATCTTGGCGGAGCCGATGCTCGTGTCCGTGGACAAGGACGGGGGGATGAGGCCGGCGTCCGACAGGAACGAGCCGGTGTAGCCCTGCGTCCGGCAGGTCTTCACGATCTGCTGGGTAACCGAGGGGATCCCCAGCAGGATCGTCTGAGCCCCCGAGGACTTGGCTCCCAGGCAGGCGGCGGTGAAGTCCGGCTGAGTCGGCGTGCCGCCGCTGGCGTAGACGAGATCGACGCCTGCTGCCGCCGCGGCCTGCTTGGACGCCGTGAGGAAAGCGGGACCAGAAACGGCGGAGGTGGCGTAGATCTGCGCGGCCTTCTGCGCTCCTGCCAGCTTGGCCACGCTGAACAGCGCGACCAGTTCGGCCGGCACGCCGAGCGAGGCGCCGAACACATTGGGTGGCGCACCGAACTGGGTCGCCGCTTCCCCGCCGATCAGGGGAATGTGCTTGGCCGTGAGGTAGGGCGCCCAGGACGTCACGGAAACAGCGCTCGCTCCGATGATCGCGATCACGTGCTGCTGCTCGACGAGCTGCTTCGCGTCCTGCAGGCCGGTCGTGGTGCTGCTCTGGTCGTCCTTGACGACCAGGTCGACCGGATGGCCGTTGATGCCACCGTTCGCGTTGGTCCACTTCTCCCAGATGTCAGCCATCTCAGCCCAGGTGGGATCGCCGTAGGGCCCGCTGCTGCTCATGATCGTCCCGACCTTGATCGGGGCCCCGCTCAAGGAGGCTCCGCCCGTCGCTCCGGACGTGGCTCCGGCGGTGGCGGCCGGGGACGCGCTCGACGGCGAACTACTCGAACTGCAGGCCGCCGCGAACAGCGCGACGGCCGACGCCAGAGCGACTCCGACGGCCGCCTTCCCCTTGGCGTGCGCACGGCGGGTCCTGCTTCTTCGGTGACCGGAGTTGCGGATCGTAACCATAGGGTCCCTCCCTTGGAACATCACATCGTTGTGGGTAAACCGAATGCTGATTTCCGTGCAGAGACACTTGTCCAGCTACCGTGGACCTGCCGCTGCACTTACTGGATAGAAGGTGTTATCGAGCCGGGACGGGGATGTGCCCGCCCCGCAGGAGTCGCCCGGCCCGGGTTTCGGTGGCCTCGCCGCCGGCGGTGAAGATCTGACCGTTAACGATCGTCGCCTCGTAGCCCTGGGCGCGCTGTTCGATCCGGGGAGCTCCGCCGGGCAGGTCGTGAACCACGCACGGGATGATCGGAGCGACTGCGTCAGCGTCGAAAACGGTGAGATCCGCGGCGTAGCCCGGCGCGAGCCGTCCGCGATCATGCAGGTTCCAGATCTTCGCGGGCTGGAGGGTGATCATGCGGACCGCCTCCTCGAGAGTCAGCATCTGCCGCTCACGCACCCAGTAGGCCAGTAGGTGAGTCTGGATCGAGGCATCGCTGATCTGTCCCTGGTGCGCACCGGAGTCGGAGAACGTCATCGCGGTACTTGGGTGACGCAGCAACCTGATGAGGTCGTCTTCGCTCTCGTGGCCGTAGAACGCCCGGGAACCGGAATCCCAGTACGACTGGACGAAGATCGCATTGAGGTCGTCGGCCAAGGCCGTGTCGATCATGACCTCGACCGGGTCCGCACCGCGGCGCCGGGCCTCCTCGCCCACCGACCGAGTCGGCCGCACCGGGTCGTTCAAGGTGAATATCTTGTCGAAGTCCGGCTCGAACGGATCCGCGGCGGCGATCGGCTTGTAGGCCGAGTGACGCGCCTCGCGCACCAGTCGCGCGCGCACGTCCGGATCCTGCAGCAGCCTCCGCTGCTCGTCGAGTGGCCGACTCCGGACCTGAGCCCACTCTCCGGCCGGGATCATGTCGAAGGACAGCTTTGTGCGGAACGACTGGAGCACGCTGAAACCGCGGCTGTGGGTGAGGATCCACAGCTTGCCGCCACGAGCGGCCGTCTCGTCGAACACCGGGATCGCGGACGCGAGGCCGGTGTTGTTGACAACCGGCACCCCGGTGGTCACCGCGATCTCCGCCAGACGTCGCAGGTGCTCGTCGGGGGTCGCGCCCTCATCACCACCGATCTGGAAGTTGCCGCGGCCCTCGCGCGCCATGACGCCGATAAGCCGCATGACCTCGTCCCACGACGCCAGCCGCGACGCGACCGGCCGGTCGTCGGATGTCGTGTGCCCGCCGTTGCGTGAACTTGACATGCCCATCGCGCCGGCGGCCAGCGCGGCGCTCAGCTCGCGCTCCATGACGATCAGGTCGTCGTCGGTTGCCTTCGCCTCGAACGCCCGCTCGCCCATGGCGAAGATGCGCAGCGCGGAGTGGCCGACCGAACCCGCGTAGTTGATGCCCTTCGGCAATGCCTCCACGGCGTCGAGGTAGTCCGCGAACGAGGCCCAGCCCCAGGGAACGCCCTGAGCAAGTGCCTCACCCGGAATGTCCTCCGCGCGCTCCATATTGAGCGATACCAGCCGACTCTGGCCGGGACGAACCGGAGCAAGCGTATAGCCGCAGTTACCCATCACGACGGTCGTGACGCCCTGCCAGCACGAGGACGATCCGAGCTGATCCCAGAACACCTGCGCATCCATGTGGGTATGGCCGTCCACGAACCCCGGTGCGACAACCAGGCCGTCAGCTTCGAGTTCGGTGCGGCCGTCGCCGTCTACCTTGCCGATCTCGACGATGCGGTCCCCCAGCACCGCCACGTCGCCCTGGTACGCAGGTGCACCGGTCCCATCGACGATGCGCCCACCTCGAATGACCAGGTCGAATTCCACGACCCACCTACCTCTCACCTCTGTGCCCCACCACCCCGGCCGCCTTCAGCCGGCCCAGCTGCCCGCGGGCTTCTCCTGCTTGCACCGCGCGACCAGGGTCACGATTGAGCACACCGTAGCACTTGCGCGCCTCTTGTACTAGTGCACATACTGTGCGGAAAGAAAGGCGTGCGCTCCCGCTCTCGGAACGGCCGGCCGGGCATGCCCGGCCGGCCTGATGCCCCAGCCAGGGAAGCACCCATGAAGGACCACACGTCCGCCGCTCACATCACGAGGTGTCTGCATGCTCGTCAGCCCGGAGTACCGCATCAAGACCACGGCGCTTGCCGAGGAAACGCTTGACCAGCTCCGGGAGGTGCGGGCTCACTTCAGCGGCGAGCAGCAGCTCGCGATGCTGGACACCGTCTCCAACCACATTCGCGCCGAGTGGATTGACCTGGATATCGACGCGACGATGGGAACGATGTCCCCGCACCCCCGGGCACGCGTATTCGGAGCGAGTGGCGCCCGGCCGGGTCTGGACGGATATCAGGCGATCAGGGAGAACTACCTTCGCCAGTTCAAACACGGGCAGAACGGGGGCGGTATCGAGATTCAGCGCATCCTCATCGACGAGGACGCCATCTTCCTCCAGGGAAACATCGTGCACACCCTGGCGGTGGCCGCAAGCGGCTGGCCGGCCTTGGCTGACGCTCCGGTCGAAGCAGGCCGGACCGCGATTGTGCGGAAGAGCGCGGCGCTTGTCCTGCCCTTCGAAGAAGGCAAGGTAGCGGCGGAATTCTGCTACTACAACGACGCCTACACGGCGGCCGACATCGACTACCTGGACTGACCCGCGCCGTAGCGAAGCGACCTCGAACTAGGAGCAGCGAATGGCTCAGTGGAATGTCTACGTCGGAACCTTCACGCAGGAATTCGCGGACCACATCCGGCAGCTGAACGCCGCGGCCGATATCTTCTGGCGCGGCAACCACCCGGGGCTCCTGGCCACCCCTTCCACTGGGATCGAACGCCTGAGTTTCGACGATGAGACCGGCGAACTCCGGCTCCTGGAGGCAACGAAAGACGAGATAGCCAGCCCGCAGCACGTAGCTCTGCATCCGACCCTGCCGGTCCTCTACGCCGCCGAATTCGGGCAGCCGGGCCGACTGTCGGCGTTCGCCATCCAGCCCGACGGGACGCTGGTACGCCGGTCGCGGGTCGAATCGCTTGGTGACTTCGCGGTCAGCGTCGCCGTCCATCCGCGCGGTCATTGCGCCTACGTGGCGCACTGGGGTGACGGCGTCCTCAGCGTGATTCCACTTGACGCTGAGGGAACGCCGCTCGGCGCTACCGCCGTCCCGCCGCTTGAGCAGGTCGGCGGGCCGTCGGCCCGCCTGCACCAGGCCAGCGTTACGCCGGGCGGTAACGCGCTGATCGCCACTGAAATCGGTCTCGAGGAACTCGTGATCTTCGAACTCGACCCGGACGGGACCGTGCGGTCGCCGCCGGTGACGCGGATGGATTTCCCGGAAAGCTCGCCGCGGCACGTCCACTTCCACCCGTCGGGCAACGTCGTCTACCTCGTGGGCGAACGCGGCTCCCGGCTGGACGTGCTCGAGGCGGAGGCAGGGGTTCCAAGCAGGGTACTCGCGAGCTACCCGTCGGCTCCGCCCGGATTCATCGGCAAGAACTCGCTGTCCGAGGTGGATCTCCACCCGGACGGCCGGACCCTCTACGTCGGGAATCGAGGATCGGACCGCCTGACGATCTTCACCCTAAACAAGGCCGGCCGCGTGCTCACGCTGGCCCACGAGCCTTGCGGCGGAAAATCGCCTCGCGGGGTGAAGGTGTCCCCGAACGGCAGGCACCTGCTGGTAGCCAACCGCGACTCAGGGACCCTTGTCGTCTTCGATATCAAGCCGGGCGGTCGCCTGCGGCCGGCCGGTGACCCAGTCGCCATACCTGCCCCAAGTTCCATCGTTTTCCATAAAGCCCAAGAACAATAGGAGACTGCAGTGAGCACACCCTTGATCACGGACTTCCTGCGAGACATCAAGGTCGTCGACGCCGACACGCACATCATCGAGCCGTACGACCTGTGGACCTCGCGGATGTCCGTGAGCAAATGGGGCGACCTGGTGCCGCACGTAGTGTGGGACGAGGGCATGGGGCGTGAGGTCTGGGTGACGGGCGACGAACTCCTGCGGCCCGCCACGTCGGCGGCGTTCGCGGGCTGGGGCAAGCCGGCGCCTGACGGCCCCCGCCGCTGGAGCGAGCTAAAGCCGGAGCACTACCAGGCCGAGGACCGGCTCGCCCTGATGACGCGTTACGGCATCCACTCCGCCGTGCTCTATCCGAACGTTCCCGGCTTCGGCGCCGGCAAGTTCAACAACGTCGCCGGCAAGAACGGGGAGCTCGGTCTCGAACTGTTCCGGGTGTACAACGACTTCCTGGTGGAATTCTGCAGCTGCGACCCGGACCGGTACATCCCGATGATGGCCATGCCCTTCTGGGACATCGACCTGTGCATCGCCGAGATGGAGCGCTCGGCGGCCAACGGCCATCGCGGCATCATCTTCTCACAGCAGCCGGAACTCTACGGCTGCCCGCCGCTTGGCGACCGGCACTGGGACAGGCTGTGGGGCGCGGCGCAGGAGATGCGGCTCCCGGTGAACTTCCACGTCGGCAGCGGCGATGTCGACTCCGCCCTCCTCCCGCCCGAGGCGGGGCGGCACGCGAACTATGCCGCCGTATGCGGGCTCATCTACATGGGCAACGCCCGGGCCATTGCCACCATGATCGGCAGCGGCGCATGTCACCGCTTCCCCGACCTGCAGATCGTCTCGGTCGAGAGCGGTGTCGGCTGGATCCCGTTCCTGCTTCAGTCGCTCGACTGGATGTGGAAGGAGAGCGGGGTCGCCCGGGAGCACCCGGAGTACGAGCTGCTCCCGACCGACTACTTCCGACGTCAGATGTACTGCTGCTTCTGGTTCGAGGAAGGCCCGGTGCTCGACGCGGCCGTGGACTACCTCGGCGCGGACCGGATTCTCTACGAGACGGACTTCCCGCACCCGACCAGCATGTCGCCCGGGCCGTCAAGCAGCGCGCTTCCCGCCAAGGAGTTCATCGCACGCAACCTCGGCCACATGCCGGAGGCGACGTTGCGGAAGGTCCTGCACGACAACGCCGCCGGCCTGTACCAGATCAGCTAGCGTGGTGAACCCTGCGCTGTCGGCTGAGGATGAGCTTCAAATTCATGCGCTGGTCAGGCGGTACCACGATGCTGTGAACCGGGGCGACGCGGCCACGGTCGAGGCCACCTGGGCGGCCGGCGGGCGGTGGCACGTCGGTCAGCGGACGATGGCCGGCCGACCGGAGATCATGGCCTTCTGGAAAGAGATCATGGCTCCGTACGAGTCCAGGATCGTCCAGGTGGTCGGCCAGGGACAGGTCCAGACGGCCCACGACGATGTGGTGGGCCGGTGGACCTTTCTCGAGTTCGCGCGAAAGTCAGGCCGAGATACCGATCACGTCGAGGTCGGCTGCTACGCGGACCGTTACATCCAGGAGAACGGCGAATGGTGCTTCGCCGAACGGCGGATCGCCATTGGCTATCGCAATCAGATCACGCCGGGGGACTTCTGCGGGTTCCCGCGTTGAACACCCCAGCCAGCAGGCAACGCCCGCGAGTCGCTGGACCCGCACATCGGAATTGGAGGTGTCCATGTCGTCACCGCTGAGCTTCGCCGGACGCGTCGTCATCGTGACTGGCGCCGGCGCGGGCATGGGACGCTCGCATGCCCGGGTACTAGCTGCCAGGGGGGCCAGAGTCGTGGTGAACGACATCAGGAGCGCGGCCGCCGTCGTCGATGAGATCCGGGCGGCCGGCGGAGAGGCGCTCGCGGACGAGAACGACATCTCGACGCCGGAGGGGGCTCCGCGCCTCATCGAGTCGGCGCTAGGTCACTTCGGTGCCATCGACGCGGTGGTCAACAACGCGGGTATCCCCTGCGGCGACCCGTTCCCCGAGGTTACCTGGGAGCGCTTCGATCAGGTCCAGAAGGTGAATGCCTACGGCGCGTATTTCGTCACCCAGCACGCCTGGCCGCACCTGATCGCCAGCGGTTCCGGGCGCGTCGTCATGATCGCGTCTAAGGCCGCCGCGATCGGGGCTCCGCACCTCAGTGCGTACGGCGCTTCAAAAGGGGCGATCCTCGCGATGACTCGCCAGATCGCGGCGGAGGGGGCAGCACACGGCATCGGCGTGAACGCGGTCACTCCCTCGGCCATCACCCAGATGAGCGTCCGGCCGCATCCGCTTTCTGCCCGAATGGCGCAGTGGCTTGGCGTCGACCCGGCTGACCGGGCGATGCTGGCCGAGCGATCGGCCGCCGTGGTGTCCACCGTCGTCGCGTGGTTGTGTCATCCCGACTGCGGGAGCAACGGCGAGTTCATCGACGCCGTGGGCGGCCAGACTAGCCGCCTGACGTTCGCGATGGCTTCCGGTATCGCCGATGGCGACCTCACCGTCGAGACGGTACGTGATCGTTTCGACGAGATTCTGGACATGGACGGGGCGAGCATCCTCCCGACCCTGTTCATGCCCTCAACCCAGACGGCCGACTAACCGACTTGGGCGGCCGGCTTCGCGGCGGATGCGGGCGCCTCGGCAACGAGCGCCAGGAGCAGCTCGCACCTGAGATCGACCTTGTTATAACGCTCATCGAGGAACCCCAGGTGGATCAGCCCGCTGAGGCTGCCCTCCATGACCCTGGCGACCCGATCGATCGGGAGCCGGAAGCTGGCCCCGGTAACTTCGCAGAGGTTTGTGAGCCACATGACGAGATACTCGTGCTGGGCGTCGAGGAACGTCCTGATCTCCTGCTTAATCGCGGGGTCATGCAGTGCGATGGATTCAAGGCTGAGCTGAAGCTCGTAGAGTGCCCGGTACTGCGGGCTGCCGGCGACTTCGGTGTGCCGCCGCGCGAACCGCTTCAGCGTGCCGGCCAGCGTGCGCGAGGGAGTCACATCCGTGGCGGCGCGAGAGACAACGGTGACCTGCTCAATGAACAAAGCCAGGGCAAGCTGTTCCTTGGACCCGAACAGGGTGTAGATGGGCCGGCGAGTGAAGCCCGCTCGCTCCGCGACCTCTTCCAGCGTCATCGCCTGGTAACCCTGCTCGGTCAGGACCTCGAGCGCGGAGGCAAGGAGCAGACGGCGCTTCGCCTCGTTCTGCTGAGCCCGGGACAGCCGCCGACGGGGCAGTTCCGGCACTTCGGGCGCTCTCGCCGTGGCGTTCTCGATTATCACAGCACTCAGCATAACACCAGAAGGGCACTATCGCTTTCTGTGTGTAGGAGCACACTATGTGCAAAAGATCTCATCGTGCTAAAATGCCCGGCCCGATGACCCCGGAGGACAGCGAACCCGCCTCAGGAAATTTAGCACACTATGTGCTGTAGCACACAACGCGCGAAAGTGATAACCTGCCTGCAGCGGCAACTGACGAAGGCGTGGGCCGAGAATGACACCTCAGAGACTGACCGGTATGTACATAGGCGGCGCCTGGGTCGAATCCAGTTCGCCGGCTACGATTCCAGTGATCTGCCCGGCCACCGAGCAGGTCCTCGCGGAGGTGGCCGCCGGGTCCGCCGAGGACGCCGGACTCGCCGTAGCGGCCGCTCGTGACGCCTTCCGGTCGTGGAGTTCGACACCGCCAGCCATGCGCGGCAAGTACCTCAGGCGCATTGGGGAGGCGCTGCACGGACGGGCCGACGAGCTCGCATCGAGCATCTCCGCCGAGCTCGGGGTGCCTCGTCATCTGGCGCAAGGCTTCCAGGTGAGCTATCCGCTCTCGAAGTTCTCGATGTACGACGAGGTGATCGGCACCTTCCCCTGGGAGGAACAGATCGGCGCATCGACCGTCGTGCGCGCCCCGGTCGGTGTAGTCGTTGCGATCACACCGTGGAACTTCCCGTTGAATCAGGCCGTCGACAAGATCGCGGCGGCGCTTCTCGCCGGGTGCACGGTGGTACTGAAGCCGAGCGAACTGACCCCGATCAGCGCCCTCGCCTTCGCCGACGCGGCCGAGGCGGCCGGGCTTCCTCCCGGCGTCTTCAACCTGGTCAACGGGCTCGGGACCACCGTCGGCGACGCGCTGGTGCGGCACCCCGACGTCGACATGATCTCGTTCACCGGCTCGACCGCCACCGGCAAGCACATCGCGGCGCTGGCCTCGGACCGGGTCGCGCGCGTCGGCCTTGAGCTGGGCGGGAAGTCCGCCACAATCCTCCTCGATGACGCCGACCTCGATACCGCCATTCCCGCGGCGATCAGGGCGTGCTTCCTCAACTCGGGCCAGGTGTGCACGGCCATGACCCGGCTCCTGGCTCCGCGGAGCACGGCCGCCGATGTCATCGGCAGGGTGAAGGAGGTCACCGAGAAGTACACGGTGGGCGACCCGGGCACGCGGGTCGACCTCGGCCCGCTCGTCTCGAGTGCGCAGCGAGAGCGGGTCCGCGAGTACATCAGGCGAGGTATCGCCGAGGGAGCCAGACTGGTCACCGGAGGTCCCGAGGCGCCCAGTGGGCTCGACAAGGGCTTCTACGTGAAACCCACCGTGTTCGCCGATGTCACGAGTTCGATGACAATCGCGCAGGAGGAGATATTCGGGCCCGTGCTCTCGATACTCGCCTACGAGGATGACGAGGAGGCGGCGGATATCGCCAACGACACCGCCTACGGGCTCTCCGGTGCTATCTGGTCGGGCGACCTGCCCCGCGCTAACCGCCTGGCCCGGCGGCTGCGCGTCGGAATGATCAAGATCAACGGCGCCAACGGTCACGCGATCCCGTTCGGCGGCTTCAAGCAGTCCGGCATCGGCCGCGAGCACGGCCGCTTCGGTGTCGAGGAGTTCGTGGAACTGCAGGCGATCACCAACCCGGGCAGCGGATCATGAGCGCATCCGTGCTGCCGCTGACGGGGCTTCGGGTAGTCGACTCGTCGAACGGGACGGCCGAGCTCTGCGCCCGGTTGCTGGCGGACATGGGCGCGGACGTCATCCGCGTTGAGCCGGTCGGCGGAGGGGCCTCCCGGCGCCTGCCGCCGCTGGTCGGCGACACCTCGCTGCACTACGCCACCAGGAACGCCAACAAGAAGGGCGTCGTGCTTGACCTCGGCGACCGGGCCGAGCAGGATCGCCTCTGGGAGCTGCTGGACAGCGCGGACATCTGGATCGAGACCAGTTCGCCCGCTCGCCGCCAGCGGGAGCGCGGGCTCGATCCGGCCGTCGTCTCCGATCGCCTGCCGAGGCTGGTCGTGGTGTCCATCACCGACTTCGGACAGGATGGCCCTTATCGCGACTTCGAGGCGACGGACGCGGTCATGGTCGCGCTGTCTTGGATGCTGCACCGAGCCGGCGTGCCTGAGCTGCCGCCGGTGCTGCCGCCCGGTGAGCTTGCGAACGACCTGGCCAGCATCACCGGGGCATTCGCGGCGCTGACGGCGTACCTGCACCGGCTGCGCACCGGGCGCGGCCAGCACATCGACCTGTCCATCATGGAAGCCGTGCAGCAGACAACCGACTGGAGCCTGGCGAGCTACAGCTACATCAGCCAAGTCGGCAGCTACGCGCAGGTCCGTGACGGCGGCGGCCCCCTGTACCCGATCCTGCGGTGCAAAGACGGGTGGATCAGGCCGGCCATCGTCTCGAAGTCCGAATGGCGCAACATGCGGGCCTGGCTCGGCGAGCCTGACCTGCTTCAGGACGACTACTGGGACGACAACACCGCTCGGATCGAAATCTTCAGCGACATCATCCTCCCGATGCTCCAGGAGTTCTTCGCCGACTGGTCGATGGTGGACGCGTCCGAGGAAGGACAGCGGCGCCGGATCCCGGTGACTCCGCTGCTGCGACCGAGCGAGGTGCTGGCCGCACCGCACTACGACGTCCTGGGTACTTTCGTGGACGGGGTCGCGGGCCCGGGGCTGGCCGGCCGGTTCGCGTCCGGGTTCTACCTGGTCGACGGCCAGCGGCTGGGCTATCGCACTCCGGCGCCGCCGATAACGCATCGCGAGGGGCCACTCACCGGGCTCTGGGACGAGCGCGAGCCGCCCGTGGCGCCGTCGCTCGCGGGCGGTGCGGCCGGGCCGTTCGACGGCGTCAGGGTCCTGGACTTCGGCACCGCGGGGGCGGCACCGGAAGTGGTGCGGCTCCTCGGCGAGTACGGCGCTGACGCCATCAAGATCGAAAACGCGCTGCGACCTGACCTGTTCCGCCAGCTTGGCGAGGGCGGGATGGGCACTATGTTCGCGTCATCGAACCGGTCCAAGCGCAGCCTTGGGGCAGACCTGGGTAGCGAGCGCGGGCTCGACATCGTCAAGGCGCTCATCCGCCAATCCGACATCATTGTCGAGAACCTGCCGACGGGCGTGCTGGCGGGCTACGGGCTCGGCTGGGACGTCATTCACGAGCTCAACCCCGATGCGCTGCTGATAAGCAGTCAGACGATGGGATCGCGCGGGCCATGGAAGGACTGGCGCGGATACGGCGCCAACACCCGGCCGCCGGGGGGAATGAGCTACCTGTGGAGCTTCCCGGAGATCGACCGGCCGATGCCGTCCAGCTGCGCCTTCCCCGACCATGTCGTGGGGCGGCTCGGAGCAGCAGTCGCGGCGGCTTATGTCATCGGCCGTCCCCGCCGGGAGCGGGGCGCGCGGATCGAGATCGTGCAAGCCGAGGTGGCGATCAACCTGCTGTCGGACATCCTGCTACGCGAGAGCATCGAGCCTGGCTCCGCGCGGCCGCAGGGAAATCGCTCGGAACGCGGTGCCCCGTGGGGCGTGTACCCCTGTGCAGGTGAGCAACGGTGGTGCGTGATCACCTGTCGCGATGACCAGGACTGGGCCGGGCTGAAGGCCGCGCTCGGTCACCCAGCCTGGGCTGACGCCCCGCAGTACGCCTCCGCCGAGGGCCGGCGCGCAGACCATGACGCGATCGATGCCGAGCTGGCATCGTGGACGGCGAGCCGGTCCGACGATGACGTCATGAGCACCCTGCAGAGCCACGGCGTGCCAGCCGGCAAGATGCTGTACACCTCCGATGCGGCCACGAACGCGCATCTGATCAGTCGAGGCTTTGTCAGGCAGATGGACCAGCCGCTGCTTGGCAGGCTCTGGGTCGATGGCCCGGGCTTTCACGCACCCGACCTTTCCGGGCCGATCACGTTCGCGGCGCCCGCGATCGGGCAGCACACCCGTGAGATATGCGCATCGGTCCTCGGCCTCGGCGGCCAGGAGGTCGACCGGCTTGTCGCCGACGGGGTACTGCACGAGCCGCGAGTGGCCACTGCGTAGCGCGCATGGCCCAGGGGAACCACACTCAGCTAACCGCACTCAGCTAGGGGGCAGGCTTCCTCGGCGGCGCCGGCGGCTCCTTGGGGAGGCCGAGGACGGTCTCCCCCAGCCGGTTACGCACGATCTCGTTCGTGCCTCCGCCGATCCCGGAACTGGGGGCGCCGAGCACAAAGCTCGACCACGAGTAGCTGCCCCATTCACCGGTGTCCGCGATCAACCGCGGGCCGAG
>Ga0265338_10000364_pt1 | contig 81617 bp, 138 predicted proteins | sample 42126metaG_FD_193579 | JGI IMG/M metagenome (GOLD analysis project Ga0265338, IMG submission 193579) | Rhizosphere microbial communities from Carex aquatilis grown in University of Washington, Seatle, WA, United States - 4-21-26 metaG | ecosystem: Host-associated > Plants > Roots > Rhizosphere...
TAGATTATGCGTACCCATAAAACCAAACCCCTTATCAACCGCCTCAAGGGGAGGAATTATTTTATCTTGAACTACTTTTAATTCTGTTTTATATTCCATATTAGTCCGAATAATCTATCTTTTTATGCTCAGTAACTCAGTGATTCTATTTTCCATCTCTTTCTCATTGTCAAATCTTTCGACATCTTCAAAAAGCTGTTTACCCGCCAATTGATAGATTTCCCAAAAGTAATTGTCTTGTATAGATAATCCGTTTGGAAAAGACAAAACTGCCGAAATAAGATATTTGCCTTTTTTGTAATGCCTTTGCTCAACAACCCATGGAGCCATTATTAACGGGACAGATTTATTGACGGGATCAATATAACTCTGAATACAACCTCTTCTGTCTCCGTTTGTACTCTCTCTGCCCTCAGCTCCGTAGACTCCCGAAGCCCAATGTTTTGCTGGACGGAATTTAATACCGTTTCCAATATCTCGCCACATGGTCGCCTCGAAGTAAATCGGTTCGTATGGTGACTTGTGATCTTTATCAACTATGTATGTTTTATAAATCATATTTCATGCCTAAAAAGAGCTACTCGTTGAACTAATCAACCAACTCTCCTTCATCCTCTTTCAATAACGCATATCTAAATTTTCTTTTTTGTTTCATAGGGATTTTTATTTTATAAACATTTTCAATAATCGGTTGCTCTTCATCAAGTTCATAGATTTTGCCCTCTTCAAGATTTATTTCTGGTTTATTAATAAGTGCTTTTAGATAAGTCATAGCTCGCTATCAATTGTTTCTTTAGCCGCCTCATACCCCCAACATGTCCATGTCTCAATTCCTACTCGATTCAATGCAACATGCCACGCATCTTGTTCTTTCGTTAAATTATTTTTTCCCACCTTCATCTCAATACAAATTGCTTTCTTCTTCGTCAAAATAATCAAATCAGGAAATCCAGGATTCAAACCAGCTTTCTTATTTTTCACTTTCTGTCCCCAGCTCGGTGTCCATGTTGAGTTAGGAATAGATGTATACATTACAATTTTTCCTTGATTCTTAAGAATATCGAGATATTCGACTACCAGACATTGTGTTTGATATTCAGAAAGTTTCATATATTATCCCCTTTATGGGGGTTATTTAAGCCAGCATTTCGCTAAACAGTATCTATTACCTTTTTTAGATGTTCCCTTCTTAGATCCACAATTCTCGCAAACATCTTCAAATTGTTCTACTGGAACAGATTTCTTAACTTCGTTATCCTTAAGAGCTTCCTTGTTTGTCTCAGCGTTCCAGCTAGGTTGAAGATCATTATTAATAGCCCAATCTATTGATGCCATCGCGTTTATCAATAATGGTTTTACTTCTATTTCCGGATCACGTTTTGTTAACAGAATACTAAATCCTTTGTAATAAAACTGAACTGTTATACTTTGTGTTGATTCCATTCCGCTTGTCATAATTAGTCTGTATGCCTATGATACGTCCTTTCTATAGAATTATCTATTTCTACTTCAACCATTTTGTCATATTCTTCCCGTTCTTCTTGCTCCATTGCTAACTCACTTGAGCTTTTAATTCCGTACCAAGCCTTTAATTGTTCTTGTGTAAATATCATATTGTTTTGTTTGGCATATCATCTAATGACGCGCCGTTTTCTAATGCTAAATCAATGTCAGATTTATCTTTCATGAACTGACTTCCTCTATCCAGCCACCCTGATAGATATGCAAGATTAATAGCCGTATCTAATTTAGTAATATCTTTTACCTCTAATCGTAGCATCACTCCTGTTTCAATTACTAATTTTTTAAGTTCTTTCTCTGACATACTATTTATCCTTTAAATATTCCTCTATTAATTTTCTGATAATATCAGCAACCGTAGTGTTCTTCTGAGCAGCAATCACATTCAATCGTGTACGCTGATCTGCTAAAACGTATAACTGTATTGGTTTAACTTCTCTCATGTCTATATGATATCATGATTTAATTCATTTGTCAATACCCCAGTTTAGTAATCAGTTTCGCGCGTGCTTCATAATATTTTTTCATCGCCGGCGAATTTGTCTGCTTCCACAGTTTCCTTAGTTCATCTAAACGAGAGCTTTGTACTTTACCGTAATTTTTCTCCTGCCAATCGTTTTTATGTTCTTCTGAACACCATTCACTCTCCTGTATATTCTTACAGCGTGTTTGTATATCCTGGTAATCTGTTTGATAATAACATTGCATAATATATTAAAAGGAATTCGCTTCGCTCATATTATTTTAATCTAACGATAATGTTACCCTTGTTGATAGAGAGCAAGGGAATGTCACCCCCCCTCCCCCTCATTACAAGGCGTTGGTTATTGTTACCCCCGTTGCCGATGTTGTACAAGTGCGGCTCTTGGTATCACAATCAAGCTAGTCCGTTTTTATTCACAAACCTCTCTAGGAAAACGGCGGCTGCTTAGTCTGCTCCCCCCGATATAATTAGTTCTTTAATAAATTCGGCAGCTATTCTAATTAAACGAGGATTTGGTTCACCACGATATGTTTCGTCGATTATTTCCTGAAGTAGTATTTCTATTTTTGTCATAAAAAAATCCCCTTAGCGATGGGTGCTTACTGGGTAAGGTGCTCCCAAACCCATCACTAAAAGGATTTCTGCACCCTGTTCGTAAGCATTAATATTATACATTATTATTCAAATAATGCAAGCTCTATTTGTCCTTTTCGGACTATTCTAAAAGTTTCTCTATCAAAATAGTAATCTAAAGAATTAGCTCTCTTTTCTTCCTTTCGAGTATATGGTTTACGGATTTTAAGATATGCTTTCTTTTTCAGTTCTATTTTCTGTTTTTGTAAATCTTTAATTGTCATAACTTCCTCCTCTGCAAATAATACAAATATCATTTTTATTTAAGGTAGTTATTCCTCGTTCTTTATTGCATGATTTACATTTCTTAAATCTAAGCTTATTAGGATATTTAATATTAATATATTTTATTTCCATAATTAAATTCCAAAACGACGGCCACAACTCCACATTTTAAATGAGTTTCCCGATTCAGTATATATCTGATAAGCCATACGGATATTGATATCAGGATTAAAGAGAAACTTTGCATTAACTCCTTGCCAATATTCATTAATCTGAAAAACGCCAATATCTCTTGATCCTACAGGGAAATTACCAGCAGTATTTACCGCATTAGGATTTAGGGCATGATTCTCGCAGGAAAGCAACTTAAATGCTTTAGGAGCACTACTACCAAATACTTGGTTTATCTCCTCTGTAATCTCATTATGCGGCTCTACAGGGGATTGTATGATCGCTGTAGGAATGGGAGTAACAGGTACATAAATCCTAGTATTTGCATCCGCAGAGAGTGGAGAGACAAAGTTACCCTTTCTTTGTCCCTCCGCCATATGACCGAAATAAATAACAGGTAACAGAAAGAGCATAATTACTGCTACCTCTTTGTAGCCCTTAAATTGAAATCCTTTTCGTTTTGTTTCGTATTGATTGCTTCCTAGTAAATTTTTCATATTAGTCTTAAAATGACTTACCATAGCTCTTTAGTCATTACACTGTGTTTCCGCTCGTTTATCATGCCTAGTCATTTTTTCCCATTTGAACATAGGGCATTTCCTAAAGTGCTTCTAACTGGTTTAATAATTGTGTTTTTAGTTCTTCGTCTTTTAATTCTTCTGAAGATTGCATCGCATACCATATTTGATAGCGAGATGTTTTAATTCCTAATACATGTTCCGTTTTAATAATTTCCGAAAGAATTACATAATCTCCGAATAGTGCAAAGTTTCTCTTTTTCCTAAAAGCTCTGAACATTGCTGAAATACTTCGATTTTTATTAACTCTAAATAATTTGTCAGCATCTTTCATGATCCAGTTTGAATTTTGATATTGCATATTATTTATTTTCCTTTTCTTCGGGTAAATTATCAATAAACATTCTCAACATTTTACCAATTGACTTACCGGTATAAAAACTAACTAATTTAAGTTTCTTAAACTGTTCCTCTGTCATTAAAAACGTAAATGGTTTATTTATCTTTTCCATGTTTATATATTAACATATTTATATACATATGTCAAGTACCAAAATAGCTCTATGCTATAATGATTTCGCGGCATGAGTTATTATTATCGCCCAACATGGAAGGAGCGGCTTATGTCGTTATTTGATATTATTAGTTTTATTATTCTATTACTATTTTATGCGTTTGTAATAGGATTTGTTTTACATGGAACGATTATTTATTTTCAGGAAGGTTGGAGATATTTTTCATTATGAGTAAAAGGGAAATAATTTGGTATATTATTTGTTTTCTTGCGGGAGTGATTCTTTTCTTCATTTTCCCAAAAGATAGTGCGCCTGTTATTATTACCCCTCCCATTCCGACAAGATATATTCTTAATCAGAATACGAATCACGGAATAACTTGTACAACATACGGATCCACCGATAATAATATCCCTTCTCCGATATGTATTAAACAATGAGGTTAAAAATGAAGACTAAGTCCACCTTTCCCATCCGAAATAATAGTAGCTCCGGAAAGAGTAATATTCCCTTTAAAATTAAATGCAGGAGGATTTGTCGCTACTGGTTGTGTCGGGTGGGTTGGCGGTGGTGTAGGTATACTTGGCGAGACTGGTTCAACTGCGACTGATTGAAAAGCTTTCGCTAATGCTAAGCCCTTAGGATTTAATGTGACACTATCTCCATCTATCATTAAAATTCCCTCCTGGGGCGTATCAAAGAGATTCCATAAGTTTAATCCATTGAGTATACCCATTTTAAGAGCCGGATATAATATTTGAGTAAAGGCATCGGCAAGCATTTGAGGATTAGCTGCTTGCGTAGAACCATCATTAGGATTTCTCGTATCTGCGATTTCTTGAAGGAAAATAGGGTAAGATTTTGTGCCATATTTATTATTCAAATTATTAATCATCGTAGCCAGATTTGCAATCCAAGTGGCCGAATCAGTAATATTTGCATCCGGATAGTAATCAACGACAAAACCACCTTGCGCTTGTACGTCTATTTGAGAATACCATCCACTCGGCGCTTCACTCTCATTAATTGTAGTATGAGAAGTAATCTTTATTCCATTTTGCGTAGACCATGTATTAACAGCACTAATAAGCCCTGTATAAAAATTACTCCATGAATCAGTCACATTTCTTCCGAATCCATTGGATTCTCCTTCAAATTCAGGGAAGTAAGCCGCAATGTCACCATCTTTTAAATGAGCTTTGTGGGTTATTAAATGACTGACGGCTTCGTTAATCCAATATTCGGCGGTATTCGGTTGGAAAGGGAAATTGTAAATCCCTTCTCCGTAACAATCAGTTGAACGAATAATTGCATTAAACCCCGCGGCATGAATGGTGTCTAAAAGAAAATCAGTAAATGCTTCCGGAGTTCGTGGACTTGGTTTATTTCCATATCCTGTGAATTGAGCATCGCTATTAATTGGAACAGCAATCGAAACATGCGTTACGCCGGGAAAATTGTTTTTAACAAGGTTAATGACGTTTTGGAATAGAGTATCAGAGGTTTGATTGTTCACTACATCTTTAGTGAGCTTCATTGGATCAAGGGAGAGAATCATATCTTTATTATATAAGAAAGGATACTATTGTCAATAATTATTCTGCTCTCCCTGTATCAGGAGCAGAAGTGGGTTGTAGAACAACTGCCGATTGTCCTGCCGTTGGACTTCCCGTTGCTGGAATAGCTGTCGGAGGGATATCAGTATTAGGAATTGTAGACGGTATTGAAGAGAGTGGAGCGGTAGAAGGTTGGATGTCTGGTGTTGGTGTACACGAAGGTGATATCGATGCTGCAGGACTCATTACAATATCACCGGTGGGTATCGGAGAAACAAAGCATGTCGTTCCATCATCGGCACATGCTCTTGTCTTAAATATTGCTAACAGAAGAAATCCTAAGCAAATAACAAATATAATTATTCCTATTTTCATTTTAGTATGCCGCTATATTCTTTCTAAAAAGATAATTAATAATAAATGAAGTTGCTCCACTTCCTATGATAATTGGTATTCCGATATTGACAAGAACTTCTGGTAAATGATTGTAGGTAAAATTAATAATTGCATCTGGTACTCCCGGCACTTGATAGACGGTCACAATCAAACCAATAAGAAAACTGATTAATGATTGTAGAGCTGTCATTAATCCTTTTCCGGCTGCGCTATCAATATTTGGGCCTCGTAAGTTATTCATAGGTAAATTATTCGCTTCGCTCATTTTTTTCCTGTAAAGATTGAAATAATGGTATTAGCAAATTTCGTTGCATTATTAACTGTTTGTGTTTGTTGTTTTTGCGTAACGGTTATTTGTGTTTTTAAATTATCAATTGCAACTAATATGCTTTGTTTCGTATCATCTCTCGCATTTAAATATTGGGCTATAGTTCCCATATCTGTTTGTAGTTGACCAACTTCTTGCTGCGCTTTAATTCCATTATCAATAGCAACTGAATCCGATGATAACGTCTTTTGTAATTCGCCGGTAATAACAGAATTTGTATCTTTGCCCTGTTGCACTTCCGTTGTAAGACTTTGTACTTGTTTTGTAAGTGTTCCAATTTGTGTATTGTCATTATCAATTTGGGTTTGTAATGAATTTACTTTCGTAGTTACCTGATCCGCTTCTGTATATCCAATTTTAACAAAAGCATCATAGTTTGTCGATTTTGTGACAAGTGTATCAAAAGTAGCACTATCAACATACGTTCCGGTTGCTGGATGGGTTCCTTTATAAATAACAAACTTTTGAATGGTTGTCGGCCAATCACCGTAAGGAGTTCCTGAGTTTAATTGTCCCGTCCATGGATCTGCTATTGTTACATTCTTCCCATCACATGCTACCGCAACGACAAAATGAGTCTCAAGCGTTGAAGAAGGCCCTTCAGGATTTGCATTCACTTCAAGAATTACTGACATTGTAGGGTCAGAAAGATATGTTTCTAAAATACTCAGACTTGCGGGAGTAGTTGAATAATCAATACTCTGTTGATAAATACAATTTGCATAAAGAGATTGTAGGGCTTTGTCAGTTAATTCATTTCCCTCTACATAGAGATTATTCGTTATAAATAATTGATTAAGTTGAAGAGGATTAATCTGATGACCGTAATAATTAGCTATCATTGCAAATGCAGTAAGATAGCATCCTGAAGTTCCTATTGTGATTGTATTATTTCCAGTTCCTAAAACCGTAGAAGCCCATTGAGGATCTCGTTGAGAATACAACTGAGGTAAAGTTCTCATAAATAGATTATAACATAATTGCTGAAATAGCATTTTATGAGATAATTACAATATCCTCCTACGCTCCGGCGTGGGAGGTTTTGTTTTAAACCGTTTCTGACGGTTTATCTTCGAGAGCTTTTTGAGCGTCTTCTAATGTTTTTACCGCTTTCACGACTTCTGCATCTTGTGACTTCTCGGCAACTGCTGATTCTGCTTCATCTACTGCGACGTAAGCTTCAACAACTGCTTGCTCTTCAGGACTAAGTTCTTTTTTAGCCTTCAGTAATGCGAATTGTTCTAAATCCGCTTGAATTTGTCTTGACATATTCCTCCTTTCTTAATATTAGAATACTCTGTTTTTATTGAAGATTTTGTAAGAAGTTTATTTAACAAAGAATTTTAGAACTATTTCAATAGCAAGCACAATGCCAACGCCCGTATAAACAAGTCTTTCAAGTGTTTTAACTACTTTCTCAAGTGCCTCTAATTGTGCTTTGGTAGCGACATCACCACGTAATTCATTTAATAAATCGAACCTTTTTTCTGCTGCGACTTCTGTTTTTCTGTTTTCTTCTTTAACCGCAATAAGAGCCGCATTGAGGGCTTTGTCCTTTTCTTCAAGAAGTTTTTCAATATGATATTTTAGTGTGTCAACTGTCCACTCGTTTTTCATTGTCCATTAATGCCCTTAAAGAAATATCTATGAATATCCTGAATATCTGATTGAATATTGGTTAGCTGTACTCCCTGGTCATCTTGACGTTGCTTAATTTGAGCATCATTGAGAAGTAGTTTTTGATTTTGAATTAATACATTTTGTTCCTGTAATGTATCAGCATCAACCGCTATTTTTAATTCCTGGTAACTAATGTTAGAAGCAATAACATAATTGATAATGCTAACGAAAGCCACAAGAACCGTTGGTACGGCTCCAATGAGGATAGGAAGCCAATGAGCTTTAAGATAAAGTTTCGCATGTTCCATTATTTCTCCTCCGATGTACTTTCTTCTTTTGGGGGGAAGAGATGTTCGCGGATTGCTGTTTCATGTTCGGAATGTTTATCTAATCGTTTCCCAAAAGTACCTGCAATCTTCTCTAAAGCCTTTACCAATGCCTCTGCTTCACTCAATGGCTTCTCAACTGGTGCTCCTGGCACTTGAGGAGATGTTAAGTTGGTAGGAGGCATATTTTGAACAGGGTGAGGTGGTAATGATTGAAATGCCTGTGCAGCGGGCGGAGGGTTTTGCATACCATTAGGCACCGGTTGTCCATTTTGTCCTAACATAGCCTCGACTTGAGGTGGTACGGGAAGTCCTCGACGTTCAAAAGCTCTTCCGACAGGGTGAGGATGTTTAGAAAGGAGACTAGCGGGCGATTTTTCCGGCATTGGAGTATTTACAGGTGGGGTCATACCTGGATCAAAATTTGGTGAACTTCCAGAAACTTGAGCAGGAGCAGGAACGCCAGCTTGGATTGACGCATTCAATTGGCCGATAGGGGTTTGTGGATTCATAAAAATGGAACACTCCAAATGGATATGTTCCTATAAAGAATTATATCACAAGGGTTTGAGATAGTTAGGAGTTTTTTGATGGCATGGAACACAAAATAATTACAAGTTAATTGTATCATTTATGGTGTCCATTGTCCACCTGAGTATTGATAAGAAGCAGGCGCACCAACTATAGCTCCTGTTGATCCTCCCTGCTGTTGAGAGGCTTGAGGAATCGAAACAGAACCATTCCCTACCTGAAGAGAGGTTCCCTGATTTCCATTAGGGCCAGGAGGCATAGTAGAAGTAGCTTGTTGAGGGGAAGGTAAAGATTGTTGTGGCAATCCTTGTACCTTTTGACTAAGTTGTTGATTATATGCAGCTATAATTTGTTGTGCCGCATTATTGAGTTTTGCAGCAGCATTTGATGGAGAACCTGAATTTATTAAATCTAATTTTAGACCTGGGTAAGCTGCATCTATATCGTTAAAATATCCAGAAAGTTTTGCATAATTATTACTTGAAGCGCCTTGCATAGTTTGTACTCCATATCCTCCAATTTCAGGAAGAGCATCTAAAAGATTCGGCTCATTCCAGTTAATCCCCGCAAAACCTTTTCCTCCCTCATTGAGTAAGGTTAATGCATCATTAATTTTTGGCAAAACCTTTTGGATAGTTCCTGTTGCATCATTAATTGGTTTAGAAGATTCAAGAGCCTGATCGTTAATTTGTAGTAGTGAATTTACTTGCCCTGCAATGGCAGCATTACCAGGATTATCTTTTATAATATTTTCTAATTGGCTTTTGTAATAATCATGCGCTGCCTGACTAATTGCTACAGGTTGATTATTAACATCTTTAGTTGTATATGGATCTACGGAAGACCATTTTCCGTTTACCTGTTGAATAGATGCGGGATCTGTTTCTAAGTCTTGCGCTTTTACATTGCTCTGAGATATACTAGAGCCATGAGCACCAGTTTGAGTACCATCTTGGCTAGTCATGTCACCTTTCTTATTTACGGTCTCCCCTCCTGGTTCGCTGCCTGTGGAATTTTGTCCCTGTGCAAGCGCATTAGCCGTAAGAGTCGTAGCACCAACTCCAATTAAACTTCCTGCGGTTGCTTTTGGATGTGCAGCAACACCTCCTAATATTCTTTTTACAAGTCCTGGTGGTTTTGGTTTATTCTGTTCTGCAATGGCCGCATTTGTTTCGTCTCCCATTTGTTGTGAAGCAGCTTTTGCCACATAGGGTTGCGCTTCAATCATTGCACTTTGTCTATCTAATGCATCTCCAATATCAGGATGCATTGATTTTAATGCACTGCTGGCCGTACGTCTCATTGTGAGAGCTGCCGTTTCTTCAGGTGTCGGGGTAGCATTATTATCAATCTTCTTATAAGCAGATTGAAGATAACTATCCAAGTTTTTAATATATGTTTGCAATTGTGTATCAGATATATTATCTGGAGAAACTACATTTTTATTGCCAGCATTTATTTGATTATTTAAACTGGTAATAAGATTATCTGTAGCGTCCTGTGCGGTTTTTCCTTCCCCCGGTTTAATAGCTGCCTTTTGCATAGCAAGCGCATTATTATCTATAAGATTTTGTTTTGACATTGATTGAGGATCCGTAGCGAGAGTATTATTTATTCTTTGTGATTCTTCGGTTAATTGAAGCGGTAAATTTGCCTGTACTTCACGAGGATTATTTCCTCCAACATAATTATCTAATACCCCTTGAGCTTTATTTTGATCTTCTAAATAATAAGGGTTTTTCCTTGCTTGATCCGAGAAGTCTAACCATACAGGATTACCACCTGTTACGGGATGAGTCCCCGTTCTATCTGTTACCTTTACAGGTTGATCCCCAACTTTTGGGAAAGGTTTTTCTATAGCCTGCTGAGTTGCAGAAGTTTGAGGGAAGGCTTCTTCTAAAGGATTAAGAGGTGTTGATTGTGGAAATGTTTTTGAAATTGTATCTTCAGGGGGAACATAAACTCCCCTTCCACTTGTAATTGGTTTCGCTTTAACTTCTGCGGTAGTCCTAGGTATCTCTGGTAATTTACCTGAGAATTTATATTGTCCTCCGTTTGCTTCTTGAGGAGGAGGTAAAGGTGCTTCAGGGGTTTTAGCTATATTTCCATGTCCATCATAGATAGGAGGAGGTTCTCCTGAAGTATCGGCATCTCCTACCATTCCCATACCTGCCACGATTTGTGCATTTGGGCCTTCTTTTCCTGAAAGTTCATTTATAACGGGAGTATTTGCTCCTTTACTAAGAGTATTTTGTATTCCTTGAGGAGAAAGATTTTGTGCAACCTTACTTACATCCTGACCTACATCATTCGCCACTGTTCCCACTCCTTTTTCAACATCCTGAACATAAGGATTTGCTTGTGCCGCTTGAATAAAGCTATCAATTAGACCCATTTTTACCTCCCATTGAAATATATCCTAGTGGCGTTTGTCCGGTATCACTCATCCATTTATCAAGATCATTTACTGCAACTCCATTATCTGTTGCCGAGATGAACCTATTTCCTCCCATATAAATACCCGTATGTCCATCGGGCTGATTAGGATCTGAAAAATACATTGGATCACCTGGTTGAATACCATCAAGTCCCTGTACTCCTGTTCCCTTTTGAAGATTATTCTGCCATGCCTCAAGAGCAGTTCCTCCTTGTTTTGGCATTCCTGTTGCAGCCTCAACAAAGGACTCGCACCATCCGTCGTAAGATTGATCTCCTTCATCAGTTGATGCTTTTTGTACGTCTGATGGTTCGCTTGTTGGCATTGAAGAAGAAGGGCTTGCTCCAACGCCAAGTCCTTGTGCAACTTCCTGTAATCGTGGGTCAGTAGCATTTGAAGATGAAGGAAGAACTCCCATTTGTGAAGCTACGGCTTGCACGTTAGGATCGGTTATTGCTGGCGTAGTAGGTGTGATGGATGGTAAATTAGGCTGCATAGCTCAGGTTCGCCCCACTTGGTAAGGTATTGGAATTGGAAGCCAATTCAGTAGCGGGAGAGCCAACGGTGGTTTGATAAAGTTGTTGTGTTGGATTAAGTGTGTGATATTGATTTCCAATTTGTGATTCTGTAATACCTGCCTGATTTGTTGATAAGGTAGCTTGATATTGCTCTTCGGCTTGTGCCAATGCAGTCGCTTGAGACATTTCTGTTGCGCTAAGCTGTACTCCGCTCTGCATTTTTGTAATTAAGCCTTGAAGCGTGGCGGCTTGTGCTGCGTTCCAACCTTGACCCTCCGTTGCCTGATTCTGTTGGGTAAGCGTTGCATTTTCTTGTGCAGGGATAAGGTTCTGAGCATTTTGTTGAATACCGGCATTAACAAAGTTAGAAGCGAGTCCGGCCGCGGTATTGGCGTTTGCTGTAGCCGCATTTGCCTGTGGGGTAAGATAGGCTGTCTCATTAGCTATCCCATTATTTACACTGGTATTATTGATATCATATCCTCGCGCTCCGGTATAATTATCAGGAGTGGCGTTCGTTACTTTATTCGTTAGATTAGTCGCTTCCGTTTGAAGAGCAGGGACATTATACATTTGGTTCCCCGTTTGGTAGAGAGAAGTGACGGTAGGATTACTATTAATAACATTCTGAAGAGGTTGGACCGCCTGTGAATTTTGTCCTTGTGCAGTATTGAAATTACCTGTTACATCAGCGCTTGACGTATTTCCTGCGGCAGTTGGATCATACGATGAGATGGCATTATTGCCTGTATTTGTTGCAGTAGACGCTTCATTGTTTGCTGCTGATTCATCAAGTGAATCATACCTATACTTAAGTCTATCAAATTTAAAGTTACGCATAAAAAAAGACACAAGTCAGGGACTATGTGTCTGGGATTATTATAGCATCTTCTCATAATTAAGAAAGAGTTGTTGATTTCCAAGCGCTTCCAGTCCATACAGATAATGAAGGGGTGTCAGTATTGAGATATTGATCTCCCGTAAATCTGCCCGATGTTGGTCTGTTTGCAGCTAAACCGCTCAACGGGAAATTACCCCATGTCGGAACTCCACCTATAACGATAAGTTGTTGTCCGGTTTTGCCAACAGGAATACGAGCAAAGCTACCATTTGCACTATAATATAAATCGCCATCAATAACGGGTGATGAAAGGAGATGTCTAGGCTTTATAGCGGAAGGGAGAATTGATTCCTGTCCGATTGTAAGAATTAATCCTTGTCCTTGATTTTGTTTAGGATCCATTAAACCTGTTCCTCCGTATCGGCATTTTCATGTTCAAGTGTTAATTGCAATAAGGTAGGGCTTACTCCTCCTGTTTGGGTAAGAATTGCTCCCACTTGATATTCTCTTCCTCTCCCTCCTGAGAAAGGTGCTTTGTGGAAAAGTTGTCCGGTATTTGTTGATCCTTGTAATTCTGTAAAGGATCCTCTATTGATAGCAATTTCTGGTTGTATTCCTGCTCCCGTTGGTAAAGCTAAATAATCAGCTCGTAAATTGAAATTAAGTTTCTGATGAGAAGCGTCCCCGTCATCCTGGATAAGCGTTTGAATTTCCCCTGACGACGCAGGAGGATTAGAGAAATTCACATTATCAACACCATATGCTCCTCCATCCTGCCAGGCAACAAGAAGACTTTCGCCAACAGGAAATGTACAGCCTATGCTTACCGTATTCCCGCTATTACCCGTTGAAATGACATAATCATACGAAAGGCTCGCAGGATAATACGAGTTATATGTACCATATGAATACGTTCCTCGTTGTTGATTCGTTGAGTTAGAATTAGCAAACAATCCAAAATGAATAAGAGAACGCCACGTTGTCATAGCTCCAGGATAGACTTCTGTATATGCTCCTTCTTCAATCATTGGCATACGTTTCAACTTATTTGAATTAGCATTTCCTACATCAAAGAAATATGATCCCTGATAGTTCATCAGATAGCCTCGATAACCGGCAAAGAAGAAAAGATTAACATCAATACCCACCATTGCGTTGATTGATCCTTCAGGTACATCAATAAAGAAGTCAAAGGTAGGGTCAGATCCGTTCCAGAAATAGATACGGCCTGCATCAAAATCATAGATATTTCCTCCGCGCCACATACCAATTGCTAAGAACTCTCGCCAAAAGGCAAAACATCTAACGTGCCATCCAGGAGAAAACTCAATAAAATTAGGAACATAATTCGCTCCATCCCATACCGCAAGATATCTTTCATTACCTATAATCTCAGCACCTGTTATTACACCCCCAAGAGGTTGATACTGAAATTGAATAGCAGGATGAAATTGAGTATCGGTTACTAAGAATCCATAATAGGAAGTATATTCCGCTGTTGAAAAATTAGACGCGGTTCCGGTAGCAATAATTCCCGAATTTGTTGGATCAGTCAAATGAGCATGATATTGTTTCCCTTGTAAGACGCGCCAAGGAGTTGCGAAAATAAATTCAACTTCGCCTCCTGTTGGAATATTTGCAGCCGCTATTGTTTGAGTATCAATTACATTATTTTGTTGATCGTGAATCGTAACTGTCCATGCTCCTGTTCCTTTTGTTGAAACATAAAAACCAATTGATGCTTGCGGATCATTTACAGGAGCTAACGCAAGCAAATCATCAGTATCTTCAATGATAGTTGTAGGAAGTGTATATGTCTGTCCAGTTAGATTTTGATTTACATCAATATCTAGACGCGTTGTAGGAGCCGCAAATGGTACATTAGTTGAATAAGTTGATGAATGATTCGTTAGATTGTTGCTGTTGGCTGTATAGTCACTACGAGAGGCTGTGTGAGCATACATTGCTTCAAGACCTGTTGAAGACGCATTAACTATAATTTGATTATTGGTAGCAATTTGGGCAGCCGATTGTATATTATTCCAAAAACGAATATCATTTAGAAGTCCATCAAAGAAATTCGTGACGCTCGATGCTCCCTTGTTTGCTCCGATATATAATAATGCCGCATTACTCGAAATTGCTGTTTTCGTTCCGGTAAAAGTTCCTAATGATACTCCATTAAGATAAAAAGTGCCAAGGGAAGAAGCAGCAAGCCAGCTAACAGAAAGCCGATTCCAAACAGCGGTAGTAAGAGTTGGAAGATTCGTAGTAAGATATTCAAAAGCTGTTCCGTCATTAGATATTCCTAACCGTGCCTGAGTAGTTGTCGTCGTAACTAAAGTATTATCCTGTATTTCATTAATTGCTGGGGTTGTAGAACCTGTTACAGAAGTTAAATAATTTATATTTACTCTCCCAACTCCTCCTGCTCCTCCATTGCCCCCATTCCCAGGTGCGGCTCCTCCTGCTCCGGCATTAGCGGTAATTAATCCTGTTCCAAGGGTTGCTGTTTGGGCTTTAAGTAAAATCGATCCAGCCCCGCCTCCTCCACCAGCTCCAGCCGTCCCTCCGGCGGTCACTCCTATATTTCCATTACTTACAATATTTCCTGTATTAGTTATTGTTACGGCATTACAAAAGATTATTCCTCCTCCATTTCCGCCTGCGCCTGATATAGAGCTATTATCTCCTGGTACGCCACCGCCCCCACCGCCACCTCCAAGATTCATTGTTGTAAGATCATTTGATCCGGTAGTCCCCCCGCCCGTACCCCCCGTACCATCTGAGGTGCTTTGTCCATTAGCTCCGGCAGTCCCATTTCCTCCACCTGCTCCTCCTGCTCCAAAATTGTGAGCATTAACAAAGGTAAATCCTCCTCCGCCACCGTTACCATTCGCATTGAGAGAATCAGTTCCAACGCCTGCTGTTCCTTCTCCTTGATTTCCTCCTGCTTGAGAAGGAACGGGGCCTACACCTGATCCCCCACGAAAGCCGCATCCCGATGCAGATATAATACCAACTGGAGAAAGCGTCCCGTTAGCCAGGAAGGTTAAAATACCCCCTGTTGTCCCATTCCATGCTTTAGCCGTCCATGTCACACCGGTATTAACCATCACATTTGTATACTGTTTCACAACTAATACTTGCGCTCCCGATGTGTATGTATTACTAAGAGGATTTTGAAGCGTAATGGTTCCCGCTGTATATCCCTGGATTGTATTTCTTTCATATTGTCCTGCATTTGTTCCTTGGGTTTGATGAATTAAAATAATCTGTCCTGCAGCAAAGCTTGCGTTGGTCGCAGAAAGATTTTGTGTACCTGAAGTTCCAGTACAAGCTGAATCAATTGGAACTTCCGTTGTATTTATTGAAATAGTACGCGACCCATCACTTCCTGATCCAAAAAAGCCTGATACACCAAATAAATCGAGCTTATACCCACGCGTAGCACCTGATTCATCCCATTTGCCAAGAAGTGTCATTGAGGATCCCACTGCCGGAAGCGTATTAGCATAGAAATATGTTTCTAATGTTAGATTTCCTGTAATTTCTAATGTTCCCGAATCGGCAGCCGTAAGGTATTGAGAGGATGCAGCCACTAATGAGAATGAATTAACATTGATAGGAACTCCTCCTTGAGCTTTAAGAAAATTAGTTGAAAGCTGTGGATTATTCTGTGTTGGGCCGTATCGAGCAATTGAGGAATCATTAGGAATATAAACATAGTCATCTCCCGTAAAATAAGATAAACCGTTCCCATGATTATTAGGAATCATACCGAGATTTGACCATGCAGCTGCATTTGTTCGTTGATAAAAATTGCCTGTATTACCAATTGCAAAAGTTGTAAGTTGTACGGGTGTACGATCCATCCATTTAATAAGATCAGTCACTACGGAACCCGATTCCTTAATTGAAGAGGGCATGAGAGTTAGGGCTTGTGGATCATCACGATAATTGATAGCACGATTAAAATAAAAAGAATTGGGAATTTGACCCGCTGCGTTTTCCTTAGGGTAATCACTAATTCCACCAGTCCAACGTTTTTGTATAAAGGGTGCATCTGATTTCTTATTTGCCATAGATTATCCTGATAAGGTTACACCAAATACCTTGTAGGCTGGTTTAGTAAGAGCTTGTTTCTTTCGGATAATAACCCTGCTGTCACGATCTCTATAACTGTTTATCATTCCAATAAGTCCTCCTACTACTTTTCTGTCGTCAAAATCTTTTGAGGGATTATCGGGATCTCCTGTATAAAACATTCTGTTATAAAATCCAGCTGATTTGACATCTTTTTTAATACTTGCATAGTAATCTGCTGCCGTGCCCCATCCTAAAACGACATGTCCTTCTTCAGGTATTTCAGGCGTTTCACCGATTCGGTAGCTTGCAGGGGTTACCGTAGGATATGTCCAATTCATTGGTTGCCCATTGCTCGTTCCTAACGTGAGATGCGTTGTATCGGTATAGCCTGTTATTCGATACCAGGTTCCCTGTCCATAAACTGCAGGATCATTGACGGTCAACCAGCGCCCTATCATTGCTCGGGTAAATACAGCACTTGAATTTGCGACAATATTTGATGCATTTGTTAAAGTAATTACTCCTGAGGAAACATCGGGGATTGAAAGATTTCTATCACGATAATGATAATAAATAACACCTGTATAGGTAGCTTGAGGAATAGGCCATATCTGAAAACTATCCTGTTCTACAAAAAAGAATTGTGGAAGCGCTGATGCTTGAATTTGAATCGAATTCAACTGTTCCCAACGAAAACGGGAGCTAATAGGTGTGAGAGGAAAATTGACTGAACCAACGGTAATATACCCACCCTCAATAGTAACAAGTCCCGGAGGGAAAGGAGTAATCTGTACATTATTAGCAGTCGTTATCGTATAAGGTTTAACCGTTTTGTAATTAACCATTTTAGCTAAGATTAACTGATATCGTTGTCCCAGGTGATAATAGAAATTATTATCAATATTGACATCAGTTAATGGGTTGCCATTCTGGTCAACCATATTTAATGCCCGATAATGTTCAGTTCGTATGTCAGTCGTGGTAAGTCGCATATTATTTCTTTCCCTTAACTTTTCTCAATATATCTAATTCTCTTTTTAAAATCTGTTTATCATCTCGCAATTCTTTCAGTTCCTCCTGTTGCTGTTGTTCAATCAACTCAAGTATCTGATCCATTCTCTCTTCGGACGCTGTGCTTTGTAGATTTTGTCCTACAATAATCACTGAAAGAAGAACAAATTGACAAAATTCTTCAACAAACCAATTAACAATCCCAATGCCTCCTGGCTGTAATGCTGCCGGAATACCGATAAAAGCAATAAGAGCAAATAAATAAGCGCACCACATTGAGCCTACCCATGAGGTTAATTTTAATGCTATCCATTTATTCATAATCGATGATACCCTTTATGGGTATAAAAAAAGCTACCAGGAAGGTAGCTATGTGCTTTATTGTATTATAACACGAATTTATTGGACTCCATCATACTGTAAAGCATAATCTATTAAATTACCCATATATCTATTATAAACCAACTCCTAAAAGTAAACGCGTCACTAAAGTTGCTCCGCCTGCCAGTGAGCGTAAAAATGAAAGATCGGTAACGATTTGATTATTTGATGAAAGTATATATGGTTGTCCAATGGTACTACTTGCCCATGACGCATAGCCAGTCGGTACAACAACAATAGAAGGTATAAAGGGTACACGCACAACATTTGGTATGAGATAATCCAAGGCTACTGTCGGTTGTGTAATAGTATTACTCGCAAAGAAGATAGCCTGTGGCGCTTTGAAATAAGTACTTACATTTATAGGAGCTATTAAGGAAGGATTGATATCAAATGCGGGGAAATATGGTTGTGAGATTGATTGTCCCAACCATGAAGCAATACCTGTAGGGAGGATTACTACAATAGGAGTTTTAGTAAAAGGGAATACCGGTTGTTGTGGATAGAGAGTAATATATGGCTGCCCTATTGTATTTGATAACCAACTTGCTGTTCCCCTGGGTGCAAGTGGTGCTTTAAAATATGTCCCTATTTGCATCACGCCCGGAATAAGATATTCTAATGTCGCTGTTGGTTGTCCTATGGTTGATGAAGTAAAAAAGATGGCAACGGGTGGTTTGAAATAGGTTCCTACATTAACGGGCGTGGGTAATTGATTTATATCAATAGATGGAAAATATGGCTGTGCAATAGAATTAGAAAGCCAAGAACCAACCCCAGTAGGAACGACAACGCTAGAGGGAAGGCGCGGAACCTTGAGGACTCCTGATATTTGAGTTGTAATGAAATTTGGCATATACCTATTATACTATTTGTAAATCATTAGCGATAATAGGTTGATTAATAGTTTGAGGTAAAAGAGAAGAAGTTAAAGCTCCAGGAATATAAGCAACAATTATCCCACACTCATATAAACTAACCGTTGTAACAGTAGTTGAAGTAATTTCTCCAATATCTGAGCCAGTACCAGCAGGATAAGTACTTGATCCAGCAATTTGTCTAAAAATTTTTCCGGATGTTGTTATAGAAATATTCGTTGAAACACCATTGACAATAATTTTTCCTGTTTCAGCAATAAGGGCTTTAGTAAAAACCCATCCCATGTAATCAACAATAGTAGATCCTGCAATATTAATATCTCCTACCGATTGTCCTTCAATATTATATTCTTCAGTTATTGCAGAACCGGCAGAAGTAATAGACCACCCATTTGTTGCGCTCTCTGGCCTCTCATTTTCTTGAGGAGTATGACCTGATCCATAACCGCTTCCGCCTGATCCAACTTGGGTAGTAAATCCAATCGTTGTGCCATTAGTGAAAGGTCGTTTTGCTGTTACCCAAATATTGCCAGGATCAGTAAGGGCAGTAGAATTGTCAACGTAATGATCACTCGTTCGCAAGTCCATACCCGCATTTGTGCCAGGATTGCCAATAATAAAATCAGCAGAAGTAATATTGGCAAGTGTAGCGTTTGTTACTGTAATACTGATCGTCCCATTAACAAATATCTTCAAGGTATTAACACTACCAGAAGTGATCGTCCATGCAATAGAAATTCGATTCCACGCGCCTGTTGCTAATGTTGCTCCGTTACTTCCTATTTGACTAAGGGCAGAATTTAGCAATTGCAATGCACCGCCAGTACTCAACCCCAAACCAAAAACAACGGCTCCGTCTCCTGTTTGTTCAGAGGCAAAGAAGACTCCCGTTGAACCTGTCGGAAGTGCATTGAAATATGCCCAGAAGCTTATTCTTCCTCCCGCATCGGTAACAAAATTAGATCCAATAAGATAATCCTGATTTGCTGCTCGATATTTCATGGATTTAATATGCCCACCATGAACAAAATCAGTAGCCACAGCAGGAGAACCTTGTGCAGCAGGCCATATATTTGTATCAAACGTTGCGTCTCCCCCTGGTTCTAAAAATTGTGTTGCCATAATTAAAAGGTTCGTATATTAGTATTGATAATTGGTTGTGGTTTATCACCGCCAGTATAGGTTGGGATGGCAACAAGAGGAGCTGTATATGTTACATAAATTGAGCGTATACTGTTATCAGATGCAGGTGTGAAATTGGCCGGAGTTGTAAAGCTTTGACCAATCACATGTTCACCCGCTCCGGTTGAAGTATCAAGATATTCACCTGGCGCACCACCTGAACCTGAAGCAATCCTAAGAACCATATAACTTACTCCATTTGACATTACCGGCTGATTTGGAGCTGTCCATGTTCCCTGTTCCCAAGCCGCACCACCAAACGGCACATTGTAAGTATTACTTATTCCATTTATTAAAAGATTACCACTACTGTCCGAAATAATTCCTTTTTGCGTAGCTCCACTATTATTATTATTTTGATAAGAATTTATATTTATAATAGTTCCTGCCGGTGCTGAAACCGGTGAAAGACCATAATATTGATTAGTATTTGTAACGGAAATGTTTGTTCCGCCGATCGTTGTATATCCGAATGTAGGATCAACAATAATCGGATATAATGCAGAATTTAAAAAGTCTTGAGGAATAACAATTGAGAGAATTTGTGAATCTTCATTAATTTTAATATCGCAATATACTTGTTTCCCATTTGCATCATGAGCAATCGGTCTATAAATATGAAATGCTTTTCCTGCAGCATAATGCTTACCACCTAAAGCTCTTTGATCTCCTGATTGTATCTTATGATAGACGGCATATGAACCTTCTACATTTTCCGGTCTATTCTCTCCCAAAAGTTTCTCTTTAGAAGTTAAAGGTAATTGATAAAAGAAATTAAGTCCTTTTGTTTGAATACTCAGTTCAATAATATTAATTTGAGGTTTTTCTTTCAATAAAATTTCAAATTCATGACCCCGCTTATCATCATCCGCATACAAATCTTCTCGTGGATAAAAATGGGCTTCTACAGTTCCCTTTTTCCATTTAATGATATCTCCATTTTGTTCTATTTGTCCTTTTTCCGGTTCATCATCAATTACTCCTACTGAGAAATTAACTTCATTATCCCATTTCTTTATTTTCATTCGAGGATGGAATTTATCTTGCTTTGCATCTCCTACTTCTATCTCCAAATCGCCGTGTGGATGAGGAACTGTTAAGCCATATGTTGTAGAGTTTATGTTTTGCATATTATTTCCTTAAAAATATTCCTACATTCGGATTATAAATATAATCATTACTAATTGACTCCATACCTTCTGAAAAAGGAACGCATCCTTTACTTGTTTTCTGCCAGTTTCTTTGCAAACATGAACTGCACAAAAGGCCTTTACAGTAGTTACATAAGCCTACATGACGCCCTGAGCCTGGTTGATATGGCCATGTTGCTTGACAATGAGAGCATTGACGAAATTCAACTTCAATTCGTCTGCCTTGTGCATCTAAAGTTGAACCATAAGCTGAAGGTTTGTTTCCTTTGATCACAAAGAAATTATATCACAAAGAGGAGACTATTCATCCCACGAGGCACTTGCATAAAATACGTCAGTTCCCTGAGCATACAGATAAGATAAGAAGATATTGTAAAGTGTTGTTGGTGCAATCGTCAATTCTCCACCAGGAACTGCAACCCAACGATAGCCTGCACGTTCATTGAAACCTACTGAGAGAAGAACTGAATTTGACACAAGTGATCCCGCGACGGTTGAAACGGTATAACAGGTTGCACCAGCGGCCACAGCATTCAATCCAACAAGAGGGGCAGAAGTAATCGTATTTGTCCATGTACCTTTAGTTGTTTGACGCTGCCATTGTACCTGGTAGTTATTATCCGCGGCTGCTCCACCCGGTGAGATTTCCCACTCATAGAGCTTAATGTCTTTAACCGTTGCACCTTGAGCTACCTGGATAATACCTGCCGCAGCGGTTGTAGAAGATGCTGCACCGGCTGAACCTGCACCGGTATACTTAGCAAAACGTGGAAGTAATCTTGTAAATTTCATATAAAAAGCTCCCCTTTGGGAGCTATGTGCTGTAGATATTATATAACTAAACGAGAAGATATGTCAACCAGCCACCTACATTTGTAGCACCTGAAAGATTAAGAACAAGCGCGTTTCCCGAGGATGTTTGGAAATTACCAACAGGAGCAAAAGGAATCTGTACACCTGAATTAGAGACAAAGTTCATCGTTCCTGTTATCCCACTTCCTCCCGCGCCATCAGTAAATTTAACATTAACTGAACCCGATGCTACAATTGCTCCTGATAATACCCGTATTCTCTTTCCTCCTGTTGCTGAAATAATCGTATTATCTCCATTTGATGCTGCCGCGACTGGAGTAAAAAGAGGGGTAAGAGGAGTAATTCCGTTATAGATAGTCGATGTTTCCTCAGAGCCTCCCGTTATCGGATTGCCGCTTCCATCAACACTAGTAACAACTGCCGCTTCAAGAGACCCTACAGTAAGTCCTGATACTCCCATTCCTAATTGAGTAACACTATCGAGGACTAAGATTGTCCAATGCCTATTATCATCAGGCGGCCCATTTCGATTGTAGCGTGGTAAAAGTCTGTCCATAAACATATTATATTATTCTTCTTTATCTAATGCTAGCTGTCTTTCGCGGTTGGTAATACGGTCTTCTCTAAGATCAAGCTTCTTCTTTCGTTCCCCATCAATCGCAGCTGATCTTTCAATAAGCGATTCTCTCTCGGTTAGTTCTTTTTCTTTCTGACTAAATCCTTCAATAACTTTTAGCTTTTTATCAAGATTTCCTTGCTCTGCTACCGCGTCAAGCTTCTTTTGTTCCCATATATCTTTCTCTTTTTGTATTTCGATAAGGATATTCTTATTTTCTTCTAATTCCCTTGTCTTAATCCGTATCTCAATATTGGCTTGGTCAATATATTTTCTTTCCTGTATAATTGCGCTTTCCTTAAGCGTTAGTTCATGCTCAGTTTGTGATAAATCCTGTTGTCGCTTAAGCATCTTTTGCTCAACTGTTTGTAAATAACGGATTTTAGCATCATAGGAAGTAAGACTATGGATATATGATTCAAGCAGTTTATAAAGATTTTCATATGCCTGCTGAATCGATGTCAGATTCTTTGCTCTTGCAGCAATTTCTTCCTCGTCATCACCAGGCACAATGGTAGGGAATTTGGAGAAGTCAAGAGATTTAGGAGTATTTTGGAATTTAGCAAGGTCAATATTCATAGTTTTACAAAGATTTTATCAAGCGCATTTTGGTATCTTGTTTCGTAGTGCAATCTAATTGGCCCGTCTTTCGTTATTTCAACCGTATTCTCCAAAGCAATCTTTTGTGCTAAATGCTTAGCCAAATGCCGTGCTATATATGCAGGAAAAGTAACGAGACCTCTTGAAGGCATTGTATATTGTATTTGCATATTCTCATCATTCGTAAGAGGATAAGTAAAATCGCTTTTTAATGGATTATAGATAAGCGTTGGGGTTTCGTCTCGCGTAGTGGGAATCATGCTAAAGCATTCCTTTCATTCATACTTTGTTTCTAAATACAGGAAGGTTTCTGTATAAGAGACATGTTTTTTCTATTCCATCTTTCGGATCAACATCTTTTGAATACCCATATTGAGCATCATTCTTCGCGAGGTTTGGATCAAGTTTCTTCTCAAGTATTTTAAAATCCTGGCTTGAGACATAGAAGGCTTTTGTTTGTTCATTCCAAATCTTATCAAGATCCTCATGTATTTCGCGTGAAGTTCTTAAATGAAAATAAGTTGGTTCAGGTTTATCGGGATGTTGACCGGCTTGTATCTCAAGCTGGAAATATAGGTCTTCAATCAGTCCCTCTAATCGTTCAATTTGTTGACACGACAGCATGAGGATAGTTAGCATTTGTTTTCTTGACCATCCTGCTTTATCAATAAGATCAACGTATTGTTCCCATTGACTTGGTGGAATAAAGACATCAAATGCTTGACTGACTTTCTGTCTGATTGGTTCTTTTATATGTGCCATAAATTAAGCTCTAAAGTAAAAGCGTTTTCCCCATCCGATGAAAACAAAATCAGCTAACAATGCAATAATTAATCCTATAAAGGGAGTATCGCCAAGAGCCAATGCCGTATGTCCTGAATTAAAAAATGTAATCGCCCAAATAACAGTAAACATATTAAATCACTCCCCTTCTATGTAAAAGATAAAGTATTATTGCAATAATTAATAATGTCAATGGATAAATATTCCCAAGAATAAATGTCCCTACAACCCCGAAGAGAATTAAAAGAATAACGATAAATAAAATCAAATCCATATTATGCTGAGACCTCCTTTACGAGATCCTCTTTCTTAATATGCACTTTTTCTGTACGGATTTGTGTAAGAGGTTTTTCTTCAGGCTGCTCTCCCATTGCAAGCTTCTCGATAGCTGCGGTATCTACTGGAGGGGTAATAGGAGCCGCTTTCTGGTGCTCAGAAGCTACTCTATCCATAAAACCTGCCAGAACCCTATCGTGAACAGGTGCGAAGTCTTGTGGTAAGTCTCGCTGTATCTGTTCAGGCTCTGGCTCTTCAAGGCCAAACTCTTCAACCAGGCCAATAATAACAATATTCGCCACTTGATTGACCAACTCAGGATCATTGACTTTTGGTACTCTATCCCATATTTGCACATTCTCCTCATAATGATCCATGAACTGTTGTCCAAATTGCTTTTTCCTCAACGTCATTAGCTCATTACCTTTTGCGGCAATTTGTTCATTAATCATCTCATTACTGATTGCCCGAAGAAAGGCACGCATTAGGAACTTTTCAAAATTCTTGTAGGATTTAGCAGGAACGGAATGCCAATAGCGGTTATACATAAAGCGGAAGGGACGATCTAAGGGATTGTAGACTTGCCAGAGATCATGGGAAGAACGCTCGACTTCACGACGGGCTATTTCCATCTCCATAGCTACTCGTTGCTTTAATTCTTCTCCTGAGAGTGGGACTGGCATATTAGTTAATAGGCTTTCTTATTCCTGAAATTTTACCAATATTATTTACTTCACTTACTTTAGGCTGCTCAGTAGCAATTGGCTGTAATTTGAGCATAATAGGACCGAGCATATCGAAATCCTGTTGTTTTCCCGTAATCTGCGTAAGCATGTTATAGAAACCAAGGATATCTTTTTTCGATAATACTACTTTTTCTTCTTTTGCTACGAACTTTTCAACTTGGTCAGTAAAAGGTTTAAATACTAGATAATCACCATATTTTTGATTAATGTTTTTCGTAAGTTCAGCTAAAACGGTCAATTGTTTAACGGTAAAATGAAGCGTATGGAGTGTTTCAAGATCTCTCTCAAAAATTTTCTTCTGCTCTTCTTGTTCAGGTGTTAATGGTCTGTTCGGATCGTTTGGATTCATAATAGTATTATACCATATGAGCAGAAAATGAAGTTATTGTGCCGTGCCAGCACGGGAGAAATCAGCAAGTACTGTTAAATCAATCCCCGTGGTTGAAGGAGTAATAGTAAAACCTGTTTGAATTGTCCAATATTCATAATATTGTCCTGCTGCTGGATTTGTGATTACCCCTATTACCGGAGAGCCTGTTGTTCCCGTTTCATCAGATAAAGTAAGCGTACCGGTAAATCCGGTATTTACCTGAATTCTCACCTTTTTTGCTGCCATTGGGATAGCATTTAAAGCTGTTGCGGAAGTGAAATGTACATACATAGATTAAGCCGTACGTGTAAAGACGTATGCGGTTGCAGAAGAAAACATTAGAGTAAATCTACCAACACCGGTTATACCCGATGCAACAGTTAATTGACCAAATGAAGCTGCTGTCGTATTTGCAGCATCTGATTTAATACCATTTGTTGCAACTGCCATAGTAACCGTATTTGCTCCCGCTGTATTATCAATATAGAGATCAAAGACAGTCCCTTGCGTTGCTCCCAGTGCTGCTCCCAAAAGTGTACCTGTCGGAAGTGTCATGGTAACAGGTGATGCAGACGTTGAAGTGATATATCCTGCCGCTACCTGGGCTACCGTAAGAGTTCCGGTAGCGTTCATCGCAACAGGAGTAAACGCTAACTGTCCTGTATTAAGAATAGGATTTTGGATAATTTGCCCTGTAGGAAGAATTAACCCTGACAATCCTGACATATCCAAAGTTTGTCCAAATAAACCAGGAATCAACTTCCGTATATCAAAGTTTCCTACGTATCTTGGTAATAATCGATTGAATTTAAAGTTATTCATAGAGCTAATCTCAATAGAGGCTTAGTCTATTGAGGAGAATCCTGCAATCCAGTGACCTGATGCTGCTGGATTAATTGCTACTCCAACCTGTGTACCTGCTGATGTAAACGGATGCAATTGAACTGCTCCTGCTGTACCTGATCCTGTTGAGACTGGAGAACCTGTTAAGATAGACGTAGCATCTGAGAGCATAGCCGTCATACCGTGAGTCTGTACCCAAGCATATTGTTGTGATGCTTCACTGGTTGTAGTAGCCGCTGTACTAGCCGTTGCCGCAAAGAGAGCAAATCCTGTTGGCATAGCGGTCACAGTGGTAGCTATCGATTGAATGACTCCTGACCATGGATTACGTGTCATACTTACTTTAGTAGAAGTTGTCCATGCTGTGATTAATGGTCTGTCAAGATAAAGAGTGAGATTCTGTCCCGATGTACCTGTATTGTGACCATTAATCGTATATGCCCCTCCACCATCCGGAGTTGTGTAAACACTTACTTGACCGTTGACATAATCGCCAAGATTAACAGTTGTTGTTCCGTTAGTAACTGTTGCAGTTTGCTGTGCGCCTGCTCCTGCAATCGCCGTTGCAAGAACTGCCATATTAGTAAACTGAGAACTATATGCTGCACCTTGTAAAAGATTAGCTTTAACGAGTGCTGTTGCTCCTACTTTGGCGAGTCTGAACCATTGACCATTAAAGCCTGCTTGATATTGTCCTACCATTGAATCAAGGATTTCAGTACCATTTGAATTAGCATACAAATCCATATATGCAATTTCAGGATCTGATGTCAAAGAAGCGTAGCGCGCATTCAAAGCTGAGAAATCAAGTTCTTCAAGTTTTCTATTAGTAATCCAAGCCAGTTGTTCTTTCATTGTTTGAACCGTTGGATGTACTTGTTTAAAATTGTCTAATGTATGTGTTTGTTCTTTTAAATTCATATTAAACTCCTGTAATTGTATATCCTACTGATTGACGTCGGAATGATTGTGGAATCATTTGCCCTATGCAATAGAAACGTGCAATTCTTCCTGCTTGATCCGGAATTGACATTGGTTTTTGATAGAACCATCCATTCCACTCTGAAGGTGCTTCAGTTGCTAATGCTCCTGTTCCTTCATACGCTTCATTTGTACCGAAGTCAACTTTCTCAAGAATTTCCTCATAATCTTCTGGGACTTCACTTCGGCCTTTCCAGACTAAGTATTTCTCATTAACAAACCAAAGCAAACCTGTTGTTGCGAAGTAATCACGGATAATGTATGTATCTCGGTATGAGAGTGCATTAAATCCTGCTGCTGATTTCAATTCTCCCACATTACGAGAAGCATATTCATCTCTGGTACGCATTTTGTCATAACCAACGTCTCGATATGACTGTCTAACAAAAGGTGTTAAAAGCTGTTCATAGTCAGTAAAGATAGCTGATGGACACCAGCCGACATTTGGTGACTCTTCTGCTGCTCCCGGAGCAAGCTGTGAGTCATATTGTACTCCCATTGTTGCCAAGGTCAATTTACCTGAAGCGTAAGATGTTCTAACAGATTCGAGTGAGGTATAAGTAGTTCGTGAAAGTCCCCCAATAGTCGTTGCATTTGTACCATCATCAATAATTGCTGAAAATCCAAGAGGCTGATTAGCCAATCCTAACCCATAAATAGCTGAACCAAGCGTATTAATTGCTTGTGCTGCTGCTTTCTCATATTTAAAGGTATCAAGATTAATTATCCCAAGTGATCCTACATTAGCGAAGGATTCAAGCATGATTGAAACGACTGGTTGTGTGTAAGCTGTGTGGGTGTAAACTCCTGAAACAGAAGTAGAAACGGCTGAAGAGTTGAGCGTTTCCAGTGAAGTAAAGAATTGTCCTTGGGTATCTTGAGCGATATCATAAACAACGTATTCAGCTTTTCCTTGAAATTCACTACCTTGAGAAACGAAACGGGAATAAAGAGCAGGGAAATTAAGAACTTGGTCTACAACTTTTGTATAGATTTTCTGAAGACCTAACGGATCAACACGTCCTGGAACCGGAATACCGTCATAACGGGGATTAAGTCTATTAAATTTTAATACAAGTGTATTTTGCATAAAAAAAGCTCCCCTTCGGGAGCTATGTGCTGTAGATGTATTATATATTGCCTATCTAATTCTTGTCAACAGGTATTATTTCGCTTTGAACCCTACTTCACGAGCTATTTGTTTGATTGATTTATTATGATCCCTAGCATAATTATATTTCATAATATTTGCAGGAACTTGTGGCGTGTTCTTTACTCCCGCAATAGGAGCGTTCTTCCCTGGAACTTCTGTTGGCTTTTCAGGATTAACTTTCTGTGTTGGTAGATAATGCAAGAAGAATATCTTATTGAAAGACATGACAGGTTGTAGGTTTGCTTTTACTCTCTCTGTATTGAGTTTTATTCCGAAAGCTATAACCTTCTGTATCTCTTTCGCTGCTTCATCAGTAGTATTTGGATTATTAACTTCATTAATGTCATTGGGAGTTGGCAACAGCTTTGCGGCGTTTATTTCCTTAATATCACTAAACACTTGATTCGTATAATCGGCGAGCTTCTTATCATTCTCTGCCTTAGCGTCCGGTGGTTTGGTTTCGACAACAGGTTCTTTGGGTTGAGCTTTCATACGTTGCTCCCATTTAGCATCTGAGATACGCATTTGCTCTTCTGCAATTTCTTTCCAATCCTTCGGTACTCTATTCTCTTTTTCCCATAATGGAATAAGCTCATCAAGTTCTTTTTGTTTCTCTAATACGGATTTATCCTTATCTAATATTTCGGCAACTTTCTCCTCGAATGCTTTTCGTGTTTCTGTTCCCACTCGTGATGCCGCTTCTTCTGCTGCTTTTCGCGCAACTTCTTCGATGTTTGAAGTTTGAGGTACTTCTTCTTTCTTTCCTTCTTCCGGAAGTGTTTGTTTGACTTCCACTTTTTCAGTTGATACAACCTCTCCTTTTTTTTCCTCTTCTGTCTCTTTTGGTTCTTCCTTTTCCTTAGCTTCCATATTAGCTAGATATTTCGCTCTTCGTTCCTTAATACTTTTCTCTTTTACATCAGAGACTATCTGACGCATGGAGCGTCCACCATCTCTTCGATAAACAAACTTGTCTTGAGCTGCTGGCGATGCTTCAGTTTTAGTTTCTTCCGCGGGTGCATCTTCGTAGCGTGGTAATAATCGTGTGAAATATGTTTTCATATAACTATTATAGCATTAGCATAGGAACTACATTATACGTGGCGATGCAACAGGTGGTTGCGTAGGCGGACTAATCGGAACTCCGCTTGTATTCCCCGCGCTTGGATTCTGTGGCATGGCAGGAGCTGGTGCTTGAGGAGCAGGTTGAGGCATAGGTTGTTGTGGGGCTGGTTGAGCAGGAGCAGGCGCACCTTGTCCTGCAACTGAAGGAATAAGAGCGCTTTGCTGAGGCAATGGCATTTGTGCTTTCATGAGCGCTTGCGCTAATGCTTCTGAGGTATCCAGTCCTTTACTCACTTTTTGTAAATAAGCGATAGGATCAGCTTTCGCAAGAATGAGCTTCTCTGTGAGTCCGTCAGGGTCAGGAAGACCCATCATGACATAAAAACTATGTGGATCTACCATTTGCATCTTCGCCATATCCATAGCGTTATTCTGCGCTTTAAGTTTATCTGTTCCGCTTGCTTTAATCTTAATCAACATTCCTTCATCCCACCCGTTTTGATGTAAGCGTTGATAGACCGCTAGCCCAGCATTACCTAACAACCATTTAAAATGCTTAGGTGTATAGCGAAGTATCCCCCACTGTGCATCCCATTCAGCCATCCATAACGCTGCATCATTAATCGTATCTTCTACTAGATCATCGGCACTTGTGAAATCACTTTCACGGCCTATTTGGGTATTAGTAGCAGGCGTATTATGTTGTATCTCCCCTCGTACAGCGTTTGAATGAGCGACAGCATACATCCTATCTCGTGTCTTATCTTGATATTCATATTGATCTCGGGTTGGACGCTCAGGGGCGACAAACTCGTGCACCTCTCGTGGCGATCCTTCCACAGAAACATCCTCATTTGGTGCGTTCATATCAAGCTCTTCCACATCCGAAGGAGTTAATGCTGCTTTAGCCCAAATATGATGTCCTCTATTCTTGATTGTTTCAGCTATCTGTTTCCCTCCATCATCTACCGTTACTTGATTGCGGATATTCTGTTCAATACGCGATGTTTCATCATAGGGCTGTATTCCCCATTGATCATAGCCCATAAAATAGAACGGTTTTCGTGGAAACTTAAAATAGTTTTTGTATACTTTCTCCTGTTTTACATGCGATGGCACTTGGCCTGTCATAAGAATAGCTTGAAGCTCTTGTCCATTTAATCCTCTCTTCTCTTGCCCCTGTTTCCCCTGGTCATAGACGAAGTATCTATCCTCTCCTTCATAATCAAAGTTAGGATTCTTCATCTTGTGTAAAATAACCTTCTTATATTTCCACAACACACCATGAACTAATTCAACTTTCGTATCAGATTGACGCTTTAAGTAGTGAAACCATACTTCACGATAACGTACCTTTGTAGCAAGAGCTGAGTAGGTTTCCATACGTCCTGGCATTAGGCCGTCTGATTCAAGCTGTGTGATAAGTTCTTCTTTCTTTTGTGGAAACTTTAAAAAGAGTTCGTGGATTGATTCATCAGGAATAATATGGGAGACAAACTGCATCTCGTCAGCATTCTTAGTTGAACAGGTATGATCAACCTCAATAAGATCTGGATGTATTGCCCCAAACTTACGATCATCAGTTGCCGGATCCCACCATGTTTTAATTACTCCGGTAAAATAGACAGGGTGATGTTTAAACGCTAGTCCTAATACAAATCTATTTTCACGGTCTTTTACTTGTGAGTTAATGGCTTTACTGTATTGTTCAGCGAAGAGTGTTTCATCATCTGATTCGTCATTCTCCGGCTCTACAATAAAATCAGGAAGGCGTGCCATAGCGAGCGGTTTTATTGTTCCTTCTATTTCATAGAGCACATTATCCTGAAATTTATCTTCCCAATCTTTATAGCCATGTTCCTTTTCACGATCTAAATTCTGTCTTCCCCATAGGTAAACTTCATTTTTCTTGCGCCTCTTAAAGAGATCATATTTATCTTCATAGAAAGTGTTGTAGTCTTTTACCCAATCATCAACGATATCACACAACTCGTCATCAGGGATATCAAGTTGAAGCGGATCTATAGGGGAGAATGAGTTAATGCCCTCTTCATCAACATGCTTGGCAGGATCTTGATCGTCATAGCTTGCCTGCATCTTACGGCCTTCCATATTGACATCATAGCGTGGTAATAATCTGTGAAATCTATTCATAAAAAAAGCACAAAGCCGTTAAGCTATGTGCTGTAGCAAAATTATATCATATTACAATGTCCCGAAGTTGGTATTCCTTTTTACAATCAGGCTTACTACATGAAAAATCTGCAGGTAAAGTAAGGATCTTTTCAGGTTGTAATTGTTTCACGATATTCTGATTATATTCAAGAAGCGGCGTTCGACAGATAAGACAATAAAAAACGGGATTATCAGGTCTTACTATAAGAGTGAGACGGGTTCTTGTTCCTTTATCAAAAGAGGATATCATCTGATAACTATAGATCTCTTTACATTTATGACATTTAGATAGAACCGCTGTGATATTCTTTGTTTCAAAACCAGGAAGAAGATTGACAATATGTCCTTTTATCTGTGCTATTCCTGTTGCACAATAAGGACAATAAAAATAGATAACTTTATCCGGCTTTTCTTTATCAGGAGCGATAACAATAGTGGTAAAGGTAAACTCTATAGACTCATCACGAACGGTTGCTAGCATGTCTCTATTATATATTAACAACAGAAACTACTTTGCTTTGATTACAAATTTATCGAGATTAATCATATGATGCTCCATATTTTGTACCGGAGTAAAGAACTTTGCCGCATTACCTCGCACCTCATCATGTCGCTTATGTACTCCTTGGAAGCCGTCAATAAGCTTTATATTCTTGAGACAATACCTATTACCATCTCCCGCGTGATCCTCACCTTCCGTGTTAACATCCTCGGGTTTTGTCTCATCATGAATCAAATCAGGAATAGTTCTAATTGCGTTGACACATGTTGACGACCATTGACAGAATGGTTCTCCATCAGGGCCGTCTCCCATCCAACGATCCATGTATACCCAACCGGGTATTCTATCATTGTTTGCCTTTTGGAGAATACGCCACTTATCATCGTCACTCATAAACTGATCTCTAATACTCACCGAGACCATATCATTGCCCTTATTGAAGATTGTAGGATCAGCATGTACCCATGATATATCTGCGAGTGTTAGATCAAATCGCTTCAAGTCTCGTTTTATCTCCTTACTCCATTCTTCAGGTGATTTCTTTGTGCCATACGCTTCATAGAAGAATTTGACTCTATAAAAAGGAAAGACGTCGTTTTTATCATCTCGGTAGAATATCTTGTTAACTGTTGCAAGATGCAATGAGAAGGGCTTACTGGATCCCCAATCCATACCGCCTACAATCAATTCATCTTTCTTTGGAACGAATGGATTAATGACATGCTTTGCATAGCGCCATTTATCAAAGAACTGTCCATCAGGCGTATCCCAATCTCCCTCTAGCAATGTCTTCTTTATCTTTATAGAGGTTGACAATCTGTCAGAATAATCAGGGTCACGCTTGACTAAGATCTGATTATCATTGAGCTTTGAGGGAATAAAGACATGCTTACGTAACTGTCCTGTTTCGTATTTGTAATCATGGACTACTTCCCTTTCACCCAGATTAACAAATCTATCTCTAAAATGAGCATGACCAATATTGCCAGGATTAGTTGCCAAGGCAGTGAAAGGTTTAAAGGTAGGATAATTAACAGTAGCACGGTTACGAGTAATAAGGTAGTCAATAATTTCAGCTGTAAACTGTGTGCTTTCATCTATGAGTAATATATCAATTTGCCAGGATTGATAGTTATACATATCCCGTGGGTCTTTACAATGACAAAACTGCATGAGTGATTTAGTGGGAAAATGCCAGCGGTGTTTCTGTTCGTTATATTTGGCTATATTTGATAAGAGTTGCGTAGAGCGTTGTATAGCTCCCCCTACTCCTTCGAGCTGAGGGAATTCACGACGGAAATAGGCTATGTTAAGACCAGGATATGCTAACGCGGCTACGAGACCGATTGCAAGTAACGTGTCAGTCTTTCCACCTCCTGCTGATCCTCCGTAGCCAATAAGATCTGCGACAGCTTGAGTGAAAGGACTCCCTGAGCTACCAGACGGGCGCAGTTCCCAATTAGTAGCAAACGGCTGGCTGAGTCCTGCGGCTTTAAGACAGACGAGTTGGCGTTCTTGCGGTTCCCAGTTGATTTCATAATTACTCATTCTTACTTTTAAATATCACTGAGATAGGCTCTCCATCAACCCCTGAATGTTCGTTTTTATTTACCTGTTCATCTTTCCAACCAAAGTTATTCTTTAGGTTAAATATAGACCCTGATTGTGCTTTGCCATCCATGAGCCTTGTTTCAACATCTTCATGTATTTTCTCTCTAGCATCTTTAATAGCGTCAGAAAATTCATCCTTTTGACTATATTCAATTAATCCTTGTCGAGATAGTCCTAAACGTCTAGCAAGCCCTGACATTGTATAGGGGGCAGGAAAAGATACAAAAAACTCTTTGCCTGTATCATCAGCTTTTTTAATTGCCCGATTATCACACCATTCAAAATATTCATTTATTATATTCTGCAATTCTTCAACTGTTGAATATTTAACAGGTCTACCTACCGGATTTGATTGTGGTTCTTCATCATTCATGTTTTTGTAATCGTATAAATACCTGTGTCAATTGACTCACTGCATTTTCTCTCGCATAAAAAAATAACTCATCTGACGTTGATTGTTCTAATTTACTTATCGCTATATTATTATCAACAATTTTATCGTATGTTGCCATTAAGATATGTATAAATTCATGGATAATAATAGCGTCTTCATTTACCGGATCACTATCAAATCTAAATGTTATTACCGCTTTACAATATACAGGATCAGCATATGTTTGAGCATTTGCGTTAAGAGCTGCATCTTTCTTAATTTCTATATTCCAATTTTGTAAACCGAATAACTCTTGATAATATTTTATCTTTTCTTCCATATTATATCATTTAGTATGTTTTTGTTGCTCTAAGATCCTTCGATGCTCTGCAAGTATAAGATCGTTGTCTAGCGTTTCTTTCATCGCCTGTCGCGCCTCACGCTTTTCAATAGGCTGATTCTTTAACCAAACCTCCTGGGCAGATGGAGGTTTGATTCTTCCCGTCGGGATAGTTTGGGTTTGTTGATGGGTAAGTTTTTTAATTACTAATTTACCATTCTCTAATATTTCTATTGTTTTATCTTTATTCGCAGTATATCCAGCAAAATAGCCGATAAAATATATAATTACATAGGAAATTGCAAGTTCTATTATCATATTGTTATTGGATTATATTTATATTCCACACTATCATTTTTTTTTACTGTTGGTTCCATGTCCGATGCTAGTGCGTAGTTATCATATTCTTTAGGAAGAAGAGTTAATAATTGAGGAAGATGAGAAGTATCAGTCATATCGATAATAAGGGTACAAACATATTCAAATTTATGAACAACAAAATAAGGAGTGGCGGTTAATTTATTTCTGATAATATCGCCTTTTTTCCAACTACATTGGATTGATTTATCATATTCATATTTCCTTACTGATCCTATGTGGACACTTTTTGCTTTCATAAATTAACCCTCTTTTTTATAATACTGATATGCCGCGCTTGACCCTGCGTTATGATAACCAGATTCTCTAATTTCTTTATCAGAATAGCCTAACTCCTTTGCTCGTTTAACTCCATATAATTCAACCCAACGTTTATTTAGATATCCTTTAATATGCTGTGGCTCTATATCATCAGCCATCCTGCGTCTATCTTCTTTTATTGCCTCACTCACAAACTCAGTCTGCTCTCCGGCTCTCTTTCTATTCTTGGCCGTTCCGTTTTGACATGCCTCACAAGGTAACCAGCCCCAATAAGGATCGTAAACTGCTGGGCTCTTCTGACAAATATTGCATATCATACTTATTTCTTTAAAGTAATACGCAAGACTGCCACTCACGTATTACTCAAAGGAAATAAAGTTACTTTCTTTTCTTTTTCTCTTTTTTCTTTTTATCTTCTTTTTTATCTTCCTTCTTTTCTTTCCATTTACTTTCAGCCATGATACCTCCTTTCTTTATTTATTCCTCTTCAATGTCAGGGACGATAATATTTCGAGTAGTAACTATTTCAATAGCAACTGAAACTGCATTCTTGATCGCTTCAATTGACACCTCGATTGGATCTATGATACCAGCTTTAATAAGATTTTTCACCTGTCCATCTGTCACATCAATACCGTATTCTTTTGGTTTCTTATTCATAGCAAGAGCTATCTCAACTTCATCAAATCCTGCATTAGTAATAAGTTTCTGGAAAGGTATATAAAGAGCCTGATGGAGTATTTTATTGGTAAGAGGGTTAAAATCAGATTTTCCAGGCAAATCTATTGGAGAAATAAATGCCTCTAATGCTTTTCTTGCTTCGAGATAAACAACTTCTCCTCCTGGTACAATTCCAGTTCTCATAGCTGCTCTGGTTGCTGCTATAGAATCAATGACACGCTCCCTACGACCTTTCATTTCAACTTCCGTATTACCACCCACTCTAATTACTGCAACTCCGTCTGTGAGCTTTCCGAAGCGCGCTTTCATACGTTCCTTATCAAATCCCTCATCGAGTTCATCCATCTGTTTTTTAATTGCTTGTGCTCGTTTTTTGATATCCTCCTTGGTTCCCCTACCTCCTGTGATAATCGTATCTTCTTTAGTTGAACAAATATATTCAGCAAAGCCTAGATCATCGACCTTGATGTCTTCTAGTTTATCGCCTTTCTCCTCTGAGATAAATTTAGCATCGGTTAAGATTGCTAGATCTTGAAGAATGTTCTTTTGGTCTTGACCCATTGAAGGAGCTTGGATACAAAGAGGAAGGATTGAATTGTTTTCGTATTTGTTTTTAAGAAGAAGAGGGGTTACATCTCCTCCAATTTCAGGGGAGATAATAACAAGAATCTTTGAGGTCTTTACAAATTCAATTAAGAAGTTTTGTATTTTAATAAAGCTTGTTATTGGTTGATCTGTTATGAGAAAATAGGCATTTTCAAGGAGTGCCTCCATTCGCTGCGGATTAGTAACAAAGAAAGGATGTATCCACCCTCTATCAAGCTGCATACCTTTTTGTATTTCAGCTGTTGTCTCTTCATTCTTTGATTCCTCTGCTGTTACAACCCCATCTTTACCAACCTTTTGAAGCGTTTCTGCAATTATCTTGCCTAATCCTTCATCTCTAGCTGAAATAGCGGCTACCCTCATTAAATCTTTTATTCCTGAGACCGGAATCGCTTGCTCCTTAAGCTCTGAAACAATAAGATCTTTCCCTTTATTCAATCCATTGATAAGAGACATAGGATTCGTACCTGAGCCAATCATTTTGAAGCATTCGTTAATTATTGCCTGGGCAAGTACGATTACTGCTGTTGTCCCATCCCCTACAGTATCCCGCTGCTTCTTCGCTGCCTCTTTAAGGATCTGAGCGCTAAAGTTGATAGTTTCATCTTTAAGATTAATTGCTTCCGCAACTGAAACCCCATCGTGATTAACATTTCTAGCATACACTTCCCCTTGAGGGGTTAATTTTACATACCCGACATTTGTGCCGCGTGCTCCCAGCGTTGAGCCTACCGTATCGCCCATGATATTAACACCCATTTGGAGATTTTTGCGACATTTTTCACCCGTAATTACCTTTACCTGATTCTTTACCATTTTAACTTCCCCCATTCCTTTAGCTTAAATCGTTTATATAATATAATATTAAATATTACCCGCATTCGTTTCCACCATGTCAAATGAGATAAATCTAATATTAAAGGTTCGTCAGTTTTATATATTACTTTCATTCTTTTCCTAAATTAAGTCTGAAATCCTCCCATTTAATTAAGAAGTACTTTTTATCATTAAGATAGGTTGTATCATAACCCCCTTCTTGGTAGATATGATAAAAATAAATTGTATCTCCGGCTTCACCATAATCAACTCCATTTAATTTCCCACCATATATACTTTCTAAATTAATACCCATCGCAATAATTTTTCCGGGTATGATACGATAACTTTCTTTTACCATGCTTATTCCTCCATTTTGCTTCTTTTCTTCCATGGGTTCTATAAGAGCAATTCCTGGACTCGGAATTAATTGAGGTTTTTTATATTTTTGTTTTACAACAGAATTCATATTTTCTTTCGCTTTGCAGCTCCTCCGATTCTTCCTGCTTTTTTCGCTTCTTCAGAAGACCATTCATGAGCATTCCCCTTGGCATGTGCGGAAATTCCTCCCTTTCGAGCAGTTTCAATTCTTTTATTCTTATTCATTGAAGCAAATCCTCTTTTTCCTGTCATATCTTTTCCTTTATAACACGACTATAAAATAATGTCAATAGGTGAGTTATATTATTTATAAAAAACCTTTAATAATCCACATTATTATGACCTAGCCTTGATTAGGCTCGTAATCTTGCCCTCAAATTCTCTCTATCTTGTTGTGCTGACTGACAAAACATATTAAACAACGGGTCATTCCGTTCAAACGAAACCGCACCGCATCTTTGACATTTACGGTATTCCTCTTGTGTTCCCTCGTCTTTTAATACTGGTGTAAATTGATGTCCTTCCATAGTTTTAATAACTTCTGTAATTAGGCACGGTTAGCCTTAAATAATTTTAAAATCTCATCGGCATAATATTCATCTTGTTCTTCAAGTTTTTCTTTATCCTCAAACAAATTCAAATTCTCATTACCTCTATCATTTGCCCTATGCCTAAAGAGAATTTTTATAATTTCTTTTTTCGTTTCCATTTTACTTAATGCACACCATGATCTATGCCATGCATTACCAATTCGATCTCCTCCGCAAGTACATCCTTTATCTTTACTCATAAAAGTAATCCTTTTTACGTGTTCGGTATCTCAAATTTAATTTTATCCAAAATAGTTTCTATTAATGCCCAATTTGACTTTGGAATGGTAACAGTTTTCTTATTGACCTTGATTCCCTGTTTTATCAGTAAACCTACGCCCGTAATTGTTATTTTGTTTTCAATCTTATTTTCCATATTCCAGTTCTAAAAGACATAATTATTCGGATTTTATCCCAAGCATAATCATTATATCTTTATCAGTTACCAGATGATCTTTAGGTTTTTCATTAAGCCATTGTCTAAGATCACCGGTTCGCAAGCTACTCAATGCCTCTCGATATCCTTTTTGATACCATATTCGTTTTGTTTGACCTTTATATTTTTCTTCCATAGTCGGCTCTCAATTTGGTATTCTGTCGGATTTGTCCAGTTCGATTTCCAAGTTCCGCACTTGCATTTATACGGATAAGCCATGCTGTTATCTCCCTGCAATTGCTCTTTACAATTTGGGCAAGTTGGGACAAGTACCCTTCGTTTTTCCCATTTTACTCTAGCCATAATTAGTTCGATAAGTTGATGTAGCGGGTAAGGATTTGTCTAACGGTTTTTAATCGCTTATCGTCACCTTACAATTGAGCCTGGCGTGTAGAGAACTCATGCTCTACCTCTCATTGCCCTGCGTCTACCTATTCCGCCACCGCTACATCAACTTAGCCACATTGTTCGGCCTTGATTACTGCTCCGCAATTTTTACACTGATGCAGAACACATTTACCAATTGTTGAATAACCAGTTTCACTATTAATCTTTTTTGCTAACGCAATAAGTTTCTTTTTATTTATCATTTTAATTTTAGGTTTTGGTAATTCGTTTTTCATATCGCTCATAAAATCACTTATTTATTTTCATGTTCCTCATAATGTTTTTGGCAGAAGTAAATTCTCCCACCTTTTAACTTTTCAATATATAAAGCAGGTTTTCTGCAAAAGCTACATTCAAATGGACAATTCTCTAATTTAACAATCATAAAATCACTTATTATTTGAACCGATAATAATAAACTCCTTTAAGAATATCCTCAAACTCATACAAATTATCAGCCCAACTCAAAATTAACAAAAGAACCAAAGGAAATAATGGAATGGCAAACAAAAGAAATAAAGTATGTCTTATTATTTGATATATTTTATCGTCAGTATGTATTTTTCCTTCAGTCATAAAAGTGATTCATTTTACGCATCTTCTGAACGGCCTTTATCAATTTTGTTAATTCAAACTGTTTAACATTAGTATTCTGTGTTATCTCATCGGCAATTTCTAACGACTCTTTTATTATTGCTTCCTTCTCTTTTTCAAAAAGATCAATTATCGCATCAACGCCCTTATCTGTAACAGGCATTATGCCAGTACCATGAATGTTATATCTTGGTAATATTTCTTCGATCTTATCTTTCATATCGGTTTTAATAATCAATGTGTTTACGCTTGTGTTTCATATCTTTCGCATTTACAATCAGCTTCTTTACAATGTTCTTCTTCTCCGAAAAAATGTCTATCTATTCCATGTCCACAAGAGCAGATATGCTCACTCCAATATTCACCGCAGATTTGACAAACAGGTGGCATACTTAAAATTGATAGTTCATGATTTTCTTTCATATTAGTTCTAATGCTCAATGTTCTTCGGATCTAAATTCATCCATCATTTTTTCGTAAACTTTCGGGAATCGCCTTTGCATTATATCCAACATTTGATTTAATTCCTTTCGAGCAAGTTCATCTTCTTCGAGTTGTCGTAACGCATCTGAGAAAAACCCAGCGACCCCCGTAGGATTAACATACTTTGAAATAGTAATATATTTCAATTCATTCGAAAGTCTTTCTACCACTTTTTCGAATCTTATTCTTGCTAATTCGTAATCAATCATATTTCTGGTTCAACAATGGTCGTTTATTACGCCTAGTCAATAACGATTGTCTCTAATGGTTCTGTCCAATGCTTACCTTTCCTTTTTTTTAACTGTTCTTTTTTAAGTAACACTTCTTCTTCTGATAAAAACTTCTGGTTTATATTCGATCTTTTATTATTACAAAGCCAACAAGCCAAAACCTTGTCTTCATTATTCGGATAATCATCATATCTGCGAATGTCAAATCTATCATAAAGGTGTTCAAGAGTCGCCATATCTCTAGGAATAGGGGAATTTCTTTTCATCTTAAAATTTCTTATTTCAGGATACCATTTGAGTTCCACATGACAATAATAACAATGCGGATCTTTCTTGAATAGAGCTTCACAGATAGATTTATTTCTCCTTGCCCGAATTGCATGAGCTTTTATTTTTTCGGTTGAAATAACAACTATTCGTTTATTCATAGTTTTAAGAACCTCCATTATTCGGCGTTCTCAGCCTTATTTTTCTTTAGTGTAAGCACAAACATAACTGAATCCGGTTGATCTTCGGCTCGCATATAACCACCTTGACACTCGTAAATGTTTACTCCAAAAATTGAGCTATCACGGTCATACATAGTACCTCTTTTGATAACCGTATGAATGTCATCATCCGGCGTTATCATTCTAAGTGCCTGTTTTTCGTTTTCTGTTTCAGGAGTAAACATAATTTGTTTTACTCCATCTGCTAATAAAATTGCTGTTTTCATGTTTAAAAATATACGGCCTTATGCCTAAAAATTTAGTGAGGGAGACAGGATTTACACCTGCAAGGCTTTCGCCAGAGTAATTAACTCCCTGTATGCTATTTCCAGCACTCCCCCAATTTTAATCCCATTTCTATACGCTTTTAGGCTCAATCAAATACGATCTTGCCCTCTTTAGTCGTTACGATATTATCCTTAACAATTATTTTTCCAATATCTCCTTGTTCTTCGCCTGACCATTCGATTTCTCCATTTAAGACTATTTCCTTTGGTGTAAAAAACTTTTCAATAAGCCATTTCAGCCATTCAACATAAGCATAAAACTTTTCGTTTCCGTCCCATTCTAAACACCAACCATCTTCTGTCGGAACCCACTGACAAAAATAGGCATACTCATCTGGTCTTGATTTATCATCTCGCCAATCCTTTTCGGCAATATCGTCCAGCTCATTTTTCTCATCTAGCGTGAGTTGTCTATTAAACTTAAGTTTTCCGTCAAAATTTGTTGTGTAACCCATAAATTCCTTTCTACTTCTAAAAAGAATGCATTTTAGGCATAATTGTTTTCTTTTAAGTAAAGCCACATTCTACCCGCTGCTTCAGCAAGGGATCTTGTGCTATTCAAGCTTTTGACAAAAGTATACATAATGCAATAATTTTTCTTCCCTGATTTCTCTATTTGAAGATGTCCTTTACCCCATGCTGATTTTATTTTTCTTGGCAATAAATCTATTATTTCGTCTGCTGAAGGAGCAGCGCACCAACTAAATTTTGAACTTTCAAAAGGATCATTCAATAAAAGTGCATCCTCTGCGTTAGGATCTTCATTATCAATTCGGTACCAAAATCCCGCATCTTGCGGATACCCATCAGCTTTTAACTGTTTTGCTAATTTTAGTGATATTACTTTCATGTGTAAGTTCTATTGATTTTAGGCTCTAAAATATATTCTGATGCTGCTCTTAATGCCGCCTCCCAATCATGATAACCGTTTGCGTTAGTAACAGGATCGTAAGGATTTTCTACAAACCGGACAATTTCTTCTGCTGATTTTTTTCGCTGGTTACCTAATTCATCAGCCATTAAAGCAATAAGATCAATTTCTTTATGCTTGATGCCACTTGTGCTTTCGATAATTTTAATTATCTTAGGTATCCAAGACTCTCTTCCTGTCCATTTATGCTTCATATAATTCACAACATCTAAAAAAAGTTGACCGTTTTACTTTATGAACATCTCCTTGTTCGCCAACAATCATTAACCTATTCTTTGATGTTTGCTTAAAAATAGAAAGTATATCCCCCTTTTTTCTTGAAAAGATACAACATAAAGTTTTAAACTCTTCCTTAACAATATATTTATCTTCTTGCATAATTCTTTTTGCATTTTCTAATATTTTATCTCTAGGTTCCATTCCGAGCATTTCTTTAAAACCAGACTCAGCCCAAAAATAATCCAAATCCATTAATAGATTAAATAATTTAGTCGTTTTTAACACTTCTTTTTCAATCTTAATCATGGCTACATTGATTGCATCTTTTTTATAAATCATTTTTCTTTTTACATTCAGGCACTTTCCCCGAGTATTTTAATAAATAAGATGTGCTCCATCCACAATTAAGACAAATTGAGAAACCATTACCATCATCTACTAATTTATGTTTTGCTAAATCTATCGTTTTTGACATATTTTACTTCAAAGAATCTATCTTTTACCGCCCTCTACTTCTTCGACTTTAAACTCTTGAACCTCATATAATCCGTTAACAGGGTTTTGATATCGACATTTTACAAAGCTGCTTCCCGCAAAATGAACAACCACTACCATTTGTTGCTTACTTGCTTTATGTTTAACTATATCTCCAATTTCCATAATTCTAGTCATAAAATGAGCTACTTTTCGGACTTGTCCTCCAATTTCTCTGCAAATTTTACTTCAAAAGGTGCAATCACATGATGAATATGTCTGGTAGTTAAAATTTTAGATAGCTCAAACGCATCGACTTGACTTACTTCGTTTTTATCTATTTGGATGATATAAAACTTTTCTCTATCCAAACCTTTTATATTTTCGACTGTAATTTTTTGTTTCATATTTTCCTAGCTCCATGATATTTCAAGTGGGCATTTCTCAACTCATCGTCACTTGTGTGCATATAAATCTGTGTGGTATTTAGACTAGCATGTCCCAACATCTCTTTAATCTGTACCAAGTTTGCCCCATTTCTCAAAAGACCCGAAGCGAATGAGTGCCTAAGAGTATGCGGTGTTGCATCCACTGGAATACCAGCAAGTTTGATGTAACTTTTGACCATTCTTTCTATCGAACTAACGGAAAGTCGCATTTTTTCCCCATTTTGATCCCTTTTTTGCGAATATCTCACAAAAAGTGGCTTAAAATTATCTTTTTCTCTAATATTCAAATATTTCTCAATCCACTTTGCACAATCATCTGAAACAAAGACCAAGCGTTCCTTACTACCTTTGCCGATAATAGAAAACTCTTTGCGTGTCAAATTAACACTGTCACGATTAAGATTGAACAATTCCGATACCCTCAACCCTGTACTGTAAAATAACTCAAGAATTGCCCGATCTCGCAAACCCCATGAGGTTTTTATATCCGGCATTGCCAGTAATTTTTCAACTTGCGAGGAATCTAGGAATTTTGGTGAGCGTGAGTGAGTCTTTGGCAGCTCTATTTTTGAAGGAGCGATTACTTGAACGTCATTTTTAATAAGAAAGTTTAAGAAAGAGCGTAAACAAATTACGTAGTGATTCTGTGAAACCTTAGCAAGTTTGCCTCCCCTAACATTCTCTTTTTCAGATAAGTAAACCCTAAATGCGCTAATCTTTGGCATGTCTAAATCTTCAATGGTAGAATTTGGGTAATTTTGGTCAAACCATTGTCGAAATGTCCTGAGATACCGTCTGTACTCACGGATTGTGAGTTTACTGGAATTTTTCTCGACATCAAGGTATCTTAAAAAATCGTCTATGTGTGTTTGTAAATTATTTTTCATAATCCTTTTATGCCTAAAACGGTAGCAACCTCACTGGGATCTGTAACAATCGCTGCGATACCACCTTGATCTTTGACTCGTTGTATAAAATCGACCTGTGCTGGTGTTGCACGATTTCTGGTCTTTGGTGTTTTAACTTCAAGTGCAATAAATTTGCCAGTTCCAGGTTGTATCGCGAAAATGTCACTAAACCCTGGTAATCCAAACCTAATAAATCGTTGCTGTCCTGCTTTGTTCTCATATCTTGTCGCTCCCGTATTGTTTCTCCATACAAAATAACCTTGGTATCTGAGCAGGTCGATTATGCTATCTTGTATTTTGTGTTCTGATATTTCGGGCAGTTGTGTTTTCATTTATGTAATTTCGCTCTCTCATCATTCTGACAATCCCAACAGAGAACCTTTCCGAACGCTCGCTTTGAAAAATCCATCTGATTAGGCTTCACGTTTGTAACGCATCTACCAAGATTTCTTTGTCCCTCGCATTGATTATATTCTCCCCCTACGTAAGGACTGACTACTTCTTCTAATGATTTGTTATACGCTCCTTGTGGGAGGCGTGAACTTCTGTGTTGTATCATAATTTTTAACCTCTAGGCAGCTTTTATCCTTGCGAATACAAGCCACCTGCAAGTTAAACTTACGCTTCTTCTTCAACAAAATCTCGATCAAGTACTAATCCGTACTCAAGAGCTTTTTGCTGCATTTCTTCTATATATTCAGGCTCAAGTTCATCATCGAGCTTAAAGTTTGCTACATAGAATTTACCCTTATCGTTTTCAATTTTCTCACTACTGAGATTGATTGAAAATCTCCATGTTTTATCAAGCTGCATGTCCTTAAACTGTGACAATAATCGTCCCCAGTTTGAAAAACTTGTTACAGAAAGACTCAAGATAAACAATTTATTATCTGGTACTGTGCATCCAAGAATTGCGAGTCTTTGAGAAGGGGTTTTGACACCATCTCTCTCAAACTCTCTATTCTCACGTTTTGCACGTAAGATAACAAACTTCATGGTTCCATAGTTTTTGAGACTATCTGACATCAAATAGGTTCCTGGCATAGACTCTTTACCCGACTTATCTTCAGTCTTTTGTGATGTTGGCTGTATAAGCCTCAACCAGGGCAACTTAATCAGCGACATGGCCGATTGGTCTATTCCTGCTACATCAGACGGCCCTTCGGCAATCTGTGACGTTGGAGCAAGTGCCTGATGAGAAGTCTGAACTGTGAGTTTATGTTCCTTACTAATATTTGAGTCATCTGATAATTCTGGTTGACTCGCCGATTCTTCTATTGATTCATCAATTAATTTTTCTTCGTTTTTATTTTTCATATGTTCACCTCCTATCTTTTCATCATTACGCTGTCATAATCTTGTGGCTCTACTAATTCCTGTACACACTCTTTCGCAAGCTCATACATTTCTTCTGCATCAAGGTTTGTTACCCAACTATCAAAATCATCAGGCATATCATCATCTAAGCCTTCATATTGTTTTGCGTGTACGTTTCGTAAATAATCTTCAAAACTTGTTATTTTCATATTATTTCATGAACCTCTTATGCATCTCGTAATCTTCTTGTATCTGATCCCGTTGCCCGAGTTTATACGCTATATCCATACAACTCTTTAAATATTCCGCTTGCTCAGGGTCTAGTTGCAAAGTGTTTACTGTATCTTTAATATGTCTTTTAAGCTTCTCGTTCATATAGTTTTTCTAAAAAAGTTACTACTTCTATAATATTTTCCTCCGCTTGGAGGCGTCTACCTCTCTTCAAAAGCGCAAGTGCTTCTCTTAATTTATCTATTGTCCAATTATTCTGAATCATATATCAAGCCTATTCTTACACCTCGGGCAAGCCTTCGGTTCTTTCTTTCGTGACATCCATTTGTACCCACACTTTCGGCATTGTGTCGCTTTTGCCATTGATGTTTCTTCTGTTTTCATATCTCTGTTTTATATTACTACTATTACTATCTATTGTCAAGGGGCAATATTACAGTAATTCTTGTTGTTTTTCAAATTTTTTCGATTTTCCCATCTCTTTTAGACGCTTTTGCATTTCTTCTACTGATAATTTATGTTCACCTTTTGGCCGAAAATCTTGATAATTTTCGCTTTTCCAAACTTGCTCATGCTCGGAAGAACACCAACAATCGGCTTGCTCGCGCGCGCATCTTTTTCCTTCTTTGTCTGTGAAATAACATTGATACATATATAGTAAAAGGTACTACGTATTATTATAAAAAAGATAAATCTTTTTAGGTAAATTCATTGGCCCCCTTACCCCCATAATGGAGATAAATTCGGCCGATGTTTTTTTAAAAGAGAGGCTTCCTTCGACACTTTCGGATTTACGCTCATCACGACCTACATGACTGTATCGTTTTTGTTTAGCCGCCTCTCAGGCATCAGGCTTGTCTTTATGCCAATTAATTACCCATACCTCTACGGGCAGACTACAACGTCAATTAGACTCGCTTTTGGCTATACCCTTACGAGTTTGGGATAATTACCCATTCATTGTCATTCCATTCCTTTGTGACGTATCCTGCTTGCTCACAAAGCGTTTTAAATATCTCAGGAGACCACCCATGATTTATAGGTTTATCAATCTCTATAGTACCGACAAAATATTTTTTTGTTCCCATTTTTATGTATTCATTCATTTGACTTTCTCGTATAAATAATGTATTCTAACGGGCAAGAACCACGCTTAAAAAATAAGCGTTTGTTTTTCACACAATTACTGATTTATCAGTCAACAAAAAGTCTCGTCCCGTCCAAAAGTGGTTGAGACTTTTTAGTCTAATTTAATAACATCTTGATATTTCCAGGAGTCGAAATGAATAATATACGTTTTATCTTCGTCTTTGAGAATGTTCCTTTTATTAACTTTGGGTAATCCAGTATGAACCGGACATTTGAGGTTTATTATTCCTTCTTTAATTCGTTTACATTTACATTTTTCCATAAAAAAACACCTTTTCGGGAGAGGTAAGGTCGATGAAGACACTTTGGTAAGTTCCCTTACCAAACCCTCGAAAAAGTGTTTTTTATCTTCATCTAGACCCTGATTACCAAGTCAGGCCACTGTCAATTCAGTGAATATTTTTATAGTTGCAGTCTTTCCTTACGGGCAACTTATGATTATTTTATAACTCTATTTTTCATATTTGTCAATGGTTATAGTAATTTATACCCCGTGTCTATAGTATTATTCAGCCTCACATTATAATGTAAACATTACGATGTGGACAAAATGTTTATAACACTTCCTGTAACCACTTGCGGATCTCAATTAAGACCGTAATGGTTGAAATTACTGCTGTATATCCAATTAAAATAATCATCGCATCAAGTATACCAAGGTTAGGATCATTCCGACAACTAACATTAGGATAAAGCCACTGATGAAAGCGTCTAGGGCTGAGAGAATAACCCGCTTTTTGGTTACTCTTGTGTTGACGTGGGCGTAATCAATCGTCCTCATATAAGTATGGTAGAGTAATATTACTCTTCTGTCAATACTCAAAATAAAGGGGTCTACTCGCCCAGATGTAAACCCCTAAAAAAGAAAAAGTAACTAAAGAAATTGTAGCATATTCATAAACCGAATAATTCCCCAACTTTTCACGAAAATGTGGCTTAACTATATCAATTTCTTACAAAACTCTTTTCACATCACAGCTAGAATATATTTATGCTGTTTTATATCGCCATAGGATTAATCGCCTATTTTGTCACGAGCTGGACATACGGAAAGTCTAAAAAGAAAAAACACAAGGGATTGTGGTTTTAAGCGTGGATAAAAAGAGTGCCTCCGAGGGCAATAAGGACACAAACAATGATAAGGATTACATGAAATATTTCATGGGCTTTAGGATCTTTTATGAGTGCGTCAATAACAATCTTGAAAAGAAAGTATACTAATACTGCTAAAAGAAATGAGTCGATTATGCTGTTTCCTATTGTCATGCTGTTGGTGTCGTTGTTTCAGTTGAAACCGCTGCTGTAGTAGTCGTAGTAACAGGAGTGGTCGGGGGTACATCCTCATAAATTAAATTCTTCAAATCTGTCTTGACTTCAAAAAGTGAATGTTCAAAAAAGTAAAATGCTGATAGAAGAGCCATAAATCCACTGATTGCCGTTGAGATATCGGTTGCGGTTGGATTAGTCGAAGAGGCATCGGGATGCACGATCATGCTGGCAAAACCGATAAGAAAACCAATTATTGACCCAAATTTTAATTTTGTAGTTGATTCCATAGGTAACAACTCTAGTATGGTACTCCAAGTATTCATTGTCAAGTCTTCGTAACAAACAAGCCAAGAAACTTATCCAACAAATTTCTACTTTTGACTACTTGGGTTTTAACATTGGCTATTGCCTGTTCCAAAACATCAAGCCGATTAAAACGATTGTCCAGATAGGCTATCACTCGATCCGCAATACCATCGTCTTGTGGATTGCCCTCTAAATCAACAACCTGTAAATTGTTTTCTTTCAAGAAGTCATTAAGTCCATGTTGCAAGATCCAGTCTACAATGTTTTTAAATCCATTCTCCCACGTTGTGAGCGTTTTATCAGAAGCGACTTCGCTCTCTGGCGTTTTCTGGTTTCCCCGTAATGTGACAATTTCTTTAATAATCTCGTCATGAAGTTGGGAGTCTGTTTGACTGGTATCCGATAAGTTGAGTTCATTAGCGATATTGTCCATATATCCAGTATAGGTACTTGCTACTTTTTCTGCATCTGAAGCCTTTTGAGCATAATCAAAATCTTCCGTTTCCAAAGCGACCACTTTACCTTTATTTTGAGTATTTTCGGTTGATAGCTCACTGTAGTTAGATTGTAACGTATTATATTTATCTTGCAAAGTTTCAAGATTTCCCTCAAGTAAATTATATTGTGCTATGGGTACATACAATCCATCCTGCACATTGTGGAATGTGTCAAAGACCACCTGATTACTTGCTTCGTTCGTCGGATCAAGTCCATAGGTGTTGAGTCCACTTGTGTTAAGAACCGCTGTTGTAGGGGATTGTGTGGCGTTTAGAGCGGGTATATTTATCGGGTGTAACCACCTGATATTTTGCGCTGAATAATTATATGTTTGCTGATGTGGAGTTGAGCCTTCAGGATCGTTCTGTTCAAGAAGCGTCATTGTATGCACATCGGCTGTTATAACAACGCCACAATGTCCAAGATAGGTAGTAACTCCGTCTGTCGTGACAGGGCCGTATGGTTCACCTAAGACCGCAATATCTCCAGGAACAGGAAAATTGTCAAGAGTATTAGTGATAACGGAAAAAAGACTAGGATTAGCATTTGTTGGAAGATCAATAGCGTTGCCATATAAGTGATTAGTATTCAATCCTAGCATATCGAGCCAGACCTCGATTTCACCCACACACTGTCCGATATTTGCGGAAGTATCACCAACTCCTGTCTTTCCAGTAGTGGTTGCGATTAATTGTTGTAATAGTTCATCCATAATGGCAGCCTCTCTAGCATAGCTTATACTTGACAAGAATTACCCTGCTCGATAATTCTTTCAAGCTCGCCCAGTCAAGTAAAAACTATGTTTGATTATGTAGCTTACCAATTCTATCAAATCACAACTCATCCTACTATTCCTGAAATGATAGTTTGGATTGCTCTTCGTCTGTTATGCTGGAAGCGTGGAGAAAGAAATCGAAAATATTGGGAGAAAGTTTATAAACGAAATGAGCTATGGAAACGAAAAGGGAAAAAATAATTGTTAGTATTCTCATAGGTCTCATTATTGTACTCTACTACCAATAAGATAATGATGTCAATTATATCTGTTATAATTAGATGATGAAAAGTCTGATAATTACTCAACGTTCAGGAAGAAAATTTGAAGTACTCTTGGACAATGAAGATTATAAAAAAGTCAAACAACACAAATGGTTTCTTCATGATAAAAGAGGTTATGTTAGTGGGAAGGTAGGAGAGGAAAATATCTTATTACATAGATTTATTATGAAGCCTCCTATAAATATGTTGGTAGATCATATTAATCATAACCCATTAGACAATCAAAAAAGCAATTTAAGAGTATGTACAAAATCTCAAAATTGTGCTTGGAAAAACATGAAGCTTGCTACTCTTTATAGAGGTATAGCTAAAAGTTATCATGGCTGGACAGCAGGTATTACTAGAGATCAAAAACGTTTCTATCTGGGTTATTATAAAACTCCTGAACAAGCTACCCATGCGTATAATGAAGCAGCAATAAGATTATTTGGAGAGTTTGCTGTTCTAAATGAAATTACAGTCTATCAATGCAAAACGTGAAGTTATCGTTATTAGCGCCTTACTTTGTATAAATTTTGTTTTGTGGTTTATAAATCAAGAATTATCAAGTAATCTTTATATTCCAACGCCACAATATCAAAAAAACTTAAATCAAATTGCTAAATTTATACAGTCAAATAATATACTCAACTTAGAATTATTACACCTAGAATCATACAGCTATATTGAACAGGTAGCCACAAAAGAGGGGTTTGTTCCAGCAAGTTTTATGGATTTACGTTAGGGTGTTTAAAACGATTATGACTCAACTTTCCAACTGCTCTTTCGAAACCCCGTTTGCATTGAGGACAATAATACTTCAATATTTCCTCATATTTTCCAAGCAATTCCTTGTATGCGTATTCTAAATTAGTGACAGGATGTTGCGTATTTTTTTTGTACAATAGCCTCAGAATATTCATAATTCTAATTATATCAGATAGGGTAACTCCATCCATGAGAAAATCCTTGTAATTTGACGGCCTTTGTTGAACCACTTGGAGGGGTGTAAATAAAGAAAGCTGGCGGTTGCATGAGGACAGGAACAGTAATCGGTTGACTGATTGTACGACTTGCCCATGATGCAAAACCTGTTGGAACAACTACAATAACAGTAGGAACCTTTATAAAAGGAAACGCTGGCTGTTGCGGATAAAGAAGTACAAGAGGACTACTAATTGTATTTTTTAACCAACTTGCTACTCCTGTTGGGGGAAGGGGTCTTTTGAAATATGTTCCCACATTTACTGGATAACTGTTTTGGTTTGGGTCATAGGGAGTAAAAAACGGTTGAGAAATCGGTTTACTTAACCAGGATGCTTCACCAGATGGAGGTAAGGGAGGCTTAAAATACGTTGCGGTTTTAATGACTCCTGGTATCTGAGTAGTAATGAAATTTGGCATACTGTAATTTTATACCAATTGTATATCATTACCAATAATCGGTTGACTGATAGGCTGACTGAGCAATGAGGCGATACCTGTAGGCAAAGAAGCAGGAGCATGGTCTACATATGCCCATATATTTGTCACGTCAATTGCATTTGTATGTGCTGTTGTTAATTTGTAACCTATTTGCATAGTAGCAAGTGTTGTTTCTGTCCACGGATTACTATCAGGATCATTATATAAAACAAGTGAATTTGCAGGAGTACACGTTGTCCATGTTGTCGAATCTGGATCAATTGATGCACCTGACGCAATCGTTCCTGCTGACGTTTTCTCACATTGAATTTCAAAAGCAGTTGTCAAGTCTACTGTATTATTACGATATCGTGCCATAACCTGTACGCAATTGACGGTATCAGTGCCAATCGAAGGATCAATACATTTAAATAAATCCTGCTGACTAAGAACAGTTGATCCATTAAAAGAAGTCGCATCATTAGGTGTTGTCTCATTAACTCTGGTGAAGTTATTTGCACTTCCCGCTGTGCCTCCAGTTTGCGTAGCCCATGAATTTGCATCTCCTGCTGCATTTGGTGTAATTCTTGTTATAGCTCCTATTCCTGGGTATCCATTCTGGTTTGTTCCTGAAGAATCATTGATTGCAAGATCATCAATAAACCATGTTCCTGTAGCGTTATTTCCTAATACTTGATCTCCAATTAACGTAAACCCATTGGGTACACCACCATTCCCTGTTGTCAAAATGCTTTCAGTTCCCGTTGCAAACACTACACCGTTCAAACGTGCTTCGCATACTGTCGACCCTAGTCCTCCTGTATCATCAACATGCAGTTCAACTAGATACCATGTATTCAATGCGAGTACTGAACTGTTAGAACCGATTTGAGTAAATCCACCACTTGTGTCTCCATAAGCAAGCCCAAGAGTACCATTGGTGTTGGTGAATATATAGGCAAAAATAACCGCATTATTAGAGTCTGCCAATAAACAAACACTATTATCAACCCCAGTAACATTAGCACTTTTATTAAAGTAAAAACGAATATACTGCGAATGAGAATTGGAGTTTTGTACTTGAAAAATATCTGTTCCACCTGCTGTAGGAGCTACTTTTAATGCGTAAGTTCCCGTTCTAACCGTACCTGTTTGTATGCTTAAACCACCACCTTGCGTGACTGTGACAGAATTAGCCTCAACGCCATTCGTTAATGTATTTGTTTCAAAACCAATCGAATATTGTCGAGCCATAAGTAAAATATATCATTTTCTAACAAATATCCCTACTGTTGGATTGTAAATATAATCTCTACTTGTGGCTTCCATACCTTCAGAAAACGGTACGCACCTGTTATCTACCTTATACCATTCTCGTTGAAGACATAAGGTACACAAAAGGCCAGTACAAAATGAACATACGCCTACGTGTCTACCTGAGCCTGGTTGATACGGCCATGTTGCCTGACAATGACTGCATTGACGAAATTCCTGCTCAACTCTGCGTCCTTTTGCATCTAAAGTGGAACCATAAGCACTTGCGCGATTTCCTTTAATCATTAAAAAAAGTATACCATAAAGAGGAGATTAGAGGCTATTCGTCGTAGGAAATTGAGGCATAAAAGACATCAGACCCCTGCGCATACAGATATGACAAGAAGATATTGTACAACGTAGTCGGAGCGAGTGATAATTCCCCTCCTGGTACTGCAACCCAGCGATATCCTGCACGTTCATTAAATCCAACAGACAAAAGAATTGAGTTAGAAACAAGAGATCCTGCAACGGTTGAAACTGTGTAGACAGTTGAATTAGAAGCTAAAGCGTTAGGCCCTGCTAATGCTGCTGGAGTAATTGTATTTGTCCATGTACCCTTCGTTGTTGCCCGTTGTAATGCAACTTGATAGTTATTGTCTGCTGCTGCACCTCCAGGGGAAATTTCCCATTCATACAGCTTTACATCTTTAACAGTTGCTCCTTGTGCGAGTTGGATTATTCCCGCGTTTGCGGTAGTTGAATTAGCGGCTCCTGCACTTCCTGAACCTGTGTATTTTGCTTTGTAGGTTCTGTCGATTTTATCGACTCCTAGACAGATTTTTAGAGATAAGCCTTTATTGAAGTTAAGCATATTATAGAATAAGTGTAGAGGTTTTTATAACGGGTTGTCAATGGGATTTCTCCAAAAAGCTAATACCTTTTCAATATTGGCTATCTTCTCCTCAGTCGTAAAAAGATATTCATGGAACAAAAACTCGCCAGGATTACCGCACTTTGTTAACATCTCCTTGAAGGTTGTAAACTTTAGCCCATACTTTGCTATGTTTCGAGACACCACATAATCATCAATAAAATGCTTTTTATCAGGTTGGATATTACGCTCGGCAATTGTTGGGAAAATGTTTGCTAGTGCCTCATCTAACGTAAGATCATCTAACGGTTTCCATAGATCAAGGCATAAATTCGAGGCAACAGTAAACCAATTACCAGCTCCAATATTACGGCCATCACGTCTGAAGTACTTATCATATCGCCATCTAACAGGCGCAAAATCTACACCACAAGTGAGAACGGTATCACGGGGCAATATTTCTGTTATGTCAAATGTGTCAGGATGAATGAGAGCATCAGAATCGATGAGAATTGACCAATCATTATCCTTCGCTAGTTCATAGATTTGTAGTTTTTCATAAACAATAGGAAAGTCAGGGAATTTACGTTCAGTTATGATATGAAAATCAGCTCCTATTTTCTTAGCATAACCTTCGATAAAGGGATAGGTTTTTGAAGTTATTTCTTTTGAGTAGTCGTTTATATTGAGGGTAAAAACAGTCTTTTTCATTATGCTATCCAATATGAAATACTCCCTCCAACCCCAACCGCACCGGATAAATTAAGCACAAGTCCCGTGTTAGCTGATCCCTTCCACAAGTATCCAGGAGGACTGACTGAGTTACCACCACCTGCATTTTGAATACCGTACATCAAGCCATTCAAGAGTGTCCCTGCTGCTCCATCGGTAAACTTTGCGTTGACCGTTCCACTAAAGGAGATATTCCAAGCATAGACATAGATAGATTTTCCTGCTCCCCCTGCTGCGATAACTGTATTATCTCCATTGCTTGCTGCTGCTATTCCTACGACTTGGGGAGTGATTGCAGGATTGATTGGGTTGCCACTTGAGTCAACTTGCTCAAGAAATATAGCCCCTGTCGCGGAATTTCCCTCTACTGCGAATGGATTACTTGTTGCAGAATCAATGGCTGTTAATGAAGGCTTTGCGTTGCTGTCAGGTGCGCCTGATGTTCTTCCCATAAGAAAATTATATCAGATTAGAAAGGAGATTGACCAAAAGGATTACCCTGTTGGTTCATTGGAGAGCTTGCAGGGCTAGAAGGTGCGCCAAAGACTCCTTGACCCATGTTTTGTGCTGGTGCTTGATTCATTGGCATTTGTGGTGCTTGGGGTGTTGCCGGTTGGATACTTGCTCCTTGCTGCACTTTCAGCTTTTGTTTTTCCAGTTGGTTATTACTCTTCAATTGTTCGACCAATGCCGAAGTTATCATATCTGACTGATTTTGAGGGACGTATTTTTGAGCTGTAGTTTTTGGAGTGGTAGGAACCGTACTTTTTTTATCCATAGCTGAGGTTGGCATAGGTTGAGGAACCGCACCAGAAGCCATTGGTGCTTGTGGACTAACCTGTTGTAATTGTGGTACGGGCGCACCGCCTGAACGCCTACCGATTGCTGCTTGTACTGCTGGTGAAAGTCCAGGATTCATAACAAAATTATATCAGATTTTATCTATTATATGGAATAGAATCTACAAAAAAGCCCTGTATGGGTGAAAACAAAGGCTAGGAAAAGGATACCTAACAGGATGCAAGCTGCAACGAAAAGATAATCTTTCTTTAACATATTAACTGTATTATACCAAACTACTTGACATAACTCTACCATTATGATACTATAAGCCCTGAAATGGATGTGATTATTTATGCAAACACTAAAAGATATATTAATTATCGCTTTTCAACTTTTGACGCTTGGCTCTTTTGACAAGCCATATTGTGCTTAATCTACTGTGGAGTTGCAGGAAGCGTATTAGGATCATTACTTGCTTGTAATGCCTGTAAAATCTGTTGAGATTCAGGTGTGACAATCTGAAAATCTGCTGGTTTCCCCATTGCTTGTGTATATTGATTATTTAACGTATCTAGTCGTGATCCCATGAGTTGAATTGTAGCGTTAAGATTCGCTTTGAATTGCGCTGGACTCATATTCGGATTGAGACTTTTTTGTACTTCTGCTATCTCAGTATCGGTTGCTCCGCTTGACTTGTAGATTTTAGCAACCTCTCCACTAACCGCATTTGCAATCGTTTCAAAGCTCGTTGTTTGAGGATTACCCATATTGTATGAAATGCTGTTTTTAATTGAGTTGATAGCTGGAAAATTAGTATTACCCATAGAACCAGAAGCATTTGATAAAGCATAAAGATGACCAATTGCCGTATTGATTGCTTGAATATTCTTACCCGTAGTCCCACTTGTGTAATCATCTCGCAACTTTTGTTTAACTGGAAATTGTGTAGAGTCATAACTTGGATCAGCTTGGCTGGCAAGACTAATGATTTGCTGTCTTTCGTTGTTCTTAAGTGAAGTCAATTTAGTTGGATCAAGTTTGTAATTGACGATCTGGTATAACAGGTTACGCGTGTTGTCATCAATCGGTGCGCCATTTACTGTATATCCCTTAAGGAAACTGTCTGGCGGTGCGCTTGGTGTGCCTGTTGTTGCAGGAAGGGCTTGACTTCCTGAGCTATTTATGGTAGAGTTATCACCAGTAAATGCCGCTTGCGGCGAGGAAGGAAGTGTATTACTTTGGTTTGGATTATTATTGCTATTGTTGCCTTGTTCACTGTTCCCTTGTGGGGATCCTGGATTGACGGGGAGTAACCCTGATGTACCTGCTCCTAACCCTGTTGCAACCCCTTTACCTATTGGAGTTGCCAATCCTGTCCCTGCATTAGTGAGAGTGCTTGTAAGAGCTTTTGCTACAACTGGATTTGCCAATGCTTTTCTTGCGCCTGTAAATGCGGCATAACCTGCGACTGATCCAAGTGGCCCTCCGACTGAACCCGCTGCTGCTCCAAGACCTCCCAGTAACATATTAGATACACTTAATGGCCCTGCACTACTTCCTTGACCTACTCTCTTTTCTGCTATATTTGATATGTTGTAAAGTTTGCGTAAATTTTGCCCTACAGCTTGTAGGGATTCCCCATTTGGCCCCACCGTATTTGAAGCATCTGCCGTATCATAAGCAGTATTTCTCAAAACATCTCCTACTACTCGATTTACACCCCAAGGAGCTGAACCGAACTGACTATCTTTTGTTGCGTTATCAAATGCCTGTCTTTCTGTATTAAGATCAGCCAGAGTAGTAACTTTACCACTTGCTATTTTATCCATAACATTTCCCAAGGCATCGTCAACTTGAGAAGCTAACGCCTGATCGGAAGGAACAGAGCTATTTTTTAAGGCTTCTATTGCGGCTGTTCCACGAGAAAGCAGAGCATCTTGATTTAAGGGAACATTGTTATTTTTAGCAATTGAATCAAAAGTATCTTGTACTTTATTTATTCCATTTGTTAATCCTTCTGTATTCGTTCCAGCTATTCCATGTTTTGTTAATGTATCCGCAACAGACTCACTATTTTTTATCTTTAGTGCGTTTTGTTGTAATCGGGTTAAGTTTAATCCATTCGTAGCTTCTGCCTCCCCAAGTTTACCAAGCACACCACCTGCTAATTTTCCTACTCCAAGTCCCGTAACTCCACCTACTGCGCCTGCTGCTCCTTGTTCAGCTACATCTGCTCCAATTGGTTGACCCGTAAATACGTCTTTAAGTGCTTCCCCTCCTGCCTGTCCTATTGCTGCTCCTCCAACTTCTGACACTCCTGTTTCACCTAAGCCTGGCACAAGTCCTCCTGCTATACCACCAACAACTCCGCCGATTGTAGGCAATAAATCTGTAAATCCATTACCTTTTTGCTGTGCTGGTTGTTGACTCTGTTGTGGTGTTGCTTGTGGTTGATCTGTTAATTGATAATTATTTCCTGCTTTCTGTTGTTGTGCGAGAAACTGATTTATTTGGTCAGGAGTATAGCCTTGTTTTTGAGCCTCTTGAAATGAGAAATTATAATTTGGCATATTAATACCCAGCAGGTGTTGCTGTTACGTTCAATTGTGGAGCTTTGAACATATCAGCTATCTGTGAGCCAAGCCAGGGAGTGTTATTTTGTGGCTGTTGTGCAAGTTGGTTGCCTTGGTTTAACTGACTCATACCTGCGGCCTGTGGAATACTCACACTTACCTGTGGTTTTGTCTGAGTCTTACCTGGCTTCATGGTTTTGTTAAGTACATCGTTGCCATTTCCTAATTGTGGAGCACCAGGAGTAGTAGCATTTGGATCAGTTGGGCCTTGTAAAGTCATGTCGCCTGTTGTTGAAGCTGCCGCATTCTTCTTGTTTGCCGCCTGTACAGCCATTTGATTTGCTAAAGCTGCGTTATATTGATTAGCCAAAAAGGGATTAATTCCACCTAATGCTGAAGGGTCAACAATTTTTGTTTCCCCTGTTTGATTATTTGTTATTTGTACTTGTCCTGATGGTAAAATTGTCATATTAAGTCCATGCTGATCCTGTTGTTGCTTGTCCGTTTTGATACACCCCAACATCACTAGAAGTAATCATTGTTGGTGTAGCTGCAAGAGTTTTTAAAGAGTCTTCAAAGGTCTGTTCTTGTTGCGCTAAACTTTCCAAATTATCTTGCTCGTCTTTTGTTAATGTTACTCCTGCCGATTGATTAGCAAGAAGTACTTGTAACTGTTGCGCGTTTTCAGTTGTCCAGCCTGTCATTTGCATTGCACTTGTTACGTTCTCATCACTGAATGCTTGCGTCCAAGGTAAAAGTTGCTTAGTTTCCTGTGCAGACCCAGCGGCAACTTGTTGTGAAGCGTTAGTTTCTGCTGTCCCAAGATTAGTATTAGCTCGTGATTCATCTGTTGTTGCTGTTGCGAGTTGCGCTTGTAAAGGCGTTGTCATGTTTTGTTCAGCGGCAGTTTTTTGTCCATCTGTAAGAATACTCTGTTGACTTGCTTGCCCAACTGTTTTGCCTACATTTGCGATTTGTGTATTGAGTTTATCCTCAGTTGCTTGGTCGTTTGAAACTTCTCCTTGCAACTGAGGGACACCAAATTGACTATTTGCCGTATTAGTCATTGACTGAACGGTTGGCTGTGAATTGATCGCATTTGTATAGCCTGTTTCTAAGTTGTTATACGTACTTTGAATTTGTGGAACAGGCGAAGGAGTTCCCGTAAAGGAAACATTTGCGCTTGTATCTTCAGTGATTGGGGTGGTGCCATCTCCTGTTGCCATAAAATAATTGTAGCACGTTTCACAACTTGAAAAAATAGTGTATCTACTCTACAATAGGTAGAGTTATGACCAATATCAGTAGAAGGGGTTTTGCCTCACTATCACCAGAGAAAAGAAGAACAGTAGCTCGCATGGGTGGCTTACGTGCTGCTCAACTTGGTAAAAGTCACCGCTTCACCCATGAGCAAGCTGTGGAAGCAGGAAAGAAAGGAAAGAAAAAGCCTTATGGAACAATTACTGATAATCTTTGATAGTTTATTATTTCTTTTGGTTGGTTGGTTCTTGGGTAGACATCCTGAAAAGGTCAAGCTGATAGAGAAAATACCTGATAACCCAGAGGAAACCAAAAAACCCAATGGGTTACACGGGGTTCCTGTTAAGTCAGGGGTTATTGATTATCCAAGTCAGGCTGATATTGATTACACTGGCTCAGAAGAAGAGAAAACAGATAAAGAACGTGAGAGGATTTTTAATAGAGATTTTACACCAAATGCCTAATTTCTACTGTTACAATCATAATGAAGAACACTTCGCCTCTGGTTGGCATGGGAAGCCAGTGAAAACAGAAAAGGGAATTGAAATCCAACATTTTTGTAATGAAAATATAACTTATCCTGAATTTACAACACAAAAGATTAAAGATGAACGAGTTGAATTTGCGAACGATCAACTGCAAAGAACTAGAGGCGGAGAATGGTCACGGGAGTTTTTTGAAGCACACCCCCAGGTTACAAAACAGATGTTAAAAGACAAGGCCATAACAAAAAAAGATATTAAAAATTCCAAATATGTCTGGCGTTCAGATGTCAAGGGAGTCACCAAAAAGGTGGATGCAGAGGCATTAATTAAATGAAAAACATTAACGAAAGATTTACTGTCATGTCCTATGCTATTACTGATTGGTGCGGTCAATGGTATGTAACCGCTATCGGTATGGTTGCTCTTATTGGTTGGATTGCGCTAGGTTCTCCAATGCACTATTCAGATACATGGCAACTTGTAGCAAACACTCCAACAACATGGATTGAGTTATTTTTAGGTTTTTTTACCTTAGCTGCTGCCAATCGCAATGACAAACGTAGTAAACAATTAATAGATCAACAGAACGAATTACTTAGGAAAATAGCTAATCTTGAACAACAATTACTACAAAAAGAAGAAAGCATAGAAGTAGAAATAAAAGGTTGACAATTGTAGAGTAACTATAGTATTATTATCCGTGTCAGGAAAAACAGAAAAAGCCATTAGAAAGTTAGCAAAACAGGAACTAGAAAAACGCATGCAATCAAACGGACAACCACCACAAAGACAAGTCAACATTTTAGATGAACTTGTAAAATTCATAACAACCTCTGAGATACTAACAGGCGCAAAACCAGACTCAATAACTTTGACAGATGCAGTATATAACGCGTATGTGCAAACTGCTCAAAATAACGCTGAAGATTTGGGATTAAACCCAGGATTTAAAACAGGAGAGCCAACATTTCTAGGGGTAAAACTAATTAAGAAATCACCACTTATTGTACCTGCAGCACCATCAATTGTAACCCCACCAACAGAGCCAACTAACTAAAAGCACTTCCAGACTTCCAAGCTGTTCCAGTCCAAAAGCTCATCACAAAAGTATCTGTAGCGAAATATAAAACTATCTCATTCGTTGTCACAGGTCTATCGGCTGCCAACCCAAATTTTACCATCGTATAGCCAGCCTTTAAATTTCTCTGTCCAATTATTCCGGCAGGTAAAGTCTTTGGAGTCATTGACGGAACCACTGGCTGTTGTGGTGTTACTACGGGTTGAGATGATAAAAGGTTAGTATCCGTCATGTATTTATAGGCTGAGTTAATGCTTTTTCTATTGACCAACGATACCTAATTCTACTTCTTAAAGAGGAATAACCGATATTCAAAAACTTTGCCCACCCTGCTATTGTCTTTGTTTGTCCTTGAAATGTGAGTAAATGAATATGGCCTTGTCGATGATTGTTATTTTGTTCTTTACGTGTTGACCACTTACAATTAGCAAGTTCATAATTACCATCATTATCTATTCTGTCTATAGTTAGAATATCACTGTAACCATTCCGCATATCTTCCCAAAAGTTCTCAAATTTCTGCCATCGTTCACAAACAGTAATTCCACGGCCTCCGTAATATTTATATTGATGATGATCGGGATTTTGACAGCGAGTTTTCATATCTGCCCATATTTGATATTGTCTACTTTTATACAATCCATGAGAAGTTTTTAATTCTCGATTCAGACATCCACAGGATTGAGTAAACCCACCTTTTAAATGATAATAATCTATCTCTTTTATATTCCCACAATCACATTTACAGAGACAAATTCTACGGCTACTTTTTATATACTGTTTGAGTACCAGTAATCTACTGAACTGTTGCCCTGTTAAGTCTATAGCTCTTCTCATATAAGTATATCTTATTATATCACGCTTGGCGTTCATCATCCAATGTGTCACTTTCAAGAGTCGATTGTGTAAATGCAACTGACTGGCTTGTGTTTACCCAATCGACAGCGAATTGTGCTTCCTTTACTCTTTGATTAATTGTACCTCGGATATCACTTGCTCCTGCATTACTTTGTGTTTTTAAAGGAATCCAACTACTTGCTCTATCTGGCTTCCATTTAAGGCTTACGCTTTGTCCAGCAACCAGTGGTAAGAAGTCTTGTCTAAATACAAATGGTAATTTCTTAGAAGCTACACTCCCAAGATCGGTAATAAGATATTCAACCGTTCCTGTTGGATATGGATCAGCATCTTCATCAATGACATCAATCCCAAAAGTGTTACTATTCTGAAATCCTGCATACAGCTTACCATCTCTCGCAATAAGGCATCCTACTTTTACCATGTTATTTGTGTTGTCTCCAATAGACAACGGGTTATCAAAGCCTACACTCATGGGATCTTGATCTGTATATTGACCATAACTATAAATACCATTATGAATAGTTGAAGAATTACTGTTAAGTGCAGCACCAATTCTATTAATCCCGTTCCACATTGTCATGGCTCCTGGCGCAATCTCAACCGTGTCACCCAGAGCAACATTAGGTAATCTAAAGGCAACAGTAGCATCCGTACGGGCTGTATATCTGAAGGTTGATGGATAACCAGTATACTCAAGCATTGTCCCTTTATATCCTGCTGCTATCAGTAACCCACCTTGAGTGCCAATCATGGCATTAACCCCACCTTGCGAGACTAAAAGACTATCAATATATGTATCAGACTCACCATCCCAGAAGAACAAAATACCCCTGTCACTATCAGTAATTTGATTACCAAACCACATACCAATAACAATATATTGCTGCCAGAAAGTCAGACTTCGGATTCGATAACCAGAGGGGAAAATAAGACGGGCTGGATTATACACATTTCCTGCCTGTAATGTGGCTAAATACCTCTCGTTTGCGATACAAGTAAAGTTTTGAAACTGTACTGCCATATGGTAAATATCATCAACAAGTATTTGGAAATAGGTTGCAAGGTACGCTGTTCCTAATTGTGAGGCTGTTCCAGTAACAACTTTACCATCATTAACAGTTGAGGTTACATGAACATGATAATCAGCGTTTAAAACAATTCGCTCAGAATTTGGGAATTTAAACTCATAAATACCAGTTTGCAAATCAGCGTTAAGAACAGTCATTGTCGCCACAACATCGTTTAACTCATCATGTACCGTTACTGTCCAGTTACCAGTTCCTACCGTATCAATATCAAGAGCAAGCGATTTGAATGGCTCTTTGGTAGGAGTAAAAGGAAGTTTGTTTGCTGTTGCTTCGCTCAGTGAGGTCAATAATGTATACGTAAATCCAGTGTTACTTAAAAGTACATCCTGATCGCCACGAATTGTCACACCTTTAAAAGCTACATCTGTTGAATACGTTGGAGTATTATTGCCAGTCAAGGTATTGTTTGCGCTCGTCTGTACATCTGTCAACGCTCCATCAAACGGATAGTAAGCCACTAAGTTATCTTCAGCTCCCGACAATACTTGGTTGTAATAAGCGGATATTTCAGCGGCACTTCTTACATCAGCCCAAATACGCACATCATCTATCAAACCATCATAAAAGCCTGTCTTTGCACTACCACTATTCACATAACAACCAATACCAAAGATTGCAGCGTTTTGATTGATTGCTGTTTTCGTGCCTATTTTTGTGCCTATTGGTTGAGCATTTTCATAAAAAATAGCAGTCGAAGTAGACGATTGCCAAGAGACACTATAGAATTTATACACTTCCGTAAAATCATCAATGCTTTGTGTGTATGTTTCAAAAGTTGAATCATCAGAAGAAATATAGAGCCTGAGAGCGTAACCATTAGCTAATCCCAGGTTATTATCTTGAATTGCATTAAATGTAGGCAACGTAGTTCCCGTGGGTGTAGACGAGAAATAATCAATAACAACACGACCATCTGATCCAGCAGGAAGTACTCCAGATGCCTGTCCACCTGTTGCTGTAATAGTATTCGTTCCCACATTAGGTGCTGATTGTATTCTAAGATAAACAAAGCCTCCGGCTCCTGCTGCTGAATAATGTCCATCATTCCCGTCTTGATGCGCATTTCCACCATTTGCCTGAATTAAACCAGTACCAGTCATACTTGCCCCTGTTATATAAACTCCTCCACCACCACTTGAGCCTCCCCATACGTCAATTGATTCACGACCTGCACCACCACCAGCCGCACCATAAAGAAATGTTGTTAAATCTGATGCATCAGGTGCGATATTTCCTGCCTGCCCAACAATGTATCCCGCTCCGCGACCATACCCATTATTTCCTGTATTTGCGTGTCCTGCTGAACCTCCACTGGCTGTACCCCCCGAGCTATTTGTATTTTCTCCACCACCACCAGCTGATCCATTAGATGAGGTTGATCGAATACCAACTCCTACTTCTGACTCACCTTGATATCCTGGAACATTAACACCACCGACACCATTACCACCTCTGAAACCACCACCCGTTGCACCCGTATTAGAACTGGTAAACGTACCATTTGCTACAATATTCCCATTTCTTGTAAAAATACCATTATATAGAAATGCTAAAAGTCCTCCGGTTGTTCCATTCCACGCTTTTGCTGTCCATGTAACACCAGTATTTATCGTAACGTTTATATATTGTTTCAAGACTAATACTTGGGCACCCGTCGTATAAGTTCTTTGAAGTGGATTCACTAATGTAATTGTTCCACTGGTATAACTCTGAATTGTTCCGCGTTCTTTTTGTCCTGCATTTGTTCCCTGTGTCTGATAAATAAGAATCTCTTGGCCATTTGTAAATGATGCGTTTGTAGCTGATAAATTGATACTCCCAGTAGTTCCCGTACAAGCTGAGTCAATTGGTGCATCAGTGGTGTTCGTTGAGATCGTGATTGAGCTATCTTGTCCATTACCAATTTCAGCAGAAGTAGGAATAATATCTAATTTATACCCTAACTTTGAGCCTGACTCATCCCATTTGGAAATAATTGACATTTTATTTGTGCCAGTTGGTAAAGAGGTAGGTTTCAAATATGCCTCAAGCGTCATATCTCCTGCCAGTTGGAGCGATGAAGTTGAGGCACGTGTAGCTGATTGACTGGATGCTGCAACAAGTAGTAAAGCATCAAGGTTTGTTGGTGCGCCTCCTGATGTTTCAAGGAAGTTATTATAATAATTACCCGTTGCCATATCCCGTCTGGTAATTGAAGTATTTGTTGGAATATAGAGCTGATTTGTTTCAGCAAAATAGACTATCCCGTTACCGCTTGAATCTGGAACTGTATAGTCAAGAGTGACATTATCGCTTTCATCTACTGCGTAAATGTTCCCTGTATTACCATGCCAAAAAAGCGTGTTTGTTTGATCGTCTTCAAGCGCATCATCGTTATGGGCAACATCCGCAAACATAGGAAGATCAGTCACGATAGATCCGGATATTTTGACAGTTTGTGGATAGGTGGTTTGTTGAGCTGGATCACTACGAAAGTCAAGCGAACGAGCCCAAGCAAAAGAATTTGGTGGGCCTAATTTCTTACTGATTGTAGAAATGCCACCACTAAGAGTTTGTAATTTACCTAGTTGAGCTGCCATAGTATTAGCTTGCTGAAATTATCGTAGTCCAAGAAGCGTCACGTATGATATCAGCCATTGCCGTTGATCCACCTGTCTCAACAAGACCGCTATTATCACGGCCTTTTTCAAGTAGATCATTCAAAACATTTAATACGCCACCGTTAAACTCACCTTCACGATTAGCATTGTTATAATCTCCCGTGTAGTAATAATTAAGATATGACTGTGCAAGCGTTGGGTTTCGTCTTCGTATTCCATAATATGCAGCCCCAACACGATACGGTATAAATTGGTGTAAATCTTCAGGTACTTCAGGTGATTGACCGATAACAAAGGTGAGTCCACTAGCGGATGTATCAATCACATTTCTATCAACTGCGATATGGGTAGCATCTGTGTATGTTGCAACTCGGTAGAAATTCCCGTTCGGGATTCCATTTGTATCGGTTGTTGCAAGCCACGAACCAACCATACTAGCAGTAAAGGTGGTACCACTGCCAACGATATTAGGAGTACCATTATCTAATGTTATTGTTCCCGTATTATAATCCGTTGCAGTCATGTTTAGTGGTATCCAAAGGCCAGTAAGTGTCATTGTGTAAACCGATTGTGGAGTTGGATAAATGCCATAAGTGTCACGTCTTGGGAAAACTGCTTGCGGCCATCCTGAGATTGTAGGTACGGATTGTAGTACATTCCACTCAGCTTCTGACTCAACAATTCTTAATGGTGGTACGTATGTTCCGACATTAACCGTCAATGAAGTAAGTTTTGAGAATCCTGGACGGAAATTATAATAGATTTGATTTGCGACAGTTACATCAGTATATGGTGGTGGTTGCAGTTTATACTTTTTTAGAAGATTGAAAAGATCAGTGTTGGTATTGTTGATTTCCCGTTTGATAAAAGTTGCTGTATCAGAGAGTCCAGTATAAGAAGTTGCATCATCATCAATACAAACATCCTGTGAATCTTGAATCAGTTGACTAAATGTCATTCTCATCTAAATTATTGTAGCAGATTTTAGGAAGTTGTAGGAGGATCTGGTACGGGTTCAAGTGCTGGTGTTGGATCTGTTATATTTTCAGGGGTAAGTTCTGAAATTGTTGCAGTAGCAGTTCCATCATCAACGCTTTCATTGTCAACAATTGGCTCTGCTGGTGTTTCTGGTGTTGGTTCAACGGCTGTTTGTGCAGGTGGGGTTGGTTCCGGCTCTGTAGGGACATCTGGTGACGTTGTAGGCTCAGGATTTGCGGGTGTTTCCTCAACTGGTGGCGTTGGTTCATCAACAACAGGTGCTAATGGCTCAGCTTCTTTTACCGATGCTTCAATATTTGCCTCATCTTCCTGTTTTCCTAGTCTATCCAAAATGATAGCAAATACCGCAACCTTTTTTGGCTCATCAAATTTCCCTGCTTCCGCTAATTTCTTAACGTAAGGAATTATATCCTCGTTAGAATTGCAGCGATATTTAAATAATTGTTCTAGTTGCTGGTGTAATTTTGCCATAGTGTTATTATACTATACTTTGTATTAGCTCAGCCTTGCGTTTATCTTCATCAGACATACTCTGTTGCTGAGCATCATGTGCAAGTGAAACTTCCTTATCAGTCATTCCTAACTTTTCCATGATTTGTCTGACATTACTTTGTGAGGTATCAACTGGCTTTTCCTGTACGACTTCACCCATTCCTATTTCTTCATTACTTCGTCTGACACATCCAAGCATTAACTGTGGGATAATCTTTTCTTGTAACTGTCTATTATTAACTTTCAGTGCTAACCGTTCTTCCATTTGGCCTCGTTCTTCTAGGCGATATTGTAGCTTATCGACATCCCATTTAGCTCGTGAGATTGCTTGAATCATCAAGGCACATTTTTGCTCAGCGTATATTTCAGCGAGATAATACTTAACTTCAAGATTGCCCTTACCAAAGCCGACATCTTTATTACACCCTGGCACAATATATGGATTTGGTTCAAACCGTCTATTGTAGTAAAAAGCATAATCTTCCTCATCAGGATTGTGAATAAGCCAAATATCCTGAGTCTGATTGTACAACTCCATGTGTGCTTTGATTTGCGCTGGTGTACGTTCCTCTGGTGGAATTGAGTTCATGTTAAATGGCATAGTTAGCTATCTCCTTTCTTTTTTATTGTCATAACCAAAACAGGTTTATCAGTAAAAATATAGCCTTTGCCCTCAACATACGGGTTTTTATCCGATAGCGCATCAAGTGATAATTCGTAGTTATTCATTGTAAGCCACTGTTGAAAGTGAGCGTTTGGATCATCAGGTAACATGGGTGTAACAGGTGGTGTTTCTGTTTGAGGAGCTTCTACAGGATTTTCTTTAGGGTCAGCCATAAGTTAATTAATTATAGTATACCATAATTCTATAAAGCAAGAGTTATGATCGAGATAAATACTGAATAAAGTTCTTTTCAGCTATAGTAACTACACGTTTGCGCTTGAATAATCGTCGTAACCACTTCATACTAAAGTATTCCCTTCGGTCATATATCACTCATTATACGCTTTTGTTTAGCATCTCTGATATCTGCATTTTTCTCACGGATAACAATAACCTGCTGCTTCTCATCAAGTAATTCTTGCTCTTTTTTGAGTAGAGTTTGTGCCTTTAACAGTTCAGCTTTTTCAAGTTCCAGCTTTTCTTCACTTGCTTTGACCTTAGCCTCACGTTCTTCAAGTAACTTGATATTTTTCTCACGTAATTCAAGCTCATTTTCTTTCATTCGCACCTCAGCTCGCATAGTTTCTGCTGTTTCAAGCTCACCAACTGCTGCTTTCTTTAATTTCTCAGCCTCAAGCATTTTCTGTTCTGACTTTTCCTTTTGACCACGTAAGCCATTAACCTGCTCAACGATTAGATTGCTCTTACTGATGAGTTCTTCACGCTGGCGTTTGATACTGGCATTATCCTTTAGCACTTGTGACTCTTTGATTGCTAGTTCTTCTTGCCATGTAGTTAAAGCCTGGCGTAAGGTAGTTAATTCACGGTTAAAACTGTCAAGATTTATCATGGTTTTTTTACCTCGTACATTCTGATTTGATCTAATAATAGCTGATGATATATTGGTGTGATTACGCCTGACTTCCTGCTTTCCATCTGTTGTGCTAATCGTTCTGATACATGATCTGCTGCATAACGTGGCAACTTCAAGCTCTCACGCGCTTTTACCGTATAGGTTATGAACGCACCTTTATTATGGATGTCTGTTACTTCAAGACTGAAATCGTGCGCTGAAGGGTTGACAATTGAAACAAGCTCATCAACGTCAACTTTGTCAATTGGTTCTAGCATGAATTGAGTATAGTAGAGTATTTAAGGAAAATCAATCTATAGAGTGGTGAGTTGAGCGTTTATACTAAGCGGTAGCCATCTTACGAAAAATTGCATGGCTCCTGTAGTTCCAGCGTCGCTCGTAGTATATACGTATTCTATATTAGTCGTAACTGTACCATTCGCATTAATAACAAATGGTGAAAAGTACGTTGTCTCAAGTGTTGTAGGTTCAGAAACTACCGCTGCTGCTGAAGAAATAGCCACAAGTGCTGCTGCTGCCAATCCTTTTTTAACAACCATTGAACCAACCGCTTCGCTTGTTAAACTAACGCCTGTTGATAGTGTGATAGCTGGCGTGTTTGTAGCATCATTTAATCGAAAATATGCAGCCGTATGATTGCCTAATACTGTTGTGACAACTGCCCAAATTCCTAGGATTTGTACTGATCCTGCAACTGTGAAAATAGGGACATTAACTGTGGTATTATTACCTACGAAAATCTTGGAGTTAGTGGCGAGGCATCCATTCGCGACATCCGGAACACCGTTACCGTCACGTGAGAATGAGCCTTTATATGTCATACATAAAGTATATCACAAACTAATAGAAGTACGTACCGATATGGTTCATCTGTATTGTTGGAGAACACCAAACATCAAAACCTGCCTTACCAGCCTTAGCACAAAAATCTATATCCTCAGTGTGATGCTCACCATTTTCATCCTCATACGCTACAAAATATGGTTTTTCTAGTTTCTTAAACACGCTTGTTTTTATCAGCATAAAGCCAGTACCAAGACCAAACACTTTGAATAATCCTGCTGGAAATTCAGTGTTTACAAACTCTCCTTTTTTTGGATCTTTTTCAGGATCAGTTGGTTTAACGGTTGAGATAATCGGTTGTCCTGGAACACCACGAGCATTATACATAGCTGCAACAATGTCTTTATCATGGTCAATTAAGCGCATGATCCCTGATGGCGGAAAAACCATATCAGCATCAATAAACATAATATGCGTTGATTTATTTTGCTTTGCTATCTCAACAATCTTATTCCTATTATGCGCAACATAGCCTCCGATTTGAATAGTAAGTTGATGCTCAACATTTTTTTCTTTCAGAAGATTCATTGCGCTAATAAGTGAGGTCATTGTTTCGGCTCTAACCGTACCGCCTGATGGCATACCAATAGTGAGTGAATACATTGAAGGAATTATACTACAGTATGGAAGAGTAAGTCAATATGGTAGAGATTTTTAATAAGTATCGGCAACAGGGCCACGAGCGGTTGTGAAGGTTGTTGTTGCGTATGAAGCTGTTGTCACAAACGTTCCGTATGTCTCAGTTGTCTTAAGTGTTGCGCCAAAGTTACCGATTGCATGTGTCACAATATATCCGGTTGTTGTTGAGCCTTGAATAGCAATGTAATACTTACCTGGACCAACGGCTGCATAAGGTGCTGTAAAAGGAATTTGTTGATACGCGTCTGCTGTTGCTTGTGCTGTAGTTGTCGCACTTTTTGCAACAATCGTACCTGCTGAGTTTGCTAACCCTACATTAAGACTTACTCCTGCATTTGTTGTGTGTCCATTAAGAACTGAGATACCTGTGATTGTTGTATTAGCAGGAATGAAAACCTCAACAAAATAGGTATCCGTTGTAACAAGCTGAGTTTGTGTCAAACCTGTTGTAGCAACAGGGCCGATTTGTCCTGAATGAAAAACAGTAGGAACGGCTGCACTATTTGGTGGAACTATACCGCCTGTTGGAGGTGTCCATTTGCCACTCGATGCTGAATAATCAATATTAGCAGTAGAGCCTGTAGGTGCCTTAAGATTACCCGCTCTATCCGAGTTTAAATTATTGGAAAGGATTCCTGGTAAAAATCGTTCAATATTGATAGCCATAATTAGATATTGATTTTAGCCGTAATGAGTTTGGCTGAAGATAATGCGCGGGTAACGTGGCCTAAAAATGCTCGTCCAGTTCCTGCAACAAATACTCCTGCTGCTCCTGCTGTTGCACCTGAGTTTGCAATTGCTGATCCTACTGCGCCTGATGTGTTATCAGAGAGAACACCACACTCACCGTATGTTTGAAGCCAACCATAAGCATTTGCTGGAATTGCGTATATTGCTACACCAACTATTACGCCTGTTAAAGTCGTTGGTGCTTGAACCACACCACCGTATAAGTTTCTCATTGTTGCAGTGTTACTGGTTGTTAATGCAACCGCGAGTGGTGCATCAAGCTGTAAGATTACATTACCTGTGGTCGTACTTTGTGCGGCATGAGCGACAATTGTTCTTTCTTCACCTGTTGAAAACGTAACTGATCCACCTTGAAATTGATTAGCAGTGACGGCAGTTCCGCCAAGTGTTACCGTTACTTGTCTATCGCCAATTGCCTGAGCATTAACAATGACTAAATCATCAAAGTTAGCTGAGATTGCTGGTGCTTGAATGACATTACCTACAACAAGTGCGGTTCCAGCGTTTAGCACTCGGACAAATTTTTTGCCAACTGATCCATCAATTTGATCTCCTAATGCTTCACCAGCACCGAGTACTGTTTGTGAGACATATGGTGATCCTCCTGCTATAATGTTTGGTCCTGTTATTTTAGCCATAGTTAAACTCCTGTAAAGTTAATCCATCGTCCTTGTCGTCTTGGTTGGAATGATGTCAACTGTCCTGAAATCCAGAATCGTCCAATTGATCCACCTTGGGAAGGCATCATTTGTTCTTCCTGATAGAAGAATCCTGCATAATCAGATGGTCGAAGCGTAACTTGACCTTCTTTAACACTTGATTTACCAAGCGTTACAGGTGACAACCATTTAGAATGACTTGCTGGAACTTTTTGATCTCCATAGTAGTTAAGGTAATTCAAATTCAACATATACCCATATCCTGATGCGATTGCTTTATCTCGAAGAATTGGAATACCTCTCCAATCCATTGTAGAAAATCCATTACCCATGCCGTCTGCTGTTTGTGCTGTTGGGTATCTGCCTCCAACTGGAAGCGTTTTGTATTCATGTCGAACCGTGGGCAGGTAAAGCGATTCGATTAAATCAAATTGGGAGAAATCAGTTGCGATAAGTGAAGGTGTTTCATTTGGCCCTGTATCAGAAATTGCTGAGTACAATGTTGCAATCTGTGATAACGATCCAGTACCAGACATGTTTTGCACTTTACCCTTCATGTTGGTATAGGTTGCGCGACTAACTCCACCGATGTCATCGTACAAGACACCATCATCCGTAAGCTGATTTAAGCCGATGAAATTTACCCCACCATTGAAGAATACCCCTGTCAAACCGTACAAAGTTTCGTCCAGTACATCTTGATATTCAAATGCGTCATAGTCAATCGCTTGATTATATTGCCTGGCAAATGCTTCAGCTAAGATTTTAACTGTAGGCATTGAGAACAAAGCTCGGTTAAATGCCATCTGAATAGTGACGTTTTCTGCTGCTGAGTTTAATGGTTCAAGTCCGGTTACTTCTTGAAACTGTGTTCTTCGGATTGCTTTAACTGTTTTTAAGAGTGTGTAGACATTGAAATTCTTAGCGTTGTAGAGGATATGTGAGGCAAGTGTAGTTGAATTAAGAATAGCGTCAACGACTGTTGCTTGCGCTTCTGCATAATTAAAGTTTGATACGGTTGTATCATAGGACATTCCGTCTGGCGTTACATGATAGGTGTGGTCAATACCATTCAGTTTAAGTTCTTGATTACGATTGATTGTTTTATCAAGAAACTTTGGTTGTGATCGTTGTAGTGATAAAAGATTATTTAACATAAAAAAAGCCACCAACCCTTATAGGGATTAGCGGCGTAGTTAGCCATTTAATTTAACTGTAATTAGTGTAATAGACAAGTAAGATACTTGTCAAGCATCAGTTTTCACAGAGGCTAAAAGCCAAACTTTGCTTTGCGATTTGCCTTTATTTGATCGTATGTATATTCTTCAGTTGGTGCTGGCGTTGGAGTTGATCCACCCAAAACAGGAGCTCTTGCACCTGCTGGCTGTTTACCATAGAATTTTGTATACGTACGATAGAGGCTTGTTGATTCACCTTTTTGTTTTAACTGAGCATGAAGCATAATTCCTTCGTTATATGCTTTGAGTCCTGGATCTTTTTGCTCTTCTGCTGTTAATGCTGAGTACTCAGTACCGCTTTTCAATTTCTCTTTGATAGCTTGATTGATATCAGGAATGATACCGTCTTTGACTGCTTCAGCCCATTGTTGACTGTTGGTAGCCCATTCTGCTTTTTGCTGCGCTGCTGTTTGTTCAAGCGTTTGTTTAGTTCTGTCTTCAACTTCTTTGTCTCTTTTGGCAAGTGCAGCCTGTACTTTTTCATCAGCGATTCTTTCCGCTTCTGCTGTTGATCTGGCAACTGATCTGTTTTCTAATTCCTCCCAAGTCTTTGGTGCTTCGTAACCTGACTTGCCACTGATTGATTGAGCAAGGTCTGATTTCATTTGCTCGATACGTTCATCGGCAATTGCTTGAGCTTTTTCAGTTGCGAGTTTATCAATAGCGGCTGTATCTATTTGCGGTTCAATTACTGTAGGTTCTGGCATAGATTGAATAAATTATATCACATTGGGATTATGGCTTCTACACTATCCCAATCGACATAATAATATTTACCGTTATATACGATTCTCTCATCATCTTGCTTGAGCCATGCGCCAGGTACGGTATAAGTTCTACCATCAAATGTCGTCACTTGATAATTATCATCAGGATTGACAGGATCGGTAAATTTCGTTTTAGCTTCGTTTGTCTTTGCAAATAAACTGAACATAATTATATTCTAGCATAACCCTACTATGGACTTGCAATAGGAAAGTAGTGAGGCAAAACTGTAAACCAGAGGATGAGAAAGATGATAGCTCCGATAGTGACGATCCATTTCATATTACTCTACCATTATATCACATTATTGTGGTGCTTGTCCTGGCGGTGGCGCAGGTGCAAACTGAGTTGTTCGTTGTACTTGATTTGGTAATGGCATATCAGTTGAAACAATACCTGCGCCTGGTGCTGGCGGTTGCCCAGGGTTTGGTGGCATACCTGGTTGTGGTGCTGGTGGTTGATTCTGTGCGCCTGGTTGCGCTCCTGGTTTTGGAGATGCAACACTATCAGGTACTAAATACTGCTGAGCATACATTTGTGGTGAAGACTGTTGTAAGAACGCTCGATAAGCTCGTTCTTTTGGATTTGACTGATCTGTATCTTCGTAATAGCTAAGCAGATCACCAACACCCATTTTCATGTTTTGTACAGCCAATTGCTTCCTCATCATTTTATCAACTGCACTTGCTGAAACTTCAACAACCATACCTTGACTGACATAGTTTTGATTGATTGCGGTGAACACACTCTCACCATCTTTACCAACAATCTGCACCATGTGATCTTTGGTATAGAAGAGTCTAATCATTTGCATTGTCCATCCACCTTGCCACTCTGCAAACTCGTTAATGGTATTTTCTGCAAGGTCATCTATGAAGCCAAAGTCCTGTTCTCGAAACATCTGAGATTGACCAAGCGTTACGTCACCAGATTGCTGTACGCCACGAGTTGTGTCATTGAGTCCTAGCATTTCAAAAGCAATGCTTCTGTTCTCTTGTTTTGCGTTGTACAGTCCTTGTGGAGCTTCTGGCATTTGAGCAACTGCAAACGCCTTATTAACATCCTCTGTGTTCACGACAACTGCCTGTCTAGTATTTCGCCAGTCCAGATTTTTAGCTTCTTCTTTATCAATCGCACCGCCATTAATTACTGGTTTGCCTGTACTTCGATCATTCATTTCAATGATCTGTCTACCTGTATCGTTGATGTGATCTTGGAATGTGAGTATCTGTTCAATACGGTTTGTCTCATCAATCGGATCACGACCCAAAGATTCATACACCATGAAATAATATGGCTTGCGAGGATTTCTGAAATAGTTGTAATAGATCGTATCTGCTGGCTGTTGGATAGAATCAAAGTATTGTTTCATTAACTCTGCTTCAGATAGTCCGTTGACCTCCTGCATAGTTGGATCAAAAAGTTGTGGTTTACCTTCATAATCGAAGTATGGATTACGCATTTTACCTAACACGAGATTGTCATACTTCCACACAACGGCATGAATTTTCTCCCATTTTGATTCCTTGGTATCAGGATCTTTTGTTTCTTTCCACCAATGAAACCAAACCTCCCAGATTTTGATAGGTGAGGCGAGTCGCTTTTCTTGTGTTTCACCATTTGTTGTATCTAATGGTTTGTTAAATCCTAATCTTGCGGTCAAAGCATCAGCGGTTTTAGGAAACATCATCATCACTTGTTTCGCTCGAAGCTCTGCGTTTTCAGCTACAAACATCATGTCATCAGCATTGTTTGTCTTGCAATTCTGATCCCAGACAATGTTGTTGGGAAAGATATTGATGTACTCATAATCGCCATCGTCGCCTTTTTCTGGATTCCAACGAGCTTTGATTACTGCGTAAAAGAATAACTGTTCGTGAACGTGAGCCAAACCTATGAGTTTACGGTTTGCCCGTTTCTTCGCATCAGTGTTTAATAGATCAGTTAGCGTATCAGCGGTTGTGATATCGTCACTGCTTTTAACAGTCATGTCAGGCAGTTGTGAGGTTGCGATAGGCTTGATACGCATCACACCTTCATACACAATGTTCTCAACAAACTTAGGTTGAAATTCTTTGAGTCCATCTTTGCCACCAATTTTGAGTTGATCTCCTATGTAATACTTGAGGTTTTTTTCTTGCCGTTCATAGAGGTGTTTCTTTTGATAAAACTTTTGTGAGCCTTCAATGAGAGCATCAATTGTGTCGATAAACTCATCATCAGCAAGTTCGAGTTGCAATGGATCTTGTTCTGAAACGATTGTGTCGTGTAGTGCGATTGCGTCTGTATCCATAAAAAAGCCGCAACCATTAAACAGGTAGCGGCGTAGTTAGCCAATAAATAAAGTATAGCATTTACTTAATTAACTGAATAGCATAATACGTTTTGCACTTGGGACACTGTGATTTGATAGGAGCTATTAAATCAGTGGTATCAACTGGTGCAGCTTCTTCAACCTTGACAACTCTACCTTTAGTTGCAAACAAACCAAACCTACAATTGACACAAAACACTAATCTTTCATCTTGTGAGGCAACTAAAACATAGGTGATACCATTGCTTTTTACGGCTGCACGGTCAAACATAACTGTAGTATATCAGGTATTCTTCTCATACATTTTTGCAAAGTCTGTCGGACTAAATGGCACTTGTTGACCTTTGTTATCAAACTGAACTTTAACAGGTGCAATACCTTGTGTGTAGTTGAGCGCACCAGTCTTGACACCGATGAACTTCACGCCACCATACAGATAATATGTCACGCTGTCATATGGATCATCAAGACCGTCTGTATCAACATCCTCAAAGTTATGCTCATCAACCTGCAATATCGGTAATGTTGTCAATAACTGATAACAGTTTTCAGTAATCAACCAATATGGCAACTTATCAGGTGCGATTGATAACCAGTCATGCGTTGTGGCTTTGCGTCCAACACGATCTTTTGTGCCTTTACCAAGTTGCAACCATGAATCACCATTGTTTAACTCACGCCATTCTTCCATGAATAGTTGAGAGATTGACTTACCATAATCTGAACTTGGATTGAACATTGATGAGTCAGCAATACCTCGTTGTGGTTTGATGCCTAGCTTTGCACAATCTTCATAGATGATCTTTGCCCATTCTTTCGGACGCTTGAGATTACCAGACCATTCGTTGTACGTTATAACTCTATGAAAATTCTGTCCATCAGGTAGTTTCATTTTAATAAGAGCGTGTAAATATGCAGCAAATGAGCATGGTTTTTTATCTGTGTAACCCCAATCAATTGATAATCCATGCTCAAATGATAGCGATGGTTTAACAGATTTGATCTTATGTGTTGTTTGTCGAAACTCAGGAAATGCTTGACCAGCAAATATATCCCAATCACCCTCACGCCATGCACGTCCAAGCTCACCAGTCAACGATTCAAGATACTCAATATATTCTTTGTTAAGTGCAGGATTTTCTTTATATGTTGAAGGTATAAAACGTGTTGCTGTTTGCTCATCTTTCATGTGTGGCATGATGTAACGCTCTTTTACAAATTGATGTCCAATACCACCAGGATTAAATGATGTATACATGCGTGGCCGCCAATTTGGTTTACTTGTACGCAAACTTCCTCGTAGCTTTGTGTACTTGTCTTCTGTGATTTGATTTAGCTCCTCAACAATAATGAAGTCATACTCAATACCGATATACTTATCAATGTCTTTTTCATATTGAAACCCACCAAGTAACACTCGTGAGCCATTAGGAAATGATAATACTGAGCCAGTTTTCTTATACTGAACACGACCACGTACAACCTTATCCACAAGGTCATCAAATGATTCCTGTGCTGCAATTCCAGTTTGACGAAGAAACAATCCTTTGAGGTTTGGTATACGTTGACAATCATCTAATGCAACTTGTGAGAGTACAGCGTGAGATTTGCCAGGCCCACGCGCGCCACCCAAGCCAACATCAACAGGGCCATCTGGTAAATCAGCCAGTCGAGCGATTGCGTGAAATTTCCATTGCCAGGGATAGGGGAAATAGCCATGTGAAACTAATGCTTGTGCTTGCTCTTTTGACACTCCGGCAGCTTTGGCAGCTAAGAAACAATTAAGTAGTGCTTGTTGATTCAGGGGTTTTGTTTCCATATACTTTCTCAAGTGTAGTATTTACGTTTAGATCAAGTCCACCTGTTTGTTCAATCTCTTGCTTTGGCATACCATCCATGTAGTTCCAAGCAAGTTTAACAAATACAGGATCTCCACCCTCAGCGAGTGTAATTATCTTTTCAATGATCTTTTTTTTACGTTCAGGATTTTTAGTGAGTAAATCTTTTACTGCTTCAGTAAGTGAATAGCCTTTGGGTGGCCTACCATGTGGGTTTGCATTGTTGCCTGGTTTAAACCATGAGGGATTCCGTTTTTCTTCCGGTTTTTCTGCTTCAGTAATCGGAACTAACTCAAAGTCTTCCATTAGATAATTCTACCATAAAAAGTAAAACAACTCCTCTTCATCGTATCGTCAACCAGGCAGGCATTGATTCGGATAAAAACGAGTTGTAATACTAAATAAACTCTTTACTCAATAAATATATAACCCTACCATTACTTTGTCAATGGCTTAGTTACACTTACTGGTGTACCAATTCTAGTCTTAAGCGTTGCGGCTGGTGTTGCCGTTACAACTACTGGAACACTTGTGGGTGTGACAACTACTGTTCTAACTAATACTGGCTGTTGTAAATGAGAGATAACTTGAGACTGATGATAGACAGCTCCACCGACTCCTGCAAACCCTGCAAGAATAATAACTGCTACAGCTCCAACTCCTATTTTTGTTATTTGTATCATGATTTATTACTCACCCCGCTTTCAAAAACTCGTGTAGAACTAGATTATACCATTGATGAGGATTTCGCAATTCGTTGCTTCCATGTTTAGCTTTAATTATGATATAATATTGTAGAGTTATGGTTAAAAATTGTCTCGTTTGCCACAATCCGCTATATACAAAACCTTCGGCAGTTAAAAATGGTAGGGGTAAATATTGTTCAAGGAAATGTTACGACCTTTATCGAAATAACTCTTACAGTGAACGTTTCTGGAAATGGGTTGATAAAACAGATGGGTGTTGGATATGGAAAGGGGTACGTCCAGATGAACGCTATGGAGTTTTTAGATATAGAGATGAGAATTGGTATACTCATAGATTTTCATGGTTCTTAACTTATGGATATTTTCCAAAACAATACATTCTACATAAATGTGATAACCCTCCATGTGTACGACCAGATCATCTATTTGAGGGTACGGCTAAAGAGAATACGCAAGATGCTATTAAAAAAGGGCGCGTTCCTCAAATTGGAAGAAATAATTTTAAAAACTTAATAGCTCCGATGCGAAAATTAACACTGGAACAAGCAAATGAAATAAGAAGAAAATATGAACTCGGTAAAGTTACAATGAAACAATTAGGTATTTCATATAAAGTACATGAATCAAGTATTCATCTAATTATAAATAATAAAACTTATCGCCGATAATGTTTTATTTTATCCTCTATATATTGTGTTAGATAGTAAACACTTATTTCTAATAAACTCTCACCATCATACCCAATCATTAATTCTTTGAGTTCCAGCGAGTTATTATATGTACCATATAAAATACTTTCTTTATGATGTGCTGGAGATTCTAAAAGAATTTCTAATATCTCGCATAAGCAGATATAAGAGGAATAAGGATACTTCTTTTTTGCTCTATATCGAACAATAAAATCCCTTACATTTGGTCGGAGTAGTCCGATAGGCTTACGTTTCATTTGGATAAATTCTTGATAAATTCTTCAATCTTGCTTTTCGACTGTTGGACACAAACTGAGCAATACATATAGAGTGCGTCTAAATATTTGATAAATAATATTTTATCTCCTGTATGAAACTCTGTCTTACAATTCAAACATTCAAGGCTACTCATGCTATTAATATAGCACGAAATTAATTCTTAATTATGCTTTTCTTTCGCCATCGGTGTTAATAACCCCAACCGTTCACAATCATCATTGATGCACATATAAACAAAAAGATTATCCGTCGTAAATGGATAATTGGGATCTGGCAATGCTCCCATTATTCTTAACTCTTTGTTACACTTAGGATTTATGCAATTCATTTATTTAGCCTCACTTTTTAACTTCTGTACTTTAAGCAATAATTCATTTGCGAGAGCAATTAAATCATCTTGTGGTGTTTTCGCAACTACCGTTACACCAAATTTTCTTGAACGAAACTGAAACTCCCAAGCGTTCGCATATATAATATTGATCCATTCTTTTTCATTAGAATCAACCAATAATGATAACTCTTTTAATATTTCTTGTAATGTCATATTCTAGCCTCATCTATTTAGTGACAAAGTACTAACTTTAAACAATGTCCCGATGTGTTTAAGCCTACAGTTTTCCAATTTAATAATATATACAAAATAAGAATAACTATGATAATCGTTAAAATAATGTTAGTTTTCATCTAGCCTTACTATTATGGGATACTTTCGACTTAAAATGCGATTTTAGCCCCCCTCAAAATGAGGCTACCCACAAATTATTTTTTCTCGCTCTGCTATATCCCGTCGGGCGTGTATTGATGTTAAACACGTTCGACTGGAAAAAATCTTCAAATTTAGCCTCAAAAAACACCCTTTTCTCAGTCCGAATAATCCACATTATTAGAACCTAGGCACGTTTAGCCTCAGATTCTTGTATCTCCTTTATGGTTTCGCCCATACCGTGATCCCATCTATCGGCATGTTTCTCGCACATTTTAAATCCTGATGTTGATACTCTTGCTACTTCATAACATCCAGTTATAGAGCAACTCCACCCTGTATCTATTCTTGAAAGTGACAAAGTATAAGCTGGTGATCTAAAAAATTTCTCTTCTGCTGTTTCAGTTCGATGCTCTACTCTCGGATACGCTTCATACCAAGCTATATGACATTTTTTACAAGATTGTACTTCTGGCTTCCATGCCTCTCCCACCCATTCATGTTTGCAAGTTTCTTCTTTCATATTTTCATTATTCTGACCTAGCCTTGATTAGCCTCGTAATCTTGCCCTCAAATTCTCTCTATCTTGTTGTGCTGACTGACAAAACATATTAAACAACGGGTCATTCCGTTCAAACGAAACCGCACCGCATCTTTGACATTTACGGTATTCCTCTTGTGTTCCCTCGTCTTTTAATACTGGTGTAAATTGATGTCCTTCCATAGTTTTAATAACTTCTGTAATTAGGCACGGTTAGCCTTAAATAATTTTAAAATCTCATCGGCATAATATTCATCTTGTTCTTCAAGTTTTTCTTTATCCTCAAACAAATTCAAATTCTCATTACCTCTATCATTTGCCCTATGCCTAAAGAGAATTTTTATAATTTCTTTTTTCGTTTCCATTTTACTTAATGCACACCATGATCTATGCCATGCATTACCAATTCGATCTCCTCCGCAAGTACATCCTTTATCTTTACTCATAAAAGTAATCCTTAGTTGAACTCAAAGTTAGGTACTCGGCTTATCACGGGTTACTCTCATCGTCACATCTGTCTTGAGCTGGAACAGATTTCGCCATACCTAACTTTCAATCCGACTAAACATAATAATTACAACTCATATTGCATCCTGTACTTTATCGATCGCTTTCTCCTTAGCATTATTATAAATCCCGAAATCGTGTTGAGCTGAAGCACAAGGTACGTTTTTATCACCGCACATATCGCAAGTATCTATCCAACTACCAATCATTCCTCCTTTGTGAGGCTTTTTATTATTTGCGACTCCGCATTTAATACAAATTGTGTTTATTTTTTTCTTGGTCATAAGTTCACTTATATTTCAGCGTGATAAGTATGCGCTGCCACTCAAGACTATTTGAAATCTTTAGTCTTTATTTTCATCATAGTACCGTCTGAACAATGCCAAACGATCCCTTCAATGAAACCATTGCCGTATTTACTCTTTGTCTTTGGCAACCATTCCCGTAAACCCTCAAAGGTTGTAGGGACATCTTCAAATACAGGAGCTTGACCAAGAGTAAAAAACATTATGATGTTTTTATCAAGTCCTAACGGATTGCCCTGTATATTTGTTCCCATTGCTTCACCTGACCATTCACCGTCTTCTATTTCTGATAGATCAGTATTTTTCAAAGCGTCATATATCCATTTATCGGATGGCTCATTTTCAAAAGCGTCTACATACCAAGGTTCTGATATGCCCTTATGTTTCTGGATCTTGTCAGGATTCCTGCGCTTCTCAAGTCTTACCGCTGTATGATTACGAACAGTGACACGAACATTTGTACCGTCTACTTTTTCCGTAGCTGTACCAATCATAAACTTTTCAGGATCAACAACGAGTTTATCTATGACTCCTCGTTTGCCTTCCCAATCTCTTTCAAATATTGTTGGAATTTTATTCATAATTCACCCCCGATCTACTTCAACTTCTGATTCATTTTACGCTCAACAACCTATGCGTTTCGCTAAAAAATCATTTAGACCAATAAGCGCAAATGTAAATAAAGTTCCTTCAACAATTGCAAAAATCAAACCAATAGTTATTCTCTGTTTTTTGGTCATACTAATCAATGTGTTTACGCTTGTGTTTCATATCTTTCGCATTTACAATCAGCTTCTTTACAATGTTCTTCTTCTCCGAAAAAATGTCTATCTATTCCATGTCCACAAGAGCA